>ERZ795032.14-NODE-14-length-326891-cov-10.796454_pt1 | contig 326891 bp, 287 predicted proteins | sample MGYA00375124_ERZ795032 | MGnify/ENA primary metagenome ERZ795032 (study PRJEB30167, sample SAMN05720154) | activated sludge metagenome | isolation source: Anaerobic digester | place: China | collected 2015-12-16 ... | reverse complement strand
CACTTTTAAACTTTAAACCTTCAAAAAACAGTGCACTTTTGATTCTTAAATGACATTGGTTCTGAGAGCTGTTGACAAGATGCGGTCATAAAGTGTATAAATTGCAGCCTGATATGAATATTTGAGGATTTATGAGGATAAGCTAAATGTACGCAATCGTAGAAATCAACGGAAAACAATATCATGCAGAGCAGGGGAAGGATCTGGTAGTAGATCGCTTTGATGCAATGCCAGGTCAGTCGATTGTCTTCGAAAAAGTGTTATTGCTTAGTGGGGATGAAACAAAAGTCGGAACTCCATATGTCAATGATGCCGCTATCAAAGCTACAGTAAGAGAAGAGATCAAGGGTGACAAGATAATTGTATTTAAGTATAAGCCAAAAAAAGGATATCGCAAAACCCGTGGGCATCGTCAGCCTTATACAGTGCTAACGGTCAATGAAATTGTGGGCGCTTGAGGCGTCCATCTTAACCGGAGGAATATACCATGCCACATAAAGGTGTTAATGGCCGAGATTCAAATCCGCAGTGTCTTGGTGTCAAGGCCTATGCTAGCGAGAGGATAAGCGCAGGTTCGATTATTGTACGACAGAGGGGTTCGAAAATAAATCCAGGCAAGAATGTAGGTAAGGGTAAGGATGATACCCTATTTGCGCTTATCGACGGTACAGTGCGCTTCCATGAATATAAAGGCAAGAAATTTGTAGATGTGGAGCCAGCCATTCAAGCATGAAGGTAAAACTAGAGCATAATTCTAACCGCTCCTGTAGCACAGAGGGCGGTTTTTTATTATGCTCACAATAATGGAGAATTTCTGTGATAAAATTCGCTGATGAAGCGATTATAAGCGTCGCAAGCGGTAAGGGGGGCGATGGTTGCGTTGCCTTTAGGCGAGAGAGATTTATTCCCTTGGGTGGCCCAGCAGGCGGAGATGGGGGGCGCGGTGGAGATGTGGTGTTTGTTGTAAAGAGGAATCTTCGGACGCTCGCATATCTTCGATATAGACAGGTGTTCAAAGCCGAAAACGGTCAGCCTGGCATGGGAAAGAACATGCATGGAAGAGATGGAAAGGATGTTATAATAGAAGTTCCGCCTGGGACTATTCTTCGCGACGCTCAGACAAATGAGATTATTAGGGATTTTGTAAATCGGTCAAGAGGCAAAAGAGCTGGGGCTCTGGAGGATGAAGAGCCATGGATTTTTTTAAAGGGCGGCAAAGGAGGCTGGGGAAATACTCATTTTAAGAGCTCAGTAAATCAAGCTCCGCGTTTCGCTCAACCCGGACAGCCAGGACAAGAGAGAAAACTCAAAGTCGAACTGAGCCTCATTGCGGATATAGGGCTTGTTGGGTTTCCAAATGCTGGAAAATCAAGCTTACTAGAGTATTTTACAAACGCACGTCCAAAGATCGCTCCATATCCTTTCACGACAAAGATACCAAATTTGGGCGTTCTTACGGTTAATGAGAGGGATATTATCTTGGCTGATATCCCAGGCATAATAGAGGGAGCACATGAGGGGGCTGGATTGGGGCTTCGCTTTCTAAAGCATATCGCAAGGACAGCCTGCCTTGCTTTTCTGGTGGATCTTTCCGATGAGCACTGGAAAGCGGCTTTTCCTACTTTATTGCGCGAATTGGAACTATTTTCGCCAACCCTGGTGAAGAAACCGCGTATCTTGCTAGGAACAAAGATGGATCTATCGGAATCCCAAGCAAATTTTATTGATTTCAAAGCGTCTTTCCCAGAAGAGAGCATTTATGGAATATCTGTTTTTACCGGTCAAGGTCTGGATGAGGTCAAACAGCAACTCTTTGAAAAGGTTTTGGCCTATGAGGCTGCTGAGAATTATGAATCTCAAAAAGAAAATGCCAAGGAGCGCATATTCGATGAAATAGATTTCTCGGACGAGGGCTTTATTTAATGAGAATTGCAATTGTAGGAGGGTCTTTTAATCCGCCTCATATCGGGCATATGATTCTGATTGAAGAGATTCTTGCCACCGGTCGTTACCAGAGAGTATTGCTTATTCCAGCCAAGACTGCACCCCATAAAGTTCCTCAGATGGACCCAGGTCCAGAAATGCGGCTTGCTCTCTTGGAAGCAAGCATTGAAGGATGGCCTAAGGTGGCAATCGAAGATTGCGAATTGAAGCGAACTGGTCTATCCTATACTTCAGACACCCTGGAAGAACTATGGGATAGAAAGCTGTTTGATGAAAAGCCCGGGCTTGTGATAGGCGATGATCTAGCTCCTGATTTTCTAGCGACATGGAAACGAGCCGAAAAGATTCTGGAATTAGCGGATATTATCGTTGCCCATCGTCTCTATGTCGAGAATATCCCATTGCCCTATCCTCATGATTATCTCGATAATCTTGTTATTCCCATTTCTTCCACGCTTGTAAGAGGGAGGATTCATGGTGGCGGTGCATGGCGTTCGCTCGTTATGCCTTCCGTCCGCACAATCATAGAGAATTATGGACTATATCGAAATACCTGAAATTGCGTCAATAATTGAAAAAGAGATTGCCTGCAATTTGTCTCCCAAGAGATATGCTCACTCTCGATCGACTTCAGAGACCGCGGTAAAATTGGCCGAACGTTTTGGTGAAGATCGATGGGCTGCTCATCTGGCGGGATTGTCGCATGATATGTGCAGGGGATTGAGTTTTGAGGAACAAAACAATCTGGTAAACAAACATAGAGCTTGCATCGCTTTTCTAAGTGAGCGCCCATCTCTAGCAGCAATCTTATCGGATAGAGAATATAGGGGAAAGATGATTCATGGCCCGGCGGCAGCTTGTTCGCTCTGTTATAGGTTCCAGGTCAGGGAAGAATCGATATTGGAAGCTGTGGCATTGCATAGCATTGCAGATGATGCTATGTCTCCTCTTGCTAAGATTGTATACATAGCGGATAAGCTTGAGCCCCTTCGCAATAGATCAGCGGATGCAGATGAAAAAATGCAGACTTTGGACCTGGATTCCCTTTTTGCATATACGCTTGCTTCAGTCGTAAGATGGTTTTCTGAATCTGGGAAGCCGCTTTGCCCATACACTGCCGAGATATATAGTAGGATGACAAAATCATGAGCGACTCTAAATCGAAAATTCTAAAGCGGAGCACCTTGCCACTTTTAGTGATTTTGATCGTTGCGGCTGTCGGGATTTTCTTTGTCGTAAAACTCACCGAGAAGGGAACTGTCGAGAGCATTATCAAGAAAGACCAGCCCATGGCTATGCTCTTTATTTTTGAGAGTAATAAGAAGCCTGTTTCTAATCAACTTTTAATCTGGTATCCTTCGAGGCGCAAGGCTGCGATTATGGATATTCCTAGCACTATGGGCATCATCTTGAAAAGCGCAAATAAGATGAGCAGCATCGACACTGTCTATGACTCTCGAAATCCCAGCAAATTTGTCAAAGAAATAAGTGATTATCTTAAATACCCGATAGATGGCTGGTTTGTATACGATGAGGCTAGCCTTTGTCAAACAATAGATCTGCTAGAAGGAATTCAGATGTTTATCCCCGAGACTGTGATGGAGAGCGACTCATTGAAAGGGGTGTCTCTGCCAGGAGGCGCTGTAGTGCTAGATGGGGATAAGACAAACCAATATCTTCTTTATGCCTTGGCTACGGATTCATATTCCGAGGAGATCAGCCGTAAACAAAGGTTGCTTATTAACATGTTGGGGAGGCTTGCCGATGAATCAGCAAGTTTCAACAAAAAGAGTAATCTTCGTTTGATTGCCTCAAAGCCAAAGAGCAATTTCAGCCTTGCAACCCGTTTGAGCATTTTTGAGCACTTAGCTCAGATTGATCATGATATGATAATTACGCAGTTCATTTCCGGATCTTTTAGAAGCTTCGAGGGGCGTCGCCTTCTCTTTCCATATTATGATGGAGAGCTTGCTCGGGATGTGGTGAGTCAAACAGCAAAGGCGCTGGGTATAGAGGAAGATGGAGCTTCTCAGAAGACGATTGTGACAATAGACATACTGAATGGCTGTGGAGAAAAAGGGCTTGCAAATACAGCATCGATTCTCTTCGAGAGCTATGGCTACAAAGTTGTATCTGTAGGCAATGCACCAAGCTTCGATTATGCAAAAACAGTCATGTACGACAACGATGGAGATAAGGCAGCGCTTCAGCAGGTTGCAAATATTATAAATTGCAAGAATTTTGGCGATGCTTCAGTTCTGCCAGGGCTTCAAAAGGCCAATATCACTATAATATTGGGAAAGGATTTCAACGGGAGGTATTGTATTGGACAGTAAGGCGTTTGCATATCAGAGTGCTGAGATTCTGGCGCAACATAAAGCGCTGAATGTTCTCGTTATGGATGTTCATGAGATAGCTGGGTGGGCTGACTATTTTGTACTGGCCACATGCACAAGTTCCACTCATATGCGAGGGCTTCAAAAGCACATTGAGGATTTTCTAAAAGTGGAAAAAATAGATCTTCTCAATAAGCCTGAAGTTACAGACGATCAGTGCTGGCTCTTAATGGATGCCCAGGATGTGATTATTCATATCATGAGCGCTGAGGCCAGGGATTTTTATGATCTGGAATCACTCTGGTTCAATGCACCCCGTTTTGCAGTCGCTTTTCGTGGAAATGGAATCTGAATCCGGAATGGAATAGTGTCATTAATCTTGGTATGAGCAAGATATTTAAAAGGCGCGGTTTTCACCGCGCCTTTTGATCTATAAGACCACGCTCTTATTCATCCGTGTCGTAATCAAAATCTTCGTCTTCGAAGTCCTCGTCCTCGAATTCCTCATCCTCACCTATGTCCTCATCTTCGTCGAAATCTTCGTCGATATCTTCCTCGTCCTCGAATTCCTCATCCTCTTCGAAGTCATCTTCATCTTCCAAATCTTCTTCGTCATCAAACTCGTCATCATCGCTGTCATAGTCGAATTCATCATCGTAGGCACCATCGAATCGCACAGTTGGTCGAAGCGAATATATGGTATCGGCAGAATCGCCATTGGTAAGGGTGATCAATTCGAATTCTTCCTGCGTATCGGCTGTCATTTTAATTTTATGGTTCATATTGCGCACCTCCCATAAATATTCTCTTTGTATTGAAGCAGATGTACTATTACGAGAAACAGTCAGTGCGTCAATACAGCGGCAAGGCAAAATTTATAGGTCAAATGAAAATATGTCAAGGAAAAATCGCAAAAATAATGCTTTAGAAATGGCTTTTAACAGAAAAAATTGTCATATATAATACCATGAAAGATGCCTACACTCGAAATTAAGGTCTTTGCAAAGATCAATATCGGACTTAAGGTATTTCAGAGCAGAACCTCTGGATACCATGACATAGAAAGCATATTTCAGAATGTCAGTCTAGCCGATACTATTTGGATATCAACCAGCAATAAGAGCAATAAAGCAAGAGTAACCATAGAAGGTGACTTTGGATGCCCTATAGAATCATCAAGTGTATATAAAGCAGCGATTGAATTCGATAGAGCTACCGATGGAATCATAAGGCGAAACGGTGTACATGTCCAGGTTGGAAAAGAAATTCCTGCACAGGCAGGCTTGGGTGCAGCCAGCGCTGATGCCGCAGCCACGCTTTGCGGCTTAAACGAACTCTTTGGCAATCGATTCTCAAAAAAAGAACTCGCTCGCATTTCAATAAGAATAGGAAGCGATGTTCCCTTCTTTTTGTTTGGGGAGGGTGCAGCCATCGTTAGGGGGCGAGGCGAGCGGATAAGTCTCATAAAACCAAGGACTGATTTTGGAATAGTCATTTTGCTGCCTGCATGGGCTTCTTCTACTAAGGATGCCTATAGGCTTTTGGATGTTATGCGCCGAAATGGTCTTTCTCGGATTCATTCCTCGACCGAGGTTTGTGAGGGCGAATCAACTTATCGTGTTTGCCATTCGGACGGCGATTTGAAGAAATGGTATGATGGTCCCATTGCCTATTGGCATCTGGGAAACGATTTTCAGCAGGTAATGGAAGAACAGCACAGAGAATATGAAGTGTGGTCGCAGTTACTTATCGATAATGGTGCGGTCTGTACAAGCCTTACTGGCTCTGGCTCAGCTATGTATGGAGTTTTCGAATCCATGAGAGAGGCCGATGCGGCTGCCGAAGAATACAGAAATCTGATCAAGAGAGTCGAGAAATCGGAATTGTGCAATATTGTTAGCATTTTCTCAGTAGTACCGCTTGCGCGAAGCATGATTGTAAGTTATATTCAAGCTTGCAACGTAGATACAAGGTCAGACAAGGAGCGTCCTTGCTATGGAAGTGACTGACATCCGTATCCGGAAGGTAAGTGCTGAGGGAAAACTCAAAGCGTATGTAACAGTGACCTTCGATGAATGCTTTGTTGTTCACAATGTAAAAATAATCGAAGGCAAGAGTGGCATGTTCATTGCTATGCCCAGTAGGCGGACAAAAACAGGAGAATACAAGGATATTGCACATCCCATTTGTCCTGATTTCCGATCGAAACTTCAGGAAAAAATTCTCGCTGCATATAATTCTGATGCGCCAAGCGATTCTTCAGTGCCCGAATTTGACTGACACCTTCACATTTTTTTGATTTCCTCGTATATTGCAATGAATTCTTTTAATTGGGACGTAGGCAAGCGGTAAGCCTCCGGATTTTGGTTCCGGCATGCGCAGGTTCGAATCCTGCCGTCCCAGGATAAAGCATATGGCTCAAGGAGTAGGAAAATATGGAACATATTGCATTGAGAGTCTCGCCGAGAGGGAAACTGACTAAAGGAGAGTTCAGGCAAGAGCGAAAAAAAGGCAGATTGCCCGCTCAGATCTATGGCAAGGGGATTGAGCCTATCTCGGTTTTTCTCGAAGGCAAGGAGTTTGCTAATGTTGCAAAACGTGTCACCGAGAGTAGGATCATCGACCTCGATTTGGAAGGGAAAAAATTTGCCACTCTATTGAAGGAAATCCAAAAGGAGACAATTTCTGGTAATGTCATACATATTGATTTTAATCTTGTAAGGCACGATAGAAATATCCATGTTAGAGTTCCTCTTCACCTGAATGGCGTAGCAAAAGGTGTCAAAGATGGTGGGATTCTGGAGCATTCAATTCATGAGATCGAAGTTGAGTGCGATTCCGATCACCTTCCAGAAAAGATCGAAGTCGATATCACAGATCTTGAAGCGAATCATGCCCTTCATCTGAAGGAAGTAGCCTTGCCTGAAGGGGTAAAGTTGGTTACTAACCCTGACACCGTATTTGCGATAATAAAGTTTGCACATGGAGAGCCTGAAAAGGCATTGGAGCCAGAAGCTGAGGAAGCAGGAGAAGCTGTTGCATCTTCAGAGCAGGAATCTGCAGAAACGACAAGTGAAGCTGTACATAAATAGCTTTTCAATACTTCAATTTATTCTTAAGAGTCCAGTGTTCCGGCTTCAGATGCTGGAAAGCTGGGCTTTTTATTGCTAGGCTTGATACATCTGGATCTGCAAGACAGAAACCAGGGTGCACAGAGGCAAGCCTGGGCAAGGCAAATAGAATGAAAACCCTCGAATACAAAGTCAAGAAATTTCTCCTCGACATGCATGTAGATTTTCATAAGCCATTGGCAATTGCCTTTTCGGGAGGACTCGATTCAAGCGTTCTGCTTTATATCCTGGTTCGTATTTTCGATCATGATAACATAAGGGCCATCCATGTATGTCACAATCTTCGATCTAAGGAAGAGCTCGAAAGAGAGAGAATATTTCTCCAAAAAACATGCAAGGCTTATAGTATTCCTATAACCATTGTTAATATAAGACAAGGCGCCATTTCTGAATATGCACATAGGAAAAACTGTGGCATCGAGGCGGCGGCAAGGCATTATCGATACCATGCTCTTGTAAGAACAGCACAAAGATTTGGTATCTCGACGATTGTCACTGCTCATCAAGCCGATGATCAGGCTGAGACCTTCTTGCTGCGTCTTGTTCGCGGTGGACGTCTCGAGACTCTCGGTGGCATTTCAGCATCGAGATTAGTCGATAGCACAAAAGGTATTAATGTTATTCGCCCCCTTTTGAGTTTTAGACGCCACGAGCTAGAAGCGTTTGCAAGAGAAAATAACCTCGAATGGTCAGAAGACTCAACAAATAGGGAGCTCTCTTTTTTGAGAAATAGAATAAGACATGTACTCATTCCTCTACTCGATAAGGAATTTCCTTCTTGGAGATCTTCAATCGAGTCTTATCGGTGGCAAGCCCAGGAGTTAAACACTCTAATCACCTCAATTGCTTGTCAGAGCATGCCAAAAGTGATGAGAGGTCTGGGTAAGGATGCCATACTGGATCAAGCCCTCTTCAGAAAAGAAGAAGCTTTGGTGCGCAGGAGAATTTTGAGGCTGTTTTTTATGCATTTGGGATTAAAAGATGCTGTCAGTCAAGGTGCACTGGAATCCCTTGAACGTGCAATTCTACAAGGAGCACCTAGAGTCGAAGCAGCAAGATGTCAATTCGATCTCTCCAATGGAGTTGTCAAGTACATTGGAAAGGCGAATTCTTCTTCCGGATTTTTGGATAGAAGTATTTCGCAACTTAAGGGTTTATTCAGATTTGATGAGTTCTTTCTGAGGGTAGGAGAGCCAGGCCAGTATGAATGCGGGCCATTGAAGATGGTAGTATCTCAAAGCGTACAACCTCCTTCTTTAGATAATGCCTCAATAGACAAGGAGCAGTTTTTGCGTCTATCGATACCGCTTTCTTTTCCTTTTATTTTTCGAAATAGAAAGGAAGGTGAAAACATAGGTGATGGAGATAGATCGAAAGACTTGGGCTCGACTTCGAAAAACCAGAAAATCTCTGCTGATATAAGTCATATTGTGGCTATTCTAGAGGATGAATATGGGATTGCGGCGATTCTTACAATGACTTTTGATGGCAGATTTAGTATAAAATCGGATTATTCTTCACGGTTGCTGTGCGAAAAAAGAAAAATACTATATATTTTCCTATCGAGGAAAGGAGATTTTTAGATAAATGCCAGATCAAAACGATAATAGAGATGGGAATAAGCCGGATCTGTCGATTCCTCCCAAAGGCAATAGAGCGGCTCTTGTCCTGTTTTTGTCAATAATTGTCCTATTAGTTGTCTTTCTATTCGTTGGGCAAGACGAGAGTTCGCGAGAGATTTCTTACTCTTCATTTTTATCTTATCTTGAACTCGGAGAAGTAAAGTCCATCAAAATCATGGATCAGAGGGACATAGAAGGTGTATTGAAGGGCAAGAGTGGGGCAGAAATGCCTTTTACGACAAGAATACCCTATTTTGACGCTGAGCTGATGGCTAAGCTTGAAGAAAAAGGAGTAAGCGTAACCGGAGCAATCAGTGGCACAAGTCCTTTTCAGATACTATTTGGGCTCACTCCATGGATATTTGGCTTTATCATGATATGGATAATGATGAGACAAATGCAGGGCAATAATAAGGCATTTAGTTTTGGAAAAAGCCGAGCCAAAATGTATAGCAATTCCAATAAAAAGATCACCTTTGAGGATGTCGCTGGGCAAAAGGAAGCCAAGTATGAGCTTATGGAGGTTGTCGATTTTCTCAAGAATCCGAACAAGTTCCTCAAAATGGGCGCTAAGATACCCAAAGGGGTCCTTCTGGTGGGTATGCCAGGAACAGGAAAGACACTCATCGCAAAGGCTACAGCCGGTGAAGCAAATGTCCCCTTTTTTCATATGTCTGGTTCGGATTTCGTCGAAATGTTCGTCGGTGTTGGTGCCAGTCGGGTTCGTGACTTATTCGAACAAGGCAGGAAACATGCTCCATGCATACTCTTCATCGACGAGCTCGATGCAGTGGGCAGGACCCGGGGATCTGGACTTGGGGGAGGTCATGATGAAAGAGAACAGACCTTGAATCAAATGCTTGTTGAGATGGACGGATTTGATACAAAGGATGGAGTCATTGTTCTGGCAGCTACCAATAGGCCTGATGTACTGGATCCCGCATTATTGAGACCGGGTCGCTTCGATAGACAGGTTGTTGTTGCAATGCCAGATGTAAATGAGCGAACCGAGATTCTCAAAATACACATGCGCCAGATTCCAACTTCTGGTGATGTAGATGTGGAGAAACTCTCTCGCGCGACCCCAGGAACCTCGGGTGCCGATCTTGCTAATCTAGTCAATGAAGCTGCTCTCTTTGCGATCCGCAAAAACAAAGAGCTGGTCGAGATGGACGATTTCGAAGATGCACGAGACAAGATTTTGATGGGTGTAGCGCGCAAGAGCTTGGTGATTGCTGAGGAAGAAAAACGAGCCACTGCAATTCATGAATCGGGACATGCACTCCTGCATTATTTTCTTGCACACGCAGATTCGCTTCATAAGGTGACTATAGTTCCCAGGGGAAGAGCTCTAGGCTTGGCTTTATCTTTGCCAGATAAGGATACATACTCCAGAACCTATGGATGGCTTTACGATCGTATCGTGATTTCTTATGGTGGATATGCCGCAGAGAAGATTGTATATGGCGAGACCACTACAGGGGCTGCACAGGATATTAAGCAAGCTACAGAGATCGCCCAAAAGATGGTACGCGAATGGGGAATGGCTGAAGAAATCGGCCCAATCTCTCTCGGAGAGGAAGAAGAGCCTATTTTCCTCGGACGGGAAATAGCACAACATAAGGATTATTCAGAGGCGACGGCACAGAGGATAGATGCGGCGATACAAGGCATTCTTGATTCTGCTTTAGACAAGGCAATTAATATTCTAAAGCGGGAAAAGAATCGACTAGTCAGACTTGCAGATAAGCTTATGCAGGTTGAAACGCTGGAAGATAAAGAGGTGAGAGAGCTTCTTGGCCTGCCTGAGGGCAAAATTCTCCTGGAAGAGGGGATCGCGCCATGTTGAGGAATTGAATGAAGACACGGCAAGCTGCTATTCTGGTTCTTTTTTTGTCCTTGAGTATAGCAGCAATTCTAAGCAGCTGTTCATCTTTGCCTGAGAATGAGCCAAATGCCAATTCTACTGGAGATTCAATTATTAGCCATCTAGATCTGCTTGTAGATACCGATCCTGAACAGTGCATCGCTGTGATTTCCAATCTATTCGAACAGCAACGAGAGAAAAACCAATCTTTTGACAATAGCATCATCGGTGAGAAAGGAATTGTGCTTTTTAGAAAAGCCGTAGAAAATATCGGTCTTCTCTTTAAAAAAGCCATCGCAAGTCAGGATATTCTCACGGCTCGTCGGCTCTCTTTTTCTGCTGATGCTTTGGTTCAATATGTATCTTTTTATGATTCTCTTGGTGAAATTGTATCTGAAGAGCTCTCGATGATAGCATCGCCAGCGATGAGATTGCAGCTCGCTCTCTGGGAAGCTGAGAATAAGTTCAAAGAACATGGTTATGTCATAGGCAAAGCAACGCTATCAAAGGCTCACTTAGGAGAGCAGGAAGAATATTCTTTCAATAAGATTGAGGATTTTTCTATAGAAAACTTGAAGAGTCTTATCGAGACAAGAGATCCAAAAGAATATTTCATTACTTGGGCTGAGAGAGCTAAGGAGAACAATGATGTCAATGCGGAAGCCTGGTTTGAATCGCTCTCGTCTGGCCAGATGAGTTACTCTCCATCTATCCTTGTTTCCGACCAAGATTGGTTAGCCGATGCGGTGTCGAGCGTGGTCACAGTATATGTGGATCGGGGGTTCAAGGTCGAAGGCGGATACAGCGTTCCAGATCGCGTGCTTGGCACGGCTTTCCAGATTTCTGAGGGATTATACCTGACTAACTATCATGTTGTTCAGAGCGAGATTGATCCAACCTATAAAGGATATTCGCGTATCAGTATCCGACCTTCCGATAATCCTCAGATTAGGGTGCCTTCAAAAGTCCTTGGCTGGGACGAAGAATTGGATCTAGCGCTGATACAGTCAGCAGAACATGCTCGCAGCACAGTCATGCTGCCTCCTCCGGGAATGAGATTTCATGCGGGAGATCGCGTCTTTGCCGTTGGCTCGCCGATCGGTCTTGAAAACAGCATTACGGCTGGTGTTGTTAGCTCATTGAGCAGAAAGATAATATCTTTTGGCGAGGCTGCTCAGATCGATGTTCCGGTCAATCAGGGCAACTCGGGCAGCCCGCTTTTTTCTGAGAACGGAGTTTTGGTCGGCATGGTCTTTGCTGGATTGCCATCTTTTCAGAACATAAACTTTGCACTGCCCGTTCAATGGATTTCATTGTCTCTTCCTGATCTATTCGAGAGAAAGGAAGTCATTCATGCAAGGTTAGGCTTAATGATGGGAAAAGGCAGTGGTCAGAGTCCACTGGTTCTCGCTGATCTTGATCCATCTCTTTCGGCATTCATAGCAGGGGATACACTTACTTCTATAAATGGGAAACTCACAAAGGACATAGCTTCAATTCAATTTCAACTCGCTTCTGTTCCGAAAGGTGCATTATGTTTTTTAGAAGCGCAGCGCGACTTTAAGCCAGTCAGGAGATTGAGGCAGATAAGCCATACAGATGGAGCCTCTTTGATACCTGCATGGGACAGAATTCACAAGAATTCGATTCTTGAGGGACTGTTCGGCGCTAGACTTACTCAATTAAAAGAATCGACTAAAGTAGGGGGGCTCTATTCTATACAATGGGTATGTCCCGCTGAGCCAGCCGATGAAATAGGCCTTAGTGAAAACGACGTCATCACCGTTTACAAATTTCGGCTCGATGAAAAAAATAAAGTATTTATCCTTGAATTTTCGGCCAAGTCTAGACTTAGTGGATATTTCGAACGCACTATCCATTTGGAGTTTTCCACCGAAAGTGCTACAATTATTTGAAAGTCCCTTCAGTAGACAATCGATTAAAGCAGGATGGAGGCAAGGAGGCCCGCAACATGCCAAGAGTTGCCATTCTTGAATCCGATATTTTAATAGCACTAGACATCTCAAAGAGCATTGAACAAGAAGGGCTGGCAGAGGTAGACATCTATGAAGAACTCGAGCAGGCATATCAGAAACTCAATAATCTCGAGCATGAACTTTTTATCATCGATATTGGGGACAATCAACCTGAGATAATAGACGCTGCAGTAGCGATACATAGACAGACCGGTCTATATTGCCTGGTAATAAGTGATCATGGCGTTACAAGTATTCCCGCAAGACTACGTGAAGCGCAGCCTCTTGGCATTCTTGTAAAACCATTTTCTACACGAGAACTTATCGTTAATGTGGAGACGGCTCTATACCATTCATCGATGGAAAAAAAGCTGAGAGACAGTGAGCGCCGTTACAAGGATTTATTTGCTTATAGCCTATCAGCAAGATGCGTCACCGATATCGAAGGAAGAATCCTTGAGAGAAACAGAGTATTTGAATCGAGCTTTTCCAATCCGATGAAAGTGGAAAATGTCAGGGATATATTGCCCAATGATATAATCTGGAGCGAGATAATAGAAAGCCTTGAAGAAAACCAGATTCTACAGAGAGAGATTCAAACAAATAGGATTTCCGATAGCTTCGAACAGAGATCGCTCGATCTTATCTGCAGCTTTTCCAGATTTCGCGAGGAGGGTAGCGACGCACAAATCCTATGCGAATTCTTGGATGTCACGGAATCTAGGAGGTTGAGGGAGGAGCTGTTTCAGTCACAAAAGAGAGAGGAAATTGGACGACTCACAAGTGGTGTTGCTCATGATCTAAATAATTTCTTGACATCTATAATGGGCTTTTTGGAAATGATAAAGCTTGAAATTCCAGATGATTCTCAAATAAATGAAGATATCCAGGGAATAGAGAGAGTTGTTAATAGGGCTTCTGGACTTACGCGACAGCTATTGGGCTTTTCTAGGCACAAACCTTATTCACCTGCTCCAATAGATCTGAAAGAGGTCATGGGCGACACCTATAAGATACTCAAAAGGCTTATCCCTGAGAACATAAGCCTTACACTTAGCCTTCCCAAAGAGTCCCTAGTTGTCAATGTGGACATATCGCATCTGGAACAGATACTTTTAAATCTTGTTGTGAATGCCAGGGATGCGCTGGAAAAGACCGAGAATCCTCATATATCGATCCAGCTTAGCCAATTTGGGCAAAACGCACTTTATCCAAAAGAAATCATGATGCAGCCAGCCGACTATGCTCTAATAATAGTTAAAGACAACGGAGCTGGCATTGATAATGAGAATATAAAAAGGGTATTTGAGCCTTTTTTTACTACTAAAAAGCAAAATCAAGGAACAGGTTTGGGATTATCTATCGTTAAATCTCTTGTAGAAATGAATGAGGGCTACATTACTCTTGAAAGCGAAAAGGGAAGAGGAACCACAATCAAAATCTGGTTCCCAATCCTTTTAGAGACTAAAACCACGACCAAGCTCACAGCCCAGGAAGAATACTCTTTGCTCTCCATAATCAATCCACCTAATAACATATTGAAAGGAAAGCATATTCTTGTTGTTGACGATGATGAGTCAATATTGGAGGCGTGCACAAGAATCCTTGAGAGTGCAGGTGCTATTGTTGGTGCTTGTATCAATGCCGGAGAGGCTATTCTTCAAGCTGAGAGAACGAACTTCGACCTTCTCCTCACAGATATAGTACTGCCGGGCGTATATGGAAACGAATTATGGGATAGGATGAAGAACAATGGTCAGGCCAGAGCATGTGTCTTCATGACGGGGTATGACTCTTATCAAAATGAGCAATTTACAGGAGCCGCTTTGCTGCACAAGCCATTTGATGCCCGTTCTCTTCTAGAGTATTGCAATAATGCTCTAAACAGTTCGATCGAGGCCTAAGAGGCGATATAGTTCCTTTTCATATCCATAGAGTTCTGAAGAAGTAAAAGTCCTTTTTTCATGAGGTATATCAATCAATATAGTCCCCTCTACTATGGCTGGGCGCTGACTCAAGACTATCACCTGGTCAGCTAGATATAGGGCATCGTGGATGTCATGTGTGACAATTACGACAGTCGGCTCTTCATCCTTCCATAAATGAAGAAAATCCTCCATAAGCTCCATCTTTTTTCTCAAGTCGACTTCTGAAAAGGCCTCATCCAGAAGAAGCATATCGGCTGGAAAAGCAAATGCCCTTGCCAAAGCAAGCCTCTTTTGCATTCCCCCTGATAACTGGCTAGGCTTAAATTTCCTGAATTCCCAAAGTCCAGCTTCTCGTAAAAAGCGTTCGATTCTCAATTCGATGTCGTTTGTTCTAGGAGAGGATTGAAATAGAGAGCTCAAGGCAAATCGCAGGTTATCTTCTGCGCTGAGCCAACCGAGAAGTCTCGGCTCTTGAAAACAATAGGAAAATTTGCGGCCCTCAATGCCAATTATAGAACCGCTATCGGCTTGTAAGATTCCAGACATTATATTGAGGATAGTCGTCTTGCCACAGCCGCTGGGCCCTAAAATTGAGGTTATACGAGATTCTTCGAGAGAAAAAGTTACATCCTCGAGCACATTGAGAGCTCCATAGCTTTTTCTCAGATTATCTATCTTGATATTCATTTTCAGCTCAGATCCTGGTCTTCTTCTTGAGAAGATTGTTGAAATCGCGCGCTTAATCTATCTGCGAGAAGTCCGAATAGATACTCGCTTAGACCGCAAAGAAAGATCGTGATTATTGCCCAAGCAAAAACCGTGGCTGTTTCAATGGAGAGCCTGGCCTCCTGCATACCGGTACCCAAGGCCATGCGCGGTTGACTCAAGACCTCGCCAGCAACTACCACTTTCCATGAGAGCCCCAGGGCATTTTTTGCTCCAGATAGGATATATGGAAGTGCGGATGGCAAACGAAGCCGCCAGAAAATAAATGATGAAGGAACATTAAAAAAGGTCGACATCTCAAGTAACTTCTTATCTACCGCATGCACGCCTGCTTCCGTTGAAGTATGCATTACAGGAAACGCCATTAGAATTGCACTGAAAACAGGTACCTGCCAAGCCGGAAACCAAAACATAGCCACTAATATCAGTGCCATGACTGGTGTTGCCCGAATTCCCACAATAAATGGATTCAAGAAAGCCCGCGCCTGAGGCTTAATGCCGCTCATAGTGCCAGTAGCAAGGCCTATAAGGCCGCTAAGAATGAACGCTTCGAAAACCCTAAGGAAAGAGCCTCCAATTGAAAGCCAAAAAAAATTCTTTCCAAAAAGCTGATAAAGAGCTTTGGCAACTCGAGCAGGGCTTGGCAGAATTAGATCGCTTTTTACAAGGAGAGCTCCTATCTCCCATAATAAGATAAATGAAATAATCCCTAATAGCTGCCATCGAAGCAGCATAAAACGGTGTTCACTTGATTTGCGCATAGAATGATTTGCTTGGCAACACACCACCAACGCTTGCAGGATCGAATTTCAAAAATACCGAGAGCAGAGCTTCGATGGATGGGATTGCCTGATAAGCCTCAACAAATACAAAATTGGATTTTGGTATGGCGATAATTGCTGTTTGAGCATTGACGCCCAGATCGAGATTCTCTGCAAGTTTTGCTATCAATTGCGGATCCTCAATAGCCTTATTGATAGAGGCGCGATACGAATCAAGCAAGATTCTTGCCTTATCTGGATATGCTTCAATCATTTCTTTTCGCGCGACAAATAGAGACATTGGGTAATCAGGCTGATCTGTCGCTGCCTGCCATTCCTTTGTGATGTCTATGGGCGTTCTTATAGCAGGATTTTTGAGAATCGCTTGAGATGCAAAAGGTTCTGGCAACACAGCATAAGATATCTTTCCGCCTGCAAGCCCTGCTGCTATCTCAGGATATGCCAGACTATAGATTGCCGTGTAATCTCTTTCTATTTGAAGGCCTTTTTGCGCGCATAGGAATTGAAAGATATAATCAGGGGTCGCTTTTTGTCCTGCAATGTAGATTGTCTTGCCTTTGCAGTCTGCAAGACTCTGCACCTTGGTGTCTGTTGTCAAGAATTTTACCATACCATTGCCCACTACCGCCAAAGCTCTTATGGGCGCACCTGTATTGTATAGCTTAGCGGCCACATTTACAGGCAAAACGCCAGCATCTATTTCTCCATTGAGAAGTTTTGCGACTACCATGTCAGCGCCCGCAACCGATATGAATTCGAATTCGCTCGGGCTGGTCCTGGCAAGCTCAGACATCATCCATGTGCTGCTTAACCCAGAAGGACCTCTAATTACCGACACCGCAATCTTATCTTTAGGCGATGCATATAAAATAAAAACACTAACCGCCAGCAACAATGTGGCAACTAGAGAAATCTTAGATCGCTTCATACATAGTTCTCCTCTTTAGATTGATATTCTTGAAAAATCTCCTTTATCTCAGCTTCCGTGAAAGTAATATATAAATTTTTCTCGAAATAGGGAATAACCCGGCCTATAGGCCCCTCTTTGGCCTTCCGCAGATTCTTGACAAAGGCCGTATGAACATCGCCACCACCATTTTTGCGGGCTTTTGAGTAGTATATTGCGAGCTTTGCTGCAGCTAGAAGTACTTCTGGGGGAATCGATTTGTTTTTCTTGGCTTTGATGAATACATAGGAGCCAGCATAATCCCGTGCATGCAGCCATAGATCTGAACCTCGTACAATATGACGCAGGATATCTTCGTTTTCTTTGCCAGAACGACCGATCAAGATTCTCCAACCCCTAAAATCTAGATATTGACAAGGAAAAGCAGGCTTCTCTTTTGAGCGAGCAGCTCCACCTTTTCGTAGAATCTTGGCTATTATCAAAGGATTAGTCTCTTTCTCAAGTCTATTGAGCCAAGCGTCCAAATGATTAAGGCTTTTTTCCCAATATTGAATTTCGGAACGAATCTCTTCGAGGCCAGATTTCGCTTTTCGGTATTTTTCGTAATATATGGCAGCATTCTTAGCAGGATTGAGATTTTGATCTATCTCGATAAGAATCTCCTTATTCTCGTAATAATCGTAGGCACGCGCAAATGCTTTTCTTCCTTGTATCTCAGGGCAATATCCAGCCAGCAGAATATCACCCAGTTGGCGGAATCGCTCGGCTTGTTCATATTCTTGTTGTTTGGAAACAAGGTGATTCAATTTAGTCTCTATTGAGATCTTTTTTCTCTCATATCTGTCGTGCACTTGAGTGAGCAGAGTAGATCTAGAGAGATTATCCGCATTTTGAGCATAAAATTGTTCTATTTTTTGCCAAAATGTGCCTTTGCCTTCCAGATCGCGAACCACATAATGCTTGGAAGGTTGTTTATTGGAATCAAGCTGCTGAGGCAACACAAATGCTGCCCCGGATACTTCATTGCGAGCCGGTAGGCGTCTCAGGGCGTCAATTATGATACCTTCAACAGAGACAAGGATGATATTTCCCGCTCCGCTCCATAATCTTGCATATAAATAGGATTGTTCCGCAACCCCTTTTTCGTTTGCTCTGATAATATCTATTTTTACTATGCGATCCTTGCTAATCTGTGCTGCGTGTAATATAGTGCCTCCTCTGATTCTTGAGCGTAGGCATTCCATAAAGCGCAAGGGTCGTTCGTTTTTGGGAGCAGGGGTACTTAAAGGATGGAGTCTGCAGGCATTATGGGCGATGCTAAAATAATACTGGGTTAATATTCCCTTGCCAAATAGTTCTAATACGAGAGAATCAAAAGTAGGTTGATAGACATTTTGAATCTTCATTCCGACAAGTGGAGCTTCGTTTAGAATGAGATCTATTTCTTCGCAGTTTAGTGACATAGAAAAACTCCAGCCATTCTAGGAAGCGTCCAATATCATCATTTCCGATATCAAGCGGTTCTATCGGCCATGACAATACTTGTATTTCTTGCCCGAACCGCACGGGCATGGATCATTACGGCCGATTTTCTTTCCTTGTCTGACCACCGTGGCTGTAGCTGGAGTGGATGCCAAAGCTATCGCAGACTCTTTCTGCACTGATTTGCTTTGGTCGACAAAGGAACTTACTGCTTCATGACTTGTCTGTGCCGCTTCTATCCTCGATGTAGATCGTGGACTTGTTGCTTCGACCGTTGGGGTACTTTCTTTGATTCTTACTCTAAAGACCTTTGAGGCGATATTATGCCGAATAGAAAAGATCAAGGATTCGAAAATATCTGATCCTTCGATCTTATATTCGAGCAAAGGATTTCTTTGAGCATAGCTTCGCAAATACACAGCTTCTCTAAGAGCTTCCATCGATTCCAGGTGATTAAGCCATTTTTCATCGATTTCCTGCAAATAAGAAAATCTAATGAAAATATTGAGGTTCTCCGCACCTGCCACTTGTATTTTAGCATCGAGATCAAGATCAAGATTATTCTTGATCTCAGAAACAAGCCCACCTGATTTGTACAGCGCACCTAGTTCTTTTGTTGTCATTTCTATGCCAAAGCTATCAAAGAGCCACGAGCCGAATTCTTGGATTGCCTTATTTGCATTATCTTTGAATGCCTGGCTGAGAATAACATTCTGTTCCTCCAGCATTTCGTAAGCTGCATCCCGCACCCTTTCTATAAGATTGTCATCGGCTAGGATTGAATTTCTTTGTTCATAAATGAAGTTGCGCTGCTTATTTAGAACATCATCGTATTCAAGGAGGTGTTTTCGTATCTCAAAGTTCCTTTCTTCGACCTTTTTCTGTGCGCTTTCGATCGATTTGCTGAGCAGAGGATGATAGATAGGCTCTCCTGGCTTCATGCCAGCCTTGCCCATGAGTTGTTTGAAATTGTCTCCTCCGAAGAGGCGCATCAGATCATCATCTAGCGAAATAAAAAATGCCGACCGTCCAGGATCTCCCTGACGCCCGCTTCGGCCTCGCAGCTGATTGTCGATGCGCCTTGCTTCATGACGCTCGGTTCCTATGACGCAAAGACCCCCAAGGCTCTTGACTTCTTCATAATCTTTAGTCCATGTCTCGTATTCGCGAGATAAGATCTCTCTGTATTTTTCTTCAGGTGCTTCGGTACCGGCCTTGCGCCTTGCACGAAACTCAGGATTTCCTCCGAGCTTGATGTCTGTTCCGCGTCCTGCCATATTTGTCGCAATGGTAACCGCTCCCTTCGAACCCGCTTCTGCAATTATCAGAGCTTCGCGTGCATGGTTCTTGGCGTTCAATATTTCATGTTTTACGCCACTTTTAATGAGCAAAGCAGAGAGCTTTTCGGATTTTTCTATGGAAACCGTGCCTACTAGAATAGGTTGTCCCTTTGTGTGTATTTCCCTTATCGCGCCGATTATGGCATCATACTTTTCTGCTTCATTGAGATATACAAAGTCGTTCTCATCTTTTCGAACAACAGGCCTATTTGTGGGAATGATCATTACGTCGAGGTTGTATATTTTATTAAACTCTTCGGCCTCTGTTTCAGCGGTTCCAGTCATTCCGGCTAGTTTTTTATATAACCTAAAGTAATTCTGAAAGGTTATTGTAGCAAGGGTTCGATTGCGCCTGGCAATCTTGATTCTTTCCTTTGCCTCGATAGCCTCATGAAGACCATCTGAGTAGCGTCTGCCATGAAGAATTCGACCTGTAAACTCATCGACGATTTGAACTTGATTGTCCTGTACAACGTAATCTACATCTTTAGAGAAGAGATGCTGAGCTCGAACCGCTTGCGTAAAATAATGGACAAATTGGAAGTTTTCTGGGTCAAAGAGACTTCCCTTTATCAATCCTCTCTTCTGTAGCAATGACTCGATGTGGTTCAATCCTTCGCTAGTAAACATGACTCGTTTGGATTTTTCGTCTATCTTAAAATCCCCTTCCAGAAGTTCGCCCCTGGCTTCGTCGGGATAATCGCCTGTCTCAGGATTCTTTTTGACTTCGAAAAGGGACGAAGCCAGGCGATTGACCTCATTTACCTTGTAAGTGTCGTCGTCCGCAGGGCCTGAGATTATAAGCGGTGTCCTAGCCTCATCGATAAGGATAGAATCGATTTCATCGACGATGCAGTAAGCATGCCCTCTCTGGACCTTTTGATCCAAAGACCAAACCATATTATCGCGCAGATAATCGAAACCGAATTCGTTGTTAGTTCCATAGGTGATATCGCTGAGATAGGCTTTCTTTCTTGCTATATTGTCCATGGCCGAGAGGATGCATCCAACAGTAAGTCCAAGAAACTTATAGATTTGCCCCATCCATTGACTATCGCGCTCGGCTAAATAGTTGTTTACCGTGATGATGTGGACACCTTGTCCAGTTAGTGCATTTAAGTAAGCAGCGGTTACCGAAGACAGAGTCTTGCCTTCTCCTGTCTTCATCTCTACGATTTTTCCCTGATGCAGAGCAATTCCTCCGATTATCTGAACATCGAATGGACGCTCACCCAGTTTTCTTCGTGCCGCTTCCCTCACAAGAGCGAAAGCCTCAGGCAAAAGATCATCGAGGGTCTCTCCATTGGCGAGGCGGCCTTTGAATTTCTCTGTCATGGCAGGAAAGTCGCTATCAGCAAGAGACAGAGCCCAGGGCTCGAGTTCGTTTATCTTATGGAGAAGTGGCAAAACAGCTTTGATATCTTTCTCTTCTTTCGAGCCCAGGAGGGCTGAAAGAAATGTGCTTCTAGACATGTGTTAAGAATACTTTTGTTCTCAAAAAGGGTCAAGGAATGGTATAATTCTCGCAATGAAGAGATTTGTAGGTCTGCTATGCTTGATAATCATGATAATCATTGCTAATATTCTTGTGAGCTGCCAATCCTCTATGGAAGAAGGAAAGATACAGCAACTTTTCGACCTTGGCTATGGTAAATCCGATTCTTCGATCGATATTTCTGTACAGAATAAGAACTCAGTCGATATTTGCCTCAAGAAAGGAATATTTCATCTGCTGAGCCAAGAGGAAGCAAAAATACTTCGTATTTCTTCTTATGGCCAGACCCTTGCAATGTGGTATGATCCAAAAAGAGGAAGTGCACCCCTTGTCCTTGAGGATGTCCAGATGAGTGACTTTTCTTCAGGAAAAGACCTGGGTCGTTTTGCCATTCAGGTTTCATTTGAAGATCCTGGCCATATTGCCAGCGATTCAAGACAAATGCTCTATGTTTCTGATGCCGAAATTGTAAGGAGATTTGATTCCGACGGTAGAGAGCTCCCTTTTCTTGGACAAGAGGGCATCGGAGGAATTAGATTCCCGGTAATTACTTCGCTAGATGTTCTTAGCAATGATGATATTGCAGTTTCCTGTTCTTCCGAGTCGGGGAAGGCAGTCTATTTCTATGATCGAAATGGCACCTTTTTGCATGTGCTAAAATGGGATGGGCAACACATGCCCATCCCTGTTTCAATAGCTGAGAATCATCCGAATACTGGTGGTTCCAATATCATTGCTTCGCTTGAATCATTTCTGCCTTGCTTCTTGAATGGAAGAAGAGTGGTAATGCTGAAGATCAACTACTATTACGAGATAAGTGATCCTTCATCTGGAGTGACGATTTCTATCGAGCCTGTTGGTGGTTGGATTATTGAGACAGATGCATCAAACGGAGCGCTTCTAAATTCTTTTCCATTGCAGAGCAGTCTTGAAGACTTGGGGATCGATCAGCAGATGATCGCTGCCCAATCGAATGGCATTTTTTGTGTTCGTTGGAGAGATAAAGGATTATCTGGAGAGGTTTTCCGCTTTAATCAACAGGGGAAAATAAATGGCAAATTGGACTTTCAAGTACCTGATGCCGATGCTTCCCTTATAGATATGGTAGTTGGTGATGATGGAAATTTATATATGCTTGCTCAGCTATCTACCGAACTGAAGATGTATACATGGAGAATACTCACCTTGAGGTGAGACAAGTCATTGAAGCACTTGATTTTGATGACTTTGGTATAGCGAGAAAGCAATATTCAAAAGATTCGGAACATTCATGATGACATTCTATAGCATTTCCGCTATAGTCATTTCGCTATGAATTTAGAAGCATTTGTTCTTGGATGTGGTGGCATGATGCCCCTGCCTTATAGACAGCTAACAAGCATGCTTATACGTCGCGAGGGTGAGCTATTTCTCTTTGATGCGGGAGAAGGAACCCAGGTTTCGATTCGAAGGCTAAATCTACGCTGGAAGAAGATCACCGCAATTTTCATCTCCCATATGCATGCTGACCATGTTACCGGTCTGCCAGGCATTCTAATGCTTTCCAGCCAGGTCGATAGGGAAGAACCGCTCTATATTTTTGGGCCTCCAAGAATTGCGGAATTTGTAGATCAGAATCGTCATCTCCTGGATATGTATATCAATTATGACATTATCGTAAGAGAGATATATGAAGCTGGAATTATATGGCAGAGCGATGATTATTTAATACGAGCCTTTCCACTAAAGCACACGAAAATGTGCTTTGGTTATACACTGGAAGAATCAAAGCGACCCGGGGTTTTTTACCCTGAAAAAGCTCTTGCCTTAGGTGTTCCACGTGGTCCTCTTTGGTCTGAGCTTCAATCTGGCAAGACGGTGCGACTCACGGAAAGAAGCTCTATAGAACCTTCGGAAGTTATGGGAGAGCCTCGCAGCGGTAGAAAATTTAGCTTCGTTACAGATACGCTTTATTTCCCAGAAATTGCTCAAGAGGTATCAAATTCGGATCTTCTTATATGCGAAGGGATGTTCGAGCACGCGCTTATCGAAAGCGCAGTCGACAAGCGGCATATGACCGCACGTCAAGCCGCTCTGATTGCTCGAGATGCAGGTAACATAAAGAAGCTTGGCTTGATTCACTATAGTCCGCGATATGCCGATCGAGAGCTCAAAATATTGCTCGATGAGGCGCGCGAGGTATTTCCTGATACCGTGCTAACAAAGGATAGGATGCGCTTTCCTATCGAGTTTGTCGATTAGCGTATATCACTGCTCTATGCTACAGAGCTGACAGGCTTAAATGCCAGGATTCTCGAACCGCTTCTCTCCTGTGCTTCCTTAAGCGCGGCAAAAGCCTCTCTATATAGGCGATCAGGGGAGATCGCGCGATTGTATCGGGCGCTTAATCCAAAATAAAAGGGTGGTTCTTCCGATAGATCTTTATAGAGACTTGCGGTAGTTGTGAGCACGTCGTCGAGATCCACCGCAACCTTGAGCGCAGAACCCGCATCCATGCCAGGCAGAACCACCGCATAACAGCCTTTCCCAAGCTCAAAGACAAGCGAATCTGATGCAAAATAGTCGCGAATTGTAACTCCCAAGGCTAAAGCACTTGGATCTAGCTCACCAGAAAGCAGACAGTGAACAAGGAGCAGAGACGTCTCTTTCTCGCGTCGAAGCTCTATATCAAGGCTGCGTTCCAATTCAGCGAGTGAAAGTGTGGATGGAAAAATCTCAGGTTGCGGTGCTTCTTCTGCTTCCTCTTCGATCTGTGGCGCAGGAGCGACGAATTCTCCAGGCAGGAAATCATCAGATGATGAGATAGACATCGGAATCGTTTCGGGTTCAGGTTGAGGAGCTTGTGGAAATACAGGGAGTTCCACTTTCTTATTAGTGATTTCCTCTGCTTCTTCTTCTATGTTTTCTTCTATGTTTTCTATATTTTCCAGAGACGCATGGTTTTCTATGCTTTCCTCTGCTATAGAAGAGGCTTCATCAGAAATAGTAAGAAGAGCTTCTTCAGAATAGGGAACACTCTCTAATGGCTCCTCGTGATACTGCGGCTTTTCGGGAGTTTCGGGCATTTTTTCTGCGCCGATTATCTCTGAAGCCTCTATAGGTCTCTCCTTTAACGCAAATTGCAATACCACAAGAAGCACAATCCATGCAGCAAGTATGATAGCTGGAACAAGGAGAATATTCGAAATATCTCTTTGAGATAAGATTGAATAGAGTGCCATCAGTTTCATGCCGTCGGGAAGTGGTGTCATGTAGATTATTGTCGACATACCTGGAGCACGAAATACGCTACCAGGATTTGTGGCTGGCGAAGCGAAGTAGGGGGACTCATCGGGCATTTTCCAAAGAACAAGCCCGTTTCGGTCAAGAACTTGAACGGCCAGGAGGTGTGTGCTTGCGTTATATAGTGATTTGAGCCTATCTCTTACGAATTGATCGCCAAGATCTTCTTCACTTGTTATGAGAGATGCTGCATTTCGCAGGATGGAATATTCAGCTGATGCGCTCTGTTCTCCCAGAAGGCGCATCTCACCGATCTTCCACGCGACATATCCTACAATGAGAGCTAAAAGCACAAAAGTCCCAATGAACAAGATTATACGCAATGTTCGTTTCATTTTTCCATCCCTGCAGTATATAATATCATTATCGGCAAAAACCTGCCCAGTCGGAGAGTATTGTTTATTGATTCAAATGCATAAAATGCATGGGATTGCCGCTAGGAGGATAGAAGCCATGACTACAAATCGCAGGATTAGAAAAAGATACTTGCCTTCGGGTTGGTATCCTGAAGATTCAGCGGAAATCAGTTCTCTTGTTGCGGACTTGACCAAATCTCAGAATAACCTATCGGCATATGCCGTCGTTGCGCCACATGCGGGATGGTATTTTTCTGCGGATTTGGCTGCCAGGGCAGTCTGGGCCTTGAGAGATTGCGATACAGTGGCAATTCTCGGAGGTCATTTAGGTAACGGAGAGCCCATCCTATATGGAGATGAAGATGGTTTTGACTGTACTGTTAGAGATGCAGAGAACGATATTGAAGTTCTTAATTCCCTAAAGGCAGAATTGAAGAACGTTGGGATTCAAGAAATGGCTCCAGATCGAGACATAGATAACTCCGTCGAAATATTGTTGCCACTTGCCGGGTTTCGATTCCCAAATGCTCGAATTCTATGGCTTCGCGTTCCGCCGGATTACAAGGCCAGAGAACTCGGATCTGCGCTCTTCAGGGCAGCATCTTCCTGCAAAAAGCAACTCGTTGCCATTGCTTCCACCGACCTAACCCACTATGGCCCTAATTATGGTTTTATGCCGAGAGGTCTAGGAGAGCCAGCTGTTCAATGGGTTCGAAATGAAAACGATAAGGGTTTCATAAGCGCAGCGCTTGCAATGGATGCGGACAAGGTATTGAAACATGCCAGGAATAATTTTTCTGCTTGCTCCTCAGGAGCTGTTGCTGCAGCCATCTCTTTCGCTCTCAATGCAGGAGCCAGGCATAGCCTGCTAATTGGGCATAAGCTCAGTATCGACATCCATCCTGATCGATCATTTGTTGGATATGCCGCTATCGCTTTTGTGCCGTAGAGCCCTGTTCTGCATATTGGCGAAAAAGCATTAGGGCTTCTCTTTTGAAAGCATCGCCTCTTGCGAACTCATGCAGAAACATACCAAAGCTCGCACAGCCCGGGGAAAGAATTACAATATCGCCAGGATCCGCCTGCTTGTCTGCAGCTTGAACTGCTTCATGCATCGAAAAAAATGGTCCATTGTATGCTATCTTATTCACATCGAGGATTGGAATAAGACGATCTGTTCCACTCCCCGCTAGAAGAATTACTGCTTTTAGGTTCTTTGCTTTTTGGGCAAAAGCCGAAAAATCGCTCATTTTATCGCTTCCGCCGGCTATTAGAACAATGGGGCTCGAAAAGCTATCAATGGCTGCAATTGTCGCATCAGGAATAGTTGCCGTGCTGTCGTTATACCATTTTATGCCTCGAATGGAGCCTACGAATTCAAGCCTATGTGGCACTCCAGGAAAGCTTGCGAGTGCGGACATGATACCTTCCGGAGAAAGACCAAAGGCCCGTGCTGCAACAGCAGCTGCCAGAATATTCTTTTTTTGATGGCGACCAGGTACTAAAACCTGGCTTGGCACCAGTAGCTCTTCTTGCCCATCGAGGCTGAATCTGCCATAGCCTTCGAGAAGATCTAAAGACCAGTAAGAAGGACCAGAATCATCGGAATAATTTGATTTGGTCTTGCTTTTCGTGAGCCAACCACCCAAAGCGTTTTTTCCTACTGAATCCTCGAGAGGTCTTTCACTGTACCAGAGGACTTGCGCCAGAGTTTCTTCTGCAAAAGCATGTCCCCATTTTTGATCTGCATTACATACTGTCCAGCAATTCTCATCCTGTGATTCATAGATTACACGTTTGTCGGAGACATAAGCGTCCATGGAATCATAATAGTTAAGATGATCGGGCAGAATATCGCTCAGCACGGCTACAGATGGTTTTAATAAACCTGTGCCTCGCAAGTCTCCAAGTTGCCAGCTTGAAAGCTCAAGAACTACAGGGACTTGTGCGTCTGTCTTGTCTAGGAAATCGAGAGGCGAGACAGTGATGTTTCCTCCCAGTAGGGCCTTTTTATTGTTCTGGAAGAGAACATGCCAAATGGCGGATGCTATGGTCGATTTTCCTTTTGATCCCGTGACCGCGACGAGAGGCGATTTAGAATAGCGCAGAAATATAGAAATATCGGTTTCTATTCTCTTTGCATATGCGAGATAGGGCGAATCACGGCGAACAGCTGGGTTTTTTATTACCAAGTCTGCATGGGTAAAATCTTCTATTTCATGACGACCCAGAACATATCGGATCGGAATGCCCTGAAGTTCATGTATAGCTGGGGAAAGAGTTTTTTCATCGCGAAGATCTGTGACAGTGACTTCAGCTCCAGCTTTTGCAAAGAATCGGGCGCTCGCGATTCCGCCACCATGAAGGCCAAGTCCCATTATGGTGATATATTTGCCGCGAAATTCATCCATTTGGCCAATAATTCCTCTTTCGTTATGATTTAATTTATGGTGTTGCTGTCATTTGACTTTTTTTAATATAGCATAAGCAGAATATCATCGATAGTCTGCTTTCTAGTAGCAGTATGTTTATTGACAGCTTTGGAATTCAATCATAGGCTTGAATGAAATATGAACCGAATAGAACACCATCCAATACTCACTGCAAAAAAGAATCTGACTCTGGTTAAATTCTCTTTCGATGGAGAGGAAATAACTGGTTATGAGGGAGAACCAGTATCTTCTGCTTTAATATCAGCGGATAGGCATGTATTTTCCTATCACTTTCGGGATGACTTTCCTCAGGGACTATTCTGCGCAAATGGTCAATGCTCACAGTGCACGATGTTGATCGACGGCATTCCAAAGAAGTCATGCGTAACTCCTTTGGCCCAAGGAATGGATGTACGCACGATTCATGGACTGCCGAGGTTGCCTTCTCAGGATAGGCCGCTTGTTCAAGCGGAACGCAGATCTATTCGCACTGATATTCTTATCATAGGCGCTGGACCTGCTGGGCTTGCTGCAGCTGCTGAGCTAGGTAATATGGGCTTTCAGGTTCTAGTGGCCGATGACAAGCAGCAAGCCGGAGGCAAACTTGTTTTGCAGACTCATAAATTCTTTGGATCAGAAGCCGATTGCTATGCAGGAACACGCGGCATCGATATTGCTGAGATCCTGAAAGAGGAAGCACTGAAATACCCTTCGGTAGTCATACTGACGAATGCGCCAGTGGTGGGTATCTACAAAGATCGAAAAGCTGGGATTTATCTCAATTACGAATCCTATCTGCTTGTCGAATTCAGTGCTCTCGTCGTTGCTGCCGGAGCAAGAGAGAAAGCACTGGTTTTTCCCGGCTGGGATCTTCCTGGAGTAATAGCGGCAGGAGCTTTCCAGACGCTTGTAAATCGTGATCTTGTCAAAGCATATAGCAAGATCCTCATTGTAGGTTCAGGTAATGTTGGCTTAATCGCTGCCTATCATGCCCTCCAAGCGGACATCGAAGTCACTGGTATTTTTGAAGCAGCTGGTAGGGTCAATGGGTATCAGGTACATGCAGACAAGATAAGACGTTTGGGAGTGCCAATTCATCTGAATACCACGATAACAAGAGCAGAGGGCAGTCAAAAGGTCCAGAGAGCTTATGTATCCGCAGTCGATGAGAGATTTCAGCCTATCCCGGGAACAGCAAGAGGCTATGAAGTAGATGCTGTTCTCATTGCGGTGGGCCTTGCGCCCTGCAATGAATTTCTGGAACAAGCAAGACGCTATGGCATTATGGCTGTGGCTGCGGGAGATGCTTCAGAGATTGCAGAAGCTTCGAGTGCGATCTATGGTGGCAAAACTGCAGCAGCAAATCTTGCGCTCATGCTTGGACTAACAAAAAAAGGGGCAATAGATCCAGGGTGGGAAATAACCAGAAAAGTGCTCGCTTCACGGCCTGGAGACAGTTATGAAAGATCTCCAATAGTTCCTGGTAAAGAATGGCGGCCAGTATTCTTTTGTTCAGAGGAGATTCCATGCAATCCATGTGCAACGGTTTGCCCATTGGGAGCCATAGAGCTTAGGTCGATGCAAGGCAACATTATGGATCTTCCTTACTTTGCGGGAGATCACTGTACAGGATGTGGAGCCTGTGTGTCGATCTGCCCAGGTCTTGCCATTACTCTGGTTCGAAGAGTTACGGACGACAAGGCACTGGTAGTTCTTCCATGGGAGTTTAATGTCGATTCTGGACTCGAGGAAGACATGGAACTCGTGGATCAGAAGGGTGAGATATTAGAAAGGGCGCGCATAATATCTAGGCGAAAAGTGCAGAAAAGAAACACCTGGCTTTTGACCTTCGAGGTAGATGTAGCGCATGCGGCAAGGATTGCAGGTGTTCGACGCCTCAAGACACAAAAGGCCGCTCGACTGCAAGAAAAGACAATAGAATTGGAGAATTCATCTAGCATAATGCCTGTCGATAAGAGTTTACAAGAAGATCTGGACACTGTTGTATGTCGCTGCGAACGAATTACCTTGCGGGAAATAGTCGATTTCATCAAGAGGCATGATGTCAAAGATGCAAATCAGCTTAAATCTCTCAGAGTAGGAATGGGCGCATGTGGAGGGAAAACTTGCTCGCAGTTAATCGCCAAGGCATTTAGCATTGCAGGAGTGAATCCAGCGGAGATCGAGCCTTTTACTCAGAGACCACTCTTTATGGAAGTGCCTATGGGTTCTCTTGTGAATGAAGGTTTGCATAAACTAGGTGGCAAAGACGCAGGTACCAGAGGCGCCCCATGAAAAATTATGATGTCGTAATAATAGGAGCTGGATCCGTTGGATTGCCGCTATCCTGGCAGCTTGCAGAAAAAGGTCTCAAGGTTGCATTGCTCGATGAGGAAGCTTCCTGGGGTAGAGGTCAGAATCGGGCTGCTATAGGCGGAATAAGAGCTACTCACTCGGATCCTGCAAAGATTCGTATTTGTCTTGAGTCGATAAGGCTCTTCTCTTCAATGCAAGAGAAGTATGGATTGGATGTGGAATGGAGGCAGGGAGGTTATCTTTATCTAGCTTTTGATGAGGCTACGGAGCAGCAGTTCTGCGCGCTTCTGGAAAAGCAGAAGGCCGCTGGTTTGGATATTGACTGGGTGGGCTCAGAGACAATATATCGACTTGCGCCCGGGCTTAGGACCGATGATCTGAGAGGAGGAACCTATAGCCCTCAAGACGGTTATGCCTCACCTCTTATGGCTGCAAGTGCTTTTCATTACCTTGCGCTGGCGGCTGGTGTATCTTTTTTCTTCAATACAAAGGTAAAAGCAATTCATAGAGAAGGCGAGAGAATCTCTTCGCTCGAAGCTGGCAGCGAGATTTTTTCGGCAGACCTGTTTGTCAATGCGGCAGGCGCAAAGGCTGCTGATATTGCAAAAATCGCAGGTTTCGATCTGCCTGTTTTCCCGGATTGCCACGAGGCAGGTGTGACAGAACCGGTCGAGCGTTTTATGGAACCAATGATTGTCGATGTTCGCTCCGACGCCGAGTCCGGCAATTATTATTTCTATCAGGCTGCTACTGGGCAGATAGTGTTTTGTATTACTCCTCGTCCACAGATATGGGGTCGAGACAAGGATTCTACTTCTACTTTTCTTCCACTTGTTGTTCGCCGAATGCTTGAGCTGTATCCTAGGCTTCGCAATCTACGAGTACGAAGAACATGGCGCGGCATGTATCCCATGACTCCTGATGGTCTTCCGATTATAGGTTACCCCGATTTAGCCGTGAATTTCCTTCAGCTTGTCGGCATGTGTGGACAAGGCTTTATGATGGGGCCTGGTCTAGGCAGTATAATTGCACGATCTATTGCCGCAAATGGTTGCCATGAAAGGCCTGAGGGTTTCACTGATTATGGCTTTTTGTTTGAAGAGCTTTCGATCAACCGCAGCTTCGATCACGCTGAGCTTCTGAGCTGATTGACAAAGTCTCCATTAATGCGATATTAAATATTCAGACTTATTTAGTAGGAATTTTAATGTTCCAGGTTCCAACAAAGACACAATATGCTATTCGCGCGCTTGTACATCTGGTGCATGTAAAATCCGCAAGTGTAGCGAGTATCGCGGAAGCAGAGTGTATTCCGTCTAAATACCTAGAAGCAATTTTTGGAAAACTGAAGAATGCAGGGCTCTTGATTGCTGAACGGGGTAGAAATGGAGGATACAGGCTTGCAAAAGATCCGGCGCTTGTTCGGATGAGCGAAGTGGTACGGGCAACGGAAGGCGAGATAAGGATTGTCGAGTGTGTCGACAATGCGGCGATCTGCTTATTAGGTCAAGGCTGTCTGCCTAGGCATTTTTGGCTAGGACTCAAAGATGCAGTTGATCTATATCTCGAATCCGTTACTCTAGCAGAAATTGCGAATCCTGATATGTCATCGGTTTAAGGAGGCATCCATGAAAAATGTGGTAGCTGCCTTGTTTATCATAACAATTCTATCATTTCCATTTTCCGCGTTTGGAGAAATCACTCTAAAACTGGCACACCTGAATCCTCAGGCACCTTTTGAGGTTGTATCCGCTGCTATGTCAGCGGTATTCAAAAGCGAAGTGGAGAGCAAGTCCGATGGTCAGATCAAAGTGGAGATTTACCCTGATGGCGTGACAGGGAAAGAAATTGAAACACTTATTCAGGTCAAATCCGGGCAGGTACAATCCTCTATCTCTACCTCAGGCGCCATTGCTCAGTTCTATCCTCTCATCGATGTCACTAACATCCCTTTTGCATTTTCGAGTTACAATGTGGCTTATCATGTATATGATGGACAGTTTGGGAAAGAGCTTGCTGCTGACATAGAAGAGAAAGCTGGTTTTCATGTCCTTGGTTTTGCTGAATCGGGAGGATTTTTCGCTATCACGAATTCAAAGAGGCCAATTAGATCACCTGGAGACTTAAAAGGCCTCAAAGTGAGGACTATGGCTATTCCACTTCATCAGGAGATTATAAGAGCGCTAGGCGCAACTCCGGTTACCATTGCCTGGTCGGAACTATATGCAAGTCTTTTAGCAGGGGTCGTGGACGGTCAGATGAATCCGGTATCTATAATAGTCATGGATAGACTATACGAAGTACAGAGATATGCGACACTATGCAATCTGATATATTCTCCCTATGTATGGGTTATCAATATGGAGTTCTACAACAGCCTATCGAAAGAGCTCAGGATAGTCGTGGATGATGCCGCAAGAACAGCAATTGTGGCAGGAAGGGGACTCTCAAGAATAATAGACTCAACAGAAAGAGGTCTTCCCATGCTTTCTGGGAAAATGCAGGTCTATGTCCCATCCGGAGCAGTAATGAAACAATTCAAAGATATAGTGGTTCCTGCGGCGAATAAATTCTTACTTACGCAGTACAAGGAAGAAGGCAGTATCTGGATGACCAAGTTTGTTGCCGCAATCGATAAAGCAGAGAAAGAACTCGGGTATTGAAATCTTATTTCTTTATTTGGCGTCCGGTTTAGAGCCGACCTGTTCTTAGAACAGGTCATTTTTTCGATGAGTTCAGAGCTTTCCGAATATGTAAGCAAAGAAATACTGTATACTATCCAAGAGAGTCCTGAATAAATTACCACGCGGAATATCCTGACCTGAAACCAGATTGACCGAATTTATCTTCGTACCATCTATTTCATAGACGATCTCACCCAACTTTTGTCCTTTATATACAGGGGCTTTGATGCCTTTAACAGTCTCAATTCGAGCGGTTACTCGGTCTTTATAAACAACGGGGACCGTAGCCGCTGCTTCACCTTCAGGCTCTGGGTCTATCCAAATTGATTTGCCAAACCAGACACGAAGTGGCTTTGGCATTATGTAGCCGGGTCTTGCAGTAGCGAAATTTGCAAATGCCCAATCGAAGAGAGCCTTTGTGTCCCTTGTGCGCAAGGCAGCGCCATCGGCGTAAGGGGTAGAAGATCCTCCCAAGAGCACGGCAATAAAGCGATTACCATTTCTCATCGCCGTAGCAGCCATATTATATCCTACTTCGATTATATAGCCTGTTTTGAGGCCATCGGCTCCTTCGTAGCTGAAAATAAGAGGATTGCGGTTATATTGAAGGACAATACCATTGGGACGATATTGTGATGTTGCGTGTTCAGGCCTAGGGAATTGAATTGAATGTACCGAATGAAGTTCTTTTAGTGCCTTAGGATGTAGTTCAATGTATTTTTTGCAGAAAAAAGCAAAGTCTCTCGCGGTTACAAGATTGAACTCCGAAAGTCCGCTGGGCTCCACAAAGCAAAGGCTCTGGAAGCCCATTGCCTTGACCTCTTTGTTCATCATCTCGGCAAATTCTTCGTTCGATCCTGCAATACGGCGAGCCAGTGAATAGGCCGCGTCATTTCCTGATACTACAGCGGCCCCCAGCATGAGATCTTTCACACTCACCTTCATTCCTGGCTGCAGATACATGAGCGAAGAACCATAAGGTATGGAAGGTGAACAATCTTGCGGATCGATCTCAACAATTTCGTCCGGTGAAAGTCTTCCTGATTTTATCTCTTCCATAACGATATGAAGAGTGACGAGCTTGGTTAAGCTTGCGGGCGGAAGTCTTATATCTGCCTCTTTCTCGAATAGCACAGTCCCAGTTGCGGCATCTATAAGTATCGCTGATCTCGCATTGAGCGAAGGCGGGTTGGGAATCTCGACACCCAATCTACTGAACGACTCGATTGAATTGGCTGCAGCCGGAAAATCGAAAATGAAAAAGCATGAGATAATAGCTATAATTAAAAGGCTGGCCTTATTTATGCATGTTTGGTGTCTCTTGATTGCTGTAAGAAGCTTCATCGATGTTTTCCTGTTGATCAGAAATCAGCTTGGCGCGGTGCTCTTGGGAAAGGTATTACATCTCGAATGTTTGTCATTCCTGTTATATAGAGGAGTAGCCGCTCGAATCCAAGACCAAAGCCAGAATGAGGGGTAGAGCCATAGCGTCGCAGATCTAAATACCATTGGTAGGGTTCCTTATCAAGGCCTAACTCTTCCATTCGCTTTTCCAGAAGATCGAGTCTCCATTCGCGCTCGGAACCCCCGATGATCTCGCCAAAACGAGGTACAAGCACATCCATTGCTGCCACAGTCTTGCCATCCTCATTCTGCTTCATATAAAAGGCTTTGATTTCTTTTGGGTAGTCTGTTACAACCAGCGGTCCGCCAGCAACCTTCTCAGTTAAGAATTTTTCATGCTCACTCTGAAGATCACAGCCCCAATAGGGCTTAAATTCGAAATTTGCATTCGAGGCTTCGAGTTCTCGAATTGCCTCGGTATAACTCATTCGAGCAAAGCTTGACTGTACAATTCTCTCTAAGGACTCTCTTAAGCCTGGTTGTATGCGCTGGTCAAAGAAGGCTACATCTTCGGCACAATCTCGGATAGCTGTGGCAACAAGATATTGAATGAACTCGGTTGCCAGAGCGATGTTGTCATCTAGATGAGCAAATGCCATCTCGGGTTCGATCATCCAGAATTCGGCAAGATGGCGCGTGGTATTAGAGTTTTCAGCGCGAAAGGTAGGGCCGAAAGTGTAAACGCGCGAAAGAGCTTGGCAATAGGTTTCGACGTTTAGTTGCCCTGATACAGTCAGAAAAGCCTTTCTACCAAAAAAATCCTTATCGTAGTCTATGAGAGTACCTGATTTCGAGAGGGCTTCGATATCGAGGCTAGTAACTTGAAACATTGCGCCAGCTCCCTCGGCATCACTTGTGGTAATGATTGGTGTGTGGATGTAATAGAAGCCACGCTCTTGAAAAAACTGGTGTATGGCAAATGCCATCCGATTTCGAACGCGGGTAACTGCAGCAAAAGTATTTGTCCGCACCCTGAGGTGCGCAATTTCACGCAGAAATTCGAGGCTATGTGCTTTTTTCTGAAGCGGATAGCGCTCCGATGGTGCTTCACCAATTAGCTTGATCTGTTGGCATTTGACTTCTACCTTTTGACCCTTAGCAGGAGAGGGAACGAGCTCTCCATGTATCTCCACGCTTGCTCCCGTAGATAATCTCAAGATAGTCTCAGCTATCGATTGGTTTTTTTCGAGAGAGGAATCCAGGACGCATTGGATATTAGACAGGCAAGAACCATCGTTGACTTCGATAAAAATAGCTTGTTTTGTCTCGCGTTTAGTGCGGACCCATCCCCTGATGATCACAGGCTGACCTACAGCTTCCATGGAAAGAAGTTGCTTTATTGTTGGAAGAAGAGTCATGAAAAGCTCCATAGAAAGAGTGGTGCATGGCTTTTCGTCATGCGATAAAATTCATATACTCCTTTTTAGCACGACATAGCTATAATGGTCAAATACCATAGAGTTTAATTAAGATCTTTTTGGGAGCGGAGCGTGAGATACAATCTTACAACAGCCTATTTCCTCTGGCTTATTTCTGGCTTTGGAGCCCTGGGCTTCCATCGTTTCTATTTAGGGAAGACCGGAACTGGGCTTTTGTGGATGTTTACAGGTGGTCTAGGAGGATTAGGAGGCCTATATGATCTTATTACTCTGCCTCGACAAGTTCGAGAAGCGAATCTTGCCTATTCTGCGAGAGAGGCTATTGGACATGAAAACTATGGCCAATGGGGTGAGTTCATTCCACATATTCGACAGTCCGAAACTCCAGAGCGGGTTATTCTTCGCCTTGCTAAGGCTAACAATGGCATGGTCACGGCAGGCGAAGTGGCGATTGAGGCCAACATCCCTATAGAAGAGGCACAGCGCCAACTCGATAATCTTGCAAAGAAGAGCATTGCACAGGTGCGCGTGCGGAGTTCCGGTGTACTTGTCTATTTTTTCCCCGAATTCTCAAAGGAAGATACGGATTTTATCGATTGAAGGCTATTCGAATTATTATCATGCCTTATCTGTTATAGGTCCTAGCGCAAATCGATCAGAGCGAAATCCCTAAGACCACCTGTAATATGAGGTAGCTGGGAAGCTGTCCAGTCTTTTTCGAGCGCTTTTTTTGCATAATTATATGCTTCTAGACAGGAGAGTATTCCATCGCCATCAAGATCTCCTTTCATTGAGCCATCTTTTGATGCTTCGCCAGATTGAAGAAAATAATAAGTAAAGAATCCATGGCCACCTCCATGAGTTGGTTTTTCTTTAGCGTCTTCCATGGAGGCTTCATTCGATCCTGAAGCGGATATCACAAGAGGAGCCGTAGATGGGCTTCTGGCTGCGGAAGCAGAGTTCTGAGCGAGTATCTCGCCAAAGCGGAAGAACATTTCGATATTTGTGGAAATCTGATCAGATTCAATGTTTCCCGGAGCAGCATCTATACAATCTCCCGGATCCACAAATCCGCCCGAGTAGCAAGAGTCGAAGATCATGATTTTGTTGGCATTCAAATCCTTTAGCCACATAGACAATTCAGTAGCTGAGATCATGCTTGATTTCTCTACGGAATTGCCAGATCGATAGGCATCGCTTGGCACAATGTAAGCCTGATCTTCATGTACATCACCGTGGCCGGAAAAATAGAAGAGAAACGCTGTCAAGCCATCTTTGTCCTTTTGAAATGCCGTCTTGATTTTTTCTTTGGTTGCATTTTTCTTTATTGATTCGTTCGCTTCGGCCGTGATAAGTTCCACCTGCCAGCCTGCGCCTGTCAGCATGTCTTTCATGGCCTCGGCATCGGCGGCACAGAAATCTAAATCCCTAATCAGATTGTTTGTATTGTCGATGTAATCATTTATCCCCACCACAACCGCATATTTTTCCCCTTCGAATGTGGCATTAGTTGGAGCTAAAATCTCACAGCTTGCTAATAGTGGCCATAGAACGAGCAGAAAAAATGCTCCCTTCATTAACCCGCCATATTTGCTAGTCTCTTTTGCGAAATCTTTCATCTTTATGCACATAAACATATATGTATATTTGCTGGATGTATGTAGAGTTTTAAAATTCATATCTCATCCCAATTACAAGCCCAGATAATAGGCTGTTGCCATCCGCTCTAAATGCATATTCCAAGGGCAGGGCTGCGAAAAAAGCTGCACCATTGTCAATTCTGGCATTCCAAGATACTTTCAAAAACCACGAATTATATGCCGAATAAAGCGTTGTTTGTGTATAATTAGAAAAGCTTGCAAGATATGCCATAGAAAACAAGAAGCCATTTTTATGCATCGTTGTGGAATTAGTGAATTCTAAGCCAAGATTCAGTTCTGGCCCAAGCCCAATAGAACTCCATGCTCTATAGCGTGAACCATCCGGGAGCCAGTTAGAAGCTGACATGGTTATATACTGAGCATGCAGTCCCGGTGAAAATATTATATTGACGCGCGATGAAGTCTCTTTTTCTGCTTTTGCTTTTATAAGATTCTCATCTTCGAGAGATATACGGAATAACCAATTCGCATCGGCTGAGACATTCCATCCATGGTGATATCCTGTTGCGGCGCTTTCGACTTTCGTCCTAGCATAAGCAAATCCCATGCCGAATTCCAGAGCCGGAAGAGCCCCGATTGCCTGCGTAGCGCCAAGTTTGCAAACCATAAACACCAAGAACAAAAACGGCTTTGCTTTTGCCTTGCCGATTGTCATATTCATAGTTATTGTTTAATACTACATGGTTTCCTTCGCAGCGTCATCAAGCGGTATGTCAGTATGAAGAAGATATTTGTTTATTCATCATTAATTCTAATTTCTTCATTTGTTTTGTGCGCCATGTCAGGATGTAGACCTCGCTTGCGGCTACCGGAGGATAATAGTCTGGGCGGAAATGCGCAATGGCTTGTTATATCTTCCCAGTATTGTCAAATGAAAAAAGATCCTACCAATAGTTCAAAAAACCTCTCCATTCTCCGAAAAGGGACCGTTTTGCGGATAATTGAGAGCAAGTATAGTACATCGGAAAGCGATCGAGGGACACTCTGGTTCAGAATACAAGAAGCTGGGCAAACCGGATGGGTTCCAGCCCTGGAGGTAATGACCTACTCCAGCGAAAAGCAAGCAAGAAATGCAGCTCTCAGGATGGAATAAGCATGGAATTTTTCAAAGCATGGATCCTTCCACCGCTTGTCGGTGCAATTATCGGGTATTTTACTAACTGGCTCGCTATAAAGATGCTTTTCAGACCATACAAGACAATCAAATTTGCGGGCATTGCCTTGCCCTTTACTCCAGGCTTGCTGCCGCGCGAGAAGGACAAGCTTGCTGTAAGTTTAGGAGAGACAGTCTCTAAGGAGCTCCTGACTGCAGAGGTGATCACTCAAAGAATTCAGTCTGCTGATATAAAGCAGACTATCTTGAAGGCTATCAAATCGGCTTTAGCTAGTTTTTTCAATCAGGATGCAGGACGGATTTTTTCCCAAATTGGTGAGCCAGGCCTGGAGGAAAAAAAAGATGATGAGCCCTCACTTCTTCTGCCGGAATCAAATGGCCAGAAAATAACGAAAGAAGTCCAGTCTGGTAATGGAACTACAATAGATTCAGAAGTCTCTGCGCTTCAACGCAATATAATTGAGGCTTTACAACATCTAGTGGAGCGCAAGAGCGTTCAAAGCTCCATAGAGGGAATCTTCGCCGAATTCCTGAATCGAATTGGCAAGCTCTCCTTTAAAGAATTAGTTTCTAAAGAACAATTTATAGCATCTGTACTCAAAGCTTGTTCTACTTTGCAAACAAGAGTGCTTTCCGAATCTAACCATGAGCAGAGCCTTCAATCCTCGAAATCTAAATCATCACGTTTTAATCCGCTTTTGAAAGCCGTTATAGACCTTCCTCCGGATGTAACGATTATGGCTTTTACAGATGCTCTTGTTCCGCAAGTATATACCTGGTTTCTGGACTATATCGATAGTTTTTTTCATAGTGAAGGATTTAGGGCAAGGCTAGAAACCGAAGCTCAAGCATTTGTAAAAAGAGCATTGGATAGACTAGGGCCCATCCAAAGGCTTTTTATCTCTATTGCGGGATACGATGCCAAAATTGCTCAAGCCATGCCCGAGACCATCGAGGATCTAATACAGACCATAGAACGCATCTTGAAAGATCCCTCCACTCCTCAAAGTATTTCCAAAACTATTTCCAGGGCAATTATTAATTGGCGTTCGAAGGACGAAGCTGAAACCACAAAGACCGGTCCAGAGATATATCAGCGCGCTGATGACTCCATCGGCTCTAAGAGCAGAGTTGTATCTGAACAGATTGTTCTGTCTCTAAAGGATTCTTCCGAAGACTTGCGACTGCGAGCTGAAGCTATATATTACTCTCTTGCGGATCTGGAGTTTGGGGAAATTCTAGGAATAAGGTCAAATGAGGAAGCCATATCGGGATTTGTCTTTTCAATCATCGTTCCAACCATGCATGTCTCCGATAGCAGTGCTTCCAATACAATGGGATCGATTTTTATTGAGGTCTTAAAGGATGTTTCAAAAGGCAAGACCTTCGCGGATATTCTCAAAATTCAAGATTCCGAAATCGAGAGAATTTCGGTATCACTTACCGATGGTTTAATCGAACTCATTCAATCCAGAATATCGACTTTAATAGACGCATTCGATATAACTTCGATGGTCTCAGAACGGATCGATAGCCTGGACATGAAAGAGGTCGAACGCATTGTTCTTCAAGTAGTAAAAAAAGAATTGGCTTGGATTACATGGCTTGGAGGTATTTTGGGAGGAATGATAGGCTTCATTCAGAGCATAATCTCGACTTTTTAAACTCTGCGCACAGATAGAATGAGCCTGTTACAAGAAGGCTAGCATTTTTCTCCCTTGCATCGCTAAGAGCTTTGGCTATTGCGCTATTTGTATCTTCGATTAGATAGCGATCTGATATAATGCTATCCGACATCTGTTTTTGAAAACTATTAAATACAATAGCTGGTTCACTTTGTTTAAATGTGCCTGGCCTTGTTATGATTATTTCGTCGAAATATGGTGAGATTATTTTCGCGATTTCATCATGCTTTTTATCATGAGCGCATCCGAACAATAAAATGCGTGGAGCCTTCGAAAGCTCTAGGAATGTGGAAAGATTGGTTCGAATCGATTCTGGAGTATGAGCTCCATCCAGCACAACGAATGGAGAATGTGAGACTATCTCAAATCGGGCGGGCATAGATGATGAAGAAAAGCCCTGAAGCATGTGTTCCGTATTCAGCTCGATATCTAGCTGAGAAAGGGCGAGGGCAGAAACGGCCATATTTCCAGCATAGATCGAGCCCACCAAAGGCGCGCTGATTTCAATCGAAGCACCTCGCATGAGTCGAAGAAGGCTGGATGGTGTAGTATCGGTTGCGGATAATCTACAACAAGTGCCATGGATATTGATCTTTATATCGGACAAAGAGATATCTCTCCCGACCAGAAGGCAGGGAGCTCCTATATCTTCGGCTTTCTTGCTGATCACTCTGAACGCCTCTGTTTTTGGTTGAATAGTACAGACAGGTACACTTCTCTTTATGATTCCCGCTTTTTCTGCGGCAATGAGAGGTATGGTCGAACCAAGAAATTGAGTATGCTCGAGTTCTATAGGTGTTATTACGCATACATTGGGTGATACGATGTTTGTAGAATCCAGCCGTCCTCCTAATCCTACCTCGATAACCTGTGCTTCGAAACCAGCTAGACGAAAGGCGCAAAAGCCTATCAGGGTGGTCAATTCGAAGAATGTTGGCAATTCATTGCCAGGAAAATCTTCTTGAGTCCTGCCTTCGACAAGGGAATAGACTTCTTCCGCAGCCTTAAGCAAGAGCTCATCAGCCATTTCTATGCCTGATTCTGTGATTCGTTCTTTCCAAGAGAGGATATGGGGTGATGTATACAGTCCGGTTCGCAGTCCGGATGATTCGAGTGTTTTTGCAATCAATGTTGCTACCGAGCCCTTGCCTTTCGAACCCGCTACATGTACAGTTAGTCTTCCCAAATGCGGATTGCCAAGCTGTGCGGCCATCCAGTGCATGCGATCCAGCTTGAATTCGGTTGCCTGACCCTTTTCGACGTTGACAAATCCAAGGACGAAATCATAGACCCCATCGATGGATGAAAAATGTCTATTGCTCACGGATAGAGCATGCGCAATGCGCTTAAATTCGTCAAGGGAGATTGTCTATTGTTTAAAATAGATTTGTGCTTTGATAAAAGGCTAGCTTCAACTTGCCGATAAGCTTAGATGAGGATGATGTGAGAAATATTCACGCTGCAGAAGAAAGGCAGCCAGCAAAATCCCCGATACACCGAAGGGGCCGCGGTTGGGGATCTTCGCAGAAAGCACTTTCTCAATCCTATGAATCTACAAAAATAGACCAACCTCTGCATCTGCATGACAAGCAGGTAGTGGTTATTATCGAATCTGAAGGAGCCGTTTTTAATATTCATAAATATTGGCACGAAATGGCTTATCTGCCGTCTTTTATTGGTTGCTTTGGTGGCAATGTTGATCCATCGATTGTGGGTGAGGTCTGGAGGACTGTAGCTCTTGAGACATCTCTTCGGGGAGAAAATCCGATTGTTATTCTTCTCGCGGCTTTGCGGGTGCTAAATGCGCTATTCCCTTCCATGCAGAGAGCTGTGATCATCAAGACTCTGGAAAAATATAGTCTCTCCGAGAAAACACTTGAAGATCTTTTTAATCTGAACGAAAAAAATCCTGCGGAGATGATGATCATCGATTGGTTTTCTATGGCCGAAGGCTTGATTCAAGAGATCGGAAGAGTACCTCATTTCAGCACAGCGGAAGAATTCTTACATAGCGTAAAGTATGTTGCTCCTCGTTCAGAGGTGCTTGTATATAGCCGTCTTGCCGAGCTTTCGGCGATGAGAATGTGGCAAAATGCTGGACTTGGAGAATGCTTCTATCGCCTTGCAGGGAGAGAAAGAGGAAAGCCTGGAGATTATCTCCGAGCCGCTCTATCTGCAGGTTTCGAGCGTTCGAGCATGGTAGCTATCGGAGCATCGGCAGCTATGTTTCGCGCAGCTCAACTTGCAGGCATTCGCTTTTATCCAATCACTCCAGGCCTGGAAGAAGATGCCTGGAAGACATTGGCTGAACATTGGTTTCCGGCCTATCTTCGCGGAGAAGCATGGAAAGTCGATATGCATGCTGAGCCATTCTACGAGCAGATGTGTCAAGAATTCAATGTCATGAAGACTTCAAGGTACATAGCTACACGTTTGCATTTGACATCATCAAAATTCGAAGCATAGAATTTCTAAAGGCCATTGTGGATCTCTGTTGAATTTACTTACGAGACTCTTGAGCATCACTGTTTCGCTCTCGGAGAAGGCTTTTTGGAAATTGGAACCATAGAAAGTCGAAGAATCCAGCCATCTCTCCAATTCCTTTTCATCTATAGGCCGAGAATAGGAAGCTCTGAGTATGGCCTTTCGAAAACCGGAAGAACCCATGCTCGACTTCTTCTCGAACCATTCCTGTTTAGAACATTTTTCCGAGTCAAGTCTTGCATAGGTTGGACCATGTCCAAGTTCATTTTCAAAAGCCAAGAGACGTTCGCAAAACTCCTTTTCTTTGTCGTTGAGATTTTCCATGGCTATTAGTGCGCCAGAAAGGCGCGAAGATGCTTCTATATCTACATCGAAAGCCAAAAAGCTTAATAATCCATTTTCAACATTTCCCGCAAGGCCAGCCAAAAACTCGCTTACATCGATGGGGACACGGCAGAATTCACATAAGATAATAAAAGATGGCTTAGCCTCCGAAAAGAAGCTTTCAAGTGCAGCACTTGTAGCACCAGATGTTGTAAAATCTCCATATGTAACAATTTCAGGCTGGATTATTTCTTCTTCTGTCTTGCTCAAGTTTTCAAGCTCCATCTTGGCTTCTTTATTGCCGAGCAGAACAAAAGCCTTACCTTCGCGAGTCCTTCTCAGCGCTTCCATGGTATAGAATCCGGATCGTGGATCGACAACTATAATATTATCAAATGGCTTGAGCGGAAGATGATTGAAAATAGCCGTGCGTATAGCAAGGAGGCGATCGGTTGTCGAAGATTCACTGCGAATCCTCCAGCTAAGTCGAGATTTTCCTTTTTTAGACCATATAAGGTTCACATCTTCGATTAAGTTTAGATCTTCGGGCTGTATTGCCAGTTGCGCTTCTCTTCGGATTAAGACATCGCTGCGCTTTGTACCTTCATATCCAAGCTCGCCTGGAATATAGAAAAGTCTTCCCATCAAGGAGAAAGGCAGATATTGTTGGGCTACCCAGTGTTCTCGATATGCATGAGGATATTGATAGCCTTCTCCGTGGCCGAATGCAACTTTATCGCGATTTGCATCTTTTAAATGGTCTGGAACCTCGGCCTGTTCTGATTGCACAGCTTCTAAGGCATCGAAGTAGCAAAGAATGGAGTTGGATTTTGGAGCAAGTGCACAGTAGAGTGTTGCATGCACAAGATGGAGCTGACCTTCAGGCAAGCCCACACGATCAAAGGCTTGGGCGCAGGAATTAACCACCGTAATCGCTTGGGGATCTGCAAGGCCAATGTCCTCACAAGCAAGGATGAGAAGTCGCCTCAAGATAAAATCGGGATCTTCTCCTGCGTATATCATCCGGGCAAGCCAATAAAGGCTTGCGTCGGGGTCTGAGCCTCGCACGCTCTTTATGAAAGCACTTATAGTATCGAAGTGGTAATCGCCATCTTTGTCGTATAATACCGCTCGACGCTGAATGCTTTCTTCCGCATCTTTCATGTTGATAATAAGACTCGTTCCTTCCTGAGGAGGCCAAAACGAACTACTGGTTTCGATAGCTAGCTCCAAGGCATTGAGTAGACTGCGCGCATCACCATCTGCCGTCTCTATGATATGCTCGAGCGCTCCATCCTCAAATCCAATATTGTATAGGCCATATCCTCGCTCTTTGTCTTCGAGGGCTTGGCGCGCTATTTTGAAAAGGTCTTCTTTTGTAAGCTGCTTGAGAACAAAGACTCGAGATCGTGAGAGCAGCGCCCTGTTGACTTCGAAGAAAGGGTTCTCAGTCGTGGCTCCGATGAGAATTACAGTGCCATTTTCGATCCATGGTAAAAGGGCATCCTGCTGGCTCTTATTCCAGCGATGGACCTCATCGACAAAGAGAATCGTCTTTCGGCTATACATGTCTCGATAAGTTTTAGCCTGATCGATAGCTTCTCGGAGGTCCGCAACTCCCGAGAGTACCGCATTGAGAGTTATAAAATGACTCTTGGTTGTGTTGGCAATGATACGAGCGAGGGTTGTTTTGCCAGTTCCAGGTGGACCCGCAAAAATAACGGAACTAAGCTGGTCTTTTTGGATGGCCCGGCGTAGAAGTCTTCCTTGTCCTACAATGTGTTCTTGGCCTACGAATTCATCGAGGATGCGCGGGCGCATGCGGAAAGCAAGGGGCTCTGTTGTTCTCGAAGCATCATAGCCTATGTCAGAACTGAAAAGAGGGTGAGGAGAGTTGCTATTCTGCGATCCAGCCACTCCAGGCTCCTTCGGAATAGGTATTCCGATAGAGTGCGTAGGAACCTTCGCTTCCTGCGGCAAGAAGAGCGAATAACGTGTTAGAATCGTCTACTGGTTGCCAGAAACCTTCGACCTGCTTTGCACGCACGGTGCTGTTGTAAATGCTCTGAGATGTGGAGATAAATCCCACTCCATTTTCGTAGACAATAGATCCGTTTTCATCACATTCCATATAGCCTGATGTTGAAGTTCCCATGGCAACGAGAATACGTTTAGAGGTTGAAGGTTGATCCAAAAGGATAAGAGGCCCAAGTTCTGAAGAGCTCTTTACTAAAAAGTTGGACCAGTTTCCCGATGCATAGTCATAGATTTTTCCATCGCTCCTCGAAACAAGGATACGACCAGCACCATCGGATGCAATACCCTTAAGGCCTTTTGAAAGGGCTGGATTATTCGGACTTGAGTCCTCGTCAATGGAGCCTTCTACTCCACTGTATACTTTACTGGATGATATAAGCCAATACTTGCCTGGCGCGGAGGTGGGTCCATCCCATACAATATCTACGAGAGGCTCGGAAAGACTGGAAATAGTGCTAAAAGCATTCTTGAATGAAGTTGATGCTACATCATAATAGAAAAGAGAATAGCCTGCTGAGCTATGGAAGGCCACAAAAAGCGTATTGTTCTCGCATTTGAGCCAATCAACGCAAAAATTATTGCCAGCACCAATTACATTTTGGATGTCGTTCTTTGCGTCCATACCAGTCCAGTTCTTACATCCATCGGCCCTCGAATATATATCTTTCAAATTAGCGTTTAAATCTGCTTTGGCAACATATATAGTATTGCCATCGGATGCAAGACCTGGTGAAAAGTAATCTGTATCTCCATCTATAGGAAGGACATCCCAATTTACGCCGCTTTTTGGCTTGTATACCTTGTATACCACCTTAGACATGAGGGCATAATAATTTGTAGCATCCGAGCCCATTGCGCGCACGGTTGTTCCCTTAAAAAGCTCAGCGCCCAATTGCTTCACTTCTTGGCCTATGCTCTGAAAAATCGAAAAAGTATTGTCACAGCTTGACAAGGTCAGAATGATCAGAATTGCAGCTAAAAGATATTGCCTCTTTTTGGACTGGACTGGGATATCCTTTCTGGAATTCTCTCGAGCTTTTCTATCAATAATAAACTTGAATTCTCTGTCTCTCTTCTTATTAAGCATGTGGCACCCCTCAGAAATGGTAATTTGCACCAATGGAAAACTCCAGAAAATTAGCATAACTGGTCAAATAGCTAAATGTCCCCAGGTGTATCTCTGGAACGAACCACCAATTTAACTTGAATCCAATACTCCATGAGGAATCTACGAATCTGGAGATTCCTCCTCCGAACTTGGCAATAGGAGAAATAAGACCATTACCATAGAGTCGCATAATATTCATACCTAGTTCGGCAGAAACCTCATATTCCATTGGTTCGCGACCCCATATCCATGCTCCGGTAATTCCAATCGGAGCCATAAAAAGCGTGCCTCCGCCCACGGTAGTCACAAAGGAGCCTGCACCCGAACCGCCTATGGAGAAATTCTTTCCCAGCATATAGCGATATTGAACTGAAAATGCCGATCCAATACTCATGTTTGATGGTGATATAGGAGTTCCAGCATTGTCGATCACAAAAAGGGGCAAAAAGCCTCCGATTTGTATGCTTATTGATTGGTCCCCTTTGACTCGTGTCGCCTCAAAGGGGTCTTCGATTTTTTCTTGCGCACTAAGACCAAGCGCCAAGGCGGAAATCATTAGAGTAACCAACATTTGTTTTTTCAGCATCAGCCCTCCCTAAATTATCTGATCCTCTTTTGAATGAGAATGCATCTTCTCTCTACAGTAGACACGAGCAAAAGCTCTGAAGTGAAAACCACAGAACGATGCTTCTGGTAACTCCGCTAGATATAACATAAGTTCATATTTCTTGAAACTGATGGCTGCATCGAGAGAAACTGCACATCCATTGCCAAACCAGATCCCTTCACGCATCTTATTACCATAGAAAAGAGCATTTTCGGATACTTTCAGATCAGCATCTTCAGCAAAAAGCTCAAGAGCAATGTCAAGATTTTGCGAATCGATTGCTTTGTCAAGCTTCAATATCGTATGATCACCATTCTTTTCCACTGCCGATAGCGCAAAGATGTCAGGGAAGCTCTTGCAGATTTCTTGAGAGTGGCGCACAAGGGTTCGCTGAACATGCTCCAAGAAATCGCGATTCTTATGATCTATTCTTTGGCCATTTCGGTGTTCGAATAAGCCACATACGATGCCTTCAGGCAATGCCATCAGAACATCGTGGCTATTTCTTGGAGTCCAATCAAAGCTCTTTCTCTTGAGCATCCATATCTGTTTTCTAATATTTCCATAAGGCCTTACAATTAGTACAAAGATCTGCATGTCAATTGAGTATATAGTCACTTAGGCTCTTGGTTAACATGGGTGAAAGAGTACCATCGAAGATGCATGGCAGAAAGCCAGCGTCCATGATATAATTGGCCTAGGAAGGGTAGTGTACATGAAGCGCAAATCTGAAGAGATATCGTGCTTTCTTATCGATACGATTTCTCGCTGGCCAGGTGTGGATTGCATATCTATGGATAAGCGCTCCCAACAAGATGAATTAGACCCACACTATGCATTGGTTCTCGATGTATACTATCGGCGCGCCATTCCTACCATGGAAAAAAGACAAATGCTCTTCGACAATCCAGGTGCGTTCGAGTCGGCTCGTGGTGGTATGAAGGATAGGTTTTTTCTAGATGAAATACCCATAAGGGTAGAGTATAAGCATATACCAAGCATTCAGAATCTGGTAGAACATCCGCTTAATCATATAAAGCTCCTAAAGAATTCAGGAACTTATCCTCTCTATCGCTTACTTCATTTTTCGCTTGTTTTTTCGAGGAGCGAATGGATCGAACGCATGCGGTCTAATCTCACCAATTTCCCGGAAGAAGCTTGGAATACGCTATTCGATAGCTTTGCTGCGAAGATGGAACACTATCTCTCCGACTTTGGGGCAGCATCGGTATCTGGTAATCAATTTTTTCGCTTAATGTCGCACTCAGGATTTCTAAGATATGCAGGTGCTTCGATTTTTATGGTGAATCATGTTTTTGAACCATCTCACGCCGAATTCGAATCAAAGTTAAAGGCTCAGCCAAGACTCCCGGCGAATTTTATGAACCTATGGGATTCAATTGCCGGCGATAAGAATGGTATTTCGGAGTTCAAGAAATTCGAGCTCGCTCGATTGCTTGCACGAGAAATCTTCGAGCTCCGATAGACAAAAGCCTTAGATAGAGATCTTAGATAGAGATGAGTAAAATACAAATAGCGCACAAGCCAGTCCGATTGTTTGCGCATGAGAATAAGGGTCTATTTCGCAACATACTCACTCTCTGTGTATTTTTGTGTTTCTTATTTCTCCTTCTTTTTAGCTCCTGCAGATCTAGAGAAGTCCATGCTTTTGGATGGTATGATAAGGATGGGCAAAGTCTAGCATTTACATCCCTCCTGATCGATAAGAATGTTGGTATCTTCGAGAGACAAGGCGAGAAAGAAAAATACAATCTGATTCAAGCAATAGAAATTCCTGAAGGATATGGTATTCGTCTACTGGTATCATCTTTGAGCAATGAGACAGAATTCTTGCTCAATTTTGGCGAGGAAAGAGGTAAATCAAAGTCAATACACTGCTCGATTTCGGAGGCTGGAAGCTATGCTTTTGTCATTCCCCTTTCAGAGATCGAATCCATCAAATGGCTCGAGATAAAAGTGCTAAAACTTGGTTCCAACATGAGTGAAGGCAATATTAATAGCCTTAAGACAGCTTCCAAAGATGATTCGAACGCAGCAATTGATGGGAGCTCCGATTTGTCTCTTTTCTCTGTTAAGGAGCTACGTTTTGTACCTCCGTTCCGCGGTATGCGGATCCAGAATGACATTACAGAAATATCGCCCCATTTTTTATACGAAGAACAAGGCGAAAATAAACACTACGAAATCATGGCTCCTTTTTCTGGGCTTTCTCCTGAACTTTCTTCAAGAATGAAAGTGGAAATCATATTGGAAGGAAGTCCAGGTCTGGCTACCTTTTTTTGGGGAAATCAAAAGATAAGCTATCTTCATCAAGGAAAGAGAAGCCTCTTTGTAATTCCTTATACGATTTTTGAGAACAGCCCCGGTAAAATAGCCATGGATGTTGAGAATGACATCAGAGCCTCGGTTTTTTGTGTTGATCCATTGCAGTCGGCCGAGGAACCACCCAGTATTGACCCGGGTTTGCTCGTTTTTCATTCTCCGCTGATTGCAGATCCATATTACCTTGCGCGATGGGATCAACAGCCCGAAGTTCTTTTGTTCTTATTCAAGGATTATTCTGTTCAAGACCGTTATCTAAAGAGGCTTGCTTTTTTTGTTGAAAAGATGGGATTTGTTGGAAGCCTGGCGCAAGACAGCCAGATCGCGAGCCTCCATGGCTGGAATGCTCATGATTATCGAGCAGAGGACCTGGCGAGGTTTTTTGATGCAGCCGCTACCCAGAATTTCTCGCTATCGAATGAGGAAATTGAATTGAGAGAGCTATTGATAAAAAATGGAATTATCTTAAAAAGCGGAGGCAAGTATCGACCAGGCATAGGGGCAGTAGTATCGATTTCGCAAGAATCTCCCAGCTACCTGCAATATCGCCTGCTCACTCATGAGTTGAGCCATGCCCTTTTTTTTACAGATACCAGCTACCGCGACCTTGTCATTTCTCTCTATCAGAGATTGACTAATGATGAAAGATGGTTTCTCGATCGTTATTTCCGCTGGATGCGATATAACGTTAATTCATCATATTTGATGGCTAACGAAATGCAGGCTTATTTAGTTCAGCAGCCAATTCAAGATTTAGAGAAATATTTTTCAAGAACATTAGCGAATAGACTTGTAGAGGAGCATCCTGAGCTAACAGAAGATATCAATTTTTATATGGAAGAGCATCTTGATGCACTTGTGTCATGTGCTGAACAACTGGGTTCTTTTCTAGAGTCTACTTATGGATTTGAGCCAGGCATGCTTTTTAGAGCAAGGTAGAGCAAGGTAGCCGCACTGGGATTTTTTGCGCTATTGAATATCGGCCTTCATTTCTGGTTTTTCCTTTATGCATGCTATGATTCTGTTGTGGATTTCTCGAATTATAGTTTCCAAGATTGCTTAAGAAAGGTTCAGCTCATCAAATACGTGTCTATATAGATTAAAATATTCAGAATTTGCAAATTCTTCGATTTTTTCTTCTGGCAATGATTCCAGGAGACGATCGAGGTAGAGCAGCAGTCTCTTCACTTCATCAATCAGGGCTTGCTGTTGGACTTCCGAAGCTCCAGATAATCTATCGGAAGGAGATTCCACGGATGTGGGAGATACCGAAGGTTGGATCTGCGGTTCCCTTATAACCTTAAAATGTTCTTTTATAGATAGAAGATCTTGCTTGATTGATTTCAATTCATTGGCAAATCTCAGTAAAAGCTGTTCCTGAGCCGAGCTCTCTGGTCCGGATGGATTTTCTCTTGTGCTGATTTCAGGCGCTTCCCTTTTGTTCGTATTGTCCAAAGGGAAGACCCGCTTTCCTTGAGAGTCATCGAAAGGAATTGAGTGAGATTCTTCTAAAGGAGCTCTTCCTTCTAACGGAGAGAGAATTTTCATTTCTTCGGTTTCCATTTTTTTGAGAGACTCCGAATCATCAAGAGGGCTTATAAAAAGGCCTTCGAGCAAGTCTTCATGCTTTTTGCTCGGTGGTGGTATCTTGGTATTTTTCCCCATCGCGGTCTTCCTCTTTAAGAATACTACACCCTTTAACTCATACAGGGAACTACTTCCTGCAGAAATGCCTCATCAGAATTGATATTTATGCCGAAAATTTGGTTGATGTATTCGCCTCATTCTTCATTCAAAACAAGCAAGAGGCTGCTTGGCTCTCTTTCTTATGGTTTATTCTCATTTCTGATTGCGTACTGCTTTATCTCTGTCGTTGCAGGCAAAGCAGGAATACTAGCCTATAAAGATCTAGCCTTGCAAAAACAACGGATTCAAATAGCAATCTATTCTCTTCAGACTCAAAATGAGAACAAGATGAATACAATCGAGGAACTTAAAAGCAATCCCTATGCTGCCGCAGAGATGGCTGCGGCTTTAGGATATATACATCAAGGAGAAGTACTGATCACACTTCCGGAATCATGGAGAGATGCCGGTCAGATAAAGAACAATGAAGTAAACACTCCCATTTTGGCAGGAGAGTCTACAGGACTACCGGATCCACTGATTCGCGTTATGAGTGCAATCACAGGAATACTCGTTTTTTTGGCCATACAGCTTTTCCAGTACAAATCCATAGAACAGTCAGCAAAAAGAATAAGCCTAGAGAATCGAACCGAGCCGATCCGCACCCAGATTTAATAAGTTTGTCAACTTAAGTCCTACTCATATTCTTATCGATTTTGAAAAATAGGTGATTCTTCAGGTCTTGAAAGAATAGGTTCTTCAAAATCTAGCCGATCTGTCGAGTCAATAGGCTCAGGAGCAATGACAGGGTGATGCAGTTCACAGAAATGAGTGGGCTCTGTACCTTCCAGAAAAAGGAGATTTATTGTTCCATCAGAACAGAATTCAGTTGGGAGCTGTCCGGAGAGGGAGCAAACCGTTGCAGAAATCAGGCCTGAATCAGGCTTGGGGAAGTTCTTATATTGCAGGCCAAGATGTATATCGCGCATATAATTAGCCCAAACTGGAGCTGCAAGTGTGGCTCCTGTTTGAGAAACCCCAAGAGAGTTGCCTGGACGATCGAAGCCAAGCCATACGGCGGTTGTGTAATATGGGCTTGAACCGATAGTCCATGCATCAGCCCAATTCTCCGTTGTGCCAGTCTTACCCGCAATGGGAATTACATATGAATGTCCATCCGCTGTTTTTTGCCTGAAGATAGAGCCTGATTGTGTTGTGCCGGCAAGAGTTCCCGAAAATACAACTCTCTTTAGCATATCGATCATTATCGCTGCATTCTGCGATGATATTACTTGCGGGGATTTTTGCCGGAGGGTCTGTAGTGCATCTTTTTCAGGTTCAGCAATGATATTGCCATAACGATCTTCGATATATCTTATGGCAATGGGTGTTATTGCTTTTCCTCCATTTGCAAATACTGCATAGGCTCTTGCCATTTTGAGGGGTGTGACACCGATTACTCCTAGCGCTAGTGGATAATATCGAGGGAAGGTTTTACGTATCTCTATTGGATCCGTTATGTCGAGAAGAGCCGCTGCTCGCGATATAGCTGCATCGAAGCCAACTGTTTGAAGCACCTTGACCGATGCGACATTCATAGAATGAGCAAGGGCTTGCCATGCGAGAACAGATCCCTTCCACTCGCCCTTGAAGTTTTGAGGAGAGTAGGGGGTACCATCTTCATTGTAGAAAGTTGTTGGTTCATCGAGGATGTATGTCGCTTCGGTGATTTTTTTGGAATCTATGGCTGCAGAATAGTATAGGGGCTTGAAGGTTGATCCAGGCATAATTTTAGACTGGGTTGCACGAATGAGTTGATTTGCCTGACTATAATCTGAGCCTCCAACAAGCGCAAGGATATAGCCTGTATTGTTGTCGATCGTCACGAGTGCACCTTCCACGGTGCTCTTTTCGAGTTCGGTCTTTATCTTGGCAGAAGCTGCTCCAACATAAGGCTTTAGAGAAGGTATGTTGAGCATTAAGCTTGTGGCATCCAAAATTGGATTAATGATGTCAAAGAAGTAATTCTGTGAAGCTGACTCGCTTCGACTCTGTGGAGCATAGAGCATCGGAATATCAAAGCCAAGACCCAATAGTTCGATAATGGGTACATAAGTTCTCTCTGCTTCTGTGAGGCGTTGCGACATGGTTGTCTTAAAGGATGCATTGGCAGTCTCGATACCTCGCTTCATATAGAGATCAGCTGCTGCCTGTTTATCTAGATCTAGCGTGGTATAGACCGATAATCCGTCGCTATACATATCTATGGAACCATAAAACATGTCTTCCAGTTGACGTCTTACATATTCGCTGAACCATGGAGCCTTATCTTCGCGGCGATAGAATGCAGATACAGCTATTCTTGAATAATCAAAAGAAGCCCAATAAGCGTCGAAGGATTCATCGGCTTCAGCTCTAGAAATGACACGGCGAGCCACCATCTGATCGAGTATTTCCTTCGAACGCTCGCGAGCGAGCATGGGATTTCTGAAAGGATTGTAACGCGATGGACTTGAAAGTTGAATTGCAAGAATGGCCGCTTCCGCAGGAGTACACTCCTTTGCTGGATGACCAAAAAAGTAGCGGCTGGCTGCCTCAACACCATAGACGGCTGGTCCCATTATCATGCGGTTGAGATACATTTCTAGTATTTCTTCCTTCGTGAAACGGCGTTCCAGCTGTAGAGCCCACCAGAGTTCCTTTAACTTTCGCTCCAGGCTTACTATTCTACGATCAGCATAGAGAGTACCGGCTAGCTGCTGAGTTATTGTAGATCCACCTCCAAGGCTTTTGCCCAGAATCTGACCAATAGCCGCGCGCATAATGGATCTGAGATTGAATCCATTATGCGAATAGAATGACTGATCTTCTCGTGTAATAAAAGCCTCGATAAGATGATCTGGTAATTCTTTTATCGAAATAGGAATCCTTTGCTCTTCAGCAAAGAACTCTGTAATTAGTCTGCCATTGATGTCATAGATCTTTGTGGGAAGCGCAGTTTCGAACTCAGTGAAGTTTTCCGTCCTCATTGTATTGACGGTTTCCGCCAAGGCAAGGCCAAGTCCAGCTCCCAGCGTTGCCGTCAGAACCAACATTAGCCCAATGAAGACATATATTGCCTTGGGCTTTCGAAATCTCATGGCTTTAGATTATAGATATGATGATGTTTTGGTCAATCTTACATAATGAAGAAGGTATAGAAGTTTTCAGGAAATTTGAGTAGATTGATGCGAATCGATTGACTCTTTTGCCTAATCGATACTATTTTATTTTTATTCTGAGCCGATCACAGGTGCCTTTTGAGCCCCGTGTCAAACCCAGTTCCCGAGGAGGAACATGATGAAAGTAGCAATAAATGGTTTTGGAAGAATTGGAAGGCTGGTTTTCCAGTCTCTTGTAGATCAGAATCTTCTTGGCCATGGAGAAGACAAAATAGATGTGGTGGCGGTGGTCGATATCGTTACTGATGCCCAATATTTTGCTTATCAGCTGAGATATGATTCTGTCCAAGGAAAGATGAAAGCAGACATAGCCTCGAAAAAGAGCGATCCATCGCAAATAGAAGATGACATCCTTGTGGTAAACGGCCACGAGATTTCCTGTATCATGGCCGAAAAGGAACTAAAGAACCTTCCATGGGGGAAACTAGGGGTTGACTATGTGATTGAATCCACCGGTATCTTTACCGATGAAAAAGCCTATGGCCACCTTGAAGCCGGAGCCAAAAAAGTTATCATAACTGCGCCGGCAAAGAGCAAGGCTGAGGATAAGAAGATTCCAACATTCCTCATGGGTGTCAACAATGACAAATATGATTCTGCAAAACATAATGTTGTTTCGAACGCTTCGTGCACCACAAATTGCCTTGCTCCTCTCGTTTATGTGCTTCTCAGAGAAGGTATAGGCATTGAAACTGGCCTCATGACTACCATACACTCCTATACTGCAACGCAGAAGGTGGTCGATGGAGTGTCCAAGAAGGATTGGCGCGGCGGTAGAGCAGCCGCTATCAATATCATTCCTTCTACTACCGGCGCTGCAAAGGCAGTGGGGGAAGTGCTTCCTGAAATAAAAGGAAAGCTTACAGGCATGTCCTTCCGCATTCCTACGCCGGCAGTCTCGGTTGTCGATTTGACATTTCGCTCGGTAAAGGAGACCTCCATAAAAGAGATCGATGAGCTATTGAAGAAAGCCTCCAGAACCTACTTGAAGGATATTCTTGGATATACCGATGAAGAGCTTGTCTCCACTGATTTTATCCATGATAGTCGTTCTTCGATCTACGACAGCCTGGCTACGCTTCAGAACAACTTGCCCGGAGAGAAGCGGTTCTTCAAGGTGATTTCTTGGTATGATAACGAATGGGGATATTCGAATAGGGTAGTTGACCTTCTTCGCTATATGGCGTCGAAGGACAATTTCTAGGATCCGTCTAAGGAGATCGCAATGATCAAGACAGTCCGGGATGTTTCCTTAACAGGCAAGAGGATAATAATGCGTGTTGATTTCAATGTGCCCATGAAGAATGGGGTTGTACAGGATGATACGCGTATTGTAGCCGCACTGCCAACTATAAGGTATATCCTTGATCAAAAGCCAAAAAGCCTTGTTCTGATGTCACATCTTGGAGATCCGGAAAAAGATGCGGCAAAGGCTAAAGAAAAAGCCGAAAAGGAAGGGAAACCTTTCGATCTGGAAGAATACCTATCCGGCAAACACCGCATGAAACCTGTAGCGGATTATCTTTCAAAACTTCTTGGTGTCGAGGTGGTCTTTTTGCCATCTTGTTTTGGTCAAAAAGCCGCGATTGATGCTCTTCCTGCGGGATCGGTGGCGATGCTCGAGAATACGCGCTTCCATAAAGAAGAAACGGCAAAGGACCCGGCATTGCAGGAAGTCTTGGCAAAAGAGCTTGCTTCCTATGGTGACATTTATGTAAATGATGCTTTTGGATCTGCCCATAGAGCCCATGCCAGCACTGCGACAGTTGCTAAGTTTGTGCCGATAGCGCTTGGTGGTTTATTAATGGAGAAGGAGGTGGCAAATCTTGAGCCCATGCTTCATAATCCTCCTAAACCGATGGTAGCAATTATCGGAGGAGCAAAAGTATCCTCAAAGATAGGAGTGCTGGAAAATCTACTAAAGAATGCTTCTGCTTTGATAATTGGAGGAGGTATGGCTTATACCTTTCTCAGAGCAATAGGAGTGGCTATTGGCAACAGTCTGGTGGAAGAAGAATATATAGAAACAGCAAGTGAGCTTCTCAAGAAAGCTGCCGCGCAAGATGTAAAAGTTGTTCTTCCAGTAGATCATATTGCTGCTGACCATTTTGCGCCCGATGCAAAGCCCATAATCGTAGATTCGCAAGCTTTGCCTGATACTCTCATCGGGCTCGACATCGGTCCAAAGACGCTGGCTCTGTATGCGGAAACTCTCAAGGATGCAAGAAGTGTCCTATGGAATGGACCAGTGGGGGTTTTCGAATTCGATGCTTTTGCAAAGGGCACCATGGAGGTTGCCAAACTTGTTGCAGAAGCAACGGAGAGAGGGGCTCTTACGGTTGTGGGGGGAGGCGATTCGGTTGCCGCTGTCAACAAATTCGGACTTGCCTCCAAGATTAGCCATGTTTCGACAGGTGGAGGAGCATCTCTGGAATACCTTGAAGGCAAAGTTCTTCCTGGTATTGCGTGTCTCGAACAAAAATAGGCCTCCCTTTCGGTTGAGTAAGCATATAGCAGCTACCCGAAAGGGTGGCTGTTTTTTTATCTAATGTGATCGATTCGGATTCAGATCGGCGCCGACCATTATTCATGATAGAACGATAGATTTTACAGAGGAGGAGTCCAAAAATGCGTATTTATGAGAATATCACAGATCTAATCGGCAATACTCCGATGCTTTATCTCAATAAGCTTGGCAAGGATTTGCCATGCAAGATTGCAGCAAAGCTTGAATTCGAGAATCCAAGCCATTCTATAAAGGATAGGCCTGCGCTATCCATGGTGCTGGAAGCTGAGAAAAACGGGCAATTACATTCCGGAATGACCATTTTAGAGCCAACTAGCGGCAATATGGGGATTTCGCTCGCTATGATTGCGGCAGTGCGCGGCTATAGATGCCTTATAATCATGCCGGAGTCAATGTCATTCGAACGCCAGGCCGTTATGAAAGCCTATGGAGCGGAGCTGATTCTAACGCCGGAAAACCAGGGAATGTCGGGATCCATTGCTGAGGCTAAGCGATTATTATCAATGTATCCAGATAAATATTTCATGCCTATGCAGTTCGAGAATCCCGCTAATACCGATGCTCATAGGTCGGGCACAGCGCAGGAGATTTTTCGAGATACGGATGGGAAGGTCGATATTGTAATTTCGGGAGTTGGAACAGGAGGGACTCTAACTGGAATAGGTGAATCATTGAAGGAGATAAAACCAGAATTGGAGGTTATAGCCGTAGAGCCTGCGGGATCTCCGGTTCTCTCCGGCGGATCTCCTGGGTCTCATGGAATAATGGGAATTGGTGCGGGCTTCGTACCATCGATCCTGAATACTTCTATCTATAGTGAAGTAATAACGGTCACCGATGAAGATGCTTATATCATGGCTAGACGCGCAGCAAAGGAAGAAGGACTGCTAGTAGGAATCTCTTCAGGAGCTGTCATATATGCTGCGCTCGCGCTTGCCTCTCGACCCCAGAACAGAGGAAAGCTAATTGTGGGAATCTTTGCTTCAAGCGGAGAACGATATCTTTCTACACCGCTCTTTTCGGATTCGAAGGCTCAGCCATAAAGTGAATAGAGATAATAAAAGGAATTCAAATGGAAACAGATATTATAGGCAATAGGACATCTCTTTTGAGAATAATCAGGGCGGATATCGAAACCGTTCTCCAGCGCGATCCAGCAGCAAGGACAAGAATTGAGGTATTGCTTGCTTATCCAGGTTTGCATGCGCTCTGGAGCTATAGGTTTTCTCATTTTTTATGGAATCGTGGATCAAAGCTTACTGCTCGTATTCTGTCCAATACCGCAAGATTTCTCACTGGCATTGAGATTCACCCTGCCGCAAGAATTGGAACAGGCTTTTTTATCGATCATGGCATGGGAGTGGTAATAGGAGAAACCGCCATAATAGGCAAGAATGTAACGCTTTATCATGGTGTCACTCTCGGAGGTACTTCTCTCGAGAAGAAAAAGCGTCATCCTACTATTGGAGATAGAGTTACCATTGGAGCAGGAGCAAAGATCCTAGGCGATATAAGCATAGGCGAGGATTCGCGTATTGGGGCTAATGCCGTGGTTGTAAAGAGCGTTCCACCCAATTCAGTGGTTGTTGGAATACCTGGTCAAGTAATTAGGCGCGATATCCCACATAAGGCCCAAGATAAGCCAGATCTTCACCATGAGAGAATTCCAGATGTAATTGGACAGCGAATTAGCGAACTTATGCAAAGAGTCAGTGCTCTTGAAGAAGCGCTGACAGCCATTGAGAAAAAGGGAATAACAGAAAGAAAAATTGGAAATGAGGAGGACCAAACCGACTCTCTTGGGCATGAAGTGCCATAGCTTTACCAAAAAAATCGATAAGTATAGTATGCATGAAATAAGCTTGCTTCTCTCTGGTTAACTGAGGGCAGCTACTATGTAAGCATCATCTCGAGGGAGAAATAAAACGATGAAACGCTATTTTATTGCAGGCAATTGGAAAATGTACAAAACCATACCTGAAGCCGTCGAATTAGCATCCGAACTAAAGAAAGAGTTAGCTGATTGCAAAGAGAAACTCATGATTGCGCCGCCTTTTACGGCGCTGCATTCGGTTGCTCAGGTTATAAAGGGCAGCAATATTTTGCTTGGGGCACAGAATATGGGCCCCGAGGAGAGCGGGGCGCATACTGGCGAGATTTCGGTGCTTATGCTAAAGGATATCGGAGTTCGGGTAATAATACTGGGGCACTCAGAGCGCAGACATACTTATGGTGAGAGCGATGCGCTCATAAACACAAAGGTAAGACTTGCACTAAAGCATGATCTCGAAGTAATTCTCTGTGTTGGCGAGACACTCGAGGAGCGCGAGCAAGGCGTTCTAGAGAATGTAATCCGACGGCAGCTGGCTGAAGGACTCATAGGGGTCGATGCTTCCATGCTTGCCAATGTGACCATTGCTTATGAGCCTGTCTGGGCTATCGGCACAGGGAAAACCGCTACACCGGAAGATGCCGATTCTGTTCATGCATTTTGTCGCCGAGTTATCGCTGAACTTTATGGCTCCGATATCGCGAAAAACCTAGTCATACAATATGGCGGCTCAGTAAAGCCAGAGAATGTTGTTGCTCTTATGACAAAGAAGAATGTCGATGGCGCATTAGTGGGAGGCGCAAGCCTGAAGGCTGAGAGCTTTGTGCCCATAGCTAAGTTCCGTTGATTATTAGTCCAATAGTGAGGTATTGCTTCATTGGGGACTTTGCGCTAGTATGGCTTTTCGGATTGCGAATTTACCTGAAAAGCTTTTTTCTGCAGTCAAATGAACTTGCAACTGGAGAGAGAGAATGGGTTTCTTCAGCATATTGCTGCTTGTTATTTTTGTAATTGTATGCCTCCTGCTTATCTTTTTTGTGATTATCCAAGATGAAGAATCTGATTCGATAGGGGGGATTTTTGCAAGCGGGGCTCAGAGTGCCTTCGGTTCTAGGACATCGAATATCGTGGTCCGGATAACCTATGCGCTTGGTGCGCTATTCTTCGTAATTGCATTTTCCCTTGCGATATTGAATAAATCTTCGACAGGTAATATCCAAAAGGTAGTGGAGCAAGAGTCTGCCCAGACAGCAACCAGCGAATGGTGGAATTCCCAGAGCGAGGAAGATCAGTCGGTCCAGGGTCAGCTCGCGCCGCAGGACCAGACGGTCCAGCCTGAGGGGACTAATACACCTGCCACTAAATAGCTCTATTCAGCTCAATTTGAAAGGCAGGAAGCTAAAGGAGGGCACGGAAGAATGTAATTCCGTGCTTTATTCTATGAATAATTAGCATGAAATAGCGTATTCTATGCGTAACTTGCTAATTCATATAGATGTTTTTTAATTATTATGCGAATTGGAATAAATGCTATTGGATCAAGAAAACTCTCTTCAGTTTCTAATGCAATGTTGCATTCATTAAAACAGAAAGGTCATGATTCAGTACTGACATCAGATTATTCCTATAGCCTCGGCTCCTTTGATTTTCTTATCTTTGTAACAGAACCAAAGGGCATGTTTGGTGGTCTTCTGTCCTCAGTTCCTCAGGATTTGGCAAAATCAGGAGATTTAGTGGGAAAACGCTGCCTTGCTATGGTGCAAAAGCGAGGATTCAGATCAGGCCATACCCTTAAAAAATTAATGGAAGCACTGGAGCATGAAGGCTTGGTGATTGTACAAGGCGAAGTCTTTTCTAATACAGATACTGCGATTCATATAATCGCGGAGGTTCCTCTGAAACGCGGATGAGCCATGAAAAACTATTATGAGATACTTGGTGTAGAGCCGGATTCAAGCCCCAAGGATATAAAAAGCGCATTTCGAAGACAAGCAAAGCGTCTCCATCCAGATATGTTTTATTCCAAAGAGAAAGCCAGATCCGAGGAATCAACCGCAAGGCTCCGCGAATCGGCTATGAGGCTTATTCTTGAGGCATATAAGATATTATCCGATGCAGAAAAGAGAAGAAGCTACGATAGAGAGCTTCGAAGGCAGGAGAAGGAGAACAAAGGATTTGATTATCGCGAGTTCCTTAAAATGCGAGCAGACGATCCTCAAAGCCAGGCAAGACTGATAGTCTTTGACCTTCTGCATGGTTTCGAGGAGGAGGCACTATGGATCTATGAAAGGAGTAAGGGCTTTCAAGATTTCCGACTTGAGCGTTGGCTCGAGCGCGGCGAAGCCATGGATTGCGAGTACTGCATTGCAGAGGAATATGAAAAACGAGGCAAATACATAAAGGCTTACCAGATCTACAAGAAACTAATTCAGATGGAGCTGGAAAAGCCATGGTTTCGGTATTACTTTGATGTTGTCGCTCTTCAATTCAGGTTGCTTGTCTTGCAGAAATTGCCTGGTAAAATAGATGATGATGACTATCTGGACAGGCTCGAAGAAGCTATCGAACTAGGGATTTCGCCAAGAGAGACTGCGCAATATCTTAGAAAAAAAGTCGAAATCTTAATTCATAGAGGAGAGGCAGACAGAGCCGCAGAAGCTCTGCTGCAAATATCGCAGATCTATCCTAAGCTTGCTGGCTTTGATTCATTGAGAGTAAAAGTTGAGCGTGCTCTTGGGCAGCAGGTTGTACAGGATAGAGTATACTGAACAGCACGGTATAGTGCTTGTAAATAAATAATATTGAGAGCAGGCTAATGATATGAAGAGAATAGCAACTTGGTTTTGTATCTTTCTGTTTACTGCGATTTCGGTTTTTGCGCAAACGAGCATCGATAAACCAGCGGCAACAATAAAACTCATAAAGCAAGAGGTTATTTCGGTTCGCCAGTTGCGCACCGATGTTGAAAAGCTGGAGAATTCCGTAGGTGTGAAGTTGACATTAGATCAAAGAAAGGATGTTCTCGATGCGAGAATAAATAGCATGCTGTTTTTGCAGTTCTGCGAGCGAGAAAAAATCTCGATATCTGAGGCTCAGGTAAATGCTGCATTAGCACAGCTCAGATCTCAGTTGGGTACAAACGCCACAGATGCTGACCTTGAGAAATCACTTCGCGCTTCCGGCGTATTTGTAGATCCTGCAACCTTTGTTCGTCAAAGACTGCTTTTCGAGACTTATATTCAGACCAAGAGACAAGATGAGCTAAAGATTGCGCTCAAGGCGCCAACGGCGGATGAAATCTTGAAAGCCTATGATCTGACAAAGGCTTCGCTTATAAGACCGGATACGATTCGAATCAGCGTGATCTATGTAGATACTAAGGGGAAAAGCAATGGTGAGATTGCAAAAGCAAAAGAGCTTATGAACTCAATCTCTGCCTCTCTCAAATCTAATCCCTCAAAGTTCGACGAATATGTGCTTCGCGCAAGCGATCAGGCTGGATACAAGGCTATTCCCTCTATGTATCTTGAAAAAACTCAGCAGAGCAAAACGATATTTGGCGATGAATTCTTCAATGTGGCCTTTCAAGCAAATGTTGGTGAAATAACTCCCGTTATCGAAACGCCGGTTGGGTACAGGATTATCCGTGTCAACGAATTCTTGGCTCAGAAGCAACTTACACTCTCAGATCCTGTTCCAGGAAATCAGAATTTGACTGTGCAAGAGTTCTTAGCGATTCAACTTGCCTCCGAGAAACAGCAAGCTTTTTTGAACAAGGCTGAAGCGGATCTGATCGAGGTGCTGCGCAAAGAAGCAACTATCAAAATATATTCGGAAAACCTAAATTGGTAAGGGACATTTCTGGTGGCTTCGAGAAGAAAAGCAAGAATTCTTGCAGTACAGGCCATATATGCCTGGGATATGTCTCACCAAGAACTTGAGGATATATTATCTTTTGAGTGGCTCGACGAGGATAAAAAAGCACGCTATGAGATCGAGATTCTTGATTTTGCTAAATTGTTGATTATTGGGACTATTGAGCAAATCGATTCTATCGATGATTTAATAAAAAACCATCTTCAACATTGGGCATTCGAGAGACTTCGAAAAGTTGATCTGGCCATTCTAAGGGTTGGAACTTACAGCCTGATATATCAACAGGATGTTCCGGCACAGATCAGCATCGATGAAGCGATTGAAATCGCTAAGGAATATGGTAGCGATGACTCTTATCGTTTTATCAATGGTGTGCTAGATGGCATAAGAAAGGACTTTTTCGGAGAATTCCATGATTCGAATTAAAAATGAACGGCAGATCGAGGGAATTCGATCGTCATGTGACTTGCTGTCTTTGCTCTATGAGAGGCTGAAGCCTCAGGTACAGGCTGGTAATACGCCCAAGGATTTGGACAGATTTGCCTATGATTTTATTATAAAACATGGAGGTAAGCCTGCTTTTCTTGGTTATGAGGGCTATCCTGCTACCCTCTGCATTTCTGTCAATGAGGTGGTCATTCATGGCATACCTAACGATAAGCCTTTCCAAGAAGGCGATATTGTCGGCATAGATAGTGGTATAAATCTGAATGGTTTTTTCTCCGATGCTGCTATTACATTGCCTGTTGGATCCATAGCTCAGGAAGCGGCTAAATTGCTAAAAGTAACAAGAGAAAGCCTTGAGCTCGCAATAGAAAGACTAAAACCTCATGTGCGCATTTCTGAGATCTCTAGAGCGGTTTTTTCCCATGCAACGAAGAATGGGTTCAACGTGGTACGACAATATTGCGGTCATGGGGTTGGACTGGAAATCCATGAGGATCCTCAGATTCCAAACTATGTCTCGCCTGGCCCTAATCCAAGGCTAATGTCGGGAATGGTGCTGGCAATCGAGCCAATGATCAACATAGGCACAAGCGATGTACGTGTACTAGACGACGATTGGACCGTCGTAACGATGGATGGTTCGCTATCAGCTCATTTTGAACATACTGTTCTCATAACTGATTCAGGACACGAAGTTCTTACAAGATGGTAATATTCTTTCATTTCTTTTTCTAATTTTTTATCTCTTGTACAGTTTATGGGAGGGTGCAGTTTTATTATATTTGATACAGATTGCAAATACTGTGCCAAATAACGGAGGATATCGAACATGTCTTTGAGGAAAAGATTATATTCACGGAATTTTTTCGTCGCGAATCTTGTAATACTTGGGATTGTGGTAGGATTTGGCCTTGCATTTTTATTTAGGGCGCCCCCCTCAGGAAGCTCTTCTCTTCCAGTAGTCAAAGCTGAGACCCCATCCATGGTGACCAATCCTGACACTGAAGCTTCAATTGAAACTGCGGAATTAGTGCAGAATGCGCTGCATAACATCGCAAAGACAGTACTTCCTGCGGTAGTAGAGCTTGATGTGGTTGAGGGTGGTCAGCAGACCCAGCAGCAGGCGCCATCATTTCCTTTCTATTTTTTCTTTGGACCCGATAGTCCTTTCTCCGATCAGTTTCAGCCCCAAGAAGGCCTCGGCTCTGGTGTAATAGTGCGTAGAACTGGCAAGACAGTCTATATTTTGACAAATCATCATGTAGCAGGAAATGCAGCAAAGATTACGGTAAAATTGAGCGATGGCCGCGAATACGAAGGTAAGCTTGTTGGATCCGATGAGCGGAAGGATATAGCCCTCGTAAAATTCGAGACAGATGATTCCGACATCTCGATTGCAAAGCTTGGCGATTCCTCAAAACTACAAGTTGGAGACTTGGCAATAGCGGTAGGTAGCCCCTTCGGTTATATCGCTTCAGTTACAGCCGGCATTATCAGCGCATTGGGCAGGACTGGAGGTCCGGATGAGAATATCAATGATTTTATTCAAACCGATGCCGCAATTAACAAAGGTAATTCTGGTGGGGCTCTTGTAAACATCAAGGGGGAAGTAATAGGCATAAATACGTGGATTGCTTCTCCAAGCGGAGGATCGGTTGGCCTCGGTTTTTCTATTCCTATCAATAACGTAAAAGATGCAATCGATGACCTTATCACAAATGGCACTGTCAAATATGGCTGGCTGGGTGTAAGTCTCTCCAATATCTCTCAAGACAAGGCCAGTGCCAAAGAACTAGGTCTTGAAGGCAAAAAGGGTGCTTTCATAAGCCACATTTTTCTCAATGGTCCAGCAGATAAGGCTGGAATCTTGCCTGGAGATTTCATTACGGCCGTCAATGGCAAGGCTATTCAGAGCACCGATGAGCTGGTAAGAGTGGTAGGCGATATCAAACCTGGTTCCACCGCTAAATTGGAATTCATCCGAAGCGGGGTTGTAATGACAGCGAGCACAAAAATCGAGCTTAGGGACAATGCAATCGCATCGAACAATGCTAATATATTCCCAGGTGTAACTGTTATCTCACTCAAATCGGACTCTATCGATCAGAAAAAAATACCCAGCGGAGTACGAGGGGCTCTCGTTATCGATGTTCTTGCAAAATCTCCAGCGGCATCGATGGGTCTGCAGAGTGGGGATATTATAACTAAGCTCAATGGCAAGAACATTGACAACCTCAGGGACTTCTATGAACTGCTAGCTAAAGAATCCGAGAAAAAGCTAGTCTTCACTGTCAATCGGAATGGGCAGACAGTCGAGACCCTTGCTTATGTAAGGAAGTAAGTATATATTTCTTTTCTAGAGAAAGTCATTCGATAAGTGAAGCCTCCATAAGGGGGCTTCACTTGTTTTTTTGGAAGGGATTCTATGCATAAAGAATTCGTAACTTATGATACAGTTCGAAATAATGCCATCAAGCTGGCTTATAGGATCTATAGAGATGGCTTCATACCAGACATAATCTATGTTTCTCTCAGGGGTGGAGCTTACATGGGCAATGTGATAAGCGAGTATTTCAAGTTTGTAAAAGATAATGAGCATCCCGTTTTTTATGCTGCAGTCGTTGCAAGGTCATATACTGGTTTTGATCAACAGGAATCAATCAAGATCGACGGATGGACTTATAATCCGGATTTCTTGAGGCATGGCGATAAGGTGCTGCTCGTCGATGATGTTTTCGACTCAGGCCGCACCATCAACTATCTAGCTAGGGTCATAATGGAGCGAGGCTTGCCAAGAAGCGATGTGAAGATAGCTGTTCACGACTATAAGGTAAGAGAGTATGTCCCTCAGCACTTGCCTATCCTCCCAGATTATTGGTGTAGAAAAATCGAAGTGAAGTCCAGGGAGGATGAGCTTTGGATACATTATATGAGCCATGAGCTAGAAGGGCTAACCCAGCAGGAAATAGCAGAGCATTATCTCAAAGATGATCCCAGCCTTGCAGAGCCGATGAGTTTTGTTGCTAAAGAGAGCACTAGTTCAACTAGCGATAAATGAGTCGCTAACAATTAAATTACTGTACCATCAGGGACTATTTGATTCTTTGGAATGACAATTATTCCGTCCACTATATAATAAGTTCTATATTCACCTTCTTGGCGTGCAAGAGGATCTATTCCAATACGGCAGTTCGAGCCAATACGAGCATTCTTATCTATTATTGCGTGGCGTATGATAGAGCCGCCTCCGATACCTATATTAGGGATATTTTTTCTGCGATTTTCCTCTTTTTCTTCTGCATTCTCGTAGTAGTCTGAGCCCATGCACACAACCCCATCGAGGCTCGCCCCCGATTCAATAACAGTGCGAATGCCCACAATTGAACGAGTAATCGACGCGTTAGTTATTATGCAACCATCGCTGGCCAGAGCTTGATTCAAAGTGCAATAGTTGAGTTTAGAAGCAGGCAGGTTACGCGCATGAGTATATATTGGCGATTGCTCATCATAGAAATTGAATTTCGGATTTATATCTGTAAGCCCGATATTAGCTTCATAGAAGCTACGAACTGTTCCAATATCTTCCCAATAGCCATCGAAGACATATGTATTGACTTTTTCTTTTGAAACCACAAATGGAATAATCTCCTTGCCAAAATCATTCGCGTCCAGCTGCATGGTCTCTTCTATCAGAGGCGCATCGAATATATATATCCCCATGCTTGCTAGATATGGTTTATTAGAGCTGGCTCCTTCAGGCCTAAGGCTTTTTGGTACCTCATATTCATGGATATCCTTAGTGGGGCCGGGTTTTTCCAGAAAACTATCAATGCTCCTATTTTCTTTTATCTTAATAATGCCAAGGGAGGTGGCTGTATCTCGATCAACCAGGGTCCCCGCTACCGTAAGGCGACTGCCGGACTCGACATGTTGTTTGAACATCTCTCCTAAATCCATACGGTAAAGCTGATCACCCGAGACGATTAGATAGTGAGTCGGCTGGTGAGGCCGGAAGTGAATAAGGTTCTTTCTAACCGCATCAGCAGTTCCTTCATACCATCCAGAATGCAAATGAGTCTGCTCAGCAGCCAGAATCTCAACAAAACCCTTTGAGAAGCGGTCAAAATTGTAGGAACGATATATATGAAGATGAAGGGATGCGGAGTTGAATTGAGTGAGAATATAGATCTTTCTAAAATCCGAATTGATGCAGTTGGATAAGGGTATATCGACAATTCGGTATTTCCCTCCAAATGGAACCGCAGGCTTAGCTCTCTCCTTTGTGAGGGGAAATAGACGAGTTCCCTTGCCGCCCCCTAGCACGATAGAAAGAATTTCTGCCATATATGCTCCTTTCTTGTCAGCTGCCGATTTACCTTTTTTATTTTGATGATTACAGTATAACTTATGAATTCTGAATCCGCAAATGCAATTTATAGTGAATTCTTATCGTGGCTAGCAGAAAGGAATGAGATTGCCTGGTCATCCATACTGCCGCCAAAAAGTGCCGATTGCATGCCATTTCCAGAAGATTTATCTCCTATACTAAGCGAAGCGCTCCATAGAAGAGGTATAGATAGTCTCTACACACACCAACGAAAGTCCTATGATTTGGTTCGTAGTGGACACGATATAGTTATAGTAACACCGACAGCCTCCGGAAAGACGCTCTGTTACAATTTGCCCATACTCCAGACTCTCCTTGAGATGCCAAAAGCCAGAGCACTGTATCTTTTCCCCACAAAGGCGCTAGCTCAAGACCAGCAGAGCGGACTCAATGAAGTAATGCTTGCCGGAAGTATCGGTTTCCCTGTCAATACCTACGATGGGGATACTCCGTCGGATATTCGCTCTAGAGCAAGAACAGATGGACGTATAATCATTTCCAACCCAGATATGCTTCATGCTGGCATACTACCTAACCATACAAAATGGGTCAAATTCTTTTCTAATCTGAAGTTCATCGTTATGGATGAGCTTCATGCCTATCGAGGTGTCTTTGGAAGCCATGTCGCTTCGGTCATAAGACGATTACTTCGAATTGCGAAATTCTATGGATCTTCCCCGACTTTCATCTTTTCATCGGCGACAATCGGAAATCCACAGGAATTAGCTGAGCATTATCTAGAGCGGAAAGTTGAGATGATCGAAGATAACGGAGCGGGAAGCGGAGAAAAAATCCTAGTCTGCATCAATCCCCCTATTGTGGACGAAGTGCAGGGCTTAAGGCGTTCGAATGCTCTCGAAGCTGAATCGGCAATGCTATGGCTATTACAAAAGGGTGTGCGGACAATCCTTTTTTCCAGATCACGCCTTCAAGTAGAGCTGCTTGCGCATTATCTAAATCAGAAACTTGAAAATCCATTTAACCGCAACTATGGCATTGTGGTTAAGCCCTATCGATCGGGTTTGCTCCCATCGGAACGCAGGGAAATAGAAAGGGGCTTGAGAAATGGAACTGTTCATGGAGTTGTCTCGACAAACGCTCTGGAGCTTGGCATCGATATAGGTGGGCTCGATGCCGCAGTAATAACTGGTTATCCTGGAAGCATCGCTTCATTTTGGCAACAAGCAGGTAGGGCAGGTCGAACTTCGGGCATATCTCTAGCTATTTATGTGGCTTCTTCTTCACCCCTAGATCAGTATTTTGTAGCTCATCCGGAATATTTTCTTTCAAGGGGAGCGGAACAAGCTCATATCGATACATATAATCCTTATATATTCACCGATCATCTCAAGTGTGCTGCTTTTGAGCTACCCTTTTCTGAATATGAGGCATTTTCTCCCGATAATTCTAATCGAAGAGCTGCCGAACTGACTATCGAAGCGCTCGAATGTCTGGAGGAAGAAGGTATAGTCAGGCATACTGAAGGCAGATTCTTCTGGTCCGCGGAAGGTTATCCAGGGGAAAAAATATCCCTTCGTTCCGCTACGACGGAGAATGTCGTTATAGTAGACATAAGCAATGGGCATCATGATGTTATTGGTGAAATGGATCGGCCAAGTGCAAAAGAGTTGCTCTTTGAAAAAGCAATATATATGCACCTGGGCAGTCAATACCAGGTAAAGAAGCTTGATTTCGAGAAGCGCATTTGTCTTGTCGAGGCAAGCGATGCTGATTATTGGACTGATTCGATTGTAAAGCGCGATATCGCATTGCTTACTGAGGATTCGGTTGAATCGTATAGCCAGTTTCGCCTTATACTTGGAGATATTCTTGTGCGAAGCCAGGTTGAAAAGTATAAGAAATTGCGATTTAACACGCATGAAAATATTGGATATGGAGAGATATGGCAAGAGCCGGAAGAAATGCAGACTCGTTCTCTTATGATGGTCATCTATCCTCAGAGCCAGAGTGCTCAGTTTTTAAGCCAGTTCGGGCAAGAATCTGCTAATTCTTTATTATATGGTATTGCAAATTTGATGCGCCAGCTCGCCCCAGCCAAGATTCTCTGCGATGTCCGCGATATCGGAGTCGCCTCTCGTGCAAGAGACCCATTTTATGAGAGTCCCGTTCTCTATCTATATGATATGTATCCCGGTGGCACAGGAATTGCGGAGGCGCTCTGCTCGAACATGAGTGGGATTATTGGTTCTACAATCGAGAGGATTGCCAGTTGTGCGTGCCTTGTTGGCTGTCCTTCCTGTATAGGTGTAGAAAATGCAAATCCAGATAATAAAGCAGCATCCCTAAGGCTATTAGAGTTGCTCTCGTGCTCTTGAATTATTTGAATCATCTCCAGCTGAAATATATCGAGCAAAGTCGGCCAAAGGGCAGGCAACAAGGAGCTCAGTAAGTGAATCTTAAAGAACGCCTTGCATTGATTAAAAGCAACGAAAAGAATAATAAAGGCAACTCAGCTCCAAGACCAAGAAAAATGCCGGATAATTGGCGGAATATCTTGCCTTATGTATGGATAAGAGAGATTCAAGGGCCTATATTCATCGTTCCTCCTTTCTTTTATTCAGGCATTATTCGATCAGTACGGCCTTCTGAGAGGTTTTCTGAGCAGACTTCTGAGACTGAAGGAGACATCGATTCTCAAGGCTCGGCATTTCGAATTCCTGCCGATAGAGTGATTTTTTTCGACCTTGAGACTACGGGACTCTCTGGCGGTGCAGGAACTTATGCCTTTCTTTCGACAACCGCTCGCTTTGAAGGAAGGAATCTAGTTCTCAACCAGGTATTTCTGGAAGATTATCCGGGAGAGCGCGATTTTCTTTCAATGGTGATTTCGCAGCTTTCGGCTGGAGACTGGATTGCAAGCTATAATGGAGCTACATTCGATATTCCGCTTCTCAGGTCGCGGTGCATACTAAATGGGATTGTTATGCCGATCAGAATGCATGTCGATGTTCTTCACGACTGCCGACGATTCTGGGGCAAGATTCTCGATTCTTGTTCTCTTGCCTCTATGGAAAAATTCGTTCTTAAAAGCACAAGGGAATTTGATATTCCAGGATCTGAAATTCCAAGAGTCTGGCTCGATTATGTAAAAAGCGATTTTCTAAGTGAGAACCAAAAGGCGCTCATGGAACTGGTGTGGCAGCATAATATTATGGATGTGGTTTCACTAGCCAGGCTCTTTCTACATATCGAATCATTGTATCGCGATCCATACAGGGCTGTTATCGAGGATTCAGTGGATCCGTTAAGTTTAGCCAATCGAATCTGTAAGCTAGGAAGACTGGAGGAGGCTAAATCGCTACTCCTGATGATCTATAGGAACAATAAAGAACATGATTTATCGAGGGAAATAATAAGAGAAGTACAACGATATCTCGCAAAGCTAGCGAGGAAAGACAAGGACTTGGATTTATTCTCAGAGCTAGTGCTTTCTATGGATAGCGAATTCCTATATGGTTGTGTGGCTAAAGCAAAACTCTTCGAACATACATTCAAGGATGAAAAGACTGCTCTAGTTTGGGCTCAGAAAGCTCATGATTTGGCTTGCAATTCAGTAAACTCAGGCACAATCAAAAGAAAGGATAAGGAAATGGCCGCCCAGCTTTCAGTCATTGCCTCTCTTGATCATCGTATTGCTCGGCTCGAGCGCAAGATTGCAAATAGAAAGAGTATCCCCTAGCTGTCCACAAGCTGCCATTACGCCGCGGCCACGGCTCATACGTCGAACTGTCACAATTCCATTATCCGAAAGGATCCGAGAAAATTCTTCGATCTGACGAACACTGGGTGTTTTGAAAGGCATTCCATCTATAGGATTCCAGGCAATTAGATTTACCTGAGATTTGATCGGGGTAATCCAATTTACAAGCTCGATTGCATCTTTTTCTCCCACATTCAGGCCTCCGAGGAGAACGACTTCAAATGTAATACGTGCATTAGTGTTTTGCTGATATTCGAGAAGCGCCGATTTGAGATCATCGAGAGGCCATTTCCGATTGACAGGCATGAGCTCTGTTCTAAGGTCAGGGTTAGCGGATGTTAGAGATACAGCCAGACGCACATTAGGGCCATTCTTTGCAAGGTCCAAAATTGCAGGAACAATACCACTCGTTGATATGGTTATTTTTCTCATCGACAATCCGATGCCCGCTGGGTGCGATAGAATAGAAATACTTTTTCTAACATTTTCGAGATTGAGAAGCGGCTCTCCCATGCCCATAAATACGACATTCGATATAAATCCACGGCGCTCCCGAAGATGATGAAATTGTTCCACGATTTCGTCAGGTCCGAGATTTCGAAGAAATCCCAATGTGCCGGTCTTGCAGAATGCGCATCCCATGGCACAGCCAACTTGGCTGGAAAGGCAGGCTGTCTTTCTTCCTTCGATATCTTCAAGAAGCACACACTCTACAGAGGCTCCATCGCGGAGTCTTATCTGTAGCTTAAGAGAGCCGTCTTTATCAGAAAACTCATTCTGAACTACCGATGAGCGGACACTACCACCAAAATTTTGAGCCAATCTTTCTCTTAGAGTCACTGGGAGATTTGTCATTTTTTCGAAAGATGGCACTCCTCTAGAAAACCATGCAAATGCTTGTTTTGCTCTATAAAGAGGCTCTTCAGATAAGATAGCAGCCAGTTCTTCCTGAGATAGGCCGCTCGGATAGACTGCACTCAGTCTATCAGCGGAATCGTAATTCATGTCTTGGCTGTAAGTTTGAACAAAGCATCCTGAATAACCGGGTTTTTTATACCCATCTGCTGGAATTCGGTGAGTATTTCGATTGCCATTTGGCGCTGATTGTTCAAGAGATAGGTCTGAGCTAGCTCGACATAGATACGATAGTTCTTTGGGTCGTTCTGCAAGAGCGAGCGCAGGCTGGCAATAGCTTCATCATACTTGCCTTGCTGTCGAGCAATCACCGCTAGACCTAGTACTGCATAAATGTCGAACTCGATATTGAGGGCATTTTGGTAGTATTCTGTGGCCTTTTCAAAATCACCCATATTCCGATATGCATCCCCGGCTCGGGTCAGGATAACTTTGTTCTTTGGATCTCTTTCCAGGATCTTGTTCCAATAGAGCAGTGACATATTTTGTTTGCCGACTCCTCTATAGCAATCCGCTATGCCAAAAAGAGCGTAGAAGTTATCCGGCTCTTTTTGCAGGGCTTTTTCGAAAATCGGGATACCTTTGTCGAAATGCTTAAGCTTGCGATAACAATTACCAATCGCAGTCAAAACTCGAATGTCAACGTTATCGCCTTCCAATTCGACCATGCGCTGCCAGTATGAGAGCGCATCTTTGTACTCCTTGAAATCATAGTGCAGGTGCCCAAGGCCTATAAGGGCATAATGATTATCTGGATTGAGTTCGAGAACGCGATGATAAATTGATTTGGATTTCCGGAAGTCGCGAACCTTGCGATATGCATCAGCAACGCGTGTCAATACGGTGATATTCGTGTTGTCATGGAGAAGGTATTGTTCCCATATTTCAATGGCCTTTTGGAATTGGTTGAGAGCCTTGTAGCAGTCCGCAAGTCCGAATAATGCATAGCTATTACCTGGATGAAAAACCAAGCAACGTCTATAATAGTCTGCGGCCTCTTTGAAGCGCTCTTGCTTTCGAGCGGCATCTCCCAAACCGACAAGGGCATAGTTATTTTCTTTATCTTTTTCAAGAATTTGAACAAAGCATTCAACCGCTTCATCGAAACGATTTTCCTTTAGGAGCTGATAGCCCTTTTTAGAGATCTCCGCAACCTCTGTGTTCTCTAATTGGATTTCATTAGGAATTTCGAAAAAATCATCATTGTAGGGCAAAGATGGCATATCACTCATGGCTTTTTACCTCTTGGCGGAAAGTATTTTTAAATATGGCTCCTTGTGGCCTAACTATTTATTACCTAAGTCTTTCCGTCATTCTTTTACTCTTTTTCGGTTTTTATTATACCTTTTAGTTCATATCAATGCAATATTTTCAGTTGTTTCTTAATAAATAAAATATCATATTTTTCGATAGAAATGCACGATAGAACGGCCAAAGATCCTCATATCATAGCATCTTAGTCCCGAGATTTCCTGCGGCAGATTGTCTTCGCGAGGAAAGTGGATTAGAACCAGGCTTCCATCATGAATAGAAGAAGATCTATCGAGTCGTTCTAACAGTTGGAGTTTGAATCTATAGTCGAATGGTGGATCGAGAAAGATGATGTCGAATGCTTGTTTATTGCGCATAATAAAGGTCTCTGCCGGCATGGCCTTGCAGAAAACAGCGGGCTTAGCCATGGCTGCGTTTTGTAATAATACCGGGAATTTTTTCCTATCTTTTTCTACGCACACAACAGGACTAGCTCCGCGCGATGCAGCTTCGAGCCCAAGTATTCCCGAACCTGCGAAAAGATCGAGAAATGAATAACCCAGCAGGTCGCCAAGGACATCGAATACAGACTGGCGCATCCTATCCATCGAAGGTCTTATTCTCAAGTCTCCCTCAGGCACCTTGACGATTCTTCCCGAATATTCGCCGCCTGTTATACGCATCGAAGTTACCAATCTTTTACTTTGAATTCTCGCCTTATTTCGCGATCTAAATCACGAGCCTTTATTTCAGCCCGCTTGTCGTATGCTTTTTTACCGCGGCAGAGACCCAGTTCGAGCTTAATTAACCCGTGTTTGAGATAAATGCTCAATGGTATCAGCGTAAAGCCTTTTTCTCGGACTCTTCGCTCAAGTCGCTTGATCTCCTGACGATGTAGAAGCAATTTTTTAGCCCTGTCCGGATCGTGACGGAAAATGGAAGAATGAGGATAATCTGCAATATGCAAATTATTAAGCCAGACTTCCCGTCCCTTTATCTCCGCAAAGGCATCGCTGAAACTCACCCTTCCTTCTTTGATTGACTTTACCTCGGAACCATAGAGCGCGATACCGCACTCAAGTCTCTCTTCAATTTCGTAATCAAAGCGCGCGCGGCGATTAACGGCTATTATCTTTATGGAATCTTGCGTTTTCATTTTCTTATCAGAGCAGGCCTAAACCCTAGAAATTCAGAAGAATGATCCGCAGGCATAGGGCCACGTGATTCAATAGAGATTTGATCTGCACTATTAGCCCATGAGCCTCCTTTTACTGTCTTTGAATTCCCTGCATTGGCTAGCATTTTGAATGCAGGCGAGTCTTCCGTTATCCATACATAAGGCCTAAAGCTATCAGAAGTCCATTCCCAAACATTTCCGAAGAGATCTGAGAAGCCAGATGCATCGCGGCCGTATGAAGCAACCGAAAGCGGCCCATTTGAAGAACGATTGTTGAAAACCCCAAGGTTCTTTATGTTTCGGTAAGCTTGGCTTGCGGCCATTTCCCACATAGCTTCTGTTGGAAGCCTTACTTCATAACCACCTGGTGCATATCCGCAAAGCCATTCACAATAGGCATTAGCAGCATACCAGGAGACACCGGTGATTGGCTTATCGCTTGGGCTCGATATATCGATGTCTGCAAGGTAGTAGTTGTCGACAAGTCCTTTTTCAATCAGAGTTGCGCGGTTTTCGGGCGCCCATTCAGGATTCTCCTTCAAGAACTTTGCATATTGTCGCTGTGTCACTTCTGTGCTTGCCAGGCCAAATTTGGGAACAAGAGCAATATATGGTATTCCGGTGCCACCGGGTGTGCTGGTAAGCCCTTTCAGATATCCTTCATTGAAAATGATAAAAGAATGAGAGCCGATGATCTGTACGCCGACGGGATTATACAGAGAAGTCTCAAAAAGCGAAGTTTCTTTTTCTAATGCCGATAGAGCATTTCTAATGGCATCATCCGTTCTTTCAGGGGCAATTTCCGAAAATGCTCCTACATAGCTCTTTGAGTTTGCAAGCAACGCTATAGCACTGCGGGCCATAGAAATAAATCCCAAAGGACTTGCTCCGGGCGCACCAAGCGAAAAGCTGGCATATATCAGATCGCGGATTGAAGAGGTATTCTGAGCTATGCTCAAGCCTGCCGCAAGTAAAGGCTCTGCTATTGGCACTGTATCCGCTACTGGAAAAGCAGCGAGATCCTTCGAAGCTTCGGACAGAACCATCGGCAACTGATAAATAGCGCTAGGTCTACCGGAAAGGGACCAAGATGCAAATTCCTTAAAAGATGGGATTAGTATGGATTCCAGCGATTCCGATTTCAATTCATATTGTATTGTGACTCTGGGGGGCAGTATAAGAGTGGCAAATATACGGTTCGGTACCTTAACAGCGATAGTCTTAGGCTCGAAGCCACGCTTCCGGATTTCGATTTGGTATGAGCCTGGCCTAAGCCTTATCCCATCAGATGTATTTCCAATATATGTGTTTTCAGCGTAAAGGGCTGCTATATCTGGATTACCTTTGAAGCTTATCTTGGCGCCAGGGTTAACAAGTCCTGGGTTGATTAAAAGGAAAAAGAGAATGATAAAGATCAGCACCGCAAAGAGAATTGGTATGTATATACGTGGCCGAATGCCAAAGATCGGCTTTAAGGTTACTTTAGCCTTTTCAATATCTTGATCGGTGATTTTTTCGCTCTCTTTCATTATAAAAGCAGCCTAGCCGATGGGCACCGTCTTGTCAACGATATATGCTCATGATAGCTTGAAATCGGGATGAAGAATATGGACATTCTCGATAAGCTCGTTGTGTTTTCTGAAGACCTGCTCACAAGAAGGAAAAAGAGATCTCTCCGCGCTAAGATGAAACAGCAAAAACGCCATCCCATTTTGGACTGGATATATGCCATCCTTTGGGCTGCTTGTGTTGTGCTTGTCATAAACCAATACTTTTTCCAAAATTACCGAATACCATCGGGATCGATGGAAAAAACGCTTCTAGTAGGAGATATGATTTTTGTAGACAAACTCTCCTATGGTCCCGAACTTTTGCCTGGTGTCTTAAAAACCCCAGGAGTCTCCACACCTAAACGAGGAAACGTCATTGTCTTTGAAAATCCTACATATCTCTCGCGCGGCCCGATCTATACGATTTTTCATCAATTGCTTTATATGGTTACATTTACCTTGGTCGACATAGACAGAGAGCCAACCGGCGAGCCGCGAGTGCACTATCTCATAAAGAGAGCCATAGGGGTTGGGGGAGATACGCTTCGCGTAAGGAATGGTGACGTATTCATAAGGCCTAGGGGATCATCGGTGTTCTTTTATGAGCGGATGTTGATGGATGGTCTTGGATTACCTGCAAAGATGCAACGATTAGTTGAATCAAGCGAATATCCAGAGATAGACAATGTCGGCGTAGCCTCAGCCTATACAGAACTTGGCCTTTCTCTCCCTTCTCGAGTAGGGATGCCAAATGTGCAGCATGCAAATAAGGACGCTTTCCAGTATGACATGGTTCGTGTGACCACTCTGCGAGATGCGAATCCCTCTGACTACCGAAACGCACAACTTGCACAGCGCTATGAAAATGGATGGTATATTGCGGATTCGCGGCTCTTTCCCATGGGTGACAATAGAGACAATTCACGCGATGCACGGTATTTTGGACCAGTCGCTGAAAAAAAAGTGCTAGGCCATGCTCTGTTTATTTACTTTCCCCTCAGTAGAATTGGCAGTATCCATTGAGAGTGATTATTTATGTTCGCTAAACGCTCCATACGATATGCAGAAAGAATACAGCGGAAAAGGACTCGAAACAGAATACTCCTATATATCGCTCTTTTTATCGTTCTGTGCATTGTCTTGAGGACCTTTGTGTTTCAGACCTGGAAAGTTCGCGGAGAGCTTATGAAGCCAACGCTCAGAGATGGCGACATAGTCATAGTTTTACCTTGTCTGTCTTTTTCGGATAAAATGCTCGTCAGTTTGGCTGGCATCCCTCAAAAAGGCGATGTCGTTCTTGTTGAAGACGGCTCCGAATCGATCGTTCCCACTATGACGATGATCGAGGATTCAGCATTGAGATTTATGACTCTGCAGAAATATTCACTTCTGGCAGCCGAATTTGGCAAAGGCTTCGGTCTTCCTACAGTAATGAGAATTCAGAGTATCCAACACGATAAGGATATTTCCAAGTCACAGCCTGTATATAGGCTTGCTACGGACTGTCAGAGCGATAAAAACTTCATGACAGGCGACCGAATTGTTCCACCATCGCTAATTAAGGGCAGAGTAGTCTTGAAGATATGGCCATTAGCTCGAATTGGAAAGGTGCAATGAAAGCATGGACTTCACAGGTTTTTGGGCATGAGAGAGGAATATTTCCAATTATCGATCCATTCAAGATACGCTCGCTATATGTGCATATTCCATTCTGTGCGGATCGATGTTCTTATTGTGATTTTTTCTCTGTGCCTCTGATCAAAGATCCAACTTTCTCTACAATCGAATATGAAATCTCCTATGTGCAAGCAACGCTTATGAATATTCGGAATTGGTCGAAACTGTTTGGAGCAGGGCCTTTTTCGACAATATACCTGGGTGGGGGAACGCCATCGGTTATTGATAGACGAGCACTCAAAATACTGATAGACGACCTTGAACAATTTGTGGATACAGATTGCGAGTGGACCATCGAAGCTAATCCCGATAGTCTTGATAAGGCCTTGCTCGACATGCTCGCCGGAACTGGAGTGAATCGTATCTCCCTTGGAATTCAGACTCTCTCAGAAGAAGAATGGCCTATTTTGCGACGAGTAGGCTCTATAGATGAGGCGGTGCAAGCCATAGAACTCCTTTGCGAGTATCCATTTGAGTTATCAGTGGATCTATTGATGGGTATTCCCAATAAGACAAACAAAGGGCGGCAAGGCCACAGTTCCATTATGAACTCACTTGAATACCTCATAGGCCGAGTTTCACACCTTTCTATATATGACTTAACACTGGAGAAAGGGACATTGATTGAAAGCCAAGTCTCTTCTGGAAAATTAATTATGCCCGATTCTGATGAATTAGCCGAAGAGCGTGATAAGGTCGATTTATATTTAGAAGGCCAGGGATTTCATCGATATGAGGTTTCGAATTATGCGAAACCCGGTCATGAATGCAGGCATAATGCCGTATATTGGAATATGGAGCCCTATCTTGGAGTAGGAAGTGGAGGAGTGAGCACGATCCAATACCCCATGTGTGAAGAAAGCCAGGAATTGGGCACTATTATCAGAATCACAGAGACAAGAGACATAAGCGCATATATCGAAGCCCCAATGGAGATTCCTAAAGATATAGAGATAATCGATAAAAAAACCGCTCTGTTCGAGTTTCTAATGATGGGTTTCCGGACATCGCGAGGAATAGATCTAAAAAGAATTAAATCTCTCTTTGGAATAGACGTTGAGGAGTGCATACCTTCTGCCCTCAAGCGATGGAATAGCGAAATAGTAAGAAATGGAGATTTTGTTGCCCTTAGACCGGACAATTTTGATATACTCAATCGATTTCTCGTTGAATGTCTAGAAGAACTCGATTTATGAGGTTTTGGTATGGCTATTTTCCAGTATGCAGTGATTTCATCGATTTTGCATGACGAGCCTCAGAAAAAGCAGTTGCTTAGTGTTTTCGAGGATAAACTTCAGAGATTCGGAGGCGAATTACACACGCTTGAATCTAATATGATTCATCCAAGAAACTCTGAGCTGCCGCTTTTCATGCTCGTACTGACAGGTGGAACTGAGTCTGAAGCCATGAGCTTGATTTCTAGAGAAAGAATGCTCGATCTCAGAATGCCCATAGTGTTATTGGCTCATCCATCGCATAACTCTCTGCCCGCTTGTCTCGAGATTCTTGCAAAGGTTAAACAAGAGGGTGGGAAAGGGTTGATTCTTCAAGCCGATTCTTCAGGAGCATTCGACGCTGAAGAGCTAGAGGACATAATTGCCGTCTGTAAGAGCAGAATTACAATGCGAAGCTGCCAAATCGGTGTAATAGGTAGACCTTCGGACTGGCTCATCGCCTCGAGTCAGGATTTGCATGCAGCTATGAACTCATGGGGTGTAAGGCTTGTCGAGATTCCTTTAGAAGAACTTGTGCGGAATATCGAAGAGATACGCTCCAGCTCCTGTGGAGTCCCAGTAATCGAGGATTTTCAGGAAAAGGCCGAATTCTATGCTGAATCGAGCAATGATGATATTCTAAAGTCAATACAGATATTGCAGGCCTTAAGGATTCTTGTAGATAAATATAGACTTTCCTCACTTACTCTGCGCTGTTTCGATCTCATTCTCAAAGATCGGAGCACAGGTTGTCTTGCTCTGTCCCAGCTTGCTGATGAGGGGATCGATGCAGGTTGCGAAGGCGATATTCCATCGATCATAGGCTTAAGCTGGATACGTTCTTTGACAGGACAGATTGGATGGATGGCCAATCCATCTCATATCATTGCAAAGAAAGGAGAAGACTCAGCCGAAATGCTGATAGCGCACTGCACGGCGCCTCGCTCAATTCTATCCAGATATGCGCTGCGCAGCCATTTCGAATCAGGGCTTGGGGTTGCAATATCAGGAATCCTGCCCAAGGAAGAAGTGACACTTTTCAGAATAGGGGGGAAGTATCTTGATAAACTCTGGTATTCTCCGGCTCGAATCATAGCAAGTCCGCGCGACGAAGGCTTATGCAGAACGCAAGCTTTGATAAATCTCCCTAATGAAAAAGCTCAAGAGCTGCTTATAAATCCGCTGGGGAATCACATTGTCATGGTTAGAGGCAATTGGACCAGAAGGATTTCGATCTCTGCACAACTTTAGGCTTTCGGCTATTACCTATACAAAAAAGTCATAGTTTGGTCGAATGCGCTCGGCGAAGCCCTCCTGGAAAGATATATTAGCGCTTTTTTCCGTACCAATGGTGCTTGGCGGACCATGACCGGGAAAAATAAGGGTGCTTTCCGGAAGACAAAATAGTTTTTGCTTAATGCGGGCAATAAGCGCATTGGTATTGAAAACACTATTTGTTTTTCCAATAACGCCCGCATGGAGCACATCGCCGGTAAAAAGAAAATACCCTTCCATGAGAAATACAATTGAATCCTGAGAATGGCCGGGCACCGCTATTGCGGTTATATCAAAGCCTGCTTCGCTAAATGCATCTCCGTCCCTCAGTTTCCTGCACTGAAATCCAAGCAATTTTGCATCAGAAGCATAAATAGTCGGACTATAGATCTTCATGATAGTAGATAATCCATTCACATGATGAATATGGTCATGGGTGACGAGTATGCCGCAGAGATCGAGCTCGTTTTGCTCGATTCTTTCGATCATAGTCGGAGTGATCTCTGAAGGATCTACTATTATAGCCTTCTTTAAAGATTCATTTACAATTGTGTATATATTCGAAAAGCCATAGACCGAATAATGATGGTAAATCTTCATAGATAGAGATGCTCCAGATCTCGGACAGCCTCAGCAATATTCGATCTTGAGAAGCTGACATTTTGCTCTTTAGAAGGAATATAAAAGGCTCTCTTGAAATCGCAATTGTCAATATTGACAGTATTCATGTCGCACATTATGAATCGAGAGTTATACAAATTCGAACCCGCAAATGTACAATCCACTATGACAGAGCCATTGAAGCATGATTGGATGAGTTCGGAATTTTCAAAGCTACAGTCCATAAAAGAACATTTCCCAAAGGAACAAAAATCTACATCGGCGCCAGAAAGGTCACAAGAGAAGAAGCTAGAACTATCAAAGAAACATAAATGGAATGAAGCTCCTGTAAACAGTGAATGCTGAATCCTTGCGTTTCTAAAAGAGCAACCAACGAAACGATAGCGAGAAAAATCGAGACCCATAAGAAATGCATTATCGAAGACCCTATTAAGAAGAATGTTTTTGCTTTGCAGCTCCTGCATGGCCTTCTTCATGCGCTCAGGATAGTCCTGCAAGTGATAATAGCACAGGTTTTCTAGCGAGAAAGCAGGCAAGCTACAGTCTTCTATTGAGCAAGCAGAAACCTTGAACATGATTATAGCCTATATGATCCTGCGAGGATTCTCAAGACTAAAAAACCAAAGCCCAAAAGTAGATATAAGAGGCTGCAGCTATTCCTATTGATTTCAAGCGCTTGTCAGCATTTCGCTTACAATGTAGAATTTTTGATATGTGCTATAAATGCGGTTCTTATTTAGCCTATGATTATAGGCCAGGATTCAATGATACCTGTGATATATGCGGAAAAGACCTGCACGCGTGCCTGATGTGTCGTTTTTATACACCAGGTGCTCATTGGGACTGCCGAGAAACAATAGAGGAGCTTGTGCAAGATAAAGAAAAACGAAATCATTGTGAATTTTTTATGGTCTCTGAGAAATATCTCGAAAAAGGGGAAACCGCAGATTCAAAGCAGGATGATGACGCAAAGAGAAGATTCAATGCCCTGTTTGGTGAATAGATATCTAAGGAGAAATGAACGGTGCGCATCTGCGTATTTGATTCAGGCATAGGGGGATTGCCTTTCGTCCAGGCTGTGAATCGGGAGTTTCCCTTCTTAGAAATAGATTATGTGGCTGATGATGCAGGCTTCCCGTATGGAACAAAGTCACCTGAGATGATCCGCGATATACTCTTTGAACGATTTAGGAGAATTCGGGCAAGGATTGATCCCGAAGTCCTCATACTTTCATGTATGACGGCTGTTCAAATAGGACTAAAGGAGCTTCAGGCAGCTCATAGAACATTACATATAATTGGCGCCATACCTCCTATCGCAGAGGCAGCGAATGAATCACAGACTCATCGAATAGCGTTACTTGCCACCTCTCGTACTACCGAGGATTCTTTCCTTGATTATTTGATAGCTAGAGATGCTCCTGATTGTGAAGTTATCAGAATTCCTGCTCAAGATCTGATCGAGTATGCGGAACAACGTCTTCCTTTTGCATCTAAGCTTTCCGCACAGACAATGGTAGCTCCTTATATAAATTATGCGCTCAAGGAAGGAACAGATCGAATTGTATTGGCCAGCAGCCAATTTATCCTTCTCGAAGATTCTATTACTAATCAATTGAATGAACTACAAGCTTTCAATGTCAAATGTCTGGATCCGAGGGGGAAAGTGATTTGCTCTCTCCAAAAGCTCATTCCTGATAAAGAGCATAGTGAAGGCCAATTCGTAAAGCCAAGATTCTATCTCACCGGGGATCAAGGTGCCAACCCTTCTTTAATTGCATGGTCAGAAAGATTCAATTGTTCCAAACCACAGCTTCTATGAATGGCAATAGTAAGGAATCCACGGTTTTAGGAGTTGTTGTCTCGTTTAGCAATCGAAATGCAAAAGTCAGATGCAGTGATGGGAATATTTTGACATGCTCCCTCAAAGGCAAAATAACCGATTCATCATTCCAAGGCTACAAAAGTCCTGTTGCTGGCGACCATGTATCGGTAATCCCCATATCGAAACAGAATGGAGTCATAGAATCCATTTTTGAGAGGAAAAGTGAATTAAGTCGCTATAACGAAAAAGGGGAAACAAAACAGGTTTTAGCAGCTAATATCGACCTTGTTGTATGCATAGCCAGTACAAGAGCACCTCCTTTTAGACCTCGATTTATCGATAGGGTGGGTGTGATGGCTGAATATTGTGGTCTGCCTTTTCTAATAGTTTGCAACAAGATCGACTTAGGTCTGGATGTTTCTATCGAATCTCGTCTCGCTGCATTCCAGAAACTCGGCTATGGAGTGGTCAAGAGCAGTGTTCGGGATTCTATAGGAATCGATGAACTTCGGACGAGCCTCCTTGGAAAAACTTCGGTCTTTATAGGGCAATCCGGTACTGGAAAATCGAGCATCATAAATTGTCTAATTCCGGGAGCAGATCAGCGAATAGCCGAGATCTCGGACAAACATAAGAGAGGAAAGCACACTACAACCCTCTCAGCCATGGTTTCTTCGTCAAACGGCGATATTGACATAATCGATACTCCGGGTATTCGCAGGCTTGCGATACGAAATATCGAACCGGATGATCTTGGATTCTATTTTCCTGATATGGTTCCATTTCTGGGGCTCTGTGAGTTTGGTGCTTCCTGTACACATAGATATGAGTTGCACTGCTTTGTGAAACAAGCCGTACAAGAAGGGATCATACATCATGACCGTTATGAGAGCTATCTCAGAATGCGTGCGGAATTAGAAGAAACAAGAAATACAAAGACAAACGAGTCCAGGAAGCCACTCAGGTCTGCTACATATAAATTCGAGGATGAAGAATGGTGACTAATCAGCATAGCCTTGCGCTCCTAGACTTTTATCGACTGCGTGATCGCTTGGAAGAATACTGTTTTTCTCACGAAGGACGGGCGCTCTTGAATAGTACCTTGCCCTGTTCTCAGGAAAATTCAGTAAAGAGACTTAAGAAGGACTTGTCGCTGCTTGTTGAAGGACTCAACGAAAAAGAGATTCCTTCGTTTCCCTTTCCAAACATCGAGAATCCCATAATAAAAGCAGCCAAAGAAGGCACCGTTCTCGAAGCTGAGGAGCTTTTCGCTATTGGGCTCTGGGTAAAATCTTATCATCAGCTTTTTTCTTTTCTGCGGCGAATTCTTGACTCTTTTATTGAAGAATCAAAAGAAGTTAGCGCAGAAAACTCCATGGATGACGAGATCCGGCAAGAAGATTCCATAAATGACGAATCTTGGGCAGAGTGGGGAATTGAGAATATTGTGTATTCGGCCCCTGCCTTGAGCCAAGTTACACAGATGATATTTGCAGTCATTACCGAAGATGGTGAAATAAAGGATTTGCCCCGGCTAAAGGCTCTAAATCTGGCAATTCAAAGAACCCAGGCCGAAAATTTGCACATAATCAATCGATATCTCTCTGATCCTTCGCTTCAAGATGCTTTGCAATCGAACATAGCTACCGAACGCGATAATCGAGTCGTAATAGCAATCAAAGCTAATTTCAAGGGAAGAATAAAGGGAATCGTACACGAATTTTCTTCGACAGGTCAAACAATCTTTATAGAGCCTATTGAACTTGTTGAACGAAATAATAAGCTTCTTGAGCTTGAGGCTAAACTCAATGAAGAGATAAGGGCTATTCTTAGAGAAACAACCGCTGCACTCAGGCATTTTTTGCCTATCCTAATGCGAGCAAGAGGATTCTTGGCTGCCGCGGATGCTCGCTTTGCGCGGGCTATTCAGGTCAAGAGAGAGGGTCTTGCTATAGCAGGTCATCTTGAACATGGTATACATCTTTATCAAGCCAAACACCCCTTACTTGGGAAAAAGGTCGTTCCCATAGATGTGGATATTCCAGATGATTCAAGAATTCTCATAATCACTGGTCCTAACACAGGAGGAAAGACAGTCTCTCTAAAAACGATTGGCCTTCTTGCGCTTTTGAATCAGTATGGTGCCGGCATACCAGCATTATCAACTTCAGCATTTGCAGTTTTTGATACAATTCTCGCAGATATAGGCGACGAACAATCCATCGACCAGTCATTATCTACATTTTCAGGACATATGAAAGTTATTTCTGAGATAATATCTTCAGCTACCGATCGTAGCCTTGTATTGCTGGATGAATTGGGAGCGGGAACGGATCCTGAAGAAGGTTGTGCAATAGCAATGGCTCTGCTGGATTATTTATACCGATTGCAATGTTTCGCAATAGTCAGCACCCATCATGGAGTCCTTAAGAATTATGGATATACTAAACCTGGCTGCCTGAATGCCTCTATGGAATTCGATGCAGAGAGTCTTAGCCCGACGTACAAGATGATAATGGGCGTTCCGGGAGAAAGCAGGGCTCTCGAAATTGCTGGCCAGATTGGCTTGCCAATGGAAATTGTCGATATAGCCAAGAGCTATCTCGAAGATGAGCGATCAGATTATTCTATGATTATTCATTCTTTGGGAGAAAAACAGAGAGAGCTAGAGAAGCTTGAACTGGAAAAGAAAAAGCAACTAGGGAAAGTACTTGAGTTACGCCGCAAGGTCGACCTTGAGAATCTCAGAATTCGGCGAAGAGAACTGGAACTCAGAAGACAGGGAATTGCTGAGCTCAAACATTTTATTAATGAATCTAGAAGGATTTTCGAAAATATTGTGCGAGAGTTGAGAGAAAATGGCAAGAAAGATGGGGATACATCCGCAGGACGAGAATTCTTGAAAGAAATCTCAGACGAAATTCATCGACAAAGCGAGACGCTTGAGAGTTTTGCACAAGAAACCAATAGAATTGAACGCTCGCTAAAACCTGAAATGCAAGGCAATATAGGAATAGATATCGAAAAAATGAAATTCGGAGATACCGTAATATTCCACAATAGAGAAGCTGTTTTCCTTCGAAAGCTTGATAAAAAGAATGCACTTGTACAAATAGGTTCTCTTCGAGTCCCAATTGAAGTCGAATCTCTTAGTCTTCCCAAAACGATGGATAGATTCGATAAAGCCGCAAAGCCTGACTATCAGATTGAACTCGCTTCTGATTCCATGGGAAGGAATGCACCAGTAGCCGAACTCGATGTACGTGGCATGAGACTTTCAGAGGCTCTAGATTTGTTAGAGCACCAGATCGATGCTGCAAGTCTCGCTGGTGTTAGCAGTTTTTCCATAATTCATGGAACCGGAGAAGGTATTCTCTCTAGGGGTATTCATGAGTGGTTGAAGAAGCAGATTTCAGTTGCAGATTACTATTTTGCCAGGCCAGAAGATGGAGGTTTTGGGAAAACCTGGATCCATCTAAAAGAATAAGATCAAGTTCGCTGGTCTCAATGAATTCTCACTGCTTAGTTTCTGGAAATTGACATAGCCTGTGTTTTGCTACCTTTTTTTGTCAATTGACACCAATTTGTGCAACATGATATCGTTATTTGGTTTCTCAAAGCCAAAGGAGTTTTCATGTCTGGACATAGCAAATGGGCGAGTATTAAGCATAAGAAGGGAGCACTTGATGCTAAGAGGGGGCAGCTTTTTACAAAGCTGATCAAGGAGATTTCGATTGCGGCTCGCATGGGTGGAGGCGATATCGAAGGTAATCCCCGCCTTCGTACAGCAGTACTAAAAGCTAGGGCTGCGAACATGCCTAAAGACAATATCGATCGAGCCATAAAAAAGGGTACCGGCGAACTTGAAGGTTCTATCTATGAAGAGCTATTCTACGAAGCTTATACCCAGGGCGGCGGGGCAATGCTAATCGAAGTTTTGACCGATAATAAGAATCGAGCAGCTGCAGAAATACGAAATATAATCACGAGATCGGGTGCCAATTTAGGAACTACCGGATCGGTCGCATACCTTTTTAAGCGCAAGGGCATCCTGACTTATGATAGCGAAAAGTATACCGAGGATCAGATAATGGAAGCTGCCCTCGAGGCAGGAGCAGATGATGTGGTCAGCGAGGATGGGACCATTTCAGTATATACTGATCCCTCATCTTTTGAGGATGTATTAAATGTTATGAACGACAAAGGCTTCGAAACACTGGGAGCAGAAATATCAATGCTGCCCGACTCTTATATAACTGTCGATCTGGAGACAGCCCAGAAAATACAAAAGCTCATCGACAAACTGGAAGAAAATGAAGATGTACAAAGCGTCTATCACAACATCGAGATGCCCGAGCTCGAGGAATGATCGGTGCTTTGGATTCTCGAAGTTCTCTAGTAGCTATTGGAATCGATCCTGGCATAGCAGCTGTTGGGTATGGCCTTGTCAGAACTCTGGAAGGAAGACTCTCTCTGGTAACTTATGGTTGTATTGAAACGGAATCGGACGAACCTATTGGTAAGAGACTGACTTATATATTTGAAGAGATTAGGAAACTTCTTGGACAATACGCTCCCGATATTGGTGGTATCGAGGAGCTTTATTTTTTTAGAAATGTCTCCTCGGCTTTTCCCGTGGCAGAAGCTCGAGGCGTTATTAGACTTGCTTTCGAAAAGACAGGCATAGCCCTAAAGGAATATAGTCCAAATGCTATCAAAAAAGCGGTGACAGGCTCTTCGAGAGCTAGTAAAAGCCAGGTTCAGGAGATGGTCAAGATCCTCTTAGGTATGTCTCAGATACCTACCCCCGATCATGCTTCGGATGCTCTTGCCGCGGCTATTTGTACATTGCATTCCATTGGTCCTGCAGGCTATACTCTCTAACATGTTTAACAGAATAAAGGGTGTATTTAGCGGCCACGAGGATGAAGCCCTTCACATATCAACCGGTGCCCTGGAATGGGAAATATTAGTTCCAATCCGGGATCCGTCCTTTTACAATCACACAGGAGAAGAAATAGAGCTTTTTACATGGTTACATCACTACGAAGACGCAATGCGCTTATATGGTTTTTTTTCGGCATTGGAACGCAAGCTATTTCTAGATCTGCAAAAAGTTGAAGGGATTGGTCCTCGCCAGGCCTTCAAGATTTTGCAGGGTATAGCGCCGCGCTCCCTAGTCACCATGTTAGATAGTGGTGATCTAGCTTCTCTGCAAAAAATACCGGGCATCGGTCCAAAGACAGCCCAAAAAATGATGCTCGCACTAAAAGGAAAGTTGATCACTCAAGAGGAGGCTTCTGCCGTTATTTCCGGTTCCCAAGGACGCTTTAGGGATGTGGTTCGCGCTCTGGTTGAGATGGGCTTTGAACGAAAAGAAGTCGAGCGCGTAACAGCTCAGCTGGCTTCATCTTTAGAAGATAGTCCTGAAGCGGAAAAAGAATTGTTCAAAAGGGCGCTTCTTGAGCTGTCCGCTGGAGCTGGAGCATGAGTCCTTCAACAATAGATAACGCATCTTCATGCAGTCCAATGAATCCCCTCTATAATCCGGCTGAAGATGACAAGGAAGCCTCTTTGCGGCCGCGTTACCTCGCTGAATTTCAGGGTCAACAGAGGATTAAAGACAATCTGCTCATTTTTATCAAGGCTGCACGTGATAGAGGTGAAGCCCTCGATCATTTATTTTTAATGGGACCTCCCGGCCTTGGCAAGACGACTCTCGCTCTTGTAGTAGCATCGGAAATGGGTGTTGATTTCAAACCTACAAGCGCGCCTGCTATTGAGAAGCCAAAAGATCTGGCTGGCATTTTGACTAGTCTTAGACCTGGCGGTGTTCTGTTCATCGATGAAATCCATAGGCTCAAGCCATCAATTGAGGAGATGCTCTACATAGCTATGGAAGATTTTGAGCTCGACTGGATTATCGGACAAGGCCCTGCGGCTCGCACAGTCAGGATTCCTATTCCACAATTCACTCTTGTAGGAGCGACGACCAAGGCAGGCATGGTATCGGCTCCACTTTCAAGCCGTTTTGGAATATCTCTGCGTTTTGACTATTATTCTCCTCAAGAATTGGCAAGTGTTATCCGCCGTTCTTCGAATATTCTCGATATAAAAATCAATGAAGATGCTATTGAACTGCTTTCAGGAACTAGTAGAGGGACACCGCGCATCGCCAACAGATTGCTGCGGCGCATGCGGGATTTTGCCCAGGTACGAGGGGAAGGTATTATCACGAGAGATATCACTCTAGATGGGCTTGAAAGACTCGAGGTGGATTATCTTGGCCTCGAACGTCTTGATCGAGAAATTCTTAAGACAATAATCTTGAAGTATGGAGGCGGTCCTGTAGGTGCTGAAACTCTCGCTGTCTCTGTTAGCGAGAGCATTGAGAGCCTTGAAGATTATTACGAACCCTATTTAATTCAGATAGGTATGCTAGCCCGCACGCCTAGAGGAAGAGTTGCAACTCAAACAGCTTACCGGCATCTCGGAATAGAAAGACCTAATGAAAACGGACAGTTTCGATTTTGATCTGCCGGAGCATTTAATCGCACAATATCCCACCGAGCAGCGCGGTAGATCGCGCCTTTTGGTTTTGGATCGCAAAACCGGAAACACCATTGATTCCATGGTGGAAGACATAGTTTCCTTTATTGAACCAGGTACTCTGATGGTGTTTAACGACTCGAAAGTGCGAAAAGCCAGACTATACGGAACATGTGAACAGACAGGGACAATTGTAGAGTTTGTCTTTCTCTCCCCATGGAAACAGGATGACCCAACAAGCCTTGGCGACTCATCATCCGATCATGAAAGCCAAGGCGACCTTGTAAAAGCTTGTAAGCCGATATCAACCGTCTCGCGACTATGGCGAGCCATATGCAATAAATCGAAACAGCAGAAGATTGGCCGTTCGTATATGTTTCCAGGGCAGCTGAGAGGTTCAATTATCGAGGATAGGGGACATGAAAAAACAATTGAATTTTCTTTTATCGTGGGCGATGAATATTTTGATCGCTATGGACATGTTCCTCTGCCTCCTTACATAAAACGAGAAGATACAAGCGATGATGAACTGCGATATCAGACTGTCTATGCAAAACATACTGGTTCTGCCGCAAGCCCTACGGCTGGATTACATTTTACGCCTCAACTACTTGACGAGCTTTCTCGTAAAGGGATCGAAATCGAATACCTTACCCTCCATATCGGATTGGGCACTTTTCAACCCGTAAGAGCTGATAATGTCGAAGATCACCAAATGCATGAAGAATGGTTCGATATCTCGCTCGAAGCTGCAGATAAAATAAATCTAGCTTTAAGCGAAGGAAGAAAAGTACTAGCAGTAGGAACCACTTCTATGCGGGCTTTGGAATCAGCCTGGTATGGTGGAAAAGTCAAGCATGGGAATTTTTCTACCAGGATTTTTATCTATCCAGGTTATGAATTCCATGTGGTCGATAGCCTTTTTACCAATTTTCATACTCCAAAATCTACCCTGCTCATGTTGGTGTCTGCTTTTGCAGGAAGAGAAAAGATCTTGGAGTGCTATCGTCTGGCCATAGAAAAAAATTACCGCTTTTTCAGCTATGGTGATGCTATGCTAATTCTATAATCCTTTTTCGGAAATAATGAAAATATGCCAAATCTATTATTCAAGGCAATTGAGAACTAGATTCAGCACTCAAAGCCAAGAAAGGCAAAAACGATAGATTCTATTTGCCGCTGTACCGATTCGATATCTTTACTACCATCGATGCGCTCTATGCGCCAACCTTTATTGGAAAGACGATAAGCCATACTCTCATACATTGTCTGCACTCTTCTTTGGAATTCGAGCGTCTCATAGATTTCTTTCTTTAATCGAGAACGAATGCGAGAGATACAGATTTCCGGATCTACTTCAAATAGGAGCGTCAAGCCAGGGGCTGGAAAAGCGCTATTCAATAACCAAGGCAATCTATGTCCGCATGTTGTTCCTTGATAAGCGAGACTAGATAGAACATATCTATCTGAGATAACCAGTGAACCGCTCTTGAGACTTTCCATGATGCCATTTTTACCATATAGATGCTCATTTCGATCCGCAGCGAACAGATGCGCAACTGTGGTGGGAACAACCATATCTTCACCAGAGAGGATGGTGCGTATCAGTTGGCCAATATGATTCATGGTGGGTTCTGCCGTAACCATACAGGAAAATCCTCTAGCAATGAGGGTTTCTCCCAGTAAGCGAACCTGGGTCGTTGTTCCGGCGCCATCGATTCCTTCGATGACAATGAAACGATTTTTGAGCTCGTCTGTGTTATATGTAGGCATATTATGCTAGTATATAGGCGACTTTAGATTTTGTCATTCAGGGTTCGCATTGAATGAGGACGAAAAAATCCGTAATAGTAATCGTCATATTTTCTCTTGCACTCGCCATCTGGGGCAGCATCGTGATTGCCGATCTAGTGCAGCGCGAAGTGCAGATGCTGGCCATTAAGGCTTTGGATAGGCTACAGTCGGCAGTTGTCGATGCCACTGGCCTAATCCTGAAATATGACAATTTAGACATAGAGTCTCTAAACCGATTTTCCATGCATGGCATTGCGCTTATTCGTTCAGATGCTGCAGAACATAATGGTAACAAGCCTTCATCTTATTCGGAGTTCTATCCTTCCTCAGAAAGATCAAATTATGAAGAACAACCGCCGCTGCGAATCAAAAAACTATCAATCAGGATAAGCATTTGGGCTTTATTTTCAGGTCATAACAATGAAGCCGTGAGGGATATCACGGTAGATGATGTCCAGATTTCTCTTTATTTGCCCAATGATGAATACATCATAAAAAAGATACTGGAGAATTTCGTTTCAGGAAAAGCAGAAAGCGTTCCACATTTTGAACTCTCAATTGGGCCAGTGCGCGCTGAAGTGCGAGAGATTGCAAAGAGCTCCAACGCTTCTATGGATAATAATGTGATTAATGAAGGAAGCCTGACAATAGAGTCTCTCCAGTTTTCGAGCCTAACTGATTCTCCTGTAATCATAGCGCCTTCAGTGATTTTGAAGACTAGTGGTCTTCTTGGTTTACCGAAGGACTTGAATGCAGAATTTGGCCTTAGAGGAAGTGGAAATGCCAATTTATCCGATATCGATATGAACATAGATCTTGAGGCAAGTTCTACGGGCTGGCACATTATGCCTCAAAAACTTCTGCTGGAGAAGCGAGGTAAGAGGATAGAGTGTAAGAAGTTAGGAGGGGGTATAGAATTATCGGGTAGTTATGAGGGGGGGGTATGGGGAATAGAGGGTGTATTTGAGGGGTACGGTGTTGGTGAAGACATAGAGTTAGGGGGGGAGTGGGGGGAAATAGTTAAGGGGAGTGAGGTAAGTGGCGAGATAGGGGTAGGTGGTGATTTAGAGGGATTAAGTAGATATGAAGTAGATTTAGGTATTGATATAGGGGTAGGCATAAGTATAGGAGGATATGATTTAGGGGCATTAGGGGTAAGTTTAATTGGAGTAGGGGATGCGGTTAGCTATATAGGTGGTATTAGGGTAGAGGTAGGTGGGAATGAGTTTAGGTATGAGGGTGAGGTAGGCTATGAGGGGATAAGGCTAGGAGGTAATTATGAGCTTAGTGGAGTGGATATAGGGATAGGGGGTTATATAAGAGGAGGGATAGGGGAATATGAGGTAGGAGTAGGTAAAGGAGAGCTTAAGGGTGTGGAGATAGGGTTAGGGGTATGTAGGGTTAGGGTAGGGGTAGAGGGGTATGAGGTGAGGTATGAGGGGGCAGTAGGGGGGGGTGAGGTGAAGGTAGGAGGTAGTATAGGCAAGGCTGGGGGTTATGAGGGGGTAGTGGAGTTAGAAGGGGTAGGAATATCAGAGGTGATGGGTGCGCTAGGGGTAGGAGGGATAGAGGGTGAGGTGAGTGGTCGAGTATATGGTTTAGAGAGGGGAGGTAAGAGGTCTTGGAGTATAAGTGGGTTAGCATATGATGGAGAGGTGATGGGTGCAGAGGTTAGTTTAAGAGGGGATGGGGTAGGGGATGAGGCAGGGTATGAGATAAAGGTGTTAGAGGCGAGTATAGGAGATTATGATATAGCTTTGAGGGGTAAGGGTAGCTATGTTGGGGAATTATTTAGTGGGGAATTCAGTGCTGGGGGTATGAGTTATGAGGTGAGTGTAGAGGCAAGAGGGGGTAAGGTAAGGGTAGGCATAGGGGAGGGTTTTAGAGGGGCATTTGAGCTAGTGGGAGGGCGGTTAGAGGGGGAGGTAGGGATGGATAAATTTGGGTTAGGGTTAGGTGAGGGGATGATAAGGGTAGGAGGGTTAGCAAGTGGGTGGTATGAGGCTGGGGGATGGGGAATAAGTTTAGAGGGGATGAGTTTAAGCTATGAGGGGGAGGGTAAGTATCCGGAAGTAAAGGTTAGTGGGTTGATAGGGGATAGTGGTATACGATTTGAGTGGCTAGAGGTGAAGGGTGATGGGTATGGGTTTAAGGGGTCAATAGATCTGAAGGGTGAGGGTGGTGAGTATATATTAATTGGGAGTGGCAAGGGAGAGGGGGTATTAGGGGAAGGATCTGAGTACTCAGTATATGGGGTAATAAGAGGTAAGGGAGTAGATTTGAGGGTAGGAGTACAAGGATTAGGGGTGGGTAGTTATGTGGTAGAAGGTTATGCTGATTTGAGAGGGGAGGTGGACATAAGGGAGGTATTGAAGGGTTCTTTGGAAGGTATAGGGGACATAAGAGGTGAAGTAGCGGTAGGTTTGAGTGGTTCTGGGTTAAGGGTAGATGAGCAACGATTTGAGGTGGAGAAGCGAGGTAAGAGGATAGAGTGTAAGAAGTTAGGAGGGGGTATAGAATTATCGGGTAGTTATGAGGGGGGGGTATGGGGAATAGAGGGTGTATTTGAGGGGTACGGTGTTGGTGAAGACATAGAGTTAGGGGGGGAGTGGGGGGAAATAGTTAAGGGGAGTGAGGTAAGTGGCGAGATAGGGGTAGGTGGTGATTTAGAGGGATTAAGTAGATATGAAGTAGATTTAGGTATTGATATAGGGGTAGGCATAAGTATAGGAGGATATGATTTAGGGGCATTAGGGGTAAGTTTAATTGGAGTAGGGGATGCGGTTAGCTATATAGGTGGTATTAGGGTAGAGGTAGGTGGGAATGAGTTTAGGTATGAGGGTGAGGTAGGCTATGAGGGGATAAGGCTAGGAGGTAATTATGAGCTTAGTGGAGTGGATATAGGGATAGGGGGTTATATAAGAGGAGGGATAGGGGAATATGAGGTAGGAGTAGGTAAAGGAGAGCTTAAGGGTGTGGAGATAGGGTTAGGGGTATGTAGGGTTAGGGTAGGGGTAGAGGGGTATGAGGTGAGGTATGAGGGGGCAGTAGGGGGGGGTGAGGTGAAGGTAGGAGGTAGTATAGGCAAGGCTGGGGGTTATGAGGGGGTAGTGGAGTTAGAAGGGGTAGGAATATCAGAGGTGATGGGTGCGCTAGGGGTAGGAGGGATAGAGGGTGAGGTGAGTGGTCGAGTATATGGTTTAGAGAGGGGAGGTAAGAGGTCTTGGAGTATAAGTGGGTTAGCATATGATGGAGAGGTGATGGGTGCAGAGGTTAGTTTAAGAGGGGATGGGGTAGGGGATGAGGCAGGGTATGAGATAAAGGTGTTAGAGGCGAGTATAGGAGATTATGATATAGCTTTGAGGGGTAAGGGTAGCTATGTTGGGGAATTATTTAGTGGGGAATTCAGTGCTGGGGGTATGAGTTATGAGGTGAGTGTAGAGGCAAGAGGGGGTAAGGTAAGGGTAGGCATAGGGGAGGGTTTTAGAGGGGCATTTGAGCTAGTGGGAGGGCGGTTAGAGGGGGAGGTAGGGATGGATAAATTTGGGTTAGGGTTAGGTGAGGGGATGATAAGGGTAGGAGGGTTAGCAAGTGGGTGGTATGAGGCTGGGGGATGGGGAATAAGTTTAGAGGGGATGAGTTTAAGCTATGAGGGGGAGGGTAAGTATCCGGAAGTAAAGGTTAGTGGGTTGATAGGGGAGCAAGGAGCAGATCTCGATGTAGATTATTTACAATATGCAGGACAATCGCTAAAGGGCTCAATGATTATTCAATATTCCTCGATAGCTAATCTATTAAAGGATACAAAGATAGATTATTCATTCTTGGACATTAAGACTGATAGAACAATTCTGGAAGGAGGGATTGTAGCCTTAGATGATAAACTAGAAGTCGCGATTAAGACATCATCGATTCCATTGGAAGAAGTATTTCCCTCTACTTTCAATATTTCTGGAGATATAGAACTAAAGGGAAGTTCAACCATTTCAATATTGAGTAAAAAGCTAGATCTGTCTGCCCTGTCTTCTCTAAACTTGCAGTTCAACACGAGAAAATCAGAAATGAAAGGAATCCCTTTCTCAGCAGCAGGTACAATAAATTTCAAAGATTGCACTTTTTCTTTAGAATCTGGAATCTTCTCTTATCAGAACTACAGATTTGAAAATATCAATGCTGAATACAATCTAGAATCAAAACAAGTCGCTTATGCGCTAAATTCCAAAATAGTGATTGGAGAACAATTGCTGAGCGCCAACCTGAAGGGCTTCGGAGACAACATAGATAGCTCTATTTTCAAGCTCGGTGCTGCCCAAGCCTTCCATATTACCGGAGAGATAAATGATGCCAGCTTAGGATCTAAGACCATAGATCCACTTAGCTATTCTATTTCCAATGCAGATGATAAGCTTGATATTCATCTAAGCCAAGCAAATGGGGATAGTATCGATGCATCCATAACTAATATGACAGACTTTGATCTTGTTTTAAATGATCTATTCAAAATAAAAGGTAGAGCCAATGGCAAAATCCAAGCCAAGGAAGTATGGGCCGATATTGCTTTGGAGAAAATTGATCTAAAAACGTTAGGAGCCTTGATCTCAAAAGATGATCTAGGAGATACTTCAGGCATTGCTTCAGCCGAACTAAATCTCTCCGGAGATATATCAGACCCCAGAATTGAGGGCAAGATTCTATTCAGCAATCTGATTATCGATCAAAATCTTTATATCGTAGAAAAAATCGGGCCATTCGATGCAGAAATTGCTATAAATGATGGGATAGCGGAATTAAGTCCTACAATTATCAACATTGGAACAGGCGATATCTCTCTTGCTGCGACTGCGAACTTGGCTAGATGGCAACTCAGCGATATCACGGTTTTAGTCTCGACTCTCGAGAAAGCTTCAATGCGCTTCAAAGGTAAAATCGGTGGATTGAATACTGATGGCATATGGATTAAAGGAGATATAAAAGCGGCAATATCCTCGAATTCCATCGAAATTGGCGGCGACATGCTTCTTGATGACGGGACACTAGAAGTCGATCCTAATGGTTTTATTTCCTCCGAAAATGCGCAAACTCCAGTCTCACCTCTCTATCTCAAATTAATGGTTACATTTGGAAAGAATGTCCAAATGTATATACCTGGCAAGGATATATCCCTTATCAGAGGAACAATATCTCCTGCTTCGACTTTTACGGTCCAGTACGATCAGGCGAGAGGCGATTTTGCGGTAAATGGTAGGATTGAGCTGCGCTCCGGATACGTATATTATCTTCTCAGAGATTTCTTTATAAAAAAATGCACAATAGAATTAGCGGAAAGTCAGTCCAAATTTAATCCAGTCATGGATGTCATTGCTGAGTTGATGGAACCTACCAAGGATGGAATGATCAAGATAATTCTTTCAGCTGACAAATCTCCCTTAGATAACTTCAGTCCCGTACTTTCTTCGGTGCCTCCAAAAAGTCAAATCGAGCTTCTTGCGCTTCTTGGTGGTGGATTGGCATTGTCGGAATTAGCGGAAGACACTCCTCTTACATTGAGGGAAGCCGTAATTGCAAGTTCCGAGTTTCTTACACATAATTTGATCTTTAGATCATTCGAACAACGCATACAGAAGGCTTTAGGCCTCGATGTTCTCTACCTGCAGTCTTCCTTTATCCAGCGATGGCTTCTCGATATTACGGACCAGACCCGTGAGAATCAGACGAATTTATCTAGATATCTAATTGGCACAGAGCTTTTTGGAGGAAAATATATAACCGATTCAGCTTTTGTGCATTTTTCTCTTATGATAGAGCAGGACCCGCTTGAGAAAACTGGATTTTTGCAATTAAATCCAAAAGTTGGGCTTGAACTGCAATCTCCATTTGGTCTTTTGCAATGGAGTATGTCCTTTGGTAAGGAAGGAATGCCGCTAAATAATCAAGAGCTCAGCTTGAGCTGGCGCATAAATTTTTGAGTAACTACAGGAGCAGCAATGAGATATTCGCACAAGCATTTCATCGTAATCATAATGATATTTTGTTCTTTTCAAATAATTCTCGCTCAGACCTCAACACAAGAGCTTGCTGGTCAAGATTATTCTCAGGATTGGTTTTGGAATAAGAAAATCGCTGGATTTAGATGGGATGGATTACACTATGCGAACCGCAATGATCTAGATTCAATGCTGCGCGATTACATCGGCACCCTTTTTACAGAGAATATTTGGATAGAGATTCAAGCAAAACTCTATGCACTTGATTGGTTTGAGAGCATCGAATCGATGGCGTTGCCGGCTGGAGAGGAAGAAGATAAAATAATAATCAAATTCATAGTAATCGAAAAGCCATCTATTAACTCAATAAGGGTTATTGGAAATAGTTCTATCAGGACCTCGGAATTGCTCGACGTTGCTTCTTCGAAAACCGGAGCGATTTTTAATGAAGATAAAGCAAAAGCCGATTCGCTTGCGATGCAAAAACTCTATCTTCAGAAAGGTTTTCCAGATGCAAGAGTGGAATATGAAAAGACTGAGGTTGAAGGAGACTCCAATTTAATCATATTGACATTTAAGGTAACCGAAGGAACAGCGGTTGTTGTAAAAAAGATCGCATTCTCAGGTATTTCCGCATTTTCTTCTCAGACTCTCAAGGGCCAGGTAACGCTTAAAGAAGCTGGGCTTTTTCAGAAAGGAGCATTCGAAGAATCAAAGCTGGCTGAAAGTCGGACAGCTTTAGAGGATTATTATGCGTCTAAAGGATATATAGATGCCAAAGTTATAGATGTTATTAAGAATTATTCAAAAGATGAAAAAAGTCAGAAAAACTATTTAGATATCACTTTTGTTATAGCCGAAGGCAAGCAATGGAAATTAGGTGATATCTTCTTTGAAGGCAATAGCATATTTTCTACATCTCGCCTAGCTTCGCTAATATCTCTTAAACAGAACGAACCCATAAATCTAAAGCGACTTCTCACCGACAAGCAAAAAATAGACGATCTATATTATGAATCTGGATACATTTTCAACACTATAACAATGACCGAAATTCGAGATGAGCAGGGGGGAAGAATCTCATTCAAGATCTCGATAACGGAAAGGGACAGGGCTCATATTGAGAGTATTTCCTTCAAGGGCAATACAAAGACAAAGGACTATGTTATTGCAAGAGAATTACCACTCGAAGCAGGCGAAGTATTCTCAAAAGCCAAAATCATCGATGGATTGCGAAATCTATACAGCCTTCAATACTTCTCATCGATCGAGCCTGAGATTCATCAAGGAAGCGTCGTTGATCTGATGGATTTAGTCATAAACGTTGAGGAGATGAGTACGGCTCAAATCCAGTTCGGTCTTACCCTCTCGGGGCTCGGTCAGCCATCTGCTTTCCCTATCTCGGGATTCATAAAGTTTAGCGATTTGAATCTTGGAGGCACCGGGAAGAACCTTCAGGTCAATATGACTCTTTCTCCAGATGAACAGAGTCTTGAGACTTCGTTCGGTCAGAGCTGGCTTTTCAATAAGCGCATATCTCAGAGCATTAGCTTCGGTATAGAACATTCAGTCCTTCAGACTGCGCAGGATTGCATTGCTCCTATTTTCTCTGAGGAGGATATTCCAGATCCTTTTATTGGACTCGGAAGCGGATCGGACGAATGGGATGGCCTGCTTTCGTCCGTTCCAGATGCATACTTGATGGATTACGATGATTATTCTTTTAGTCTTGGGTATTCCATGGGATATGTTCATAAAATACCGCAGGGCGATGTAGGAATTGCCGGGGGTGTTTCTTCGGGCTTGGACATGTCTTCCTACGATACCGCCAAGTATCGTCCTTACGAAAAAGAAATGCGCGACTATAATGGTCAATGGGTATTGAAGGATTCCATTTTTGGCCGTGTATATTTGAATCGTCTGGACTACTGGTATAATCCCGGAAAGGGATACTTTTTGAGCCAACGTCTTACCTATACGGGCATTCTTCCAATGGAGCGTCAATTCTATATTAGATCCGACACACGCGCCGAGTTTTATGCAACACTATTCTCTATTCCTTTTTCTAGTTCCTGGATATTCTCACCTGTTATCGGGATTCACAGTGGAGTTCAGGCGCTTTTGCCTCAACCATGGAATTCGCTAGCAGTTACGAAAGACTGGGTATATATAGACGGCACTTTCAATGTGAGAGGCTGGAAATCTCTATACAAAGGGCATGGAATCCTTGTATGGGAAAACTGGCTGGAGCTCCATCTTCCTATTGTTCCGCAGGTTCTCAGCTTTGACGGATTTCTCGACGCAGGCGCAATGATGACTGAGAATGGCTGGCTAGATATGACTCTTGATTCGCCGGTTTCCAAAGGGAGTAATGCCTTAGAATGGAATAATTTTGCTTTTTCCATTGGTTTTGGAGCTCGATTTATGATTCCTCAGTTTCCTTTTAGATTCTATCTTGCGAAGCGTTTCGTATATGATGGTTCCAAAGTTGAATGGAAGACCAGAGAAGGTTCCTTCGATTTTGTTTTGAGCATTACACAGCCTCTATATTGATTCATCTCAAATTTGTATAGAGCCAAAGACAATAAGGCTGCTTCTTGTGCTATTAGAACCAGCCTTCTATAATGGTGCCATGTCAAAAAATCCAGACTCAATGCTCGATCAATATCGCAGAATAAAGGCAAAGCATCGCGATGAAATACTTTTTTTTAGATTGGGCGATTTTTACGAAATGTTCAATGAAGATGCCAAAGAAGCTAGTGCCATTTTAGGTCTTACTCTCACCAAGCGGCAAGGCCTTCCTATGTGTGGAATTCCTTATCATGCCGCTAAAACCTATATCGCTCGACTACTCAAAGCCGGGAAAAAGATAGCAATTTGCGAACAGAAATCGCTTTCCAATAAGCGCGGTCTTTTGGATCGTGAAGTAGTAGAAGTTATTACGCCAGGTACTGCCTTAGAAGACGATTATTTGGAACAGGGAACAAATAATTATCTGGCAGATATATGTATAATTGATCAGAGGCTTTGTTTTGCTTACCTAGATGTATCCACAGGTGAATTTAGAGCCTTTTCTCTGACTTCAAATAAAGAAATGATAACGGAGACTATTCGAGCAGAACTCTATCGGCTGGCACCTCGCGAGATCCTGGTTCAACAATCCATTCTTGATCAACCCAAGTTTTATCAGGTCATCCGTGAATGCAGCGCGATCATTGAAGCCCAACCAGACTGGGTGTATGATCTTGTCCACTCGCTCGACCTGCTTAAGAAAAAATTCGGTGTTGTATCACTAAAGGGTTTTGGCTTTGAAGATAATGCTCCTGAAATCGCGGCAGCAGGCAATTTACTTGAATATGTGCAGGAAATGATACGCCAAGATTGTCCTCATATCCGTGCCTTGTTGCCCTATGAAGAAAGAGAATTCGTGCTCTTGGATGAGGCTACAAAGAGAAACCTGGAATTGATGAGGAATCTTAGCGATTCTAGTAAGAGAGATACTCTTATCGAAGTTATAGATAAAACGAAAACAGCGGGGGGAGCCCGTCTTCTGCGGCAATGGCTCTTTCAACCTCTCAGGATTCGCGAAAAAATAGAGGCGCGCTTAGAGGCGATTTCCTTTTTGTATCATAATCAAATATTGCTGGCAGATATACGAAAGCTGCTTTATGGAATCCTCGATATAGAGAGATTGATATCGCGTCTTGCTGTCGATAAGGCTCATGCGAGAGATCTAAGGGCTATTCGTGATTCAATCGATTTAGGTCTGGATCTTTTTACTCTTATAGAATCTGCTAAAGCGCCTTTAGAGCTTGGTCCAAGGATGAGCATGGAGCAAATTGACGCATGCAGGCAAGTTATCGATATCATAGAAAAGACTATCTTGGATGATCCATCAATTCTGTTGACCGAAGGAAATCTCATAAGAGATGGCTATGACAAGGAGCTAGATAATCTGAGGAATCTGCATAAAAACACTCAGGAAATTCTTGAAGACTATCTTAAAGATGAGAAAAGGCAAACAGGTATTCAAAATCTACGGATAAGATATAACAAAATAATCGGCTATTACATTGAAGTGACAAAAGGAAACATTGCTAATGTTCCTTCTCACTTCGTTCGCAGACAATCGTTGGTTGGGGGAGAGCGATATACTACCGATCGATTAGCAGAACTTGAGAGCAAAATCAATGGGGCACAGGAGAGAATAATAGAAATTGAGAAGAATGTTTTTCTCAAAACAAGAGATAGCCTGAAGCAATTTATCCCAGCACTACTAGAATGCGCTTCAGAAATATCAAGAATAGACTGCTTGGCATCACTTGCACAGACTGCGACAGAGCAAGGCTTTACAAAACCCCTAATTACTGAAGATGAAGATATAGAGATAGTAAATGGCCGACATCCGGTAGTAGAAATATGTCTGCCTTATGGCGATTTTGTACCGAATTCAATCGCCCTTTCTCGAAAGAATAACTGGTTTGTATTAATAACAGGTCCTAATATGGCTGGCAAATCTACCGTGCTTCGGCAAACAGCCCTCATTGTGCTTCTTGCTCACATGGGCAGTTTTGTGCCTGCTGAATCAGCAAAGATAGGGCTGGTAGATAAGATTTTTTGTCGTGTCGGAGCCCAGGACAATCTAGCCAGAGGGGAGAGCACTTTTCTGGTTGAAATGCACGAAACAGCATTTATCCTCAATACTGCGACCGAGAAAAGCCTTGTAATCATGGATGAAGTGGGCCGAGGAACAGGGACTCTGGATGGAGTTTCGATAGCTTGGGCTGTAAGTGAGTATCTTACAAGTAGAATCAGCTGTAGAACACTCTTTGCAACGCATTATCATGAACTTACAACCATGGCGATTCCTGGTATCCGAAACATGAGAATGGTAGCAATCGAACAGGATGGTAACATATCTTTTCCAAAAAGGCTCGAGGATGGTGCTTCAAGCGGTTCTTATGGTATACATGTCGCCAAGCTTGCTGGATTGCCAAAAGAAGTTGTCATAAGAGCATCGCAGGTTGAATCACATTTTAATGCTCTAGAGCAAGGACTAAAAGAAGAAAAACCCAAAGAAGACTCTACCCCTTCTTTGGAGCTGTTTAGTAACGAGGATATTGTCATCGAGACATTGAGGAACATAGATCCAGACAATATTACTCCAATTAAGGCTCTCCAAATCCTGTCCGAATTGGTTGAAAGATTGAAGCAATAATATTAAAAAAGAACGAATATTTGATAATGTACTCGATCTTCAGAAAGACTAATAATCGGACTCTCGATGCTATATTTCCGCAGCATTGCGTACTATGTGGATCAATTGTTGGAGCGGTACCTTGGTTTCCTGCACCATTGTGTGCCTCTTGTGAAAGAAACCTAGAGTTTATCAGTGGTCCGCGCTGCAAGCACTGCGGAAGAGAGCTCATCAGCGAGAATGAATTCTGTATGGACTGCCGCAATGCGCAGACTTTGTTGGCTGGCATAATTCCAGTATTCAGTTTTCGTGGCAATGCAGCCAGTCTTATTCATAAGTTTAAAACAGGCCAGCGCATTTCCTTGGCTCACTATTTTGCTTATCGAATTTCGATGCTCGATGAATTGACAGCAGATGTTGCTAGTTCTACATGCCTTGTACCTGTGCCGCCAAGGCCTGAAAAGCTGAGATCTGGTCAACTTGATCAAGTAGGTGCGATTGCAGAATCACTCATAAATTTTGGTTTTCATTATGAAAAAATGCTTTTAAGACTGCCAGGAAGCAGTCAGCAAAAAATGCTCGATCGTGCTGGCCGCCTCAAAAATGCTTCACAATCTTATGCGCTCTTATCAAACAAAAAAACCATAGCAAAGATCATTTTGCTGGATGATGTTTGCACGACAGGCGCAACTCTTGAAGCTTGTGCAAAACTATTGATGGAAAACGGAAACAAAGTTGTGAGTGCTATAGTCCTTGCTGCTGATTAGGCTTATCGCGCAAGAGCGAATCTTGACGAATGCTAAGAGAATATTTATAATGACACTATAAAAAAGTCTGAGAGATTCTTTTTTGCGGCATGCAGGAAGAGTCGTGCAAACGGCTCTTTTTTATTCCCTGTATTTTGGGGGAAATAGAGCGGCTATTGTTGAACACTTAAAAAGTGTTTAAAGATTGCTGGCCTGCAAGTAGGAAATACGCCAAAAGCGGTTTCTCTCTGGATATGCGCTTCCGCTTGAGCTTAACAATCGTTGACATAGAAGCACATCGCCAAAAGAAGGCAAGATAAATAGGCCTGTCTGGCTGGAGTCTGAACGACTATTAAGCCTAGCATTATGCTGAAGAAAAAAGGCGGATGGAAGGGGATGATAGATAAGGAACTTCAAGAAGAGATCGATGCAACACTAAAAGCAGGAGGACTCGATCTATTAGAATTCTCATTGACTCGGCAAAAGGGTGGTCTTCGTGTCAAAGCAGTGATCTATAGACCCGAAGGAACAGGCACCGATGAATGCGCCAGAGCATATCGCCTTATCCTGCCGCGTATTCAGATGGCGTTGGGAGTGCAAGATCCATATATCGAAGTCTATAGCCCGGGCATAGACAGGGTCTTTCGCACAGAGAGGGAATGGATAGCCTTTAAGAATTGTTATATAAAATTCATGACTTCCGATAGTAACGACTGGAAGAAAGGCCGCATCCTTCATTTTGATAACGGAAAAGTTCAAATAGAAATGGACGATACAATATTGAATCTTCCTATAGCTTCGATTATAAAGGCAAAGCTTGATTCATCTCGTAAGGGAGAAAAAGTAAATGGCATCTGAAATGGCAGAAGCAATTCATCAGTTGATCTCTGAAAAAGGAATTCCTGAGGATCTTATAGTTAAGACGCTCGAAGAGGCGATTCTTGCAGCCTACAAGAAAAAATTCGGAACCATCGATAATGCTATAGTCCGAATGAAGGAAAATTATGAAGGGATCGAAATCTATGCAAAAAAGACTATAGTCTCGGATGAAGATTTTGAGGATGAAGTCTTGGAGATTCCTCTTGAGGAAGCCAAGAAGTTCGCAGACGAAGCCGAAATCGGAGATATTCTAGAAATCTCAATCGATCCATCTGAGTTCGATTTTCAATCGGTTATGCTTGCAAAACAGACAGCTCGACAGAGCCTGAGGGATATTTCTCGCGACACTCTATATGCAGAGTTTAAATCGAAAGTAGGAGAAATAGTCATTGGCTATTTCCAGCGAGAGCGAAACGGGACGATATTTGTTGATTTAGGCAAGATTGAAGGTATTTTCCCGCGGAAGTACCAGTCTCCAAGAGAAACATATCATGTGGGCGATAGAATTAAAGCCTTAATTGTTGAAGTGGAAAAGACCAAGACTGGATTTCAGGTTGTCCTTTCAAGGACCCATGCAGAATTTGTGCGCAAGTTGCTGGAACTGGAGATACCGGAGATCTACGACAAGACCATTGAAATATTTAAAATTGTCCGGGAGCCCGGCTATAGAACGAAAGTAGCCGTATATGCGAAACGAAGCGATGTGGATCCGGTAGGTGCTTGTGTAGGTCCAAAGGGCATGCGGAGTCAACTGATCAGCCAAGAGCTTGAGGGTGAAAAAATCGACTTTATTCGATATGATATAAACCCAAAAGAGTTTATTAAGAATGCTCTTGCGCCCGCACAGGTAAAAGAAGTATATATACTGGACGAAGCCAAACACATGGCGCTAGCCGTAGTCGATGAGCATGAACTTTCCATCGCTATTGGAAAGTCAGGGCAGAATGTCAAGCTAGCAAATCGGCTATGTGACTGGAATATAGATGTCATGACAGAGGAACAGTATTTGCAGGACTCCAGAAATATCGAGTTAAAAAAGGCCGCAGACCGTCTATTTTCTGTAGAAGAGGAAGAAGGTGGAGAATTCTTAATTAGAGATTTGCCTAATCTAGAGCAAACTTGGATAGATGCTCTGGAATCAGCAGGCATTCGCTTGATAGAGCAGTTCCTGGAATTGGATGAAGAAGAGATTGCACGGAACACTGCTCTGAGCGCTGCAGACATCAGCGCAATTCGTGACATAATCGAAGATAATGTGGAAATCATACAGGAAGAGGTAGAAGAAGAAGGAATCGTGTCTTATAGTTGTCCGGAATGTGGATCACCAATAACTATAGACATGGATCATTGCCCATCCTGTGGAGTAGCCCTGAGCTTTGAAGCAGAAGAAGAGCAGGATGAATAAAGGAAGAATATGACAGAGAGCAACGATAAAGACCTTAAGAAGGTGCATTTAATCAAACAACCTAGGCAAGATAGTCCCGAGCAGCCTCAGGAAATGTCGGCTCAGAATCCTCTCGATCAGGGCGCAGAAAAAAAGAAGGTTGTTGTGGTGGTAAAGAAAAAAACAATCACCACAAAGAAAGTTCAGGCAAAAGCAATGATCCCAGGAACTCCTAAAGATCAAAAAATCGATGAAGAACAATCCGCATTGTCAACACAGCCGCATTCCGAAGTAGGACAAAATAAAGCGCAGATAGCAAAAGAGGATCAAGTCGCATCTCCTTCTCCGATAACGCCCTCGACAACGACGCTTCCATCATCCAAATCACCATCAAATGTTCCATCAATGAAATTGTCCGAACACAAGCAGGAAATAGGGCAAGATGAGACAATTATCAGCTCTCAGCGGCGGTACTCTTCGGATGGGCGCGCAGGAAATCTTGCTCAAGGCAGACCTAGTTCTACATTTCGGAATAGTCATGATAGAGGAAGTTCGCGTCCTGCTAACGGATCTTACCAAGGCAGAGCATATGGTCAGCCATCTGCAAGGAGCTATCCATCATCATCCAGCCGATCCGGACAATCCGGATCTCAGCAGTTTTCTCGTGGAAATCGTCCTTCTGGTGGCTTTCAGAGTCAAGGTGGAACAGGCTCTGGTGGTAGGACAGCATATCCTTATGCAAAAACAGGTCAGCCTGGAAGCGGCCAAAGGCCGGGTGGATATATTGGAGCAAGACAGGGCCCTGCAGGCGGCAGATACGGATTACGTCAAACCCCCTCACCGGTTCCTTCCACTGGGAACGAAAGGCCCGCTTCGCGTAGAGCACCGGTCAAAAAGAAAGGAGTATTCAACAAGCGCGAGGAAGAAACGGAGCTCGAGAAGCAAATTCAGCTCAAAAAAAAGGCCGAAGCCAAACTGGCAGCTGTTCCGAAATCAATTGACATCATGGAGAATATCAGCATTTCAGAGCTGGCAAAGAAAATGAATCTAAAACCTGCTGACCTGATAAGTAAATTGATGTCACTTGGCGTTATGGCGACTATCAATCAAAAAATAGACGCCGATACAGCCGCAATTCTAGCTGCTGAATATAGCTGCGAAGTCAAAGTAGTAAGCCTCTATGATGAGACAGTAATCGAAAAAGCAGTGGATAGACCAGAAGAACTCAGGCCAAGACCTCCAATCGTGACTGTAATGGGACATGTCGACCATGGAAAAACCAAACTCCTGGATGCGATTCGCAAAACGGATGTAGTGTCTCAAGAATTTGGTGGTATTACTCAGCACATCGGTGCATATATGGCTGAATACCCTAATGGAAAGATATCTTTTCTTGATACTCCAGGCCATGCTGCATTCACAAAAATGCGAGCTCGAGGAGCAAATATCACAGATATCGTAGTACTAGTAGTTTCAGCTACAGAAGGCGTCATGATGCAGACCAAGGAGGCGATAGATCATGCAAAGGCTGCAAATGTTCCAATTATTGTTGCGATTAACAAAATCGATCTGCCGGAAGCCAACCCAGACAGAGTAAAAACGCAGCTCTCTGAATTAGGCCTTATTCCTGAAGAATGGGGAGGTCAGACACAGTTCGTCGAAGTCTCCGCTCTCCAAAAGATAGGCATTAGGGAACTCTTTGATGCAATTCTCCTGCAAGCTGAAATGCTCGACTTAAAAGCAAATTACGACAGGCTCGCTGAAGGCAAGATCATCGAATCCCGTATAGACCAAGGCCGTGGAATTGTCGCCACACTTATGGTGCAAAATGGAACTTTGCATGTCGGGGATCCTTTTGTTGCGGGTATTTTCCCAGGTCGAGTCAGAGCCATGTTCGATGATAAAGGAAATCGCATAGAACAGGCTACGCCTTCGATGCCAGTAGAGGTAATCGGGTTCGAGGGCATGCCCGAAGCTGGCGATCCATTCGAAGTGGTTGAAGATGAGAAATTTGCGCGTCAAATCTCAACCAAGCGCCAAGAATTGAAGAAATACGAAGAAGGCCGCAATGTCAAAAAAGTGACTCTGGATAATCTCTACGAGACCATAAGCCAGGGAGAGATCAAAGAGCTGAAGGTCATAATAAAGGGAGATGTTCATGGTAGCGTAGAAGCTCTAAAAGGCATGCTTGAAAAGCTATCAACAAAAGAAGTTCATTTAAATGTTATAAGAGCGGCGGCAGGCGCTATCACAGAAGATGATGTCATGATGGCCTCGGCATCCAATGCCATCATCGTCGGATTTAATGTCCGCCCGACATCCAATGCAAAGCAGCTAGCGGAGCGCGAAAAGGTCGATATTCGCAAGTACAATCTTATATATCGCGCCCAAGAAGAGATAAAACGCGCAATGGAAGGCTTGTTAGCTCCTGAACTCAAAGAACAAGAAGTCGGAAAAGCTGAAGTCCGAAATATCTTCCGAGTGCCAAAAGCTGGCATCGTTGCAGGTTGTTTTGTTTCAGAGGGTATAGTCAAGCGAAATTGCCAAGTCAGAGTTATCCGCGACAATATCGAGATATTCCAAGGCAATCTATCTTCCCTTAAGCGATTCAAGGATGATGTCAAAGAAGTAGCCGCAGGTTACGAATGTGGTATCGGCATAGAGAACTGCAATGATCTTAAAGAAGGCGATGTCCTTGAATTTTATGAGACAATTGAGGTTGCTCGAACGCTCGAATCGGGAGATAAAAATGAACCAGGTGCGCAAACGTCGTCTTGAAGAATTAATTCGAGAGGAAATTTCTAAGATGATCACCTTTGGTGAGATTAAAGATCCTCGTGTCAATAGTTTTTTATCAATCACAAGGGTTGAGGCAAGCCAGGATGGATCGCATGCGAAAGTATTTGTAAGTAGTCTTGATGATATAGAGGGGCATCTTGACGAAGCAATCGTCGGCCTATCTCATGCGTCTGGTTTTGTTCAATCTCTCATCGCAAAACGCGTTCGTCTGCGATTGACTCCTGTTCTCACCTTTGTGGCTGATCACAGCCTCAAAGAAGGATTCGAGCTTACTGAAAAACTGAAGGATCTTCTGAAATAATGCAGCATAGCGGTTTTTTCCTCGTGGATAAACCTAAAGGCTTCACTTCGAATAGAGTATTGCAGGACATTCGAAAAAGCTTATCGGTTCAATCCTCTGCGTATCCTCAGAAGTATGGGCATGCTGGTACGCTGGATTCTTTTGCTTCAGGTTTATTGATCATACTCACTGGCAAGATAACACGTCTTAGTCGATGGTTCATGCATCAGAACAAGGAATATGAAGCAGTTTTCAGATTCGGAGAAGAGACAGATACTCTCGATCCTCAAGGAAAAATCATGGCCATAGGTGAATTGCCCGCGAGAGAAACCCTCGAAAGAATTATTCCTTCTTTTTGTGGAAATATTGAACAGATACCTCCATCATATAGTGCTGTGCATGTCGGCGGGGAAAGATCATATAAAATAGCCAGAGCCGGTAATAAACCCGAAATATCGCCGAGATCCATAATAATACATGATATAGAGTTAGAGAGTTTCCAAGAGAAAGAAGCGACTCTTAGAATTCGCTGCTCTTCTGGCACTTATATTCGTTCTCTTGCAAGAGACATCGGCCATGCATGCGGCTCATGTGCAACGGTGATATCGTTGAGAAGGACAGTAATTGGACCTTTCTCCATAAGCGAAGCACATTCTCCGCAAGAGTGCAATGAGAAGAGTATCAGAGTCTTCTCACCGGATATCGCGCAGAGCTTAGGTCTTGCAACAGCAGTAATCAAATTGGATTTTGTTGAGCATTTTATTCATGGAGGGACATTGCCAGCTAAAGCCGTAACATTAGATTGTGACCAGATGACATTATTTAGAAACCCAGACTTTTCTTTTGAATCAAAACCAGTGGCGCTTTTTTCCGAAAAAGGGGAGCTTCTAGGTATAGCAGAGCAAAAGGATAAAGAATACGCGCCGAGAGTGGTAATGGCAGAGGAGCCTCGATAGTGAAAGTTCTGACCTGGCAGGAATTTCAAAATAATCACTCTCAGGAAAAGCTTGCAGCTACAGTCGGCGTATTTGACGGACTCCATTATGGGCACCAAGTACTGATAGATACTATAAAGTTACAGAGCCCCGCCCTGAAGCCGTGCATTATCACTTTTAAGGAAAATCCCAAGAAAATACTCAATCCATCGAGCTATAAAGGTAGCCTCTTGACTCTAGAGCAGAAATTATCAGGTTTTCAGCATATGGGTATAGAATATTGTGTGATGATTGACTTTTCTGATAATTTCGCTAAACTCTCGGGAAGGGAATTCCTTGCTGCACTGTATATTGCTAATGTACAGTTTATAGCGGTGGGTGTGAATTTTCAGTTTGGGCACAACCTCGATACCAATGCTGCCAAAGTTGAGAAGCTGAGTGAAGAGATTGGCTTGCGTTCATGTATTGTAGAGAATGTCATGTACCGAGGCCACGCAATAAGCTCTAGCAGAATTCGCCATGCCGTGCTCGAGGGAAGGCTTGGAGAAGCCGCAGAAATGATTGGTAGGCCATATCAAGTACTAGCCAGACGGGAGACAAGTGTTATAGACGAAAAAGCAGAATTCTTTTTGCCCGAAGATGATTTGCTTATACCACCGGAAGGGCAGTATGAGGTGTTCATAAAGGATAACGATACGGTGCAGAAGACCAAAGTGAACGTTGTTCACAATTATATAGCATTGAGTTTACGCATGCGATCGGATAATATCCGGTTGGCGTTCGTTGATAAGGCTGTTCAACAGAAGGAGAATGTAGTATGGCTTTGAGCAAAGAGGACAAGGCCCAGTTAGTGCTCGAGTATGGCAAGGATTCAAAGAATACAGGTGCGATTGAGACCCAGGTTGCAATTATATCTGCGAGGATCGCATATCTGACCGAGCATTTTAAGACTCATAAGAAAGACACGAATTCAAGAAGGGGGCTTCTTAAGCTTGTCGGTCAGCGTCGAAAGCTCTTAAAATACCTACAGAGAACCGATCTTGAATCTTATCGTGCAATTATGGAAAAATTGCAGATCCGAAAATAATAATCCAATCCGAGCAATATTAATTGCTCCGGATTAAATCGGATATGCAAATCTAGAGAAGGAAAGTAATGATAAACAAACTTGAATGTAAAATTGGCAACGAGAATCTTGTATTTGAAACAGGAAGAATGGCAAAACAGGCCAATGGAGCTGTTTTTGCGACTTATGGTGGTAGTGCTGTTATAGCAACTGTTTGCTGTTCCCCCACGCCAATAGAAGGTTTGGATTTTGTTCCGCTGACTGTTGAGTATTCTGAGAAATACTATGCGGCAGGCAAGATACCAGGCGGATTCATAAAAAGAGAAACAAAGCCCAAAGATAGAGAAATCCTCGTTTCCAGGATAATCGATCGGCCTATGAGGCCATTATTTCATAAGGAATTTGGACGAGAAATTCAGATTGTGCCAACCTGCATCTCTGCCGACCAGATAAATCCGCCTGATGTTATAGCGGCAAACGCAGCAAGCGCCGCAATCCATATCTCCGATATACCCTTTGATGGGCCTGTGGGATGTGTACGTGTGGCGCTTGTTGAAGGTTCCTATATTCTTAACCCCACTTATGAACAGATAGACCATGCCAAGCTGGAAATCGTAGTTGCCGGTACAGCTCAAGGTATAACTATGGTGGAAGGTGGATCTCATGAAGCTTCGGAAGAAGAAATGATTCAGGCTATCGAGATGGCAAGAGAACCTATTTCGCAAATTTGTTCGACTATAGAAGAGCTGCGTCGGATTGCCGGTAAAGAAAAACTAGCACCAGCACCATTTTCCATAGAGTTGAACAATAAAGATGAAATTCGCAAATGCGCTTATGAATTATTATCAAGAGCTCTTTTCACGAAAATAAAGCAAGAGCGTGCAAAAGCCGTATCAGAGGCAATATCTGCCGTCAAGGAAAAATTCGCGGATGATCTTGACGAAGAAATTCAGATGAAGCTTTTTTCAAAATTGATGGATGATCTGCAGTACGAAATTCTACGGTCCTCGATACTTGACAAAGGGTTGCGTGTCGATGGTCGCGGTCTGGAGGAAATAAGGCCAATAACTTGCGAAATCGGCGTATTGCCACGAACCCATGGTTCTGCATTGTTTACTCGTGGAGAGACCCAAGTGCTCGCGGTGACAACTCTTGGCACTGTATTCGATGAGCAGATATTCGATGATATCGAAGGAGATCGACGCGAGCGATTTATGCTTCATTACAATTTTCCTCCCTTTGCCGTGGGAGAAGTTGGCAGGCTTGGAACCGGAAGGCGGGAGATTGGGCATGGCGATCTAGCTCGCAGATCTATCGAACCGATGTTGCCGCCAAAGGAGAGATTTCCATATACTATTCGCGTTGTGGCAGAAGTGCTCGAATCCAATGGTTCTTCCTCTATGGCCACGGTGTGTTCTTCATCCATGTCGCTTATGCATGCTGGTGTGCCATTTACCAAACCTGTTGCAGGTATAGCCATGGGTCTAGTTACTGATGATACGCGCTATGCTGTACTTTCGGATATCCTGGGTGACGAAGATCATCTTGGTGATATGGATTTCAAAGTAGCAGGCACAAAAGATGGTATCACCGGCTTTCAAATGGATATCAAGATATCAAGCGTTTCGACAGAGATTCTTCGCAAGGCTCTAGACCAGGCCAAACGCGGCCGACTTCACATTCTCTCTATTATGGAAAAGACTATCGCTGAACCACAAAGCGAAATATCTCCCTATGCCCCTCAGGTGATTAACGCGCGAATCGATCCCGAAAAAATCGGCCTCGTGATCGGCCCTGCAGGCAAGAATATCAAGGCACTCTCTGAGAAATACGATGTTCAGATCAATATCGATGAAGATGGGTACCTTACAGTCTACGGCAAAGACCAGAAATCTACCTATAGTGCTCGCGATGCCATCTTGGGAATGGTAGAGGAACCGGAAGTCGGAAAGATTTATAACGGCACGGTAAAGCGGATCATGGATTTCGGCGCTTTTATAGAAATACTTCCGGGTCGCGAGGGATTATGTCATATTTCGAAACTCTCAAAGGAACATGTAGACAAGGTTAGCGATCTGCTTAAAGAAGGCGATATCATAAAGGTTAAGCTTATGGAAATCGATCATCTTGGAAGGCTCAATCTTGCTGCAGTGGATGCGCTTGATGACAAGGGACAGATAGCGCAGCGAGATGCTAGACGGAATGACAGGCCTTCTGATCGCCAGAGAGACATGAGGTCATCTCGCCGGGATTCGCATTGGGATAGGTAATCCTCGAGCGATATGATATAATTTAATATCAATTCGCTCTTTGTAGTCGATCTCTATGGATAGGATATATCATGAGATGATCTTGATTTAGTGATTAAGGATAGTTTGACATGGTAAAGCCCGAAGATAGAGCGATAGAAGTACTAATAGCGCTCTCCGAAGGAGCACGAATTCCTCAATATGCTACAGATAATGCTGCAGGAGCGGATCTCCATGCTGTTCTTCAGAAGCCTCTGGTGCTCGAACCTCTCTCAAGGGCATTGATATCGACGGGTCTTAGAATTGCTTTGCCTTCGGGCTATGAAGCTCAAATCAGGCCTAGATCAGGCTGGGCGTATAGGCATGGTGTCACCTGCCTAAACGCTCCTGGCACTATTGATAGCGATTATCGTGGAGAAATCAAGGTTATTCTCATCAACCTGAGTGACAAACCGTTTGTCATCGAGAATGGTGATCGAATTGCACAGTTGGTCATTGCTCCTGTTGTTCGCGCTGATTTCTCGATTTCCTCTCATCTCGATGATACTACTCGTGGGGCTGGCGGTTTTGGATCAACTGGCCGCTGAGGATAAGACTGAGATGTGAGCTGAGATGAAAGAGCGACCCTCCTTCACACTCTGGCGAATAACGATTTCAGAGATAATGACTTCTTTCTTGGGCACATTTCTATTCTTCTTTATTGTATTTCTTATCAATCAAGTTTTGCTCTTTGCCGAGGATATACTATCCAGGGGTGCTGATCTTCTATCGGTTGTCAAGCTACTTTTTTATTCTCTACCTACTATACTCGCAATCACCATTCCTTTTTCCATTTTAGCGGCCACTCTCATGACATCATCGCGACAGAATTCCGATAACGAGCTTCTGGCAAGTTCTTCCTTGGGTATAAGACCTCTTTGGTTATATGTTCCTTTTCTGATAATTGGATTAGCCATTTCTATTGGATCTTTTTGCTTCAATGAATGGTCTATACCCCGTGCCGCTCAAGGCTTCAAGAATGAATATGCCGAGCTTATTAAAAAATCCGCTAAAATTGAGCTAGCTCCTTATTCAATCAGTAAATATGGAGATAAACTGCTTGTCACCGGTGGATCGGAGGAGGGTTCTTCCACAAGTCGATTACAAGATGTACTAATTATCGATCAGTCTGGAGGGTATGATTCTGATACCGTGATAGCGGATGATGTGGGAATAGAATTCTCTAAAGATTCTCTGATGGCTATTCTAAGCATGAATAGTCTTACAGAACTAAAGAGACTAAATGATGCCTCTGCGGGAGATTTTTCTGTGACTATGGCAAAGTCCGCCGAAATTCGAATTAGGATCCGCGAACCCTTAATGAATTATAGTAGTACGGCTCCTTCTGAGATGTCTTTGACAATATTGGCAAAAAAAATAAAAGAAAAAGAGCGGATTCTTGATGATCGGATTAAAAAAAAGGATTTTCAAAAGGATACAGCGCTTGATAGATTAAGGCTGAATTATGATCTGCTTGCCATTGAGACTCAGCAAGAGAGATCATTGAAGACAAAAGACTCACTGACCTCACTGACCTTGTTACAAAATGATCTGATATCTCTTACCAACAAGATAAAGTCACTTGAGAATCAAAAAATCAACGATACATCACTTCAGATTTATCGCCTTGAATATGAGAAAAAATTGGTCCTGCCTTCCGCTTGCTTTTTCTTTGCACTTTTAGCACTCCCATTAGGAATTGGATCAAAAAGAGCAGGGCGCGCAGCCGGTTTTGGTATTGCACTGCTTCTTTCAGTAATCTATTGGGCATTGTTATTCCTAGGTCAGACTCTGGGTTACCGCCAAAATGTCAATCCCGTGTTTTCTATGTGGATGCCGAATCTTGTCATGTTGCTTGCCACAATTTCTCTATGGGTTGTCAGAAAAATAAAAACCGGGCATTTTTTATGATGCCTAAAAAGGAAGTGGAATCGAACATGGCTCAACAATCATCAGCTTATAAACAAGACACTCGATTTTTGCCGATTATTCTCTGGAGAGCCCTGTTGGAAAGAGTATTTATCTGGACTATTGGAGGAACTCTATTTCTTTCACTTGTAATTTCTCTTGTAGAACTTTTTTCTCTTTTATGGAAATTTCTTGCTCAAAATGCTCTTTTTTGGGATATCATCTTTTGGATTAGCCTGGGAATTACTGATCATATTGTCGATGCTTTGCCGGTAGCTTTTCTTTTTGCAATAGTCTTCGTTTTGAGCGATTGGCATGCAAACCATGAACTTGAAGCTGTCTTTAGTGCAGGATTATCACTGCAACGCTTGTTGATTCCTATTCTGAGTATTTCGATATTGTTTTGTGCTGCTGAGTTTTACTTGACAGACTTTGCATCCATTCCATTTTCTAGATCGAGAAATGATCTGCAGTCTAGAATACTCAAAGAATCCGCAGGAAAACAAACAGTGCCTGGGCTGATCGTTGATTCAGGAAAACAGGTCTATACTTACAGATATTTCGATGAAAAGAATCTTCGCCTATATGATGTTTCTGTAATCGAAAGAGATGCCTATGGAAACCTAACAAGAAAAATCTCGGCAGAAAGTGCGAAATGGGAGCAAGGAACATGGGTTTTTGCAAATTCGATAATATATAGCAGGCAAGACAACGACTGGACATTCTCAGAATTCGAAGAGTATTCCGAACCAGTGATAAATGAACCTCCTTCGAGCTTCACAAGACCAAGCATGAATCCTCGTTTTCTGACCATGAGAGAGCTCAACAATCATATCGAATTCTTAAAGGCTTCCGGGCTTCCCGTTGTGGATGCAGAGGTTGAAAAGCAAAAAAGGCTATCTTTTTCCTTGACTCCTCTGATTGTGGTTGGTCTTGCAGCCGCTTTCTCAGGCCGTTTCAAAAAGAGCGTTTTCTTACTGAGCTTGCTTCTTAGCCTTTGTAGCGCAACTCTATACTATGTTGCGCAGATGATAGCTTCCGTATCTGCTAGATCAGGCTTGATCAGCCCGAGAATATCCATGTGGGCGGTAATTATTGTCTTTGGTGCTTTATCAACAATCTCTTATTTGAGTGCAAGAACTTAAATATGTATTATTTTGAATAATAATGGAGTAGCCCTATAGATGATTAAATCGATCTTTCAAGAGAAGCACAGAGATCCTTCATGTTCTGCGAGAACCGGCTTAATATCGCTTCCGCATGGAGATGTTCAGACTCCTGCTTTTATGCCCGTAGGTACAAATGCCACGGTCAAGGCAGTGGAACCAAGGGATCTAGAGTCGATGGGATTTTCTTTGATTCTTTCTAATACATATCATCTTTTCCTGAGGCCAGGTCCGGAAGTCATATCCAAGGCTGGCGGTTTGCATGGTTTCTCTGGCTGGCAAAGAAATTTCCTTACGGATTCTGGTGGGTTTCAGATATTTTCACTGTCTCAATTCAGAAAGATTCTAGATGATGGAGTGCGCTTTAGATCGCATATCGATGGTTCTTCTCACATTCTAACTCCAGAGAATGTGGTCGATATTCAGACTGCATTCAATTCCGATATACAAATGGCATTGGATATTTGTGCGCCTTGGGGTGAAAGCGAGAATAAGGCATATAAAGCAACAGCCTTGACTTATGATTGGGCAAAGCGAGCCAAAACTCAGTGGCTTTCTCAGAGAGAGCGTGGGTATCAAGGATATCTTTTTGGTATCGTTCAGGGCAATTTTTACAGAGAGCTTAGAAAAATGAGTGTGGAACAAATCGCTTCCTTGGATTTGCCAGGTATTGCGATAGGGGGACTTTCCATCGGAGAACCGAAAGAAGCATATATGGAATACCTTGACTTTACTGCGGCTCTTTTGCCCTCAGATAAACCCCGATATATTATGGGCATTGGAACACCAGATTACATCATAGAGGCAGTGCGGAATGGTATAGATATATTCGACTGCGTTTATCCTACCAGAACAGCTCGGAATGGTTTATTATTCACTTCTAGGGGCCAAATTGTAATCAAGAAAGCTATATATAAAAAAGATTTTGGGCCTATAGATACCGATTGTAGTTGCCGAGTGTGCAAGACATATAGCCGTGCTTATCTGCACCATCTATTCAGGAACAACGAAATTCTATACTCAATGCTTGCAAGTCAACACAACCTGCATTTTATGGCAGATTTTGCTTCGAAGATTCGTCAAGCAATCCAAGAAGATGGCTTTGAATCATTTGCTCGAGCCTTTCTTGATCGCTATACTGGCATGGAAGAGAAAGAAGAAGCGCAGGAATAACAAGAAACCCTAAAAATCCGCTTTTTCCACCTTTACGACTTCATAACTGAATTTACGCTCATTGATTGTGAAGTTCAGCTTTTCGCCCGTCTTATGATTGAGCAAGTGCTTGCCTAGTGGAGAAAGATAAGAAATTACCTGGTGCTCAGGATCGGATTCCCATGGTCCGAGAATAGTAAAGAATTCATCTTCGCCGGTGATTAGATTCTTGAGCGCAATTTTTGTACCAAAAGAAATACTGGTGCTGTCTACCTGATCCGAATCGATGATCTGGGCTCGATCTAGTTCGCTTTTGAGTTTGCCCACTTTGGCGTTGAGTTCGTCTTGCCTTTCCTTTGCAGCTTTGTATTCTGCATTTTCTCGCAAATCGCCCAGTGAGAGGGCATAGGCTATTTCTTTCTGGTTTGCAGGAACATCTACTTCCATTATATGTCCAAGGAGGCGCTTTTTCTCGTCAAACTTGTTTGCAGTTACCATAAGACCCCGCGACACAGTAAGCCGTTCGTTGCCATCGTAGAATTTGATGTTAGGAAAGCGCTCACCGATTTTCTTCTTCAAATCTAATTTGATCACAGGATCAACTTCCTTGATGTCAGAGAGCATTGAATAGACTCTTTCTGCTACTGGCTGAGGGGCTTCATTAAGGAATTCCTCTAAATCATTTTCCTTAAAGAGAATATTTTGTACAAGCTTATTGATCTTTCGGTTTTCTGTTGTATCTTTATGGATATCGATTTCCTTGAATGTTATATCAAGGATGTGCAAAAGAGTAAGAATGATCTTTTCTCGCACAATGCCGAGCTCCTTCATCCAAGCCTTGTCTTTTAAATCTTTTGCAAGCCAGATGAAGGCTTCTCGCATGTCCTTATAGTTCTCGACTATATACATAGCCATTCGCTTGAGTTTTTCTTCATGCCCATTGGACTCCAGCGCATCAATCATCTTGGCAGATCTGGCATAAGGCAAAAGCTGAATATAGATGTCCGGCCAATTTTGAATATAGAGCTTTATATTCTGAATAAACTGGTTCTTAAGCTCTGTATCTTTCAATCCAAGATATATTCCAACGATATCGTCTTCGATCTGCTCAAAAAGGTCGACAAATCGCATCGTCACGTATTGCTGCATTCTTGGGTAACGCCCGGACAGCTCTTTTAGGAGCAGGTAAGAACCTACGACAAATTCGTTCACCTGCGTCAACTTTAGGAATGATACAAAATATGATAGCATTTCCTCAAAATAATCGGTGTCGACTTCCTCGCTCATTTCGAGGTAGTCCCTAAAGTATTGAACCCTTGAAAAGAAATTCTTTTCCGCCTTGAATTGTGTATAGATTTTTTCCTCGAATGAGAGAGGTCTGTCCCGCACGATGAAGGTGGAAATATCATCCTGGGCATTGCCGAACATAGGATCTGTCTTGAGTATTTCTTTGGCGCGAGTGCTCCATGAATTCCACTCAGATATGGAGAGAATAGATGGCACGAGCTCCGCTTTGATGCGTTTCATATCCGCGCGATTATCGAAGCTCTTGATTATGATTTTGATTGTCCAGGCCGGATCTGTCTTTACTTTTTCTCTGAGCTTATCGCGAGGCCAGGTTGCTTTTAGAACCCATATATGATCCTTGGAAAGAGTAATTAGACTATCAAAAGCCATTTTAAGCGACATGTGATGATTCCGCGATTTTGCGAAATCAATGACAACTTCATCGTTGGTTATATTTGAAATCCTTCCAATATTCCAGGTTCTATGGAAGACATAATTTCCTCTATCAAAAGCGATGCGTTTTTCAAAGTCAGGGATGGTTTCATGCAGCGAACGATAGGATTGTGTTAGGGTTGAAAGCCTTACACATTCATCGAACATCGAATGTCCGCTATATATCTTTGAATAACATTCAAGGAATTCTTTGCGTAAGGCAGGATTGCGCTCATCATATTCCACAATAAGCTTCAGTATGTTCAATGCGGTATCCCACTTTTCGTTTTTCTTATACCAATCATATAAGTCCATTAGAATTGTGGCGGCTTTTTCCGGCGAAACCTGTTTTGCTATTTTCTTCTGCGCGTGGAGAAAAAAGTCATAATCCTCTGGCGAAAGTTGAATCAGCTTATGCCATAATTCCTTTATATTTGAAAATAGTCCCTTATTGATGTAGCGAATGAGTGCCTTCTTATAGAAATCGATGGCTTCTTCTATTAGGCCATTCTTTTCCTTCCATTCTGCAATAAGCTGTGCTAGTTCGGCTTCTTCAGTGTCGATTCGGACAAGACTCTCCCATACCGTGTATCGCTGCTCGATTTTGTTCTCTGCAGTATAGCATTCTGCTAACCTAACGAGAGCAATGCGGTTTTCTCCAAAGTCTAGCATCCGGTTGCATATATACTCGACAATATTGCTTTTTTTGCTTTCTGCAAATAAATCCATTAACTGAATAAGATAAGTTTCATCGGCCGGTTGGCGCATTATATTTAGCATTCCGGCGACATATAGCGCAATAACGCTATTTTTTGTTTGAGATAAGTGCTCTATGCAAAGCTTGATGATATCATCAGCCACATTCTGGGCAGTTATTTCCTCAATAAAGCGATCGAGTTCTTTCAGGTTGGCGATAGAGTAGTTCGCCATTAGGGTTCTGGTCCATTTCTCTTCATTCAACATGAGCTGTAGTTTTTCACTTAATGGAGACTGATCCATTCTCTTCTCCTCTTCATCCTATATATGATTCATAGATGGATTGATCGATAATCTTGATCTTAAGCAGCACCGAATGCAATTCTTTGGTATCCTCTCGGGCCTTCAGATAATCCGCCATCCAAAAATATTTCTTTAGAAGGCGGGGTATAAGGCTCGATCTTTGCTGATGCGATTCTCTTAATTGAATCTCAAGTTGACGTGCAGAAGCTGAAATTCGGTTATATTCAGCACCGCTCAATTCTCTCTTAATATTGAATACGCCCCAGATTTCTGCATAAACTGGTATCCATTCAGCAATATCACTTCCAGAATACCCTAGTTTTTGTATATTTTCAATAATCTTAAAGATCAATTCGGACTCTAAGAAATCAATTTCTATGGCTTGTGCATCAATAAAAAAGGCTTCTCTGAATAAGGCCTTAGAAAGGCGTGCCTCTCCTGACATAGCATATACATCAGCCAATTCGGCAAGAATGTTTGCATCATTCCGTCTGGCTTGGGCTGCCCGCTCAAGGTGAATAAGAGCGGTTTCTATATCTCCGGTGGCTTTTCTGGCTCTGCCCAACCTCAGATCTAACAATGGCCCAAAGGCCTCCTTTTCTTCGTCCGGAATGGCAAGATACTGATCCAGAGCAAGTCCAAATATGAATCGCCTGTAAACGTAGCGAGCAGTATCGAATGAGTCTCCTATATGAGAAAGGAATAATATGAACTTTTTCCAGGAACCACAGAGAAAATCTCCACGCTCTAAAAGACTTCCTGTTTCTGGCATTTGAGAGATGAGATCCTTCCAGAAATGAAGGCATTTCATCGCAAAGAGAACTTCCGGGTGCTCAAAATCCGCTTTCAAAGCATTCTCGAGAAAAGAATCTGCGCTTTGAATATCCGCATTTTTTAGGCTTTCATAAGCCAGATAAAGATTTTCTTCTGCTATGGTTGCTTCTTCTTTTGGACGAGGCTGATGGGCCATTAGAATGTTCTTCTCCTTTAACTACTATTCAAATAGTACCCGAGCCTTGAATTTTGCGTCAATGGCTATTCTATGTGCTATTTCCAATTAGATTGACATTAGGCTTAAAAAAAGAGTCTGGAAAAACAAGACGAAACAAGTTATCATATACAGCATATGAAAGAACCAATAATTGCACCCTCGATTCTGTCGGCTGATTTTTATGACATTGGTTCAGCTATAAGGCATGTGGAAGAGAGCGGGTGTCCTTGGCTACACTTGGATATCATGGATGGGCATTTTGTGCCGCCTATCACATTCGGGCATAAGATGATCGCGGATATTCGAGCGAAGACAGAATTGTTCTTGGATGCTCATCTCATGATAGAAGAACCCGAGCGCCACATAAATGCTTATATAGAGAGTGGTGCTGATGCAATTACTTTTCATTTAGAAGCCTGCGTGCACTCACACCGTCTAATCCAGAGCATATCACGTGCGGGCATTAAGGCTGGAATATCGATAGTGCCTTCAACCCCTGTCTCTAATATAGTACCGCTTCTTGAATTCTTAGACCTTGTGCTTGTTATGACCGTAAATCCAGGTTATGGGGGTCAGAAGCTTATACCTTTTTGCCTACAAAAAGTGGAAGAACTCAGAAGGATTAGAGAACAAAGGGGCCTCCATTTCTTGATTGCCATCGATGGTGGAGTAAATGCGAAATCGATCTCCGACATCGTGATTCAGCAGCCGGATGTCCTCGTTATTGGGAACGCATTTTTTAATGCTCAGGATAGAAAGCAGTTTGTTGCCGATTTTAGGAATGCCTGGACAAGCCCAATTGGAAATATCGATTGACCTGGATTCGGAAATATCGATTGACCTGGATATGGGCTTTCCAAGATTCATATATTATAAATATTATAAAGGGAAGATCTAAGTATGAAAAAGTTGATAATGAAAATGTTTGCGGTTATTATGTTTATTCTTGCATCTTTCTCTTATGCTCAAGCTAACAAAACATCAGATGAATTCTCATATGCATTCGATATTTTCAGAAATGGAGATTTTGGGCGTGCAGGAGCCGCTTTTGCAGATATATGCCAGACCGAGTCAAATATGGAAATCTTGGCTGACAGCTGCTTCATGGCTGCATTATCCTATTTTCAGGCAGCTGACTTTCCCACTTCCTATGAATTTTGTGAAAAATTCATGCAATCATTCCCCTCTCATCCCAATATGCCTGATATGCAATTCCTGAAAGGCAGAATTCTGTTTAAGCTAGGACTCTATGCGGATGCTATATCGGTTTTCGACATTTTCATTAATAGATATCCTGATAGTCCGTTTTGTTCTTCCGTGTTGTTCTGGAAAGGAGAGAGCTATTACCAGCTTGGGGATTTCGCTCAAGCTCTATCCATTTTTAATAAAATCAAAGAGGCATGGCCCAACACGGAAGCCACTTCTCTCACCGCATGGAGGATTACCGTGATGGCTTCAGAATCTAGAGAAGCCAAATATGCTCGCCTTGCTGAATTTGAGTCTCGAAGAAATATCTATAGAGATGTGCAGCAGATGCAGGAAGATGTATATGGAGAGCAACGACATCTAAGAGATTACCTATGGTCAAAAGCAATCAGAAAGTATTCTGCAAGGCCAAATATAGAAACTCGAGAATTGAGCGCGGATGAGACTTCAAGGAATAATAAACTCAATATACTTCTTGAAGCCAAAGAAAGGGCCTTGAACCTGCTCATATGGAAAATAGACAACTATCTTAAGGATATAACACCATGAAAAAACAAGTATGCTTTTTCATCTTATTGTTCATAGTTATAGGCGCTCTATTTGCTATTGATATACGCAACGGGCTTGTTAGAATTGCTACTGATGATCTGACACTGCAGCCAGCGCTTTATCGCCTTGTAAATATATCTGGAAAATCGAAATATGAACCATTATGGTTTAGTGGGGATCCAAGGACGAGTTTTATTGTACTGAATATCGACAACCGCATATATAGGATGGGAGCTTCAAAGGAGTATAAGACTAGCCAGCGACAAATAAAGAATGGCATTGAAATCGAATATAGATCGGTTACAAATAGATTGACTCAGAGATTGCTTTTTTTTACAAGCCCCTTTTCTCGGGTAGCAGATGGTTTTGTCATCGAAATAGAAATCGAAAACTATACAACGCGAGAAATGAAAGTGATGATAAAAGAAGTATGCGATACGGTTCTCGGCGAGAAAGAAGGCTTTCATTTTGCTACAAGTTTAAATGCCAGGGTTACCGACGAAATGATTCTTGCATCAGATTCCGATGAAAAATACGTTGTTTCTCCAGGACAGGCTGCTTCCCTTGCGCTACTCCTCGATGAAGATCAAAAGCCAGATATGGTTGTAATTGCAAACTGGAAGCGACTGAGCGATTCAAAGTTCTATTATGATTCTCAACTCATGAAAGGCTTCACTCTCTCTTCTTTCTCTATCAATGATTCCGCTCTAGGCCTTTATTGGAATGAGAGAATTATCCCACCAAAGGGAAGCATAAAAGTGGCAAGCACTTGGCTCACCGGTGGATCAGGTAGCGAATTCATCGATTGGCTATCGCTAAATTATCCTTTCCCCCGCCAGGAACCCCAACAAGTCTTGGAGAGTCCTCCTGTCGTATTGGAGGAGCAATCTATAGTCAATACGCCAATACTCGATATCAAAGCCATTCAAGATCTTATCTCTGAAATAGACAGGGCTATAGACAATATCGAAAACCTCACCGACAATGAACTGCAGGATATTATGACAAAACTCAATTTACTTGAACAAAGCGAAGGGCTTGCCGCCCCTCAATCGAACTAAGGGTGCTTTAGATGAGAGCCGTAATACAGCGAGTATCCGAGGCTTCTGTGACATATAGAACATCCAGAGAAGAGAAATTTTGCGGAAGCATTACTAAAGGGATACTAATCTATCTCGGAATTGCATCGGATGACTCAGATGACGATGCTGAATATCTCGCTGATAAAATAGCTCACCTCCGCATTTTTATGGATAGTAATGATAAAATGAATCTTTCGATTCTCGATCTTGGCTATGAAGCCCTTGTAATTTCCCAGTTCACCTTGCATGCGGATGTCCGAAAAGGCAGACGGCCTTCTTATTCTAAGGCCGCTGGTTCCGAAAAAGCCTTGATGCTATTCGATTTATTCTGCACAAAATTGCTGGAGAACGGAGTCCATATCCAAACTGGCAAATTCCAAGAGATCATGCGGATTCATTCAATTAATGATGGGCCTGTCACAATTTTGCTTGATTCGAAAAAAGCCTTTTGACATTTATTGAGGTTGGAAACAAAAGAATAGGAGCGCTAAAATATCGCTCCTATTCTTTATTTTGAACATGGGAATATTACAAGATCTGGTTATTTATTTTTAGAACCGCGTGGTCTGCCCCGAGGGCGTTTTGCCTTGGACGATGCGGCCTTTGGAGGTCTACCAGGTTTTCTTGTAGATTTATGGGCGGCCTGAGCATCTTCAATCACCGCCTGTGCAGCAGCGAGTCTAGAGACGGGCACCCTGAAAGGAGAAGAGGATACATAGTTCATGCCTACTCGATGACAGAATTTTACCGACTCTGGATCTCCACCATGTTCACCGCAGATACCTACCTTGAGTCTAGGCCTCGATGAGCGGCCTTTTTCTATTCCCATTCGTATAAGCATACCTACGCCATCCTGGTCGATATTCTGAAATGGGTCTGCTTTGAAAATCGCTCCCTTCTTTTCATCGATATAGTCTGGCAGAAACCTACCGGCATCATCGCGGGACAAACCAAGGGTCATCTGAGTCAGATCATTTGTACCAAAGGAGAAAAATTCAGCGACTTTTGCTATTCTATCTGCGAGCAAAGCGGCTCGCGGAACCTCTATCATCGTACCGATCATATATTTCAATGGCACTTCTGATGCCGCTATTATGGCAGCCGCTATTTCACGTGCTCTTGACTCAAGAATTTTTAGCTCTTTGTCATCTATAACCAAAGGGATCATAATCTCTGGAAGAACTTTTATACCATTCTTGGTCATATTGCATGCGGCGGTGATTATTGCCGTAACCTGCATATCCAGGATTTCTGGATAGGTTATGGTCAAACGGCAGCCTCTATGACCTAGCATTGGATTTAGTTCATGCAGTTGCTCTACTCGCTGAATTACCTTTTCAATAGGAACACCAATTGCATCGGCAAGCTCGCGCTGACCTTCTTCATCGTGTGGAACAAATTCATGAAGAGGTGGGTCGATTAGGCGGATAGTTACAGGTAGACCATCCATCACTCTAAATATGCCCTCGAAATCTTTGGTCTGAAATGGGAGGAGTTTAGCCAGGGCTTTTTTACGGCTTTCGGTATCATCCGCTATGATCATCTCGCGAATTGCAAGAATACGCTCTTCTGAATCGAAAAACATATGCTCAGTTCGGCATAGTCCTATTCCTTCAGCACCCAACTCCCTGGCCTTTTCAGCATCATAAGGAGTGTCGGCATTGGTGCGAACTTTGAGCTTTCTGGTCCTGTCTACCCAGGACATAAGAGTTTTATACGCTTTAGGAGGCTCGGGCTTAACAAGTTTGAGCTGCCCAAGATATACATTTCCGGTATTGCCATCCAGAGTGATATAATCTCCTTCTTTTACGATCTTATCTCCAACGGCAAAATGGCGGTTTTCATAGTCTATTTCGAGCTTTTCGCAGCCCACAATACAGCATTTACCCCATCCTCGCGCAACAACGGCGGCATGGCTTGTCTTGCCACCGGTAGCTGTCAGAATACCTTGAGCTGCATGCATGCCGCCTACATCTTCGGGACTGGTTTCCTTGCGAACAAGGATGATTTTTTCGCCCTTTTCTTCCCATTCCTCAGCGACCTTTGCATTAAATACCACCCTGCCTACTGCGGCTCCTGGAACAGCATCGATACCTTGCACAAGAAAAGATTTCTTAAGCGCTGTAGCATTCGATTTATCGATCATTGGATAGAAAATTCCCTCTATATCAGAGGCTTTGATACGAAGTATCGCTTCTTCTTTAGTAATCAGCTTTTCTTTTACAAGATCTACTGCGATGCGGAAGGCTGCAATAGGGCTACGTTTTCCCGTACGGCACTGCAGCATATAGAGCTTACCTTCTTCCACGGTGAATTCCAGATCTTGCATATCTCTATAGTGTCTTTCAAGCTTTCTGCGGATATCGACAAGCTGTTTGTATACTTTTGGGTCAAGCTTTTCGAGCTCTGCAAGCTTTATAGGCGTCCTAATTCCCGCAACAACGTCCTCGCCCTGAGCATTAATGAGATAATCACCGTAGAAGATATTTTCGCCAGTATTTGGGTCCCTGGTAAAACATACGCCGGTGCCCGAACTGTCACCTTTGTTACCAAAAACCATCTGAACGATATTTACGGCGGTCCCTTTAATTCCCACCAGCTTCTCTACTTTTCGGTATGTCACGGCTTTTTCTGCCATCCAAGAATCGAAGACCGCATTGATAGCGCCTTTTAGCTGTTCCCATGAGTCTTGCGGAAAATCTGTCCCAATATGATCGCGATATATCTTCTTGAAGGATTTGATAAGCTCACCGAGTTCTTCTTCGTTCACATCGGTATCGTTTACTTTTTGTTCGGAGGGTATTCCTATGCGTGGCCTTGTCTTTGTCTCTTTGATTTCCTCAAAGGCTTTATCGAATATTTCCCTATCTATTCCCATGGCTATAGAGCTATACATCATAATAAAGCGCCTATATGCATCCAGAGCAAAGCGCCTATTTCCAGTCTTAGAAGCAAGACCCTCGACCGAAGCATCGGTAAGACCGAGATTCAAGATAGTCTCCATCATACCGGGCATCGAAACAGGTGCCCCGGATCGAACAGAGACGAGAAGCGGATCCCTTGGATCGCCAAGGGTCTTTTTTGTCACCTTTTCTAGATTCTTTATATGCTTTTGGATCTCTGCTTCAAGCCCTTCCGGCCATTTTTTCCCATTTTTGTAATAAAGCTCACATACTTCTGTGGTGATAGTGAAGCCGGCGGGAACTGGAAGTCCAATTTTGGTCATCTCGTGAAGGCCTGCTCCCTTGCCACCGAGCAGCTCTTTCATTGAGCCATCTCCTTCGGCAAGGCCTGCACCAAATGCATACACGAATTTTCTTCTTGGCATGAGGTTTTTCCTCCGATATATAGAAAACGGGCTGACGAATAAGTAATTCGCTGCGGTGGAAAACTAATCGAAACGGCAAAATTAGTCAAGCTATGTATAAATAACGTTGTTAATTATCTTATTATTCTGCTTAAAGGAATTAAGACATTGCTTTATATCGTTATATCTATCGTCATCTCCAAACGATTTCGATTTGGGGGGAAGAGCTCACAGTCAAAAGATCAGCCATTGCGCATTCCAGGATGGTCTTTTTGCCAGAGCTTGTTTTACGAATAAAATCCCCATATTTAATAGAGACCTCAGGAGGGGGAGATTTTGCGGTCTCAATGGTCAGGATAAATCGATAAGATGAAAACTGTTCAAAAATGTACTTCTTCATATCTGGATCAAGAGGCGGAATGTCATTACCAAAATCGAATTTCAAAGAATAGCTGCCATTTTCTTCGCTGAATCTAGTATAACTTCGGGTAGGATCGAGGTAGTTTATAAGATTCTCTGGAGAAGCGAAATTCAACGCAAAAGAAATAATTGTATTGTTGGCGTTATTTGTTTTTGAGTACGATTTCAGGGAAATACCTTCTGAGCCCTGTAATCCTCGCTCGATATCTTCGCGAGAGAGGGCAAGGGGTAGGGAAGGGGTGGTTTCTTCTGATCCGAAATCCACAAAGTCCTTAGATATTTGATATACAACAGAGAATGTTCCCGCACCTTTGGAATCGATTTTGGTTGAAGCTTCAATCCCGATACAAGAGATGAAACATAAAGTCAGAGAGATAGTAAAAGCCATAAAGAGCAATATTTTCCCGAGACTTTTCATTGGATTAGCCCTCTCATCCGTATATCTCGTAATGCATCTGTACTTCAAAGAGTTCTACCGGATAATGGTCCTCTATGAACGTTACAGCATCTCGCAGTACTTTTTCTCCGTACTGTGCGGAATTAGATACTAGCGCAGCTCCTATTTCTGCAAAAACAAGTGAATCAAGCAAGTCAGTTTCGGCGCAAGAAAGTCGGTATCTGTGCTGAAGTCTGTCCTTTATTCCGGAAACTACTCTTCTTTTATCTTTGATAGTGGATGTCTCATTCAATTTGAGCACCAATCGCAACATTGAAACAACCATTCTATATAATATTATCACTTGAGCCTGTCCTTGACAGCCCCTTTCTACGGGGATATTGTCCAAGCCATGAAAAGAAGACTCATTACCTCAGCCCTTCCATATGTAAACAATGTTCCTCATCTTGGCAATCTGATTCAGGTCTTATCTGCAGATGTGTTTGCTAGATTCTGTAGACTTAGTGGATATGAGACTTTGTATGTCTGTGGTACCGATGAATATGGCACCGCAACTGAGACAAAAGCTCTCGAGGAAAAAGTGAGTCCGCGTGAGCTCTGTGATAGGTTTTATGCAATTCACCGCGATATCTATGAATGGTTTGAAATATCTTTTGATACTTTCGGTAGAACATCGACTCCAGAGCACACAGAGATCACGCAATCCATTTTTCTAGATCTAGACAACAATGGCTATATTTCAAGTCAATCCATAGATCAACTCTATTGCGATACTTGTGGCCGTTTTCTTGCCGATCGATATGTAAGAGGAACTTGTCCACATTGTGGTTATGATGGAGCACGTGGCGACCAATGTGAGATGTGCGGGAAATTGCTCGATCCAATGGAGCTTTTGAATCCCAAATGCATAAGTTGCGGAGGTACTCCAAGACCACGTTCAACCAGACATCTATATTTGGATCTGCCTGCAATACTTCCTAAGCTGGAAGCCTGGATGAAAGACGCAAGTGTAAAAGGCTTTTGGGCAAACAATGCAATACAGATGACACAGGCTTGGATACGAGATGGGTTGCATCCACGCGCTATCACCAGGGATCTAAAGTGGGGGATTCCCGTACCCAAAGAGGGATTTAAGGACAAGGTCTTCTATGTATGGTTTGATGCGCCTATCGGTTATATTTCAATGACAGCAAGATTGGCAAAGGAAAGGGGGTTCGACTGGAAAAGCTGGTGGCAGAAACCCGACGAAGTAGAACTTTTCCAGTTCATAGGTAAAGATAATATTCCGTTCCATACTGTCATTTTCCCTTCCAGCCTTCTGGGCACCGGAAAAAAATGGACTATGCTGCATCATATGTCCAGTACCGAATATCTCAATTATGAAGCTGGCAAGTTTTCCAAATCCAAGGGTATTGGCGTTTTTGGAAACGACGCTATGAATACTGGGATTCCTGCTGATATTTGGCGCTTTTATGTATTTTGGAATAGACCTGAGACTTCAGATCATACATTCACATGGGCCGATTTCCAGGAAAAGGTAAACGGAGAACTAATAGGCAATTTGGGAAACCTTGTAAATAGGACACTAACTTTTATTTCGCGCTATTACAAAGGAATTATCCCCGATGGAACTCCAGATGAAGCCTTCTGGAAGGAGGTTACGGATCGCGAACAAGAGACTTCAAAGCTTCTGGAACTGGCTGATCTTCGAGATGCATTCAGAACCATTTTTTCCATAGCAGATTTGGCCAACAAGCGTTTCCAGTATGAAGAGCCATGGAAAGCTAGAATAGACAATCCCCAAAAAGCAAGCTCCCTTATGCGCGACCTATGCTATGTGCTGAAAGATCTAGCAATAATGACCTATCCCTATATGCCAAGGACAGCCGAGAAACTTGCATCTTTTTTAGGGATAGAAATAGGACATGGGAAGCTTGGCTGGGCTGATCTTGGTCTAAGAGGAGACCTTAAAAGAATAGAAAAACATGAGGTTCTTTTTAATAGACTTGAGGATGAGCTGATTGCCTCCCTTCGTGCTCAATATTCTGGCTCTCAAAAAGAAAGAGAAGAAATGGCAGAGCAGAATCGCAAAAGCGAGGGGCAGCTCCCTGTTTCTGAAGAAGAAGATCACAATGATCGATTAGATCAGATAATAGATCTATGCGTCGCTCGTATTATAAAGATCGAGCGACATCCCAAAGCCGACAGACTATATATAGAGACCCTGGACGATGGCAGTGGCTTAGAAAGAGTTATTGTTTCAGGACTTGTGCCCTTTTATAGAGAAGATGAGCTTCTTGGCAAGAATATTATAATTGTTAACAACTTAAAGCCAGCAAAATTGCGTGGGATTGAGAGTAAAGGCATGCTTCTCGCGGCATCGACCAAAACCCCAGGGGGAAACGATATCGTCGAAGTTCTGACCGCTCCAAAGGCAAATCCTGGTGAAAGAGTATTGCCAGAAGATATAGACATGGAAAATCCGGCAGAGACGGTACCAAAGGAGAGCATCGATATCGAAACATTTTTAAGAATACCAATGTATGCAAAAGATGGATATGCTTGGATAAAAGGCCAGCGTCTTATGGCTCATGGCGAACCTATAAGGCTCGAAAAAGTTATGGATGGGAAAATTGGCTAAGTAAAAAACCAATGTCCGATGTATTAGAGCAGAGTGCCATGGATGTTTTACCAAGAATAGAAATTAGCCCCATTCTATCGGCAATCGATTGTTTGCCTGAATGCTGTGATCAGGGCTTCTTGCAATCCAAGTTCTGGGGACTTTTTAAATCTCGCACTGGCTGGCAAGCCTATTCATGCACATACTCTTTCTATAATAAGGATTTGAGTGGTAGGATCCTTGTTTTGAAGAGGAAATTTGCAAAACTTTTTTCTTTTCTTTATGTTCCTTTTGGAGCAGCGGAATTGAGTTCTATTCCAGAGCGTTGGATTACTCTGGCTGCACTTGGGCGAGCTTTGGGCGAATCTTTTGGTGGCAGAGATGTTTTCATACGTTTCGATTTGCCATGGGAGTGCGATGTAGATCCAGCAAAGACTAAGGAAGAAAAAAAGCCTGATATAGAAAATTCTTTGGGATTCCATATTTCGGGCTTGTATAAAGGAACCGACGTTCAGGTGCCAGACACCGTCATCTTAGACCTGCGAGATGAAGAACAAAGAATATTAGCTAAAATGAAGCCTAAATGGCGCTATAATATAAGACTATCTCAAAAGAAAGGCATTTCTGTAACAGACGAAGGTTTCTCCAGTCTTCCATTATTTATGTCTCTTTATAAAGAAACAGCTAGGCGAGATAGAATAGCTATTCATCCGGAGAGCTACTACAAGACTCTATTCGAAACAAGCTCTGAGATCTCAGAAGTTGCTCAAGAAAATTCTATAACTACCACCGGGCCCCGTTTGTCTCTATATGTTGCTCGGCATAAAGATGAGGTTCTTGCATGCATAATTGTCTTGCATTTTGGAAATACCTCGACCTATCTCTATGGGGCATCATCGAGCGAGAAACGAAATCTAATGCCTACCTATGCATTGCAATGGCAAGCTATTCTCGATGCAAAGAGATTCGGGGCAGATAAATATGATTTCTTTGGTATACCGCCCGATGATAAAGATGCGTCTCATCCTATGGCCGGACTCTATCTCTTTAAGACGGGCTTTGGGGGAGAAATAATACATCGTTATGGAGCCTATGATATCAGTTTAAGGCCTTTTCTCTATTTTGCTTTTAGAACAGCAGAAAAGATGCGAAGCTTCTGGCATAAAAGGATCAAAAAATCTCTGAATAAAAAGACATTTGGACTATCTGGTAAGGCCACAAAAGAGTCAACAATTCGGAATGTACATCAAGGGCAGGTATCCGAAGAGCTAGCTTCTTTAAGCTCCGATTCAGAAAACACGAAACCCTCGAATCCATAAAGTCGCGCAAGAGGAGATTTCCATATATTGGAAGGGAGACCTGCCTTCCAGCAGAGCTGCTCTAAGAAAGTTTCTTTATCCCATCCAAATTCTATTGGCACTTGTGGAAGCAGTATTCCAGATCTTCCATTAGCATAGATGAGAAGACCATGTTTCCCTATCACAATTTCCTCTGGAGAGATCGGGTATAAGGGAGAGAGGAGGGTGATTTCTATCTCGATCAATGGAAGCTCCTCCTCGTGCAAGGGCGGAAAACGTGGGTCTTCGAATGCAGCCGCAAGCGCCATCTGTTTTATAGTGCTAGGCAAATTAGCGTCGCCCTGGATTCTACCAATACAACCCCTAAGCGATCCATTTTTTTTCACTGTGACAAAGGCTCCACATTTTAGAGATGTAGAAAGGTGCGGAGGATCGATTTCCTTTTCGCCTTTCAACGAAGCATGTATTGTGAGGCGCGCATAATTCAATAGTTTCTTTTGATCCTCTGGAGATATTGCAAATTCCATAATTTACCTCTTAAAACCTATTGCTCCATAGCCTACCACTAGCTCATCACAGTATTCTCTGTGTTTCGAAGAATTATCATAATCTAGCAATTCTGCTCTTGCCTCTGGAAATGCAATCCTGAAGGCTCGAATAACTGCCTCTCCACAAAAGGAATTATAACAAGCTCTTACGTTTCCAGTAAATTCGGCAACTGGTCTGGAAAGAGAATAGATGAAATCCTTAGAAAGCAAATCACATTCTTCCGGAGAATCGCTTACCGCAAGATTTGAAGATAGTACAAAGACAGCATAGTTTCCGATATATCTGCTTATTTCTTCAAACAATCTCGTGGCGGTCTCAATGGTCAGAGGATTCTTACCCGATATGATGCAAGGCAATATGGGCACCCCTGGGAAAAAATGAGATGCAAATGGCAATTGAAGCTCTATCGAGTGTTCTTCCAAATGTGGCAGATCATCTTTCTTCAACATGGGTATCTTGTTAAGAAGATAATCCCTGAGGTTCAAATCTATATTCAAGCAGGCACCCGGAATATCGAATCTTGTGGATTCAGGAAGAAAAACACCATCTTCATAGGGCAGATGAGAAGGCCCCATAATGACGATAATTGAAGGATTCGAACCCAGAATTGCACCCCACGATTCCATGCTGATCTTCCCGCTGTAGAGAAAGCTTCCATGGGGAGCAATAATGCCAAATGCAGGGCATGGTATTCGCTTTGCATATAGACTAAGACCGTCTATTTCAGACATCAGCATCTGCGGTTCAGATGGATAGAAAATTCCCGAAAGCAAAGGGCTTCGCGCGATTTTTTTTTCGCTCATTTTAGTGCTCTAATGTATAAGTATATTGCCAAACCTCGAAAATGCAAGAAATGTGAGTTATGATTTTTTGGCGAGAAATTGATTGCGCATAGACTGTCGTCATATTATTATTTAGCTAAGTGGAAACAGTTACTCAAGCTCTTCTTTATGAAGAAAAATTGCTTAGAAATCGCCTTCAGAGAGTCGAGAGCGAATGCGCATCGAGACCCAAGGGTAGTATTGTCCTGAAACGCAGATATAACCAAGTATATGCATATTTACAATGGAGGGAAGGCAATAAAGTATGCAGCCGGTATCTTGGTAGAGCAGATTCCTGGCAATGCAGATCGATCCAAGCAAAGATTTCAGAAAGGCGAAAATACATGGAAGAGGCAAAGGAAATAAGAAAGAAGCTTGAGGCGACAAGGCATCTTTTAGACGAAGTGAGAAAATTCGGTTGAAAATGCAGCACGAATAGGATACAATGTCTGCAATGAAAGATATTTTTATAATGCACCACGCGGAGTATGATACAGCTCCAGACTGTACATCAGCTGCGCCAACTATAGTAAAAATATTAGGAGAGCACACTGATTTTGCCGATGGTCTTGTGCTTTCAGCTTCTCTTTCATTTGAAGTTCGAGTCGCGATATCTTTTAGAAAAGACAATTCTCTCCGTTTTTATGCAGCTGATTTCAATGAACGTAAGCGCGCAAATGTTGCCACATTTAAGTACAAAAGAGAAGATCGCTGGGCTAATCATGTAAAGAGTGTGTGCGATTATTTTTGGCGCGTATTTAATCTTGATCCTCGTGGCCTCAATGTAACCATCCAGAGCAATGTGCCACTGGGGCTTGGTTTGGGTATCAGCAGTGCGATAAATATGGCAACTGCGCTTGACTTAAAAACCCTATACGATTTAGACCTTAAGCTTGAAGAATTAGCCTTTCATGCTTGGAAAGCGCAGAGTTTATTCTTTGAGAAAGAATTACCTATAACAAATTATCTTGGGATTACTGCGCCTGCAGGAAGAAGTTTTTCGATCATAGACTTGCATGATAAAAAGCGCAGAGGAGTGCAATTCTTACCTGAACGCTGGGAAATGCTTCTCACTGATTCCAAAGTGCCTCGCTCTTCGGTGGACGCAGAACTGGAACAGCGAATCGCAGATTGCAAAGCATGCCTTTCGGTTCTTGTCCCCTATCATAATCGTTCCATTCGCGATATAGCGCCTCAAGAACTCGACGAATTGCTAGGAATAGTGCCTGAACGCAAACGCCGACGATGTCTACATGTGCTTGAAGAAGTAAGAAGAGTCATTGAAGCGGAAGAAAGTCTCTCGCGTCAGGATTATATAGGCTTTGGTCGAATCGTAAACAAATCCCATGCTTCTCTAAGGAGCCTTTATGAAATTTCCTGTCCAGAGATAGACTGGCTTACAAAGAGAGCGCTTGAGCTAGACGATGTTCTGTGTTCTAGACTCGTTGGTCAAGGGTTTGGCGGAAGCACGCTTACAATCCTCAATAATGAAAAAAAGCAAGCCTATCGCAACAAGCTGGAAGATTATGAGAGAATATTCGGCTTTAAACCTATTATCCACGAAGTCTCAACAGGTGCAGGCCTTCGAATTCTGGAGCATTGATTCTAATATACCAATCCTATTCTAGAAATGGAGATCACATGAGAATTCTGCTGACAAATGATGATGGTATTCAATCGGATGGCCTTTTTGCTTTAATCGATACAATTGCCGCAATGAAAGATTTCAATGGAAAAAGCTTGCACCAAGTATGGGTGGTTGCGCCTGAACATGAGCGATCCGGTGTGAGTCATGCCATGACTTTGAAAAAGCCGGCTAAGCTGCGTAGGCTTGGTGACTCGCGCTATAGCTGCTCTGGCACACCGGTGGATTGCATAATAATTGCGGGACTTGCTATTCTCCATGAAAAACCGGATCTAGTAATTTCTGGTATCAATAGAGGACCAAATCTTGGCACGGATATTGTATATTCTGGAACCTGTGGTGCAGCACGACAAGCCGCATTGCAAGGAATCCCGGCAATTGCCATATCATGTGCAGCTCATTGTGATAATTTGGAATATGAAGGTCTAACATCTTTTTTATCAGCTAATCTGAAAGAGCTTGTGGCCTTATGGAAGCCTGATTCCTTCATCAATATAAATGGTCCTTCTACAAAATCGAGAGATCTAAAGGCAGTATGGACTGTTCCAGGAAAAAATAAGTACATTGACAACCTCAAGTGCTTTGACGGATCGGATGGATATACTTATTGTTTTCTCACCGAAGGCGCCGAAGAACGAATGCCCGATGCTCTCTCAGACCATCAGGCAATTTCTCAGGGCTATATTGCCGTAGGCTTAGTTGAAGTTCATCCCAGGGCATTCCACGAGCCATCTCTTAATGGGCAATTCGTATTCTGAGAGCTATACTCAGCTGTTCCTCTTTATTCTCGGAATCCTCAAAGGCCTTGACCAAACCATCATCTTTCGTATATAGTGCCGTTCGTTGTGCACGCCATCTTAGCTCAGTTGGGAGAGCGCGTGACTTGTAATCTCGAGGTCCCCGGTTCGATTCCGGGAGATGGCTCGAGGGACTTATGGTCCATCAATGGGGAGATTCCCGAGTGGTCAAAGGGGGCAGACTGTAAATCTGTTGGCTGTAGCCTTCGAAGGTTCAAATCCTTCTCTCCCCACAAGGGGTTGTCCTGAGAGATGGGCAGCCCCTTTTTGTTTGTTGTGCGCAAAGGCCTTTTTTGATTATCTCTTCAGACCACTTGCAGGATGGTGGTAATATGAATCCTGAATTGCCAATAAAAGACATCTATTTCCAATGCATGCGCTGCAATGCTTGCTGTAGCGGCCAACCTGGTTTTGTCTGGCTTTCTAAGAGAGATCTTATGGCTTTAAGCGAATATTTTGATCTTTCGATACAGAGATTTGCACTGACTTTCTGCAGGATTGTCGATCTAGGCATAGTGACTACATTAAGCCTAAAGGAAAAACAAAACAACGACTGTATTTTTCTAGAAAATGATGGATGTAGCGTTTATCCGGTTAGGCCAGTTCAGTGCAGGACATATCCATTTTGGGAAACAATCTTAGAAAATGAACAAAGCTGGATAGAAGAGGGCAAACAATGCCCCGGTATCGGAAGGGGCTCTCTGATATCATCAGATAGGATATTAGATGCTTTTTTTGAAAGGCGACAGAATGCTCCTCTGTCAATCGATGAAATCGCCGCTCTAGCAGCTTTAAGGAATAATTGGGATATACAATGAAAGCAAATCACATCAGATCCATTATGCAGAATCTCTTGATTCTGTTCTTGATATTGTTGCTGGCTATAGTGATTTTGATTTTGACTCCTCCTTTCAGAAGCGAAAGTGTCGAAGTGAAGATAAAAAGTGGATCCAGCCTCAGAGACATCGCCAAAGAGCTCCACAATAATCATGTCATACCTTCCTCCCGGGTATTCGAGCTATATGTGCGTGCCAGAGGTTCTGAGCGCAACATCAAATCTGGGACCTATCGATTTATGCCTTTAGAATTGCCTATTGTTGCAGCAAATAAATTGATAAAAGGAAATTACATAACTCAAAAAGTAGTCATTCCGGAAGGCAGGACTGCGCGCCAGATTGCCTTGATTTTAGAATCGAACAATGTCACAAGGGCAGAAGCTTTTTTGGAAGCGGTCAATGATATAGAGCTTGCTAGATCATTAGGCATTCCCGCTTCAAATTGTGAAGGTTATCTTTTTCCGGATACATATTTCTTTGATCCACAAAGCGACTCACGAGAGCTCGTTTCACAGATGGTCAGAGGTTTTTTTGCCGCAATAGAAAGAATCGAAGGGTCCAAAACAGAGATTCTGAATCCTCAGTCTCTTCATCAAAGGGTAATTCTTGCCTCTATTATTGAAAGAGAATATCGATTGGCCGAAGATGCACCATTAATTGCTTCTGTATTTCTTAACCGGCTTCGGAAGAATATGCCTCTTCAGTCTTGTGCAACCGTAGTATATGTAATGACCGAACATCTGGGAAAAGAAGCGCCTTCGGTTGTGCATTATGGAGACCTAAAGATCCAGGATCCATACAATACTTATATCAACCGAGGGCTTCCTCCTGGACCAATCTCCAATCCGGGAGAAATCAGCTTAAAAGCTGCACTATTTCCCCCTAGGACAGATTATTTGTATTTTAGATTGGAGGATATTAATACTGGAAAACATCGCTTCTCTCATACTTTGGAAGAACACAACTATTCGGAGATAATTCCCAAGGGGCTATAGAAAAGAATGGCGAGAATATCACCACAGATTAGGCAGGAAATTCTCGATAAGACAGATTTCTTATCAGTATATCAGGAGCATGTCCGCCTTCAGAAAAAAGGAGCTTCTTTTTGGGGACTTTGCCCTTTTCATTCGGAAAAGACGCCGTCCTTTTCTGTAAGCCCTGACACAGGCCTCTTCTATTGTTTTGGATGTCATAAGGGTGGTTCAATTATTCAATTTATTATGGATATAGATAAGTTGAGCTATACAGAGGCGATGCAAGAACTGGCTCAACGATGCGGTGTGCAGATTCAATTCGAAGAGTCCGAAAAACTAGGGGAAACTGAAAAGGAACGTCAAACTCTTCTCGAGCTAAACGAAAGGCTATCCAAGAGTTTTCATTGGTTTTTGACTAACCATGATTGTGGTCGCATAGCCTTGGAGATTCTTCATAAAAGAGGTTTATCGGATCAACTAATCGAAAGATTCAGCATAGGTTATGCTCCTGCAAATAGACAATGGCTCTATTCTTTTCTCAAAGCAAAGGGGTATTCGGATGATTTTCTGAAACATAGCGGCCTTTTTTCAAAGAAGGATCTGTCATATCCTCTATTTGCCGATCGAATAATATTTCCCATTGGAGATGCTAAAGGAAGAATAATAGCCTTTGGTGGCAGAGCCATGACGGAAGATGGTCCAAAGTACATAAACAGCTCCGAGACGGCAATCTTTAGGAAACAAGAGACACTATTTGGCTTCTCACAAGCGATTGATTCTATCAAGAATACCGATAACGCCATTGTATGCGAAGGATACATGGATGCGCTCTCATTTCACGCGGCTGGATTGACAAATGCAGTTGCCCCTCTTGGGACGGCATTCACTAGTCAGCAAGCTGTGGTTATCCGCCGAAGATCATCGAATATAATACTCTGTTTTGATACGGACGAGGCCGGGTTGCGTGCTGCCGAGAGATCTTGCTCGATCGCGACGGCTGCCGGTTTAGAGACTCGAGTGCTTCTTCTCGAAGAAGGCAAAGATGCTTCAGAGATATTGGAAAAGAGGGGGGCAGGGGAGTTGACGAGAATGGCTAAAAATACTATAAACGCTGGACAATTTCTGCTTGCACGTGCCAACCAGCTTTTCGATATATCAACAATGGAGGGAAAGGCGAAAGCGGTTTCGTTTCTGTTTCCCTTCCTTGATGCTCTCGATTCCGATGTTAAGAGACAAGAATACATCAAGGAAATAGGAAGAAGCATTGGAGTCAGCACTCATGCGGTCGCTATGGACTACGCTAAAGCGAAAGTATCAGGAGTACGCCGCGTTAGGGATTCCTACAATCTTTCTAATGTGCCATATAGCAGCTCGAATTCTGCCCGAACTTCCGATCTTTTATTTATGGCAGCAGTCATTTTGTCCGAAGATCCATTCCAGTTTGTAGATGAGAATTTGAATATAGAAAATCTCGACGATCCAAGGGCAAAAGATCTGTTTTCAGCCCTTCAGGAAGCACATAAAGAAGGAATTTTGGATGTGGAAGGGATTCTGTCTCTCTGTACTGATGAGGCTGCCGCGCGCTTTGTCAGAGAAGTCGATACCTCCGGTGAACTACAGGGCAATCTAGAAAAGATCATAAAGGACGGATTGGATCAGAAAAAAAAAGCTGCTTTAGAAAGAAAGCGGAGAGAGCTTGTAGCTCGTCTCAAATCATTTTCAGCGGATACAGATCCGCTACAAGAAAAGCTGATCCTCGAAGAAATAATTAAGGTCGATGGAGAACTCAAAACTACGGGAGGAGATATTGATGAATGATATGGAACTCGATCCCGCAATTGCAAAGCTACTCGAATATGCAAAAGAAAAAAAGACCATAAGTTTTGATGAGCTCTCTGATATGTTGCCTGAACAAATACTCAATTCGGATAAAATGGAAGCTATCATCAACCTTCTAGTAAACAACGATGTAAAAATAGAAGAAGAAGTCCAGATTGAAGAGGAAGCTCTTCCCAAACTCACTTCGATTCCCTTGAAGAGCAAGATGGTCTCAAGTGAAAAGGAGATATCAAGCGACGACCCAGTTAGGCTTTATCTGAGAGATATCGGGAGAGAAAATCTCTTAACTGCCGAGCAGGAAGTTGAGCTCTCGAGAATGATGGAGCAAGGCGAGAATATAATCAAGAACACACTACGAAGATCCGGAATGCTTATCCCGGAGTTTCATCAAATAGTAGTTAAAGCGACTCGCAAAGAGCCAAAAGACATGTCTCTGCAAAAAAAGGAAAATACAGAGAAAATTGCAGAACGAAGAAGATTAAACCAATTTTATAGAGAGCTCATCGATTCAAGCGCCGCTGATCTTAGGTTTTATATCGAGTCTAAAAAGAACATAATCGCAAAAGGCGGGAACATCTTTGAAGACCCACATTTAATAAGGATCAGGGAACCTCTGCTTATAATTGTGAACGAAACTGATATTCATCCTGAGGAAATAACAATCTTTTCAGAGAAATTCATCGTCGCTGCAAGAAAGATCATCCGCTATAGAAAAGAGCAAGATAGAATACAGGGGATTTTGCAGGTCTCATCTTCCAAGGATCTAAGGGCTCTTGGAAGAAATCTGACTATAAAGGAAAAACGCGATGAAATTGAGCAACGCCTTGGCCTAAGCGCTGAAGAAATCAAAGATAAAATTCGACAGCTTCAGGTAAATGAGAAAAAACTACAGGATATCGAGAATAATTTCGAGACCCCTATCGACGATATAATATCTATGGCTAGAGAAGTGAATCGTGGCCGAAAAATGATGAAGAGCGCAAAAGATAGGCTAATCAAGGCGAATCTAAGACTCGTTGTCTCGATAGCGAAAAAATACACTAATCGAGGCATGCAGTTCTTTGACCTGGTTCAGGAGGGCAATATCGGTCTTATAAAGGCCGTTGAGAAATTCGAATATCGTAAGGGCTATAAGTTTTCTACCTATGCAACCTGGTGGATACGTCAGGCAATAACTAGATCGATTTCCGATCAAGCCAGGACCATAAGAGTCCCTGTTCATATGATCGAGCAGATAAACAAGGTTGTTAGAGAATCCAGACAGCTCATGCAGAAGCTCGGCCGCGAGCCTACAGATGAGGAGATCGCATCGCAACTTGGCTGGGAGATTGAGAGAGTAAAAGCGGTAAAAAACGTGGCTCGTGAACCTGTTTCGCTCGATACACCAATCGGAGAAGACGAAGATTCACTTCTGCAAGATTTTATCGAAGATAAAGAAGTAGAAAATCCAGCCGTCCAAACCAATTACAATCTGCTACAGGAGCAACTGCGAATGGTGCTCTCCACGCTGCCAAAACGCGAGCAAGAAGTATTGAGAATGCGTTTTGGACTCGATGAGGGGTATTCATTGACATTGGAAGAGGTTGGCTTGTATTTTAATGTCACTCGTGAGCGCATCCGACAGATAGAGGCAAAAGCTCTTAAAAAATTGCGACAATTCAAGCGAAGCCAGAAGCTTCGTGACTATATAGATCATTGATAGAGGTGACCCATGCCCATGAGAATGGATGATTTATTCGAGACTCTCAGGGAGTACCAAGAGCTGCTCAGCAATCGTGTAGAACTAGAAAAACAGCTGGAAGCCATGCCCAAGACTATTGAGATCCAGAATCAAATGCTTTCCAGAGAAAAAAAATCCTTGGTGGATGCAAAAGAACAGTTTACTACGACAGAAGCAAATCTTAAGCAGCTCCGTCAGGCACTCGCCGAAGCAGAAATGAGGCGCGAAAATGCTGAAAGGCAGATGGACGGCATCCAGACTCAGCGCGAATATGATGCTGTAAACAAGGAAATCCGTGAAGCTTCAGAAAAAGAACAGGATCTTCGGCATCGAATCCAAGAAGAAGAACGCCGTTTTGCCGAGATCGATGATAGGTTGCATCGTATAGAGATCTCTGTTTCCGCTCTGGAATCCGAAATAGAGCAAAAACGAGCAGAGATAGACCAGAATAGTAAAGAGATTATCGAAGAGATTGAGAATCTTCGAACCAAGGAGAATAGCCTGACTCAGGAACTTGAAGATGATTTGATGTTCAAGTTCGAGCGCATCATTCGAAGTAAATCAGGCATGGGCATTGTGCCGATCCATGGTGTTGTATGCACTGGTTGCCACATGATTCTTCCCGCAAATTTTGTAAACGAGGTCCGTCAAGCTGATAAGATAGTTTTTTGCCCATATTGTTCGCGAATCCTATATTATGAAGAGACGGAGATTGAAGGATCGATCGAAGAAATACTCACTGGTTCTCTTGTGGACTTGGGAGACGAAGATAGCGAAGATGCAGATGATGCTGAGTCGGAAGACGAATCCGAAGACACCTCGGATTCGTCTAAAAAAAGCTCTTCCAAAAAAAGAAAGAATCAGACTGAGCCGCTTATTGACAATGATTTTCTTATCGATAATATGGAAGAATGATTTTGTTTTAGGCGGGCTGGGTTGCCGCAGGTAATTCCTGAGGAAAGTCCGGGCTCGGAAGGGTTCGATGCCGGATAACATCCGGGGCAGGAAGGATTTTCAATTCCGAATGCTCGGAACGCAAGTTCTCTCCTGTACAGAAAGTGCCACAGAGAATATACCGCTGCGCTAATACGCAGCAAGGGTGAAAAGGTGAGGTAAGAGCTCACCGCATTTCCGGTAACGGGAATGGCATGGCAAACCTCATTGCGAGCAAGGTCAAACAGCGATGGATGACCCGTCCAAGTCGCCATAAGCGACAAAATCGCGGGTAGACCGCTGGAATGCATCAGTAATGATGCATCGAGATAGATGGTAACCATGTTGAGAGCGCGAAAATCGCTCAGACATACAGAACCCGGCTTACAGGCCCGCCTTTTTTTGATATATTATTTTTAATGCTGGATAGATTCTTTAGAGGAAAAGCTCATCACACAAAAAAGAAGAACCCTTGGCTTTTCATAGCGATAGCATTGATTGCTGTAGGTGTTTTCCTTGGTTTCTATTTTGCCATCAGAGGCAGAAGTGCTAAGAATAGCATATCTCGATCCGCTTTGGCTAAAGTCTGGAATTCCGGAAATAATATAGAACAGACACTGTCCGAAGCACAGAAAGCTATAGAAAGCTATCCTTTCGACGAATATTATCTTAGTATTTGCGGTATAGCATATTATTATTCCGCTCTCAACGCTCAGGAAGAGGAAATTCGACAACAAGAGTTGGAAGAAGCGGTTATTGCTCTCAGAAAAGCCCTCGCCGTTGGACTTCCCTCAAGGATGAAGGGACAAGTCTATTATATACTGGCAAAAGCTTATTATCAGAAAGGTGAACCATGGTTCGATCTTGCTGAACGTTATTTTTTGCTTGCAAAAGAAAGCGGAAGCAAAGAGAAAGACATTCCACAGTACTTAGCAATCGTATATGCTGGCAGAAAAGACTATAGTCGAGCTGTTTCCTGGTTTGAACTAGCTCTTGAGAATAACACTTCTGACGCTCTTTTATTGTCAGCTGCCATAAGTTACATGAATACAGACCAGATTGAGAAGGCAAGAGACTTGCTTTTGCGTCTGGAGAGCTCGGCATCCGATGCAAAAATCAGACTCAAAGCTACGCTCTTGCTGGCTCAGGACAACTTCAATTCCGGCGATATTCAATCCGCACAGGATAGATATCAGGGAGTACTAAAAGAAGATCCGGTCAATGTGGACGCATGGTATGGTCTCGGCCTCATATATGCAAAGTTGAACGACCAGCTTGGTGCTCGGGCAGCTTTCAGAAAGGTTGTTCAAATCGACCCCAATCATGCGGATGCAAGAAAGCGATTGGCCGAAAAATTATAGGAAAAGGAGAAAGGAAGTGGGTATCCTTGACATGTTCAGCCCTGATATTGGCATCGATCTCGGGACATGCAATACACTGATCTATATGAATGGCAAAGGCATTGTGCTCGACGAGCCATCTGTAGTGGCGGTGGAGAGGGGGACAAACCGTATTGTAGCAGTTGGTACCGAAGCCAAGAGCATGCTTTCGAGAACCCCGACTGATATTATAGCAAAGCGTCCGCTGCGGGATGGTGTAATTGCCGATCCAGATATGACTGAAAAAATGATCAAATATTTTATTCAGAGGGTATTCCCCAAGAACCTTTTTTTCAAACCAAGGATAGTAGTTGGCGTTCCAACATGCATTACAAAGGTCGAAGAAAATGCGGTTATAGACTCCACTTATAAGGCTGGTGCCAGAATGGTGAAGGTAATAGCAGAATCGCTTGCTGCGGCAATTGGAGCAGGCATTCCCATAACAGAACCTGCTGGGCACATGATATGTGACATCGGTGGGGGCACTACCGAAATTTCGGTTATATCATTAAAAGGCATGGTAGTGACAAATGCAATTCGAGTTGGTGGCGATGAATTCGACGAAGCTATCGCAAAACACATTCGAAATATACATAACCTGATAATAGGTGAGCAGACCGCCGAGAGGCTCAAAATAGAAATTGGAAATGCAAATCCAGAAAGAACAATAGAAAAAATCGAAATAAAGGGCACAGATGCAATCACTGGGCTTCCTCGCCGTTTCGAAGTCGATTCCGTAGAAATACGCGAAGCGCTAATGGATTCAGTAAATCTTATAGTTGAGGAAATAAAGAAAACGCTAGGGAAAACCCCACCCGAACTGGCATCCGACATTGTGGAACGCGGTATTGTGCTTTCGGGAGGAGGAGCTCTTCTTAAAGGACTGCCAAAATTGATAGCAAAGGAAACCGGTGTTCCCGTAATTCTTTCAGAGCACCCTCTTGAATGCGTTGCCATTGGCGCTGGAAAGTACTTTGAGATTATGCAGAAGAATATCGGAAGCAGCAGTGTTTACGAGAGTCTAAATCTCTGATACTGGCAGGTTGAGCATGAAGACTGGCAGCCAAATCCATGGACCTGCTCGAGCGATGCACAAGAAAGCTGGAATTTGTCTGGTGCTGTCAATTATTGTTCTATTTATATCAACAAAGACAATAGTCAAAGTGCCTGGTTTTTTCAATGGTTATATAATTGGAGGAATTCAAAAGGGCTTATCTGCAATTGGCTCCTTCTTTACTGGAACCATAGGTGCAGTATCTGAGCTTCGAAACATTGAGAGAGACTATGAAGCACTACTGGAGAAAGTCCAGGATTATGAGCTAAAGGTACGAGATTACACAGCACTGAGAGAAGAAAATCAACGCCTCAAAGAGCTCTTAGGGCTTAGCACATTGCCAGATGCAAAGAAAATTGCTGCTCATGTCATAGCTAGAGATCCTACCAATATGTATTCCTCACTGGTGATAGATAAGGGATATATAAATGGTATAAGGAAATATATGCCAGTTGTGGCTTACCAGAATGGTGTTGAGGGTTTGGTTGGTAAAATAATCGAGGTAAAGGCCTCGACAAGTATACTCCAACCTCTCTATGATCAGCGATTCTTCGCAGCTGCCAGACTTGCAAAAACGCGTGCCGAAGGAATGCTAAATGGCCAGGGATTTCGGGATGTCCCACTTAATCTGCTTTATGTCCCCAAGGCCGAGGCGGATCTCCTCAAACGAGGAGATATCGTTGTTACCAGCGGCTTGGATGAGATCTTCCCATCAGAGATCATTATAGGACGAGTGGAGGATTGGCGACTCAATGAACTCTCCAGCTCATTAGTGATAAGTGTGCAACCGGCAATTGACCTCAGCAGGATAGAGTATGTGTTCGCAATAGATATTGAACCTCTTTCCTCGCCTAAAAAAGAGGCAATTCAATGAAAAGTATCTTTATTTCAAGCATTGTTGCGACACTTATGCTTTTCATACAATCAACATGGTTGTCGCGCGGGATTATCATGGGCATTATTCCTGATCTGGCTCTTGGTGTGCTTCTCTTTTGCTCTTTTATCAACAGAGAAGGGCAGGGTATCATTGCTTCATTCTTGGTGGGGATTGCGGCGGATATTCTCAGCGCATCTCCGCTCGGATATTATGCCTTTCTATATACAAGCTGTGGCTACTTTGCAACGCTTATAAGCTATGTTACAGACAAGGACATTTTTATTGTTCCTTTCCTTCTTGGAGCGGGAGCGACGATTATAATGGCATTATTATCTAAAGTAATCTATCTTCTGTTTTCGGCTGGCATTCATTATTATCATATTTTCAGTATGGAATTCGGTATTGAGCTGATGTTGAACGGATTATTTACAATACTGCTGTTCTTTCTACTTTCTTTTATTAGGCAGTTGTTCGAGCATAATCCCAAGAAAGCTATGCCGTGAGCATTATCATCGCAAGAGGGCAGATATAATGGCTATGCTTCCAAAAAAAATCACACTTCGCATGCGCATTTTGAAGGCTCTACTGATATCGCTTCTATCTGTCTATTCAATAAATCTATTCTCTATGCAGATTTTGAGAAAAGAATTATTTGTAAGCGAAGCACAGCGTATCTCCATCCAATCAACAAGAATTCCTGCCCCCAGGGGCGAAATATATGATAGATCAGGACGAGATCTTCTTGCAGGTAATAGAGAAGCCTATTCGGTATATATTACGCCTTCCGAATTACCTGATTCGAAAAAATCCGATGTTATTAAGAAACTCAGCCTGCTTTTGGGCATTCCTACAGAGGATATAGAGAGCAAGTTTCCTGATTTGAGCTTATATTCATATGGAAGAGTGGTGGTAGCCAAAAATGCAAGCCTGGAAGCCGTGACACAGATTGCAGCCAGAATTGATGAATTTCCAGGCGTTTCTTGGAGTTCTAAACCCCTTAGGAATTATGCTGATCTGAGATCGCTTTCTAATGTCATTGGTTATGTAGGAGCAATCACTCGAGATGAATATAAACTGCTATATAATAAAGGCTATATATTAGAAGATCTTACCGGGAAAGCAGGCATAGAATTAGAGCATGAAGAACTTCTCAAAGGTAAGGATGGCTGGATATCTAAAGCCGTCGATGTTTATGGAAAAGATATTTCGAGCAATGCTGCAGAAATACAAGAACCGATTCCCGGTAAGCGATTGATTCTGAGCATAGACGGCAATATTCAAAGAATTGCAGAGGAAGCTCTTGGCTCTCGCGAGGGATCCATAATTGTACTTAAGCCATCGACAGGTGAAATTTTAGCAATGGTCACCTATCCTTATTATGATTCCAGAGTTTTCATGTCGGACAATATCGGAAAGGCATACATAGATCTTCTGAATGATCCAAAAAAACCTATGCTCAATCGAGCCTATCAGTCATCCTATCCTGTGGCTTCGACATTCAAAACAGTCTTAACAGCCGGTATTCTCGAAGAAGGTTCAATTTTTCCAGATAAAAGAATCTATTGTAGCGGTGAGCTGATATATGGTGGTCGTTCATGGAGCTGCCATATTAAAAGGCCCGGGCATGGAGCTCTGGATCTTAAAAATGCCCTTGCACAATCATGTGATATCTATTTTTGGATTGCTGGTCGGGATTATCTAGGAATAGAGAATATTGTCAGTTATGCGCAAGATTTTGGCTATGGAAAGGCAACCGGCATCGATTTGCCTGCGGAGAATGCTGGTCTTTTACCAACACCGACATGGAAAGAAGAAAAGTATAACGATGCCTGGACACATGGCGATACCATGAATCTCTCTATAGGACAAGGATATCTGTTAGCGTCTCCTCTTCAGCTCGCAAATATGATGGCCATGATCGTCAATGATGGAATCATTTATAAGCCTCATATTCTAAAAGAAGTTAGAGATCCGAATACAAGCGCTCTTATCGATGAAATACAGCCAGAAATCCTTCATCAGTCTTCAATTTCAGCCAAGACATTTGAAACTCTGAAATCTTATCTGCGCGATGTCATTGTCCATGGCACGGCTAGAGTGCCAATAAACACAAAAGTGGTTCAGGTTGCCGGAAAAACTGGAACAGCTGAAGTGGGTCTCAAGGATAGATGGCATTCATGGTTTGTATCTTATGGACCCTACGATGCGCCGGCTAAAGATCAGATAGTCGTGACCACCATGATAGAAGCCTCGAATCCTTGGGAATGGTGGGCTCCTTATGCTGCTAATGTAATCTATCAAGCAATATATGCTAATCAAAATGCCCATGACGCGGCGAAAGCCGTCGGGGTGCGTCTGGAGGGTTCTTCCTTGATAGGGAGAAGAGAATGAAATTCCAGAATTTTAAAAGACTGTTTGGAGATATTGATTATTATCTACTTTTCTCATGCTTTTTGCTCTGCGCACTGGGAATAATAGCCATATATTCATCGGGGATCGATGCAGAAGGAGCCATTATTTCTAACGAATACCTAAAGCAAATCTTATGGTTTGGTATCGGAATCTTCTTACTAATTGCAGCAGCGCTTTTCGATTTTTCCAGATATAAGGATATTGTATGGGTTTTCTTTGCTTTTGCAATATTACTGCTTATAATTACGCTGCTGGCAGGAAGAGTGGTCAATGGAGCCAGATCATGGCTTGGAATTGGCGGCATCGGCATTCAACCAGCCGAATTCACAAAAGTAGCAACAGTTTTGATGCTCGCACGCTACCTGGAATCCGCGGAATTTGATTCAAGCTTTAAAAAGCTCTTGATAACCGGCATTATTATGATTATCCCATTGGCCTTAATTCTGGCGCAACCTGATTTCGGTTCCGCACTAGTATTTGTTCCTGCTGCTCTTGTAATGCTCACATTGGCGGATGTTGATTTTCGATATATTCTATTTGGAGTTTTATCGATATTTGGAGTTTTTCTATTTCTGAGTCTTCCATTGTATGCATCTAATCACCCCAACCCTGAAAACATCATCTACACTGCGATCACTCATGAAAATGTACTGATTGCTATACTTATCTTTGTGCTTGTGATTTCGATCATTTCCGGAATCGGATGGCTTAAGTTCAAGAAGCGATACTATTACTGGTTCTCATATAGTATGGCCATTTTGGCCATTTCGATGATTGGAGCCGTTGCAGCTCATAGCATCTTAAAACCATATCAAATAATGAGGTTACTCGTATTTATCGATCCTAGTATCGATCCAAAAGGCTCAGGATGGAACATTCTTCAGAGCATCACTGCTATTGGATCTGGAGGCTTTTTAGGGAAAGGGTTTTTACAGGGCACTCATAGTCATGCAAGATATATCCCACAGCAGAGCACAGATTTCATTTTTTCTATAATAGCTGAAGAATTCGGATTTATTGGTTGTACCGTGCTCTATATTCTATATGGAATTCTATTCTTTCGATGTGTTTTTCTCATAGAAACATGCAAGGATCGCTTTAGTCAATTGGTCATCGGAGGGCTATTAGGCATATTTGCCTTTCATTTTATGATCAATATTGGAATGGCAATGGGAATAATGCCAGTAACTGGAATACCCTTGTATTTCGTGTCTTATGGTGGTTCGTCTCTCTGGACAGGCTTGATTTCTATTGGCATCCTAACCGGAATTTCTGCGCGCAGGTATTCCGCATGAATATTGAGTTTATCGATCCTCTGAGAGATATCGGAGAAGGGCTTCTTAAAGTACAAAAACCAGCTCGCTATACTGGAGGAGAGTGCGATGCTTTTCCACCAATAGACCCTTTGGATTCACGACTGAGAATTGCCCTTTCTTTTCCAGATCTATATGAGATTGGAATGTCGAACAACGCTCTTAGAATTATCTATGCGATGCTCAATGAACGAAGGGATGCTATCGTTTGTGAAAGAGTCTTTGCTCCTGCTCGGGATTTCGAACATTTGCTTATAGATAAACACATTCCTCTTTACACGCTTGAAAGCGGAATCCCACTTAAGGAAACAGATGTATTGGGATTTAGTATTGGATACGAGCTACTTGCCACTAATATTCTTGCAATTATTGATAGAGCTTGGATTCCTCTGGAGAATATAGAGAGAGGCGAGGGAGATCCCATTATAATTGCTGGAGGACCGGCAATTACAAATCCAATGCCTTTTGCACGATTTTTGGATGCAGTATGGATTGGTGAAGCTGAAGAAGGATTTACAGAGCTCATGCTTAAGCTAGCTGAGTTAAAGAGCAGGGGAGCGACTCGAATTGAAAAGTTGCATTTATTGGCTTTACATCCTTCAATATGGATATCTCCTTTTCTTCAGGAACTGGGATTACAACCGAAGAAAAAGGTGAGGCGAGCCATATACCAAGACTTCTATAGAACCGAATTCGTACCCAGCTTTCCATACCCAGTAATAAATCCAGTTCACTCTCATGGTTCTGTCGAGATAATGAGAGGCTGCCCCAATGGCTGTCGTTTTTGCCATGCCGGATATTTCTACCGCCCCCAGCGATGCAAATCTCCTTCAATAATAAAAAAGGAAATAGAGGATTTAATTATAAAAAAAGGATATACTGAGATTACACTTTCTTCTCTTTCTTCTGGTGACTATCCTGATATTGTAGGACTCTTCCAGGACCTTACCTCTTCCTGGTCCAAGCATAATGTATCTTTTCAGCTTCCAAGTCTAAAGGTGGATAGTTTCACCCTGCCACTGATAGAAAAAATATCCGAAGTTAGAAAATCAGGTCTTACCTTTGCAATAGAAACGCCTCTTGATTCATGGCAATGCGGCATTAATAAGCGAGTCCCTTTTGAAAAAGTCAAGTCCATACTTCATGAAGCCAAGCTCAAAGGTTTTAGATCGGCAAAATTCTATTTCATGATTGGTCTTCCAGTAGCTGAAAGAGGCGTGGAAGAAGCAGAAGAAATCATTTCTTATCTGAATAATGTTGCAAGTATTGAGCATATTGCAATACATGTTAATATTGGAACTTTCGTTCCAAAACCTCATACCCCTTTTGAAAGAGAAGGACAATTATCAGAAAATGAGTCTCTTACAATAATCAAATATATGCGAAAAAAGCTTAGGTCTACCAGAAACATTGAAATAAGTTATCATTCGCCTTTTTTATCGGTTCTCGAAGGTTTGATTTCTAGAGGAGACGAATCTATAGGTGAGATTATTCTGCAAGCATATAAACAAGGTGCTAGACTGGACGCATGGGAAGAGAATTTAGATCGCAATATTTGGAATAATGCGCTTTTGAACTATAATTCAAAAAAAGGGGAGGGTGCTTGGGAGAAATTCTTAGCAAAAAGGGCCGAAAATGAAGATCTGCCATGGGAAGAGATTTCGTTAAGAATCTCCTCAAGATGGCTAAAGAACGAAAAGAAGAAAGCAGAAAACAATCAATTAACTTTAATTTGTAATGAAAATTGTACAAATAGTTGCGGTGTCTGCGGCTATGGGAATTCAGTAGTATCTAATATGATACTATCTAAACCTGATTCGGAGAGTGAAGATTCGATTATTATAATTGGAAAAGCGAAGGCTATTGAAGATATTGACAATGGCTCAGAAGAAATTGATAAAAGCAGACTGATTGGCATTATCGATGACCTATTCAAAGATAACGAAGATGACAAGTCGAGAGTAAGATCGATTGTCGCAATCAAGCTTATAGGTGTCTGGAGGAAGAAAGATATTGCGGTACTATATCCCATGCATGATGTAGCTAGGGCTTTTTTTAGAGCATTCAAAGTATCTGGTTTTTCGGCTGCTTACACTCAAGGCTACAATCCTCAACCAAAATTCGAGCTGTCTCCGCCTTTACCTCTTGGAGTTGAAGGCGAAAACGAGATCATTGCTGTCTGGATAAATGTACCAGAAGAAAACATCCAAAATGCCTGCCAGTTTATTTGCGATTATCAGAAGCAATTGCTCGAATTAATCAATATTAATTTGCCAAAAGGTCTTCATATGAATGCGTTAAAGCCTAGCAAATTCCTTCAACAGAGGAAAAAAACAATAGGCTCCATGCTTAAGGCTACCAAATGGAAATATCGCTTTGGAAATGATTCATCTTTTTCAATGGCCGTTGATTTATTAAAGAAATACTCCGACTTCTTTATACCAATAAATCTCGATAGCTCCAGCATCTCATCTAGCAACGAAATTGAATTATTAGAGAAATTTCCAGGAAGTGCTGGTAAATCTCTTAGCCTTTTTAAAATTCTGAAAGAAAATTCCTATGAATTTTGTTTGCAATATCAAGATTCCGATATTGGATCATCTTTGGCTGATTCTTCTATGAAATGTTTCAAGGCCAAGAGAACCGGCTGCTATGGTTATGACGAAAACAAGAATAGCTATGAGCTTCTTCAGAATATGATCTAAATAGTTGTGCCCTGGCTCCCATAGATCATCGAATAATCCTTGAAGCAAATTGGTAGACAGAATATATATTATGCGAACAAACTGATATCAATTTTCAGTTGTTCTTTGTCCTATTATTTTATCCACCAGCCTCGTACTCTACTTGGCAGGATCGTACTCTACTGGGCTATCAAGAATAAAAGGATCGCTATAGACATTTCTCATAGTCGAAGTGTCAAAGCCATAAGCGAAGGCAAAGAACACTATATAGACTGCTTCCTCTGGAGGAGATGAACCAGCATAATCTCGATCATTGAGCTTATATTCTGAAGACAAACAAAAATCAGCTTTTCCAATTTCAGTACTACTCGCAGTATCACTTCTGTTTCGAACAATAGAATCAATCACAATTTTTGAGTCTTCATCCTTAAGCGTCCATGTTTCTTGCGATTTCATATTAAGGTAATATCTTGTATAAGTATTGCTAGACATCTTAATTAATGGACTAATATCAAGAGAAATTTGACCAGATTCAGATATTCTATGCTTCAATGGGAAATATTTATAATTATTGGCCGTCTGAATTATATTTGAGCTCTTCATGCTGCTGCTGATTGTCGCGCGACTTATTTCTGCGTCATCTTCATTATCAAAAATGCGATAATATATTTCATATCCTAGAAATATGGAAGATAGCTCATCGATATTCTTTGTATCATGTTCAAGAACCAGTGCTCCACCTTCTGAAGAAAAATCTTTCGGAGTATACAAATAATCTGTTGTAGGAAGGCCACACGATGTCATTATAATATATATATTTATAATAAGAAGTGCGGCTATGGGCTGAAGCAAGAATCTTATTCCTTTCTCTTTCCCCTCCCCTTTCATCTCTTCTAGCTTCCTTCTTTACCAAAAATCAAGCCATTCACAAAATCAAACCCAAGCCTTTACCAAAATCAGGCCATAATTGAGAATTCACTCAACCAGCTAGTCCCTGCGCCTTCAAGTATATCACGCGATTTTTGGCCAACATTGCCCATTCGGAATCTCCAAATGATGCTATGAGTTGATTATAGGCTTCGATAGCGCCCTTATAATCGCCTTTGGCTTCCTTTATGCGGCCTAAATTGAAGAATGCGTGAGCCGCTGCAGGATTGTCCTTCTTGTAATCCTTTGTAATCAATGTGTAGTGTTCGAGGGCAGCATCGGTGTTACCCGCTTCTTCTGCTGCAACAGCGGCGAGCTCGAGAGCAATCGGCGCTACATAGGATTTTTTATTTCTCCTATAAGCCTCAAGAGCAGTCTTTTCGGCTTCTGCATATTCTTTTTTTTGACTTAGGAGCGCGGCTTTTCTAAGCAGGGCTCGCTGAGCCGCAAGTGTTCTTGGCCATTTTTGGGCTATGGAGTCCAGTTCGGCTATCAGGGAACTCTCAATTTCGGCTCTTTTTTCTTCATCGGTCTCCTGCGACCACTGTAGCGCTTTTTGGTCGGCCAATTCCATCGCTCTGCTGGATGCAGAAGCGATATTTCCAGAGACTGCAGTATAAATTCCTATAGCAACGATGATTAGTACGATTGCAATGCCGAGGCCGATTATAATTCTTCTATTCTTGCTTATAAAGTCGACGAATCTCTCCGAAGAGCTTTTCTTCTCTTCCTTATTGTGCTGTTCTTGTTGCATTTCTTCTTGATTCACAAATTACTCCTTGTTTTGCAGAATATTGAGCTCTTTGATCAATCGTGACAAGTAGGTCCTCTGAATTCTTAAATTTCGAGCAGTCTCTGTCTGATTCCAGCGATTCCTCTCTAGAGCGGATTCTATATAATTCTTCTTAAAGATGGTAATTGCCTCTCTTAGATCTTTTCCGCCAAATTGTTCATCCTCAATGCTCGACTTAGAGCCTATCATCAGGTCATCGGCCGTGATCACCTGTCCTTTTGCGAGAAGGACAGCGCGTTCTACCGCATTTTCCAGCTCCCGAATATTCCCAGGCCAACCGTAGCTGAGCATGCTTTGCATTGCCGATTCAGAAAAACGCATGATTCCCTTGTTTGTTTCCCTTGTGAACTTTTTGAGGAAATACTCCGCTAGAGTTGGCACATCATCCAGACGCTCTCTCAGAGGTGGTATTTGTATAGGCAGTACATTCAAGCGATAATAGAGATCGCTTCGAAATTCCTGATTCTTTACTAGTTTTTCTATATCTCTATTCGTTGCAGCAATTATCCGCACATCCACTTTTATAGTCTCATTTGAGCCTATTCTCTCAAATGTCTTTTGTTGAATGACTCGGAGAAGCTTTGATTGAAGCTTCAGAGGGAGTTCTGCAATCTCATCGAGGAAAATTGTTCCGCCATTAGCAGCTTCAAATCTTCCAGTTCTATTTTCTATAGCGTCAGTAAAGGCTCCTTTTACATGGCCAAAAAGCTCACTCTCTAAAAGACTTTCGGGCAATGCTGCGCAATTGACACGCATAAAAGGTCCATCGCTTCGTTTTGAAAGAAGATGCAACTGCTCGGCGATAAGTTCTTTTCCAACTCCGCTCTCTCCAAGAATCAAAACCGAGGCGTCGCTCGGAGCAATTCGCTTTACCAGCTCAAGTCGATCACGCATGACCCCAGAAGAAAAAATAAGAGGATGCCATCCCTCTCCTTGCTGAACCTTATGCTGAAGGTAGATAAGCTCTTGTTCTGTTTTCTCATACTGTCTTGCATTATCAAAGGCAATTCCAGCTTGTACCGCAAAAAGCTCTACCCACTTAAGGTCTTCGCTGGAGAAAATGCCATGAGAGGCCTTGTTGATCAGCTCTATTACGCCTTCTGTTTTATCCTTTATCTTGAGGGGAACTGCGAGAATAGAATTAGTGCTATAGGATATTTCTCTTGATACCTTGGGTGAAAAACGGGGGTCATTAGCTGCATCATTTACAATGATAGAGCGGCGATTTTTGAATACCCAGCCCACAATCCCCTCTGCTGCGGGAACCGACTTCCCCTGGAGCTCGGTACCTCTTGGACCAAGCGCGATTTCGAATCTCAGGCTTTCTGTGGAGGCATCGAACAGAGCAAGGCTTGCCGCTTCGGCTCCGACAAGTCTCGCTGCCGATTCCACGATAGTCTTCAGCAAAGAGCGATAATTTGTGTAGCTGGAATTAAGTTGCGCGTTGATATCGATCAACGTACGGAATCTATCCGAATCTATTTCAGAAGCCATTTCTACCATTGCAGAAGACTGAACAAAAGTGCTCAGCCGTTCTCGTTATCCTTTGCCTTCAAGAGGTCACCCAGCGTATAGCCTGCCTCTCCTTCATCTTCCTGAATAAAGCGGGAAATCTCCTCGCGCTCCTGTTTTTGGACCAAGTCCCTTATGGAAAGCCCCAGTTTCTGGCGGTCCGGATTGAGATCAATTACAACTGCCTTGATGGGCGTTTCAGGATGATATTTCTTAAGGGCTTCATCATAAGATTCATTTCTGTCGGATACCAAATCCTGCTTCTTAATCAAACCTTCGATATTGCCCGGCACCTTTACAAATACACCGAAGTCAGTTACAGAAGATACCGTTCCCTCTACAATTGAGCCTGGCTTATATGTCTTGGCGAAAGAACGCCAGGGGTCTTCCGTAAGCTGTTTAGCACCTAAGCGGATATTTCTTTCCTCAGGACTGCTCTCAAGTACAATGACTTCTATTTCATCACCCTCATGCAGCACAGAAGATGGATTCTTTACTTTTTGCGTCCAGGAATAATCATCTATATGAAGAAAACCATCGATCCCTTCTTCTAATTCTATAAACGCTCCGGCATTTGTAACCTTTACCACTTTTCTCTTGAGCCGTGTACCTACGGGATACCTTTGATCGATTGTGTCCCATGGATTCGGTTGTACCTGTTTGAGACCTAGCGAGACTTTGCCTGCCGGGATGTCATATCCAAGAATCATGCAGTCGACAACATCGCCAGCTTTTAGCACATCCTCAGGTCTTCGCACTTTTTTCAACCATGAAAATTCGGAGATATGAGCAAGACCCTCTATACCCTCTTCAAGCTCGATAAAGGCACCATAATCAGTGAGCTTAGTGACTTTTCCCTTTACGATATCACCTACATGATATTTATCTTCAAAGCTGTTCCATGGATCCGGAGTAAAATGTTTTAGCGAAAGATTTATGCGCTTTTCTTCCGGATCTAGACGAATAACCTTAAGTTCGATTTCCTGGCCTTTTCGTACAAAATCTTTGGGGCGAGTCACATGACCCCAGCTCATGTCATTGATATGCAGAAGGCCGTCGAATCCGCCCAGGTCTATGAAGGCACCAAAGCTTGTAAAACTCTTTACCACACCTTTGACAGAGTCGCCAATCTGCGTTTCCTGGAAGAAGGACTCACGTTTGCGCTCTATCTCTTCCTCCATCAGTTTTCGTCTGTTTAGAATGATGTTTATCTTCTTATCTGAATACAGGCGTTCAAGATAGAACCTGCATCGCATTCCAATAAGCTGTTCACTTTTTTCTACACGTTGAACATCTGCCTTACTCAAAGGCAGAAAACCTGATAATCCATGACCAAGATCGACTTCGAATCCGCCCTTTATTTCTTTCGTGATCGTGCCTTCCACAGGCTGATGCTCTTTGAATGCATTGGCTATCGATTTCCAGAAAATCTTTTCATCGGCTTTCTTCTTAGAAATTATTATATCGCCTGAATGTGTCTCTTTGCGAATCAAAATTACCTTGACAACATCTCCGGGTTTGGGCGGGGTATCGCCAAACTCTAATATATTTAGTTTTCCTTCTGATTTATACCCAACATCTATAAAAACCGTGTCGCCAGCAATTTGGATTACCTTTCCGTCGACTAAATCTCCCTCCTCCAGGCCCTCAAATGATTTGAGGTACTGCTCCTGCAATTGTGTTTGGATATCGTCCTTGGAGGGATCTCGGACGTCCATTCCCACTTCCATATTATCTGCCATGTGCAATCCTTGCCCTTAGAATTTTGTATACTTTGTCATAAACTTGCTCTATGGTCAAGTCAGAGGTATCCAAATATATAGCATCTTCCGCTATTTTAAGAGCACCGATGGGTTTTTGAGCATCGAGCTTATCTCGCATTTCGATATTCTTGCGTACTTCTTCAATTGAAATCGAATCGGCTTCGGCTCCTTCTTCCTTGGCCGAAGCTTTCTTGCTAAGTCTTTCGCGATATCGTCTTTCTGCCCGAATTTTAGGAGAGGCATCCAGATATAGCTTTACATCGGCATCGGGAAAGACGACTGTTGTAATGTCCCTACCCTCGCTAACAACATCCTTACCTTCGGATATTCTTCTAATGATGTTATTCACTTCAGCGCGAATTTCTGGTATTGCAGAGACTTGAGAGACGATATCATCTACCTCTGGTGTCCGAAGCTCTTCCTTAAGACACTCTTCATCTACAATGACCGACCCATCAGACAGACAATCAAAGCGATGCTTTTTAGCGAGGTTTATCATTTTTTCTACATCTTGCCATGCAACACCTTCACGAAGGGCAAGAAATGCAATTGCGCGATAAAGGCTGCCTGAATTTATATATAAAAAACCAAGTCTTTCTGCGATCATTTGCGCAATTGTGGATTTGCCTGAACCTGCCGGGCCATCTATTGCCACTCTCATTGTCCCTTCCCTTTGGCTTTTTGATTCGGATTACAAAGAGTCTTGAGTGCTTGTACTTCATCTACTGTGAGCTCTCTCCAGTTTCCTGGTGCTAGGCCTGGATCGCAGATGGGACCATATCGAATGCGCTCCAGCAGCCTTGTATGAAGCTCAAAATGCTCTAACACGCGGCGAATTTCGCGATTTTTTCCCTCTATTAGGACAATCAGAGCGCTATTAGGTCCTGTGATATGGACAGAACGGGCGCGATATCGTACACCATCAATAATAATTCCTCGCATAAAGCTCGATGCAAAATTATCCGGAATCGGCACATTAGTCTGGATCCTATACTCTTTTTCCATTTGGCCTGAGGGATGCATGAGCTTAGATGCCAGGTCTCCATCATTTGTAAATAGAAGGAGACCACTTGACCATTGGTCTAGTCTGCCAATGTTGTAAATTCGCTCATTGACTTCGCCTGATATTAGATCGATAGCACAAGGGCGCCCGTATGGATCGCTGAGTGAAGAGAGATAGCCTTTTGGCTTATTTAGAAGAATGTAGCGGAATTTTTTGGGATAGGCTGCAATGATTGGCTGTCCATCTATTTCTATTCTTTGATTGCAGATGATCTTTTGCCCAATGGATGCCTTTACACCGTCAACGGTCACCCTTCCTTCTCTAATCATTTCCTCGCAAGAGCGTCGAGAAGCTATGCCAAGAGAAGCAAGGTAAGCATGTAGGCGCATTGGTTTCTCTATGGACTCACTCATCCTTCTGGTGTCTCCAGTCTTGAGAATCTAGAATTTTCTACTTCATCGAGCTTCGGAAGATCCTCGATCGAATTCAAGCCAAAACATCTTAGGAATTCCTTGGTAGTACCATATTGCATCGGCTTTCCAGGCACATCACGCTTGCTAATTTCCGCTATAAGGTTTTTTTCAAGAAGAAGCCTAACCATAGCGTCGACATTAACCCCACGAATTGCCTCTATCTCCGCTCGAGTAATTGGCTGAGAATAGGCGATAATTGCAAGGGTTTCCATGGCGGCACGCGAGAGTCTCATTTCGTTTCTTTTGCCATAGTGATCTTTTAGCTTATCCCAAAAAGCCAGCTTAGGAGCAAAAATCCATCTCTCTTCTCTCCTGATTGGGGCAAAACCATGGATCGGCTGATCGAATTCCGAACAAATCCTCTGAAGAGCCAGTGATGTCTGTTCCAATGTCAAGCCAGAGATTTTTGCAAGTTTTTCTTCTGAAATAGGCTCATTCTCTAGAAATAAAATTGCGCTAATCAATGCTGCATCGAGATCAAGCTGTTCGTTCATTTTGAGGCTCCGTCGTCGAATATGGAATTATCAGTATGTCGCCAAAGAGCTTATGCTGACGAACACTTATCAATTTATTTTTTGTCGAATCCAGCACAGCGAGAAACGCACATGCGAGATCCATGGCAGAAGTATTTCGAGAAATTAGATCATCGAAACGAAAATTGCCTTTTTTATTCAATAGTTCGTATATAAGCGCGATTTTCTCATTGATACTTACCTCTTCATAAAGATCGATGATGCGCTCTGAACTAAAGTTTCGAATCATAGAAGCGAAGATTCTTAGCAAATCCCATGAATCGGCAGGTATCCAAGGATCGATATCTGGATTGTCTGCAAAAGGGAGTGTGCGCTGTGCGACCTTTCTTTCGACAAACCACTCCACCTCCATCTCTCGCTGTTCCATGAGCTCAGAGAGTTTCTTGAAGCGATGATATTCAATCAATTGATCGATAAGATTTCTTCTTGGATCATCGAGCTCTTCAGCTTCATCTTCAATATGAGGGATGAGTCCACGCGATTTGATATAAAGAAGCGTAGCTGCCATTTGATAGAATTCCGATATCTCGTCAAGATCCGCGGATGGATCGCTGTCTAAGCACTGTAGGAATTGTTCAGTGATGCTCGAAATACGGATGTCATTGATGTTCATCTCATTCTTTTTTATAAGATACAACAGAAGATCGAGAGGACCCTCGAAATCGCTCAGGCAGAATGTTCTGCCATTAGATATGAGAGAATTTTTTTCCTGAATCGAATCATCGTCTAATTCTTTAGTCATTCTGAGTAAGGCCAATCATATCGATTGTCATTGACGGGGTAAATACCTTGAGGTGGTAGGCAAGCTGCTAACTCCTGCAGAGAAACACCGAGACCTGGATGAATCAGTTCGTAATCAAGCTCTAGGAGAGGCAATAGAGCGAATTTCCTCTCTGCGAGACCAGGATGAGGAATTATCAAATCTGGTTCTGCCACTATTTTTTGATCGTATATAAGAATATCTATATCAAGGGTTCGAGGGCCTTTTATGATCTCTTTACTTCTATCTCTACCATGATTTGCTTCAATACGATGGATCTGGATAAGTAATTCGCGCGGCGTAAGGTCGGTAAAACCACAAATTGCAAGGTTAAGAAAATCTTGCTGATCTGTGTAATAGCGGGCGCGGGAACGCCAAAGTCCAGAGCGCCGAAGCTCTATTATAAAGCCTGCAAGCTCTTGGATGGCTGATTCTAAAATAGAAGGAGAATCTCCTTTATTTGAGCCTAGTCCTAGCCATACTTTTTCCATGATAGCAAGCGCTAAAGCTCCTTTTAGATTATGGCTTCAGAACAAATCCTCTGTTCTGATTTTAGTGTCATTGTCTTCGTAATTTTCCAAAATGGTGGCCGTCTCAAAAGTATCAATTGTTCCGGAATGATTTGTCTGTGAGGTATTGGCTTCCGTTGTTTTAGATTTATCTGTGTTGAATAATATTTCGCGGACCCGTGTTTCGATTTCTTTTGCAACTTCCGCATTTTGCTCCAGATATGCCTTTGCATTTTCTCTGCCCTGCCCTATCTTCTCGCCAGACCAGGTATACCAAGCGCCTCTCTTTTCGATTACGTTACATTTTACTCCTGCATCTAGAAGAGAAGCACTCCAAGAGATGCCTTTACCGAATATGATCTCGAGTTCAGCCTTGCGGAATGGTGGCGCAACCTTGTTCTTGACCACCTTGACGCGCACCCTATTACCGATTGCTTCTTCGTTCTGTCCTCCTTCGATTGTATCGATCCTTCGAACTTCGATGCGAACTGAAGAATAAAACTTGAGGGCATTGCCGCCTGTGGTGGTTTCTGGATTACCAAACATCACACCTATTTTCATGCGTATTTGATTGATAAAAACGAGAATTGTCTTGCTCTTTGAGAGAGTACCGGCAAGTTTTCGCAGAGCTTGACTCATAAGTCTAGCCTGAAGCCCTACGTGGGAATCGCCCATTTCACCTTCAATTTCGGCTTGAGGTGTGAGAGCAGCCACAGAATCTATTACAATTATGTCCACGGCACCTGAACGGATAAGAGATTCTGCTATGTCCAGCGCTTGTTCGCCATTGTCTGGTTGAGAAATATAGAGTTCATTTATATCGACACCTAGATTTCGTGCATATATCGGATCCAGAGCGTGCTCAGCATCGATGAATGCTGCTATCCCGCCTTTCTTCTGAGCTTCGGCAATTGCATGCAGAGCTAGCGTTGTTTTGCCAGATGACTCGGGACCGTAGATCTCGATGATTCGGCCGCGAGGATAACCGCCTATACCGAGGGCTTCATCCAGAAGAATCGACCCTGATGAGATGACCTCTATTCCCTGAGCAATCGTATGGGCTCCAAGTTTCATCAAGGAACCTTGGCCAAATTGCTTTTCAATCTGTAATCTGGCTGCTTCCAATGCTCTCAGTTTGTCTTCCCTTTCCTTCTGGATTTCCATATCTGGATCCTTTTTTTCTCCTACCGCACCCGTTTTTTGTCCAAATTTAGGTTCCTGTTCTGTCATCAATTCTGCCGCTGAGCGGTTTTGTCTCTTCGCCATTGCAAATACCCCTTCATCCTCTATGACGCACAAATTGTATCACACGATTGAAAATTCTGCAGCCACTCATCACTATATTCAATCATGGCGGATCAATTCTGCGGGTGCGATGGAGGACGATCTAAATGCGGGAATAAGGGAAACAATCATACTGACTAGTATTCCTGAGCACAAGATAAAAACTATATATCTTAAATTCATTGATATCGGGATTCGTTCAAGATAATAATCAGGGTTAAGTAAGGTTATCGCTTGAGAGGAAGGACTAAATAATTTCGTAAAAAAATCGATCAAGGTTTGAATTGCTGAGAGTAGATGGTTGATACAAAGGGATATTGCAACACCTACAGCGCTTCCTGATATGCAACCTATAATGCCTGTAACCGTCCCTCCCAAGAGAAAAATGAGCATGGTTTGCTTCCGAGATACACCAAAAGAGCGCAAAACCGCTATCTCTTTTCTATGTTCCATGACAAAAGTAGTCAGGACAGAAGATAAATTGACTGCCGCTACAATGCCTGCAATAGCCATTATGAATACTAGCATAGATCTAGTGCTAGAAAAAGATTTAAATAGGCTTTGTTCTATATCTCGCCAGGGCCGCACAAGGGCTTCTGGATATAGTTTCTTGACATTGTTCATTATATCATCAAGATCAGGTCCGTAAGGATCTTTTGTTTTTATTCCAATATACGAATATGCCATATCGGAACTCAAAATGCGCCGGGCAACTCGGGAATGGATTATGAACCAATTGGCATCAAGTTCGCGATAACCACTGGACACTATTCCAGCTACTCTGAAAATGCTCAATTTTGGAAGGATTTCTTCCCCTTCTGTTTCCCGCAAGGTCATCAGCGAGACAGTTTCTCCGATCTCTACACCAAGAGTTTTTGCAAGGTAGCGTCCTAGAACTACCTCGTTCTCTTTTTGAGGAAATAGATCCCCGGCATCTATCTCAATGTATTCTCTGTATCCCCTATCTGATGTGATAGACTCGTCCAAGCCCCGAATCTGCGCTGAAGTCGAGCATTTGGTCGAAGCGGCAAGTCCAAGGCCATCTATTTCGTACGATGCCGATACAACACCGGGAAGTTCCTCAATTGTCTCTATTCTCTGTATCCTATTTTCTTCGCTCAAATCGATGGGAATACTCATCTGTATGTGACCTGTCTTGGTTTCGAGATAGCGGTCGGTGATGCCTTTGATCATTCCATTAGAAACAAAAATAACGATATAAAGGGGCACAATACTAATACCAATGCCCAAGATAGCGCCAAGAAAAACGCCATGGCGAGCGCTATGCGCACCTTTTTCTCTGGCTGCGGCAGGTCTTCCCAACAGCATACGAAATCCAAGATAAGAGAATGGCTTAAGCCCACTCACTCTTATTTTATGCATTCGAATCGACCTCCTTTCAGGAGGTAGGATGATCCGCCGATGGCTGCCAAATCGGGATCATGGGTGACTATCAAAAGAGTTGTCCCTGCCGATTCTGGAAGATTTTGAAGTAGAGACCTCAACTCTTTAGCGCTTGAAGCATCGAGATTTCCAGTGGGTTCGTCCGCAAGGACAATCGATGGTGAATTGATCAATGCTCTTGCAACGGCGACTCTTTGCCGCTCTCCACCAGAGAGCTGTGATGGAAAATGATCCAGACGCTTGCCAAGTCCAACCATATCCAAAAGTCTCCGAGCCCTATCCCATGCCTCGTTTTTTGGGGTGCCCGCTACATAGCTTGGCAGAGCAACATTTTCTAGCGCAGTAAAATCATTGAGCAGGAAGTGAAATTGAAAAACAAATCCGACTATGTTTCGCCTAAACATGGAAAGGGATTTTTCCGAGAGCGAGGATAGATCATAGCCATCGACATGCACATCTCCAGAATCGAAGCGCTCAAGGCTGCCTAGGATAGCTAGAAAAGTGCTCTTGCCTGATCCACTAGGACCAAGAATTGTACATATTTGGCCTCTCTTCATCGCAAAATTCGCCCGATCGAGAATACACAATACTTCAGCACTCGAAGAAAAGGTTTTGGTTAGATCCCTGCATTCTATTATTGGATTACTCACTTCTCAGAACCTCCAGCGGGGATACATTTCTAAAGCGACGGTAAGCTAGATAAACTGCGATGACAGGGAAAATTAATGCAAAAGCTGCAATAACAGCCATATCGGAGATGAATATCCGAGATGGAATACCTTCAATATAGAATATCGAGGGAGAGAAAACCCTGAGATCCGGGACTCCCTTAACAAACCCGAGGCGATAAAGAAAAGAGATGAATGATTCGATCAACCCAATTGCGCCGTTTATAATACCATCGACATGCTGAGCAATTGGAATACCGATAGCAATACCAAATAGAGCACCTGCCAGACCTACCAGAATCCCCTCTAACATAAAAATGCTCGATATTGAATGCTGATTCATTCCCATGGCTGCCAATATCGCCAGATCCCTCGATTTCCTGGCTATGCTACGACGCATCGAGTAATGAATGTTGATAGCTACAACCAAAAAAATAATGCCAACCAATAAGAACATCAATATCTTCTCTGTATGAAGAGCGCTGAAGAAACTGCGATTATAGTTCTGCCATGATTCGATATCGATTATTCCAGGTTCCTGCTCGAGCATAGAGACAAAGGAAATAGATTTTTCCGCGTTTATCAGTTTGATTCCAAGAATGGTGGAGGCAGGAAAGCCTGTCAGATCCTTAGCTTTTAGTCTGGGCATAATAGCGAAAGCAGCATCGAGCTCGTAGTACCCCGAGCGGAAAATGCTCGAGACTTTGACTCTTTCGGAATACCCTTGAATCCCCTCTTCGGGATCTACAAAGGCTCCTCTTAGAGTGAGTATAGATCCTTCAGAAACTCCTAAGATCTGTGCTGCTTCGGAACCCAGTATTATTCCCTCCTCCAGGCTCTTGGCCGCAGCCGAAGGAAGAATATTCAAGGCTTTGCAATAACCGGAATCTAGAGCTAAATCCTCAGGATCGATCCACATCACCCGAAGCACGTTTTGTCGATCCTCCGAGCTTTGTACGAGGAGATTCGTCTCTATAAAGGGAGTCACAGATTTTACCAGTCTATTTTTTCGCAGGGTGTCTGTGAATATATCGAGATTGCTTTCTTCAATTCTTGCTCTAATATGAAAGCTCGTTGTCTCAAGAAGTGATTCTATGTATTGCAGTTGGAGACCATTCATAACGCTCAATACCACTATTAATGCAATAACTCCAACAGCAATCCCCAGAGAAGCAAATTTCAATCCTGAGCTGTGGGCGGATTTTTTCCCCGTTATCGACCATCGGATGGCAATGTACAGTGGCAGCCTAAAACGCATTCCTGAAAGCATCCGGCGCTGTTTTTTTTCATCCGAAGTCTTGATCATCGAAGCTATATACCTCAGTCTCCGACAAAATCATCTAAGTATTTATCGATATCAAAAGGCTCGAAATCATTATACTTCTCGCCTGTTCCAAGGAATACGGTAGGTAGTCCGAATTGTTTGCTTACGGCAATTATCATGCCTCCCTTTGAAGCGGAATCGTATTTTGCCATGATTAGGCCATCTATCTTGACCGAGCCATTGAATATCTCTGCCTGTCGCATGGCATTTTGCCCTGTCGTAGCATCCAGCACCAAAAGCCTGCGGTAGTTGACATCCCCTGCTTTCTGGCTTACTACCCGATCGAGTTTTTCAAGTTCACGTAGAAGATCGGCTCTCGTATGCATTCGTCCTGCTGTATCGGCAATGACGAGATTCGCATTGTTTTTCTTGGCGGCATCTATTGCATCCCACAAAACCGCTCCTGGATCCGATCCATGCTGTTGAGCTATTACGCGAGCTCCTAGCCTTTGTCCATGAATCCTAAGCTGTTCAATAGCCGCTGCACGAAATGTATCACAGGCGGCAAGTATTATGGGTTGATTTATTCCTTTGTTTTCCGCCCATTTTGCCAGCTTAGCGCAACTTGTTGTCTTTCCGACACCATTGACACCAAGTATTAAAACAATATTGAGACGCTTATCATCTAAGTTGAAATCTTCGACTCTGATAAAGGGGCGCAGTATTTTTTTTAATCCCTTTCTGGCCTCTTCTGGGGTTGAAATATCTTCTTTCCTGCAGGTGTCTTTAAGCGCATCCACAACTTCAAAAGCAATTGAGGCACCAATGTCACCCTCAATCAAAAGATCCTCCAACTCTTCAAATACTTCCTCGCTCAATTGACTTCTGTGAAATAGGGCTTTGATTTTGTCCTTAAAATTCATTATTTCTCCTAGCTATGCAAGTAATTCAGTGAGATGCTCCAAGCATTTTACCTGCATTCCATATTGATATAGTTAAAAATGTGGCGGTGACTGCGGCACTCGTCCCAGCAGCTATAGCAGAGATCGTAGCTGCAACATCAAACGCACTATTTCTGTAAGCAGCCTCGCGATATATATTCCACAAGCCCACGGCAACAAAGGAAATCGACAGGCTGATTGCAGCCCCTCCCATGGAAGTCTCAAAGGCCGATTGGGCTTTCTTGTAATTATCTCTATTCTTCCATGGATCAATAGAAGGCAATTCGATTTCTTCGATCGACAATTCAGAGTGGACGGGTGTACTCTTCTTGGCAAGAAGTGCACCTTTTTCTATAAAAGAGTCAACAGTCTTTTTGGCTGCATCTAGCAAATCAAAGACCGAAAACCTGTTGGATAAAAAAGCATAGCTTTCCCCTGTATTTTTTAGCAGAAAGGATGCTAATTGCATATTACTATCTTCAATCGTATACATCATAAACAGAACTGCATCTGATTTCTTAAGAGAACCTTCCTGAAAGAGAGCCGATTTCTCCTGAATAATCCTGTTCCAATTCCAGTTCTTGAGAGTTTCGATATCTATTGCTATTAATTCTTCAGAAGTTGTGCGCAACCTCAGGGTTTCCTCCATCAGCCTTGATAGGCTGTTTGCCTCCGAGGGAGAAGGCTTATTTTCATAATACTGGGGATCACTAAGCCTATCCTGTATAAATTCTAATATAATTATCGAATCCAGGTTTCCTTGGCCTAATGGATCGAAATCAGCCAAATTCGAGACTTGTATAGGAAAAACAAGCGCAATGGAGCCCATGCCCTTATTCTGTGATGGCGTAATCTGGGCAAATAGGCTAGTGTCTATGAGGAGAAAAAGAAATAACGGAAATAGGAAAAGATCCTTATATGTCTTCATCTTCCTCTTCAACAGATGTACCCCCTTTCCATTGCCAATGAAGATAGGCTTCCAAGAATGGATCCAGGTCACCATCCATTACGGCTTGAACATTTCCTACCGAGAATTTATTCCGATGATCCTTTACCATGGTATAAGGCTGGAAGACATAAGATCGAATTTGAGAACCCCAGGCGATCTCCTTTTTTTCGCCAGCAAATTTAGCGGTTTCTTTGTCGCGCTCTGCTTTGTAATACTCATACAGTCTTGACTTGAGAATGTTCATGGCTACATCTTTATTCTTATACTGGCTGCGCTCATTCTGACATGTTACTACAATACCCGTAGCCAGATGTGTAATTCTTACCGCGGAGTCTGTCTTGTTGACTTTTTGCCCGCCTGCTCCTCCTGCTCGATATGTATCTATCCGTATATCTTCTGGTCTTATATCGATTTCTATCGACTCATCGAGAACTGGCATTACCGATACAGAGGCGAAGGATGTGTGTCGCCTGGCATTCGCGTCGAAAGGGGAAATCCTTACCAGACGATGAACCCCTGTCTCTCCCTTTAGATAACCGTATACGAATTCACCTGATATTTGGATTGTCACAGACTTTATTCCGCCCTCTGCTTCCAAGAAGTCGAGAGTCTCCACCTTAAAATCATGCCTTTCAGCCCATCGGACATACATTCGATAGAGCATACTTGCCCAATCACATGCTTCGGTACCACCCGAACCAGCATGAATGGTGAGATAAGCATCGTTTCGATCTGCTTCTCCAGAGAGCATTTCGATCACCACTGCCCTGTCGAAACGAGTTCTTATATCCTCAAGACTGACTCGAAGATCAGCCTCCATATCTTGCTGATCATCCTGACGTGCTAATTCGTACATCTCCTCAAGTGTGAGAATATCATTATGCATGGTTTGCCAGGTTTCCAAGCGATCCCTCAATATCTTTATCTCGCTGAGAATTTTCTTGGCTTGTGTCTGCTCAGACCAGAAATCCGGAGCGCTGGCTAGACCCTCTAAATCATGAATCTTATCTTCTATTGCAGGCGCGTCAAAGACGCCCCCAGATTTCAAGAATGTCCTCTTTTATGTCTTCTATTGGTTTTGAAATATCTTCTAGCATATGCAACTCCTTAATTAACATTGTAAGCTGAATTTATATACTGTTTCATGTTCCCAGGGCATACCCGGAAGCAGAATACAAGAAGGAAAATTTTGTTTGTTTGGTGAATCAGGATACATCTCTGTTTCAAGACAGAAACCGGCATATTTGTAATAGATAGAGCCACTTTTGCCAAAAGTTCCTGCCAGGTTGTTGCCTGTATAAAACTGAACAGCTGGCAATGTGGTCGATATACTAAGGCTTCGACCACCAGATGGCTCAGTTACAAGAGCAAAGGTTTTAAGTGGCAAGCGATCCTTATCGATGATATAGCAAAAATCATAGCCATTGCCTACTTCTTGTATATCTCTGCCAATTCGCTTTGGGCATCTGAAATCAAGGGCCGTACCCTCTACAGAACAAATCTCTCCGTTTGGAATTAGGTATTGATCTACTGGTAAATACATACTTGCCTGCATTTCAAGCTCATGGTCTAGAATTGTCCCTTTCCCCTCGCCCGCTAGATTGAAATATGCATGATTTGTTAGATTGACCGGGGTCATTGCGTCCGTCTCAGCATAATAATGCAAATGCAATTCTCCTAAAGAAGATAGAGAAGCAATAACTTCGGCATAGAGTGTGCCAGGATATCCTTCCTCCTTATCAGGGCTAGTTCTCGAAAATCTAATAGCAGGCTCTCCATCAAATGCTGATAATTCATAATTCCATAGAAATTTGTCAAAGCCCTTGCGACCCCCGTGCAGATGATTGCAATTGTCGTTTGTCCAGAGTTGGTAGCCAATTCCATTAAGTACAAACCGAGCGCCGCCTATCCTGTTTGCAAAACGACCAATTGTTGAACCAAAATATGGATGCTTTCCCACATAACCAGATAGAGTTGAAAAACCAAGCAATATGTCGTCCTTTTGCCCTTCCTTGTCAGGCATTATTAAACTGACCCATGTTGCTCCCCAATCAGTAAAGCTTGCTTGAAAAGATCCGGCCTTGAGAATGAAAAGAGAGACCTCCTCTCCGCTAGAGAGTGTGCCAAAATGCTTTTTTTCTATAGATGATGTCGCAACATGCATATATTTCCCCTATATATAATGCGTCCATAGAGAGAGCTCTATCATAGCGCATAAGATAAGAATTCTCGAGATCTCTATGTTAAAGATGATAGTACATTCTATAAAAGGCCTCGAACCAAGCATCTGGAAGGATCCTTCGAATCCATACGGCCAAACGTTCAAATAAAGGCCCTATGGTAAGGCGTGCAGGAAGACGCTTCGATACGGCCAATCGGGCAATCCTTTCTCCCAGTTTTGCCGGATCCAATCCATGTATCTCATCATGTTCCTGTACACTTATTACTCTCTCAAATTGATTATAGTAAGGACTTTCGGGCGCAATGATCTTTTGTCTTGAGCCAGTGAACCCAGTTTTGAAATCGCCTGGCTCCACAATGCAGGCTTCGATGTTGAATCTGCGCACCTCGTATCTCAGCGATTCTACAAAACCTTCAAGAGCAAACTTGCTTGCAGAATAGTAGGCTTGGAATGGCATTCCGGTCTTTCCTGCTATAGAGCCGATAATGATGATTCGACCCCTACCCTGCTCGCGCATACCGGGCAAAAAAGCACATACCACTCTCGCAACGCCGAAAAAATTCACATTGAACTGATCTATAGCTGAATCTATAGGAGTATCCTCAATCGATCCGCTTATGCCAAAACCCGCTGCGCAAACTAATAGATCGATGTGGCTTTGCTGAGAAAGCACAAAATCTCTGCTCTTGTTAACCGATTCATCCAGTGCCACATCGGTTTGCACATAGACATAATTATCAGGTAGATCGAGAGGGGGTTTTCGGCGTCCTGCTCCATAGACAATAAATCCAATATCAATCAGTGATCTTGAGATCGCTAAACCAAGGCCACTCGTTGCACCAGTTACAAAGGCAACTCGCTTATTTTCAGAGGCTGCTTCCATGTGGGTCACCTAAAAGAATCAGATGGTATGCGTCCACTATGATATCGGCAATCTGATCCGCAGACCATCGCTCAGTGTCGATTACAAGATGGGCATTAGAGACATCGTCTATATCTATATTGTAGAGCGCAAGATATCTGCCTCTATCCTTGGCATCTCTCTCTTTTGTAAATTGATCTATGGCTTCAATATCGCCATCCTCTCTGGCATGGATTCTCCTAACACGCACGGCATGGCTGGCCTTAAGATAGACTTTTAGATCTGCCTCAGGCACCATCCAAATTGCCAGTCTAGAGCCGATCACGGTATTCCCCTTTCTGGCCAATAGAACCTGATGTTCGTCTAGCCTGCGATCAAATTCAAGATTTTCTTGCGCTTTCTTATGCAATTCTTGGAAGCTTATTCCCATGTCGGCTGCCATGTTGCGAAAAGTGTAATTCACTGGTTCGTAACCGAGTTTTTCAGCAACCATACGTAACACGGTTGAGTTACCACATCCTGATTTCCCCGATATCGCAATGATACCCATGCCTATTCTACTCCACATTTCTGAGCTGCTCTCTAATATTTTCGAGAGCGTCTTTCATTTCGACCACCGCATGAGATACAGAGACAAGCATGCTCTTTGAACCTATCGTATTGATTTCTCTATTCATCTCCTGGCATAGAAAATCAAGTTTCTTGCCACAGGCTGGTTCTTTTGCCATTAATTCAAAAGCATCAATGTGGGCTCTGAGCCGACCAATTTCTTCATTGATAGTAAGGCGAACAAGTTGCACCGCAACTTCCTGAAGTACCCGCCCTTCATCATAGCTTTCGGATAATAGCTCTTTGAATCTGGCTACTAACTGGTCATACACCATTCTCTCGAGCGAATCCGCTTGGAGTTCGATTTCAATAAGCTTCGATTTCAGTCTCTGAAGCTGGCCCCTTATATTCTCTTCTGTCGCTGTACCTTCTCGAATTCGACTCTCCTCAAATTTCAGCCAGGTTTCTTCAAGGATTGGCATCAATACAGGCCAAAGGTAATCCTCTTCAATCTCTGTGTTCATATCGACAATTCCTGGAAATTTTGTAATAAGGTCGAGCGATAAATCCTTTTCTATACCGCATGCTTCGGCAAGCTTGCGCAATTGTTCAGAAAGAAGAGTGGCTGCTTGAAATTGAAGCTCAATATCTTCAGGTGAGAACTTTATTTTTCTTAGCTTGAAAGTGCATTCGACCTTGCCTCGAAGTATGCGTGATCCTAAAAAATCTCGAATGAGGGGCTCAATTCGAGATGCATATGATGGAAGAAAAATCGATATGTCTAAAAAACGATTATTGAAGGATTTTAGCGTAAGAGTACCTTGAAATTCTTTTTCCAAGATTGGACTATGGGCAAATCCGGTCATACTCTTCATTGATTCTGCTCTCCTGATTCCTCAATTGCTTCCATGTTAAGGCTTCTTATCCATTCTTTTCTATTTTTTCAGCAAGAGCCTTACCTAGTTTCCAATTATCACCAGCGCCCAGAGTCAAAAAAACATCTCCTGGCTGCAACAGATTAGAAAGAGCATCTAGCGCTTTAAGCGGCTCATCGGAATAGGCAACAAAGCCTGTCTGATCTTGGCTAGCCTTATTCTTATAATAGGCAATTTCCTTTTGCCTAGTATCTCGTTCTAAGTCCATTGGAAACAGTTCTGGGCGATGCTCGCAAAGCTTCTGATAGAGAGTTCTACCATTGAACCCCGAGACAGGCCGTTCACGCGCTGAAGCATAGATTTTGTGCAATAAAACAGAATCTGCACCATCGAGAGAGGAAATGAAGTCATCCTGCAGGGCAATTGTCCTGGTGTAGGTATGGGACATGAAATCCACAATAAGTCTTCTATGAGGCCAGAATTTTTTTATTCCTTCAATTGTAGTTTTAATTGCCGTTGGATGGTGCCCATAATCATCCATGATGAGTATTCCTTTGTACTCCCCTATTATCTCGCTGCGTCGTTTTGAACCCCTAAATGCAGCCAATGCTTCACCTACTGAGATCCACTCTGATTCCTCAAACGGTCTCGATTTCACAGTTTCAAATATCTGTTCGACAAGTGCAATAGCTGCAACAGAATCCTGGACCAGGTGCCTTCCTGGCAAATGAATCCTTATTGGAAAAGAACTCTCTCCAACGATAAATGAACTGGCTCCAGCTTTGGTCTGAAAATCGCGAATTCCATATTTTCCATGAGCCAAAAAACCATACTCTACATATTTGATATCTCTTCGTCTTTGTAGGACAATGTCAGCAACCTCTACAGCACCCTTCTGATCAGCACAAAAGATTAGAACACCATTGGGAGGAAGACTGAGGACATATTCCACAAATGCATCGCGTATGCTTTCGTATGTTGGAAAATAATCTTGATGATCGCTTTCCACCGATGTGAGTACTATCCAAGTAGGCTTGAAGTTGAGAAAATGTTTGCGGTACTCGCAAGTTTCAGCTATAAAAAAGCTCTCTCCTTGGACCAGAGTACATCGATCGTCGAAATTAGAAATCGCAGAACCTGCTAGCACTGTTGCGGGCAGTCCTAATGCTTTTATGAGTATCCCAGCCAAAGCAGCTGTCGTGGTTTTTCCATGAACCCCGGCTATGCCTGCAGAGCTACTATGCAGAGAAAGGGCTCCAAGTACTTCAGGATAACTGAAAATGGGTATACCACGATGCGTGGCTGCCTTGAGCTCTGGGTTTCCTTCGCGTGAATATGCCGCGGAGTGAATGACTATATCAGTGCTGATAGGTAGATTCTTCTTGTCGAAGTTCTCAAAAAGCTCAATACCAAGCGAGTGTAGAATTCTATCGGTATAGAACACATCTGCCACATCGCTACCCGTAAGGATTGCCCCTCGCTTTTGAAGTATCTCCGCAAGTGCGGTCATCCCGGTGCCTTTTGCTCCCACAAGGTGAATATGAAGGCCTTCCAGCTTATCGGGGAATTGAATCATCTCCATTATTCTCCTATTTTAAAGAAATTCATCCTAAAACCTCAAGACCTCGCTAAATCGAAGATACATATATCGGCTAATTCCTCAATGTTCTAGATGGACAGAGAGAGAAAAAAAGGCTGTTCCCTCAGCAGGAATAGACAGGTCCCATCCGATACCGATCGAAAAGCCTTCGAACATGAGAGAATCTGATGGAACATCCATAACTTGCGGAGAGACCGAAGGCTTCTTAAGGAAATTAGGTTTTGCCAATAGGGAGAATGGCAAATCAGAACGAATCAACACTCTTTCTGCTTTTCTAACATTGCTAAGCCCGATACCATCAACCGTTTCGAAAAAAGCTTGAGATCTCAAATCTAAGGCCTTGCTCTCGCGATGATGCAGCAATTCAAATCGATGATCCTCAAAAATCGGAGCAGCTATAATCTCTGAATTGGTACAAAAACGAAATAGGCAAGCTTCCGTATTCTTATTGCTCAATTCGTAGTCGATACTGAAAAAGTCATTTCTGAAGCGATAAGTCTTTCTACAAAGAAGCATCAATAATCGGTCTTCAAATCTAGCCGAAAATTCTCTTCGAAAAAGAACGCTCGACTCTTCTCTTGGATTTTCTACCATATTCCAACGCTCTACTGCTATAAGATCTCTTTCGAAGTTCCCCTCGGTTTTTATGTAATCTTTGAAGCAGCCTGTCGAGAATTGATCGTCATTCCAACCGCAAGCATAGTTTGTTCCTGTCTTTATGGAGTCGAATTCGCTTACCGAGGCGGACCCCGATTGCAGATAGCAGTTGTAAACAGAAGATTGAAATATTGCTTCCTTTAAGCCATCGAAATTGAGGTCGTCGAATGATAGATAAGGGCGAAATCTACTCTGCCTTATTGTCTTTTCAGCCTCTATAAGAGAGGAAAAAGCCGCAATTCTAGCTTCCGGAATAAGGATTCCACCGCAGGGTCCGATCCAAAACAGATCACCGCATTGAGCTTTCCAGATATCATCTATAGAGGCTTTCTTTCTCGATTTATCACCTCGAAAAAGAGCTATCATAGTTGATACATAGTTCAATTTTTGATAAAGAACATGCACAAGTGGATGATCTAATACAGATTGTTTAGAAATCTGTATATATTCTTGATTTTGAATAGGCAAGCGATTGATCGTCTTTTTGCAATATTCTTTAAACCGCCGAGAATAACATTGAGAGAAATATACTATTCTAGAGGGTTTTGTGGTTTTATGGAGTTGAATGGGAGTAAGGGTATCATATTCTAGACAATTCTTCTGAAACCATGCAAAGGTACGCTCGAAAAGAACATCAGGAGATTCAAGGCCGCTCTTTTCCCAACTCATGCTTATTTCGTTGCCATCCGCCATAATGATGAAAGTCTTGCATTCAGGATACGACTCTTGAAGATCCGTCAGAGTATTCTCATAAGGCATAAAGCTGTTTTCTGAGTCCTTGGATTCGAAAGTGGGAAATATGGTTATTACCTTTCGATGATCTTCCGAAGTAACCGGCAAGCCAAATTCCATGCCTCCCTCTACGTTGGGAAAGTACTCCGCAGGCAAAAAAGTATATTGTATTTTTGAGTTTTGTAGAATGGATGGCAGTGAAGAGCTCCATGAATATTCGTAGAGCCATGCGCCAGAAGGCCTTTTGCCTGTTGTCTTGCGAATAAAAGCGCTTAGACTTTCGACCTGTCCGGTCATATCTTGCGCGCTTATAAGGGGTGAAAGCGGGTTGTACAATCCGCCTCCTAAAAGTTCGACCTGACCTCTTCTAACCATCTCGACGAGAAGGTACATATATTCGGGATGGTTCTCTTCAAGCCATGGGAAAATAGCACCAGAAAAGTAGATTGCAGATTTAATAGAGAGAAATTTGTATAGTCCGGAAAGAAAAGGGCGCCAGGCGCCTTGATATGTCTGTTCATACAATGCTCCCGACGCATTATAGGGCAGATTATTATACATACCTATTACCACTTTGAAGTTCTGCATCGAAGAAATATACTCCTCTGGCATTTAAGAACTATATAGCCTGATTACGTATTATGTAGAGTGTGTAAGATGCTTAGGGCTCTGTCAAGCATGATTGAAGCATAGGCAGTCGTTGACCAACCAGCTCCAAAACATTATGGTCAATTCGTGGGCAAATTGTTGATCATCACCCTTAGCAGGGATGACGATGGACGGCGCGCTGACAGAATAGTCAGAAAGGTGCTAAAAGATACGGCTCTTTCGACAATCTATCGCCTTTTCCGCCAGGGAGATATAAGGATTTCGAATATTCCTATTGCGCCGAATGATAGACTAAAAGAAGGAGATGTCATCGAAATAAAGTTCTCCGAAAGAAGTCTGGAGAATGGTCAAAACCAAACCATAATAAAAAGTACTCTTCCTAAAAAAGAATATTCACAGGTGGCTTTTTCCGAAATTCCCCGCATCTTGTGGCAGAATGCCCAACTTATTGCTTTTGATAAGCCGCGAGGAATATTGGTACACGATGGAAGCTCTAGTCTCAATGCTTATGTGCAGAGAATCCTCTATGATCAATTGGAGCCATCTGCGTCATTTTCTCCAGGACCACTGCATCGACTGGATAGGAACACCTCTGGAATCATTTTTTTCTCAAAAACCAGGAAAGGCGCGGAACTTTTCAGTGTTGCAATGAAGAACAGAAGAATTCGCAAGTTCTATGCTGCAATAGTTCAAGGAAAGATAGATGAACCTATCTCGTTAAAGGATTTTATTCTGCGCGATAAAAAGAGAAAATTGAGCCTATTAGATGATAGAAAAGGCAAAGAAGCGAGCCTTTATCTATCTCCATTGATGCATAATAGGTCATATAGTTTTTTGCTTATCGAACTCATAACAGGACTTACGCATCAAATAAGAGCACAACTAGCATCTCATGGCTATCCGCTTGTCGGCGATTCAAAATATGGAGGATCTAAGACAGCCAAAATCAGCAGTTATTTTTTGCATTCATGTTGTTTGGGCTTTCCAGAACCTATTTTTGAAGACATGCCTTTGACTATTTTTGACCCTCTTCCTGGTGATTTTAACCTTGCTGTTTCCGATTTGTTTCAAATAGATCATGAGGAAGTTGATGCTCTGATTTCTCATAGGATAGAACAATCATTAGAAATATGTGACAATAATCTATTTCCTGAGAAGGGGGCAAAACATGGCAGATATTATCAATCCTAAGAAAAAACTGAATGTAAAACTAAAATGGCCGATTGTAATAATCATAATTGTAGCTTTAGCAGTCTTAGTCTTTTTGCTGACAAGCTTTGTCGTAGTAGACCAAACCGAAAAAGCTGTCATTACAACCTTTGGAAAGTATACAAAGACCCTTGGAGCAGGACTTCATTACAAGCTGCCCTTTGGAATTCAAAAAGCCCATCTGGTAAAAACTCAGGTGGTTCAAACCGAAGCTTTCGGCTTTAGAACCGTAAAACCAGGCATCATTACCCAATACTCGAACGAAAAATTCCCAGATGAATCAACGATGTTGACTGGAGACCTCAATATTGTAGATGTCGAGTGGATCATACAATATCGTATTACAGATCCAAAGGCCTGGCTGTTCAATGTGATGGATAAAGAAAAAACAATAAGAGATACTTCTCAGATGGTGCTAAACATGCTTGTCGGTGATAGGACCATTCTGGGAGTCATAGGGCCTGAGCGCCAGAGTATTCAGGAAACCGCGGTTACCCTTATGAACGAATTCTTTTCGATATATGGTCTTGGAATTACGGTGACACAAGTTCAGCTTCAAAACATTGTACCTCCGGAAGGCGTTCAAGCGGCCTTTGAAGATGTGAACAAGGCGATCCAGGATATGAACAGGCTCATCAATGAAGGAAGAGAAGCATATAACGCAGAAATCCCAAAGGTACAAGGTCAAGCGGACCAAGTACTAGAAGTTGCGCAAGGCTATGCTTCAGAGCGTGTCAATGTGGCAAAGGGTGATGTCTCTCGTTTCAATTCTGTCTATGAAGAATATCGCAAGGCGCCCGAAGTAACACGAAAGCGTCTATATTACGAAATGATGGAGGAGATATTTAAGGACCAAGAGCATGTGGACCTAATCGATAAATCGCTTCAGAATCTCTTGCCAATAAAGAATCTAGCCCAGACTCCTTCTTCTCAGGAGGCTTCAAGATGAAAAAAGCATCAATAATAATAACGGTTGTTGTGGCATTAGCTATTTTATTCATCGTGATCTTTGGTCCACTTTTTGTGCTAAATGAGGGTGAACAAGCCGTAGTAGTACGTTTTGGTAAAATAGTCAACTCTCATAGCGATGCCGGATTAAAATGGCGCAGCCCTATTATCGATACTGTCATAAAATATCCTAAGAGACTTATGTCCTGGGATGGAGAACCCCAGAGAATTCCCACTAAGGAAAATCAATTTATCTATGTAGATACTACCGCTCGCTGGAGAATTGCGGATCCAATAAAATTCTATGAATCTGTGAATGACCTGAACGCAGCATATAGCAAGCTTAGCGATGTCATCGATTCGGCGGTGAGAACTGTTATCTCTTCGAATTATCTTCGAGAGGCGGTTCGTAGCAGCGATGAAATTCTTTCGGAAAACCAGGTAGAGAGTTTTCAAACAGGAGACGTGGAAAACAGTGCAACTCTTCAGCAGCTCGCAATAACACCAACGCAATACGAAAAAATCGAAAAGGGGCGCCTGGAACTGACAGAAGAAATGAGAGCGCTTGTCTCAGACATAGTTCCTTCTTTTGGTATTGAAGTTGTGGATATCCTTCCACGGCAAATCAAGTACTCCGATGAACTTAGCGAAAGTGTATATCAGCGAATGATAAAGGAAAGAAATCAAATAGCACAAGCGTTCAGAGCTTATGGTGAGGGGAAGAAAGCCGAATGGCTCGGCAAATTGGAAAATGAAAAGCGCACCATTTTGTCTTCTGCGTATGCAAAAGGTGAATCTATAAAAGGAAAGGCCGATGCCGAAGCTTCGAAGATCTATGCCGATTCCTTTGGCAGAGATCCATCATTCTTCGAATTCTGGAAAGCAATCGAGTCATATCGCAAGACAATGCCTGCATTTAATAAGACGCTGTCTACGGGGATGGACTACTTCAAATATCTTTATAGTCCTACCGGTCGGTGATAAATAGCGAGAATATCATATCGATCTTAGTTCTGCTGCGGCTTTCCAGCCCTTAGGAGATTTTTTTAGGAGGATTAGGGAATACAAACCATGGGCAGCCGGCCCTGGATTAACCACTAAGGTCTTATTTTCAATATGGATGCTTTTACCCTCATGGATATGGCCACAAATCCATAGAAGAGGCTCCTGCTCATACAGGAATGTCTGGAAAGCTGCACTTCCTATATGACGCGAATGACGCATGTCGGAAAAGGTGTCTTTGGGCGGAGTGTGAGTCAAAACAATGAGACCTGGAGTGGGCTCTGAACCATCCATACTTGAAATATCTCTATAACCTCGAATAGCGCATTTAAGGGCTTGCTTTATTCCGCTTTCCAGCCCTTCTTCTCTTATTTCGAAAGGTGTCAGGCCAGTATGATATAGACCTCCACCACAACCAATGATCCATATCTCCTTCTCAGGTAGAAGGGCGCAGCATCGCTGTTCAATATAGCCTGGTTGCATATCAAAGCACTTCCTTGCTTCTGCGGTATCGCAATTTCCGGCCAAAAAATAGAGTTTGGCCTTGGGTGCAATGCTCGAAAAAGCTAAGAGCACTCTTTGGGCTTCTTTTTCTTTTCCGAAATTCGTAAGGTCTCCTGCTACAAAAATTCCTTCTATGTTGAAATTTGCCTTGAGTATCTGTTCCAGAGCATTGATATTGCCATGAATATCCGCAAGTGCAAGAAATAGGTGCTGCATGCTGTTCTTATAACTTTGGCACTATCCGCGCAACACGCTTTTTCCCAGCTTTGAGCATGAGTGCGCCATCTATTAAATCGCTCGATGTCAAGGTCTGCATTTCGTTTTCTATTTTTCTGCCATTAACCGAGGCGCCGCTTTGCTTGACTAGTCTGCGCGCTTCGCTCTTAGAGGGCGCAAGTCCTGCTTCTACAAATAGATCCAGCACTCCAATGCCTGAATCCAGCCGAGATATTTCGACCTCGATAGTTGGAAGTTGTGAAGCGTCTCCTTCTCCCTTAAAAGCTGCCCCGGCTGCACTTAGCGCTTTATCCGCTTCTTCTTGGCCATGGATAAGAGATGTTACTTCCCATGCAAGTCGCTCTTTAGCTTCGTTAAGCGCTTTGTCCTTGAGTGAACCTAGATATCTGCATTCTTCTATAGGCAGAAAAGTAAACATTAGCAAGAATCTCTCTACATCGCCATCTGGCACATTTCTAAAATACTGGAAAAACTCATAGGGACTTGTGATATCTGGATCAAGAAATAGTGCGCCTCTTTCGGTCTTTCCCATTTTTCTGCCATCGCTGGTAGTTACCAGTGGAAAAGTAAGACCAAAACACTCGGCACCCTCTACTCTTCTTATCAATTCAATTCCGGCCACAATATTGCCCCACTGATCGTCGCCCCCTATCTGCAATCGACAATCATGAAGCTTATGGAGCTGAAGATAATCATAGCTCTGCAAAAGTTGATAGTTAAACTCGATAAAGGAAAGCCCTGTCTCCAGCCGCATTCTATAGCTTTCAAAGGAAAGCATCCTATTCACAGAAAAATGGCGACCTATATCACGCAAAAATTCGATGTAATTGAGGTTGGATAACCAGTCCTTATTATTAGCGGTCAGCGCATGGTCGCCGTCGAAATGGATAAAATTATCGAGCTGCGCCTTAAACCTCTCAGTATTAGCATCTATTTCTTCATAGGAAATGAGCTTTCTCATCTCAGCCTTACCCGATGGGTCTCCAATGCGCGCCGTTCCACCTCCTAAGAGCGCTATGCCTCTGTGGCCAGCACCTATTAGATGGCGCATTGCAAAAAATGGAACCATATGCCCTATGTGCAGAGAAGGACCCGTTGGATCAGTGCCTATATAGAAAGTAATCGGCCTTTCGTCCATTAGCTTAGAAAGCCCCTCTAAATCACTGCATTGCTGCACAAAACCGCGTTCTTTTAAGATCTCGAGCGCTCTGTTCATGAAAAATGCTCCTTTAAGTTTTGCAGTATAGGATGAAATTGCCAACTTGCTCAAGTTATTCTATTGTTGTACTCGCCAAAAAGCGATTATTCCTTCCAAAAAGTAAGAAATACTACAAGTTTTCAATGCCAAATCTAGACAAGGGACATAATTGTGGTAAAATAAAAACAGGAATATGCTTCATGCATATTTGCGACGGCTCCTTATTATGCTGAGTCGCCATTCTCGAAAAAAAGGGGAAGAATATGCCATCGACAGGAAAACCACTGACCAAGGTCGAGATTATTGATTCATTAGCAAAGTCCACAGGCTTTACTAAGAAAGATGTCAATCTTTTGCTGGATGAGTTTGCTAAGCTCGCTTATTCAGAAGCTAAGAAGAACAAGAAGTTTACCATCCCGGGCATAGCGATTATGAAAGTTGTCCATCGCAAAGCCAAGGTTGGACGCAATCCGGCAACAGGAGAACAGATTACTATTCCAGCTCGGGAAGTTATCAAGATTACTGTGGCCAAACCCTGCAAGGATGCCGTTCTAGGCGAGTGAACTATCCTTAGAGTTACGGCAAATCACCACTTCAAATATGAAGTGGTGATTTGCTGATTTAGATTTGAATTAGTGAATCATTAGAATACATAGAACCTCCCTGAAATATCATTATTAGAGGGAAATTTTATGATCTTTGGCTTTAGCTATTAGCTACAAGCTACTTCCGATCTATTGGGAGCATGATAATTTTTTATTTTATGTTGTATGTATGAGGTTAGATTAGCCCGAGATATCCTTTCCTGGAGCATGCTGTCCCTGTCCCGAACTGTCACACTATTATCGTTTTTTGTCTGATAGTCGATAGTCACGCAAAAAGGTGTGCCAATTTCATCCTGCCGCCGATAACGCCTGCCGATGGCACCAGACTGATCATAGTCAGTTACAAAATCATCTTTTAGTTCGATGCGAATATCCTGGGCTAGTTCAGCTAAGCCATCCTTTTTCATGAGAGGCAGAACCGCGACCGTAGTTGGAGCCAAAACCGGATGAAAATGAAGTACCGTGCGCCAATCATCTTCGTTACCTTTATCAGATATTTTTTGTTCTTCGTAAGAATCGCATAGCAGCATTAGAAGCTGTCTGGTCAAACCAGCACTCGTCTCTATTATGTATGGAATATAGCGTTCGTTTCCACTATCTTGATCAATATATTCCAGATCCTTGCCTGAATACTGCTGATGGCGGCCCAAATCATAATTGGTACGATTATGGACTCCTTCGAGTTCTTTGAAGCCCATGGGAAACTCGTATTCGATATCATAAGCATCTTTGGCATAGTGAGCTAATTCATCGGGTCCATGCTTATGCCAGCGCAATTTATCAATATTCACGCCCATTTTTTGGTAATAGCTCCATCGCTCTGAACGCCAATATTCGAACCAATCTTCGTCCGTACCAGGCTTAACAAAGAATTGCATCTCCATCTGTTCAAACTCACAGGTTCTGAATATAAAATTTTTCGTGACTATTTCGTTGCGAAAGGCTTTTCCAATCTGCGCGATGCCGAACGGAATCTTCATGCGGTTGGATTGCTGAACATTCTTGAAGTTCACATATATTCCCTGTGCCGTTTCAGGTCGCAGGTATACAAGGCCGGATTCATCTTCCACTGGGCCTAGAGTGGTCTTGAACATAAGGTTGAATTTGCGAGTATCGGTCAGCTCGCCGCCACAATCCGGGCATTTTTTGGCAGCAAGATTTTCGGGCGGGATTTGATCCGCTCTAAAGCGACTCTTGCATTTTTTGCAATCGACAAGGGGGTCGGTGAAGTTTTCAACATGTCCGGAAGCTTCCCATACCCTGGGGTGCATTAAAATGGCCGCATCAAGACCTACTATGTTATCATGCATCTGAGTCATTTCCTTCCACCAGAATCGAGCGATCCTATTCTTTAGCTCAATTCCTTGAGGGCCATAGTCCCAAGCCCCGGAAAGACCTCCATATATCTCCGAGGATTGAAATACAAAACCTCGACGTTTTGCGAGGGAAACAATCTTTTCCATAGTTACCACGGTCTCTGACATAGATTTTTACTCCTTTAATGGAATATGATTGCTTAATCATTGAGGATCAAGAAATTATTAAGGATTCCTCTGAAGTTTCTTTTCTATTTTTGCCCAAGTATCCTTCAAAGTGACCGTACGATTGAAAATGGCAAGGTCGCTTGTTGATTCGAGATCCTTGCAAAAATATCCTATCCTCTCAAATTGTACTGTCTCGCCTTTTCCAATTTCGGCTATGGCTGGCTCGGCCACCGCTCTAGATTCGATTATAAGAGAGTGGTCAGAGAGATTATCAAAAAAAGTTTTACCTTCAGGCACTTCCATGGGGCGTTCCGCATCGAAGAGATGATCGTATAATCTTGCTTCAATTGGAACTGCATGCATGGCACAGACCCATTGGATAGTTCCTTTTACTTTTCGATTGTCGGGTGCGTCTCCGCCTCTTGTATTTGGATCATAGACACATCTTATTCTCTCAATTTCTCCACTGATCGGATCTTTTTCAAAACCCGTACAAGTAACAACATAACCATAGCGCAATCGAACCTGATTGCCAGGATAGAGTCTATAATATTTGGGCGGAGGAGTTTCTTTAAAATCTTCTCGATCTATGTAGAGAGTGCCACTAAAAGGAATCTTTCTTATGCCTGCGGAAGGATCCTCCGGATTGTTGATGGCTTCAAGCCATTCGATTTTTCCTTTAGGCCAGTTTTCTATAACAAGCTTTACGGGATTCATGACAGCCATATAACGATTTGCATGTGCATTTAATTCTTCGCGTATACAATGCTCTAACAGCTGAATATCCACTAGAGAATCAGTCTTTGCAATACCAATTCTCCCCAAAAAATCCCTGATCCCTGCCGCAGGATATCCGCGCCTACGCATGCCGGCAATAGTGGGCATGCGAGGATCATCCCAACCTTTGACCTTTTTCCCTCGGACAAGTTGAAGCAGCCAGCGCTTCGAGAGAACTGTATGAGATAGGTTAAGACGAGCAAATTCAATTTGGCGACTAGGGAATACCTCGCAGTTTTGAATAAACCATTCATACAAGGGTCTATGAATCTCGTACTCTAGAGAACATAAAGAATGGGTTATTCCCTCGATGGCGTCGGAGAGTGGGTGTGCAAAATCGTACATTGGATATATGCACCACCTTGTTCCTGTCCTATAGTGAGGAATTCTTCTGATTCTGTACATAACAGGGTCTCGCATGAGGAGATTAGGATGAGCCATATCGATCTTTGCGCGTAGAGTCTTTGAACCATCAGGGAATTCGCCGGCTCGCATTCTTTCGAATAGATCAAGATTCTCTTTAGGGGAACGATCTCTCCATGGGCTGTTTCGACCAGGAGGAGTAAAGGTAATATTATTCTTATCCGGCACATTCGTGCCCCGATATTCTTTAATCTGTTCTTCATCCAGATCATCGACATAGGCAAGGCCTTTATTGATCAATTTACAGGCCAACTCAAATAGTCTCTCATAGTAATCAGAAGCAAAAAAAAGCCTGTCTTCCCAGTCGAAGCCTAGCCATTTTATATCTCTTTTGATTGCCTCCACATACTCCATATCTTCTTTTTCTGGATTTGTGTCATCCATTCGCAGATTGCATTTACCACCAAAGTCCTGAGCCACACCAAAATCCACAAAAAGTGCTTTGGCATGACCTATGTGAAGCCATCCATTTGGTTCTGGCGGAAACCTGGTACGGACTTCTTTGCATCGCCCGATCCGCAAATCTTCAGCAACTGCCTCGCGGATAAAATCCAGATATTCAGGCTTTTCAATTGATTCAGACATGATACAAGTCTCCTTGCTGCGCTTCAGAGGCACAGTAAACAAAATATCGCTTGGATTGAATAGTTAGGTCAAGCTCCCCGCAGATATGCTATTGCAGCCTCGATTCTTACAATACATTCCTCTTTTCCAAGAATCCGCATCGATTCAAATAGTGGCGGGCTGACACGAGAATAAGTGATCGCAACCCTTAGAGGCATCAGAATGTCTCCAAGTTTCTTTCCAATCACTGTAGCAAATTCTTTAAATCTCTCCTCAACGGCGGGAATGTCGTCGAGATTAGAATCCTGAATGATCGATTTGCATTCCTCAAGATACATTATTGCTTCATCCATGCTGGCTCTCTTGGGAATAAATGCCTCTGCCGGAGGCATTTCCAGTCGTTTATAGAGATAGGACATGATCGCAGGCGAATCTCCAAGCAGCTTTAGTCTCTCTTTGATTAATGGTATTGCGGCCAGCTCCATCCGGTCCTTTTGTGGGTCTTCTTCAGTTCTCAAGCCAGCATCGATCAAATATGGACGAATAAGCTCGGCTAGCTCTTTATCGCTTTTCATGCGGATATATTGACCATTGAACCACTCCAGTTTTTGATAATCGAATACTGCAGGTGCCTTATTGAGTCTGTCTATTTTGAATAGACGAACAAGCTCGTCCAAACTATATAAATCCCGACCATCTTCATACGAACACCCAAGCAGAGCGATATAATTGATGAGTGCTTCAGGAAGATAGCCAGCTTTCCGAAATTCCTTCACTGCCGTAGCCCCATGTCGCTTGGATAGCTTGTGACCGTCTTTACCCAGTACCATAGGCAGATGACAGAGTTCAGGCATTTCCCAACCAAAGGCATCATACATGATCTTGTGCATAGGAGCCGAAGGAATCCACTCCTGAGCACGCATAATGTTCGTAATTCCCATCAAATGATCATCTATCACATTAGCCAGATGATAGGTCGGAAAACCGTCGGACTTTAATAGAACCGGGTCTGGGCTTATATCCTCATTTTTCCATTCTATTTGACCAAGAAGAGCATCGTGGAAAACCGTTACCCCATGAAGGGGGATTTTTAGCCTGATCACATAAGGTGTTGCTTCCGCGAGCCTTTGTGCTCTTTCTTCTTCTGTTATAAAACGACAATGGCGATCGTAGCCTATTTCGTCTTTTTTCTGTGAGATCTGCTCCAGACGAAGTCTCTCGAGGCGCTCTGAATCGCAGAAACAATAATAAGCCTTCCCCATAAGGACAAGTTCTTCTGCATATCTTCGATAGAGATCTATTCGTTCAGATTGCACATAGGGTCCCTTAGGGCCACCGACATCAGGACCTTCGTCCCAGTAAAACCCAAGCCACCTGAATGTATCGTATAGATTTTGAACATATTCCTGTGAATAACGGGTTCGATCCGTATCCTCTAAGCGCAAAATAAAAGTTCCACCTTGGGATTTCGCGAATAGGTAGTTGATCAACGCTGTTCTTACGCCGCCTATATGTTGATTTCCTGTAGGGGATGGGGCATAGCGCACTCTAACGGACATTATTCCTCCTGATCAATCTCTGCTGAAAATTCCTTAACATTGCATAGATTTGAATTACTATACATTTCCATCTCTTTCTATGCAAGAATTAAAGACAATCAGCTCCAATAGTCGCAAAATCCATCTGGCAACCAAAATTCAACAGATTCGGGTGATTTTTACGAAAATATTCAGCATTAGAGCTGCTACTGCAAAAACAAAGAGAAGGAGCTGAAGAATGAAACGCCCAATAGAGAAACGATCCTTTCCAGCTATCCTTAAGCCTACCATGCTTGTCATATTGAAGAGACTCACACTTAGAAGAAGCATATTGCATATTTCAAATATTGATCGCCAAATCCATTCATATTCACTAATTCCGCCAAAGAAAAGCACAACGAAACTACTTATCAAAAAGATGATACTAAAAACCACGGTATAATCTAGAAACCGCTTAAGAGTCGGTATAAAAGCGGATTGTAATTGCGAGCCGCTTTTGTTTTCCATAATGCTAATATATCATACTTCCATATGGAATATCTCTTTAACTTCAACAAAATTGGTTATCTACAAGGTAGAAGACCAAAAGGCTGTATACTCTGCCTTGTCCGCGACGATTCTAAAGAAGTGGAAAAACTCGTAGTAGATGAGACTGAGCATTTCATTGTATCCATTAATCTTTACCCTTATAATCCAGGGCATCTGATAGTCTTCCCCAAAAGACATATTGTGGATATAAGGGAATACACTGATGACGAAGAGAGAGAACTAGATAGATTAGTCAAAACATGTCTAAAAGCGCTCGATAAATTCGGGAGCCCCTCTGCCTATAACATTGGATACAATATGGGCTTATCTGCAGGAGCCAGCATAGAACATTTACACATGCATATTATACCTCGTTATCCGCGAGAAATAGGCATTGTGGAGCTCATAGCTGGATCTCGCGTCCTAGTCCAGGATCCAAAAGATACCCTCCTGCAGTTAAGAGAAATATTCGGGAATCTAGCAATTCTATGAGACAGACACTTTGGAACCAAGAGGTAGAATTACGAGAATTGAATTCTCACCAGAATAGATCTCTATTTCTTCGGAGATTGTCTTGTTGCTTAGGCCAAATTCGCCGCGCTTCCACTTCAAGCCATCTAAGGGCCATTTGAGTCCTTTAGATAGCATGCCAGAGGCTCCTCCGGAGACAGGAAAGACAGAAACGATACTATTAATTGACATTGAGGCTTGCAGCCTAAGCCCTCGAGCAACGAGAAAAACACTCTCGTGTGCTGTATGCCACTCTTTGATAGGGTCGTTGCGCTCGAAAAGAGCTCTAACTGCGAGCAGATGATCAAGACGCCCTGCTCCAGCTCCGGCGAGGATTATGTATTTTGCTCCGTAACGATGCGCTGCTTCGATTGCTAGCTCGGTATCAGAACGATCCTTTTCTTCCGGAAAACGAAGAATCTTCTCCGGTGAAACCTGAGATAGTATTGCTGGATCCACACTGTCAAAATCTCCCACAGCTAGATGAGGCTCTATATTGGCTATTTTGCATACCTCAAGTCCGGCATCTGCGGCTATTACGATATCGGCTTTCTTGGAAAGGCACCAAATTATGGATGAGGGAGGATTATCGCCACCAGTTACAATAAGAGCTTTCATATCAGTTTCCTCATAGACATAAAGCTGAAGCCTAAGATACACTCCAAAGGAAGATATGATAATCCCTAGTATCGATCCAGAGGTTCGCAGAATCGCAGACAGAATAATCCAAAGTGGTAAAAAGGCATTCCTGGTCGGTGGTGCTGTCCGCGATGCATTTCTTAGAAAGCCCGTTATGGATTACGATATCGCGACCGATGCAACACCCGAAGAATGCATGAGTTTATTCCCTTTTGCCATACCTACCGGTATAAAACATGGCACCATAACTATTGTTCCTCGTTCACGTAGATATAAGGTGGAAATAACAACGCTTCGAAAAGAAGCTGCCTATTCTGATGGCAGACACCCCGATAGCGTCACCTTTGTCGATGACATAACCCAGGACCTCTCAAGAAGGGATTTCACCATTAACGCGATGGCCATCGATCTGATGTGCAATGCATTCATTGATCCATTTGATGGAGAAAAGGACCTGAAAAATAAAATTATTCGCGCAGTGGGCAATCCAATGGAACGATTTCAGGAGGATGGTCTTAGAACAGTACGTGCAATACGCTTTTCTGCTCAACTCGAGTTTGCCATTGAACCCAATACCCTTGTTGCCATAGCTAAGTGTTCGGACACTCTCTCGAAAATTTCCACAGAGAGAATTCGCGATGAGTTTTCCAAGATCTTATTGACTGCAAAGCCTTCGGTTGGCCTTCGACTTCTTTCGGATACGAACCTGATAAAGGAAATAATCCCGGAATTAGAAATATGCAAAGGAATTTCTCAACCTGATCATGGAGAACAGGATGTCTATAATCACCTGCTTTCGACCGTGGATGCTGTCATTCCAGATAATCTAAGCGAAGACAAGGTCCTTATCCTTCGTCTTTCAGCCCTTTTTCACGATATTGGCAAACCTGCATGTTATCGAGCTGAAAATGGGAAAATAAGCTTTTATCGACATGAAATAGAATCAGAGAAAATTGCAAGGCAAATTCTTCTACGACTCAAGTATCCAAATCGAGTTATCGATAAGGTCTGTCACCTTGTGCGTTATCATATGTTCAATTATGAACCAGGTTGGACAGATGCAGCGATACGTAGATTTGTCGCTCGCGTAGGATTCTCCTCGATTCCCGATCTGTTTACGCTTAGATTAGCCGATACAATGGCAACTACAGGGAAACCCATATCCTGGCCTGCTCTAGCAGAATTCCGAGAGAGAATAGATCGAATTCTGGAAGAAAAACAGGCTCTTTCGCTCAAAGATCTGGCAATAAATGGAGAAGATCTCGCAAAAATTGGGATTCCGCGCGCCAAACAAATGGGAGAAGTTCTATCCGAGCTCTTAGATAATGTGCTCGAAGACCCATCTTTGAACACCAAAGAAAAGCTCCTAGAAATAGCAAAAGGCAGATATTTTGAAGGATTCAAATAAGAGATCGACTCTCTATATCTTCTCATCGATCTCTGTGCTGCCTTTTGTCACGATGTCTAAGAGTCTGGCAGTCTCTGCATCTCGTTTATGTAATACCTCAAATATATGCTGAGCGACTCGCTGCTCGGCCTCTTTTTTTGACATTCCTTCCATAGGGCCAAAGGTTTCCCCATCTATAACACAGGAGACAAAAAAATGCCGAGCATGGTCTGGCCCTTCGATTCTCGCAACCCTATAGGAAGGAATTTCTAGTCCACGCTTTTGAGCATATTCTTGAATTATTGATTTGAAGTCCTTGCTTGGTGTTTTTCGGAGCTCATCAATCTTGCTACTAAAGATCCTGGAAACAATTTCCTTAGTAGATTGTATTCCACTATCCAGGTAGTAAGCACCAAGGAGTGCTTCTGTAGCATCGGCTAGAATAGCTGGCTTTCTTCGCCCTCCACTCATCTCTTCTCCCTTCCCAAGGATAAGAAATTCCCCAATACCGAGAGATATTGCGATTGATGCTAGAGAAGTTTCCGATACCAAGACATTCTTCATATGGGCTAATTCGCCTTCATCATTGTCAGGCAAACTTTCATATAAGATATGAGATATGCATAGATTTAAAACACTATCGCCCAGGAATTCTAAGCGTTCATTGTCCTGTATATATGGAGATTTTTCGTTTACGGAGGAGCTGTGCGTAAGGGCTATATCAAGGAGTGTTATATCATGAAAAGAAATATCTGTGGCTCTCTGGAAGCGCAGTAGAGTACTGCGGCGTGAAGACGAAATCTCCAGCCTGTTGTTTGATGGTAAGTGATCTTTTCGTCTCACGCCTTAGAATGTCTTATTTTACCTGGGTCTTTATGAACTCATAGGCATCTTTTACGGTTTCAAATTCATTCGCCTTCTCATCTGGAATCTGAATACCCAGTTCCTCTTCGATACCATATACGAGCTCATAGGTGTCTAGAGAATCTGCACCAAGATCCTGGCGGAAACTTGCATCCATTGTGATCTTGCTTTCATCTACTTCGAGCTTGTCAGCAATAATCTTCTTAATCTTCTCAAACAGCTCATCCATTGGGAGACTCCTTATTTAGATTCAGGGGTAATGACTTGACGACCCCTGTAAAAACCGCATTTTGGGCAAACCCTATGCAACATCACCGGGTTGCCACAATTACTGCAATGTACGACAGTTGGTGCGCTTAGTTTCATGTTGATAGAGCGGCGTCTTCTCGTTCTTGCTTTAGACGTCCTGAATTTCGGTACAGCCATAGTAGAACCTCATAATCATTCAATATCGGCACGATAATTGCATGCCAAATTATACAAAATGTGAGAAAATGTCAAGATAGACATGCTTGCAGTGGTTAAACATATATCATTTGTGCAAGTTATGAAAGAGGGCACCCTCTTCTCTGCAAAATTTGCCTAAGAACCTTTTCAACTTCTTGTGGTACGATATCATCAGGAAGCCTGTTATGTGTTACGAGATCGCGCACAAGTGTTGAGCTTATATCCACATGCTTAGCATCATAGAGGAAAAAAACTGTCTTTATGGAAGGGTCAAGTCTTTGGTTCATGTAAGCCATAGTGGTCTCATAGGGCAACTCGGCAGCATTGCGGAGTCCGCGCACGAGCACAGAGCATCCATGTTTACGAGCAAAATCGGTTACCAGGCCATCCCATTTGCACACCTTCATTTGTTCACCGAATCTGTTCATGGCATTGAGCATTTCGATACGCTCATCAATAGTGAACAATCCATCTTTTTCGGGGTTGATGGCCAAGACGACATAAAGCCCGTCGAATATGCTAAGGGCACTCTCGATCACATCGAGATGGCCTGATGTCGGAGGATCAAAGCTTCCTGCAAAGACCGCATTTGGCATGGTCTTTAATTTAATGCAGTTCTGCTCCAACAGTCAATGGAAAGAATTTGCCCTTGCTCTTTAGCCAAAGAGATCTTTGGCTTATACTAATTTCATTATGAATGAGCTAGTCAAAGGACTGTACCGACAGAATATGCCAAGGCTCGGAAATCTTAAAAATAATTCAACGCCTTTTTGGATTCGCTTGCTATGGGCATTTTTGGCCGCCATATTTGCCGCACTTGCTCAGCCCAACGAGATATTCTTGTATGGGAATTGGTTTATCGGCATCTTTTGCCTTGTGCCACTCTATATGGCACTTGTTGATACAGAGAAACTCGGAGAAGCAAGCCTGATTGGTGCTCTATTTGGAGGACTCTATCATGCACTGACAAGCTATTGGCTCTTTTTCTATAAGGACTTTGCATTTTGGACCCTGGGGACTACAACTATCGCTTATGCGGTAATATATGGAGTAGCCCTTATGTATGGGTGTTTTCTCTTGCATCACACAGATGGCTGCAGGCCTCTTGTATTCGCTCTGGCATGGGCAGCTCTCGAGTTTGCAAAATCGACTGGCTTTTTGGGATATCCTTGGGGACTTTTGGCTTACTCATTTACTGGGCTTCCGATTATGCTGCAGACGGCCGACCTCTGGGGTGTCTACGGCATTTCTGCCTTCTTGGCTTTTTGTTCATCGGCAACCTCAGAACTTATCTTGCAGAAAACAAGAAAAATGGACTCCGTAAGGAGTTGTATTCGCTGGCCTGAAATAACCGCCGCTACATGGGCTTTGATATTACTTCTCTATGGTGCTTTGATAATGTCTCGGCCTTTTCCTATCAGGGGAACATTGCGGCTTCTGCTCTGCCAACAGAATACAGATCCATGGACATCTGGAGAGAATGAAGCGCTATACGCGAATATAAGAGTAGCTAAACAGGCTTTGAAATCAATTCAGGAAGAAAAAAGCGCCAAGCCCGATCTCATAGTATTCAGCGAAACTAGCTTGAGGCGGCCTTACAAGGAGTTCAAATCCTGGTTTGAGGAGAATCCTCCCGAAGAACCTCTATTGCCCTTCCTTCGGATCGCTGACATTCCATTGCTGACCGGTCTTCCGGTGGTCTGGAATTGGGAAACATATGAGGCATCCAATTCAGTAGGTATTATTTACCCGACAGGTAGAATGGGTGAAACTTATGCGAAAATACATCCTGTACCTTTCGCAGAAGCCATTCCTTTCTGGGAATTCTCTTGGTTTCGCTCCTTTTTTCAAAATGTAATCGGACTTGAAAGCGGCTGGGTAATGGGAAGAGAAGAAGTAATCTTTACACTGAGCTCCGAAGATAAATATCATAGTTTTGATGAAATGGGCAGCTTGCCTACCATTAGATTTGCTACGCCTATATGCTTCGAGGATGCCTTTTCCGAACTATGTAGAAATTTCATTCATCGAGGCGCAGATTTGTTGATAAATCTGACAAACGATTCATGGTCTCGAACTGAGAGTGCTCAGATTCAGCATTATGCTGTCGCACGGCTTAGAGCAATAGAGACAAGGCGAGCACTTGTGCGCTCGACTAACTCTGGAGTCACCTGTGTGGTAGGCGCAGACGGAAAGAATATTGCTGAATTGGCTCAGTTTATTACCACTTCTATGGTGGTGGATGTTCCTATTTATGAATCTCATTTTACTTTCTATCTGATTTTTGGAGACTGGTTTGCCTGGGCTTGTACTGCTTTCGTTGGGCTGCTTTTTATCTGGGCGATTCTAGATACAAAAAGGAAAAATTATGTAATACAAAAGGACATAAATCATTTATAACCTGACTTTTACAGTTGGAAGCATAAAAATAGCTTATAACCCATTATGCTATAATAAATAGTAAGATTGTCTTTACGATATAGAGTGTAGTCCATCTCCTAGGTTTTTTGCTTTGTCTGGGCTAAAAGATGGCGAATCTCCTGCGTAGTGAGCGACTGGCGAGAAAAATCAAGCTCAAGGTTTTTCCCAATCGCCTCAAGGACCGAATCATAATAGTCAAACACATAGAGCTTCTCATCTATCCTTGTGCCACAGGCACTCGCTAATGCTTCTTGAATCGCCCCTGAGGAATACTTCCACCCAAGGCGATACTCTAGTAGACGCATAAGGAGTAAAGTGACAAAACAGATGAGAAAGTGCGCACGGATATGGTTTTCCGTAGAGAGAAAGACCGGCCGTGCCTTGAGCTCGCTCTTAGTCACCTTGAAGGTCTCTTCAATACGCCATAAGCCCTTGTAAATCTCTATGATATCATCATCAGTCACTTTTCTATTGAGCTGGAAGAATCCGTCAGGAGTATAGCGGTACGGTGCGCGAAAGGGCTTTTGTCCTTTCGTAAGTCCAATGACATTCGTACAGATGACATAGTAGCCATCGAGTTTTTCGTCTGCATCGATCCGTACGTCATCGAGCATCACCAGATACTCGGTCTCGGGAAAACATTCCCCGGTTGTTTTATCAAAGGGTACTTTCTTTATGTACTTTGCTGAGCCATAGGAGCTAGTCTTTGCATCCTTAGAGAGTGCATAGATCTGTCCAGAGGCTTTCTCGATGGCGAGTTCTCTCTCCATGCGAGTACGCTTCGCATACTGCTCACTATAGATGACTATCTGCCGCTCGTTCACGATGCTCTTCGTACGTTTCCCATTGCTATCGGTAACCCATATCTCCCTAGGACTATAGCGACTCTTGTGCTTGGCTACGAGCTTTCCTTCACTATCGTAGACAGCGCTATAGCCTTCTTCATCCAAGACATAGTCCTTAAAAGCCTTATCCGCACCTCGTACTGAGTAGCTCATCACATAGCCATTATGTCCAAGCCGAATCTTCGCAATATTATCCCCACTCATCATCCCTTTATCTGCAACAATAATGAGATGGTGAAGACCAAAATCTACTACCGTGTCATCGAGCATCGAAGGAAGAGTCGTGCAGTCATTGGTGTTCCCACGATATAGCTCATAGGAGACTGGTAGTCCATTTGCATCCAGAAAGAGTCCCATCTGAACTATAGGATTCGGCCTGTGCTCCTTGGAGACTCCTTTAGCCCTAAGGCTATCTGGTTCATCGATCTCAAAGTAGTAGTTCGTCACATCGTAGTAGAGTAAAAGCGTATCCCTCGCATAGTTAACCTTGACTTGTTCATGCAGCTGCTCTAAGAGTGCAGGCCGCCACTCAAGGAAGTAATCCAGGGAACGGTACACATCCTGTTGGGAATAGTCGGTATTCTCAAAGAATATTCCCCTATTCTCCCATGCACCACGCTTTGAATCTGGATAGAGTGCACGATTAAAGATGAGCATCTTAAAGATAGAGTTAAGATTCGCAGCGAACTTTTTATAGCGCTGGTGGTTATTGAGAAACACATCGATTTTCATCTCATGGTAGAGTTTTGAGAGTGCGGCATAGCCTAGATTCTTACGAGCAACTGCAGTAGGAGCAAGATTCTCATATTTCGTAAGGCAAGCAGTTGGATCTAATTGGACATGCCGAGCCTGTTCTTTTTCCTTCTTCTCTAAAGTCATCTGTTTTGCGACTTCTTTGAAATGCGCGATAGGGTCTGGATAGATCTTCTCTAGTTCATCGAGATAACCCAAATTTTGGATCATGTGTTTCTTTGATCTACCGTTTTCTCGACGAGATTCGACGATCTTGAGAATCGTACGGCCGGTCTTTTTGTCAGAGATAGTGGCGAGGAACATAGAACCCTCCTATGAGGAGAGTATAGCACAACTTTAATTGGCGCACAATGGCCTATGTACCATTTCTTCAAATATTTTTAAAAAATATTCCCTTCAGATTGTGCTGAAAGGAATTATTTCCCCTACTCTCTTATGTCAACTGTAAAAGTACGGAGACAAGGCGAGCACTTGTGCGCTCGACTAACTCTGGAGTCACCTGTGTGGTAGGCGCAGACGGAAAGAATATTGCTGAATTGGCTCAGTTTATTACCACTTCTATGGTGGTGGATGTTCCTATTTATGAATCTCATTTTACTTTCTATCTGATTTTTGGAGACTGGTTTGCCTGGGCTTGTACTGCTTTCGTTGGGCTGCTTTTTATCTGGGCGATTCTAGATACAAAAAGGAAAAATTATGTAATACAAAAGGACATAAATCATTTATAATATTAAACAGAATCACTATGGAGGATTACCTTGAGTATTTCTAGTTATTTTGACGCAGAGGATTTAGAGATGCTTGAGGATGTATCTGATATTGTAAAATATCGAGAACATCCCGCCTTTGATGCTGTTCCATTCGTAGGCTCCATAAAAAAACACCCCTATGATAAAGAGAAATTTCTCATACTCTTGCTGCATGAACAAAAAAACATGGCTTGGTTTAAAGAAGGCGAGATTATCGAGGTCAAGACCCGCGATGTGCAGGCTCTGGACGAGCTTCCCTCAACCATTGACCTCAACGGTACTGCGATCAGCACATTTCGTATATGGATAAGGCGGCGAGCAATTGCTGTGCGATTCGAACCGTTCGAAGTTAATGATAAAGAATACAGACCTTTTGATACTCACAGCATATCAAGGCTTCTTAGCAAGGGAGATTGATGACATACAACAGACTTTCCGCAGATAAGGCGAGATACTGGAGAAGCTTAGACAACTCAAGAATACAATGTACTCTATGTGCTCATGCATGCATCATTCAAGATGGATCAAAAGGGCATTGTAGCGCGCGCCAAAATCGATCTGGAAAAATGATTCTTCCTTTTTATGCATGGATTTCTTCCGCCGCAATAGATCCTATCGAGAAGAAACCCCTAAGGCATTTCATGCCAGGAACCTCGACATATTCTGTGGGATTCTGGAACTGCACAATGGATTGCCCATTTTGTCAGAACTGGGAAATTGCTCATCCTCAACCTGCATATATTCAAGAAGAAATCATCGAACCAGATCGACTGATAGAACTCGCTATGGCATCTGGTTGCCCATCAATAAGCTTTACCTATTCCGAGCCTCTGTTGCACATCGAATATGTCATAGAAGCAATGCAGATAGCACATAGCCGAGGTTTAAAAACGATCCTGGTAACAAATGGAAATGCGCTAGATGAGCCAGCTCGACATATCCTAGCCCACACGGATGCTGCGAACATCGACTTAAAAACCGCCGATCCTCTCATCTATCGAAGATTGCTTGGCGGAGAATTAAAGGTTGTACAAAATTTCATAAGAGTTTCTGTACAACTCTGTCATATCGAAATTACATCTCTCGCCGTTCCCGGTGTTCTCGATTCATCCGCACAAATCGAAGAGATCTCCAGTTTTATAGCTTCGCTTTCGCAGGAGATACCTCTCCATATCACTAGATACCATCCAGCCTGGAAATATACTAAGGCGCCACTTTCTCCGGAGACCATGCACGAGATGACTGAAAGCGCTAGGAAATATTTGAAATATGTATACTCCTATTGGTGAATAATCCCTCTTGACAGTCTTGATTTATTTCGGCATTGTAATCTTCGCCAATTACACGGTGGGTGTAGCTCAGGTGGTAGAGTGCCAGACTGTGGATCTGGTTGTCGTGGGTTCGATTCCCATCACCCACCCGAGCCCGATAGCATCCCGGTCTTTGGGCTAAGGATGAAAGCGCGTTCGTAGCTCAGCTGGATAGAGCGACGGACTTCGAATCCGTAGGCCGCAGGTTCGAGTCCTGCCGGACGCATTTTTTCCATGCATGGGCCGCTAGCTCAGCTGGCAGAGCAGCAGACTCTTAATCTGCGGGTCGAAGGTTCGAAACCTTCGCGGCTCATAAAGGCGGAAATCTCTCAATTGATTTCGGGCCTTGACGAAGAAGCGTGCTTCCGTTAGTATGCGCCTCGCATGAAAATGCGAGAGTGGTGGAACGGCAGACACGCCAGACTTAGGATCTGGTGCCTTCAGGCGTAAGGGTTCAAGTCCCTTCTCTCGCAGGATACTTTCCTAACGAAAGGCGTTGCTGGTCCAAAATAGCGTCGGCTGTATAAATATGGCCTTAATGCATGCGGGAATAGCTCAGTGGTAGAGCGTCACCTTGCCAAGGTGGATGTCGCGGGTTCAATCCCCGTTTCCCGCTTCGACAACAGGGCGATTCGGAAACTGGCCGAATCGCCCTGTTTTTTTGTGTTATAGCACGCTATATAGCATATAGCGCGCATTTTCCAATTTATATAGAGTAAGAACTGAGAGGATTATATGGAAATCGCCGAAAAAAGAATTGAAGAGCTTGAACTCTCCAGAATTCGCATGACAATTACCGTACGAGCACAGGACCTGCGATCTGAATATGATGCAATGATAAATGAATATGCAAAACAAGCTAGAATCGATGGGTTTAGAAAGGGACATGTTCCTGTTTCTGTGTTGGAGCGGAAGTTTGGCCCATCGCTCAAGACCGATGCTAAGGCGCGAGTCGTAGAAAAAGCGCTAGAGACCGCCCTCAAGGATGTCTCTCGACCACCACTCGCCTATGAAATGCCTGAGCTGGAAAACGATCCAAGCTTCGAGCTGGATTCTGATTTTACTTTTAGCGTTAACTATGATGCTTTTCCAGTATTTGAGCTTCCTTCGCTTGATGGAATAGAGATCGAAATACCAACCGTAGCCATCACACAGGAAGATATAGATCGCGAATTAGAAGACATAAGGCAAAGAAATGCCATTGTCGTAGAGAAGGATAGGCCTTCGGAAATCGGCGATATTGTCATCGCTAGTTTTGTCGAACTTGCAGAAGATGGAAGCGAGATTTCTGGTACTTCACGTCAGGACTTCTCTTTCGAGCTCGGCAAGAATTTGAACATCTATAAATTCGATGATGAGATTGTCGGCCTCAAGGCTGGAGATGAAAAAACCATCGTAAAAACCTTTCCCGATGATTTTGAGTATCCGGAGTATGCAGGAAAAACTGTGACCATAAAGGTCTCAGTTAGCAAAGTGAAACACCAAGACCTTCCAGATCTTGATGATGAACTAGCCCAAGATGTTTCCGAAAAATACAAGACCCTAGATGACCTAAAGGAAGCAGTCCGCGCTCACCTGACAGAGAATCTGCAAACAAGGCTTCGCAAAGCAAAAGAGCATGCAATTATGGACGAACTCCTGAAAAAAACGAAGATATCCATCCCCCGTTCAATGCTCGCTACCGAGATCGCGATGCGATGGGAATCCTTAAAGCAACAGATGGGAGTCGATTCCGAAGAACATCTGGAAATGCTTCTAGAAATGTCCGGAAAAACTCGTGAACAGATTTACAACGAATGGGGACCGCTGGCAGAGAAGGCCCTTGCGACAAACATCCTTCTAGATAAGCTGATAGAGGCTGGGTCTTATACATCTACCGATGAAGAAGTCGATGCTGAAATAGCTAAGGAAGCAAGTCATTCCACGATGAGTCCAGCCGAGATCAAAACAGAGTATGAAAAGCATGGCACGATAAAGTATATCAAAGAAGATATCGCCATTAGGAAATTCTTCGATGATATCTTGTCTTCGACAACGATCAAAGAATCAGGTCAAATGTCCTATTTGGACTTTATGAAAAAAAATGATTAGATTTTATTTCGGAGTTCAATATTGAATCTCAATTATGGCAAATCAAAAGGTACCAGAGAAATGGCAATGTCTGAATATATGAGCAATCTCGTTCCGATTGTTATCGAGCAAACCGGTATTGGAGAGCGATCCTATGACATCTATTCGCGCCTTCTCAAAGATCGTATCGTATTCATCGATGGCGAAATCAGTGATGTCATTGCGGATTTGGTGATTGCACAGCTTTTGTTTCTGGAATCTCAGGATCCCTCCAGGGATATTTCAATCTATATAAACAGCCCTGGTGGATTGGTAACCGCAGGACTTGCAATATACGATACAATTCAATATATAAAACCCGATGTGCAGACAATTTGTCTGGGACAAGCATCGAGTATGGCTGCTCTTTTGCTCGCCTGTGGGACAAAGGGTAAGCGCTATGCCCTGCCCTCTTCCCGTATTTTGATACATCAACCATGGGGCGGAGTCTCTGGTCAAGCAAGCGATATCAGCCTTCAAGCGCGTGAGATCATTCGATTGAAAAAGCTTACAATCGATTACTTTGCGCTCCATTCTGGCCAGCCAATTGAAAAAGTTGCCCAAGATATGGAGCGAGATTTCTATATGAGCTCTCAAGAAGCTGTCGAATACGGGATCGTCGATACGATCATGGAGCCGCGAAAGCATGGCAAGGAATAAACAATTCGATCTGGAGCAGGAGACATTCTGTTCTTTCTGTGGGAAAAGTTCATCCTATGTCCGCAAGATGATTACAGGGCCCGGCGTCAATATATGCGATGAGTGTGTTCGTATTTGCAGTCAAATCCTCGATGAGGAAGAACAGAGAGTCACCGCTAGTTTTCTTACAGAAGTACCCAAACCTAAAGAGATCAAAGAATTCCTTGATATGTATGTGATTGGACAGGAATATGCCAAGCGAGTCCTTTCCGTGGCTGTTTATAACCATTACAAACGACTAGTACATAAAGTATCAGCCCAGTCTCCAGATGTCGAGATCGAAAAGTCTAATGTATTGCTCATAGGGCCGACCGGATCAGGTAAGACGCTACTTGCGCGCACTTTAGCCCGAAAACTCAAAGTACCTTTCGCTATGGCTGATGCAACGACTCTTACGGAAGCTGGATATGTCGGCGAAGATGTCGAGAATATTCTCCTCAAGCTTATTCAGAATGCAGGTGGAAATATTCAGGCAGCAGAACGCGGCATCGTGTACATAGACGAGATAGATAAGATTTCACGCAAAGGCGAGAATCCTTCGATTACGCGCGATGTATCTGGAGAAGGAGTCCAGCAAGCTCTTCTTAAAATCATCGAAGGAACCATATCTAACGTACCTCCGCAAGGAGGACGAAAACATCCAAATCAGGAGTATCTTCGTATCGATACAACCAATATCCTCTTCATCTGTGGCGGAGCCTTTGTTGGGCTAGACAAGATAATCGAATCGAGAATTTCCAGCCACCCCATGGGGTTTGGTGCGGATGTAAAAGCAAGACATGAAAAGATGCTAAGTCAGCTCTATTCAGAGTTGCAACCGGATGATCTTATCAAATTCGGCCTTATCCCTGAGTTTGTCGGACGCCTGGCGGTAAAAGTTGCACTGGATGAACTTACAAAAGAAGACCTCAAGCGTATCATCATCGAACCGAAGAATGCCTTACTCAAGCAATACAAAGCCTCTATGCAGCTCGATAATGTTGAACTGGAATTTGATGATGCTGCAATAGATGCTATTGCTGAAAAGGCTATTGTTCAGAAGACAGGAGCGCGCGGCTTACGCGCTATTATTGAAAAAATCATGGTGGATATAATGTACTCGCTTCCAAGTGATAATAATATAAAAAAGGTAATCCTGACGCGAGATGCGGTAGAAGGCAAAGGCAGCTGCATCTTCGAATATCGTCAAAAAACAGCCTAAGCGCAGAAATCAATGGGGTGGTTTGCTTTTCTCCGTTGGAGAAAGCAGCCTGAGAAACACCCATCGAACCTGATCCGGATAATGCCGGCGGAGGGATAAGATGATGCGTAACAAACAATTCATCGCAATTTTCGTAGTGATAGCAATGGCTTCAATTGCTGTCGGGACAGTATCAGCCCAAACAAGTACTCAGTCAAATCGGCTGAATAATGAGTTGATAATCTGGACCTATGATTCATTCATTTCAGAGTGGGGACCGGCTCCTCTTATTGCTCAAGCTTTCCAGAAAGAAGCTGGAATAAAGCTTCGCTTTGTGTCCAAGGGAGACGGTGGAGCGCTACTGTCTGCGCTATTCGACCCCATAAACAAGCCTAGCGCCGATATAATAATAGGACTCGATGACAAACAACTCGAGAAAGCTCTAAAAAGTGGCCTCTTTGCTCCGCTCAATCTAAAAAACCTCTCGGAAATCCAGAAGGATTTATTGCTGGATAAAACAAATAGGCTTGTACCTTTCGATTTTAGCCAATTTGCGCTAATCTGGGACTCTCAGAGTGGCATCGAGCCACCTCGATCACTGGAAGATCTGACAAAGCCTATTTATCGCAAGAAGTTAATAATTATGGATCCAAGAACCTCTACTCCTGGCTTGGGCTTTCTGGCATGGACAGAAGCAGTCTACAAGACTGATTGGAAAGAATATTGGAAAAGACTTGCTCCATCAGTACTTGCAATGACACCGAGCTGGGATACTGGATATGGCCTCTTTACAAAAGGCGAAGCCCCTTTAGTTTTGAGCTATTCCACTAGCCCCGCATACCATAAGGCTTTTGAAAACTCAGAGCGCTATCAAGCCCTTCAATTTGTGGAAGGGCATCCAACACAGATCGAATTTGCGGGTGTACTGATTTCCAGTAAGAAGAGAGAACTTGCACAAGAATTTATAGACTATCTATTATCCGCAAAATGCCAAGCTTTGCTGCCTGAAACACAATGGATGTATCCCGCTAACATCAAAACTGAACTGCCTCCTTCGTTCTCTATCGTGCAAAAATATCCGGCTTTGAGTGCAACAATTAGAGATCTCGACCATGATCCTTCAGAAGCAGCCGATCTTCTCATTGGAAATCCATGAGAGCCAAGATCTTTCTATATCTGGTGCTTTGCATTATTCTGATCTTCTCATTGGCCCCTCTCATTGCATTCTTGCATGCTGCCATAGTTGGTCTAAGCGAGATAGAAGGCAATATAGGAGGCATTGAGATCATTCTAGAATTCTTGAAGCAGATACCAGGATCGACGATAGCAAAAAGTCTTTGGTTTACAATACGCCAATCCTTTGCCAGCACTGCTCTGGCAATAAGCCTTGGGCTACCTGGGGCATGGCTGGCGGCACGATTCAGATTTCCTGGAAGGAAGACCCTTCTGTCCTTGGCTGCTATACCATTCTGTTTTCCTCCGATCCTAATTATTCTCGCCTTTATATGCTATTACGGAAAAGAAGGACTACTTCCAACGGCTCTTTCTCTAGTCTTTGGCTCGAGAGGGGAATATAGAGGAATTCTTTACAGTTTTTGGGGACTGGTTATCGTACATGCCTTCTATAACTTTCCTATTGTTGTGCACCAGATTTCAGCATTATTGTTGCGCATTCCCAATACTTCTTTTGAAGCTGCCAGAACTCTTGGAGCAAGGAAATCAAAAGCCTTTCGAACAGGTATTTTGCCCTGGATACTGCCTGGAATTGGCCAATCGGCAGGTTTAATCTTCTTATATTGCTTTTTTAGCTTTACTACAGTGCTCGTATTTGGTGGTCGCGCGGGAACGACACTCGAAGTCGAAATATACCAGGCTTTGCGATATCGTTCAAATCTGGCCCTTGCAGCAGTCCTTTCTATTATTGAGAGCGCTTGCGCGCTTTTAGGAATATGGATGTTGACGAGAATGCAGAGTAAGACGCGTGGGACGGTGAGAGACTTTGGAGCAGCGCACAAATTGGCAAAACCCAAGGGAAAACAATGGTTTTTGATCGTTCTTTATGAGATCTTAATCATAGTTTTCTTTATCGGACCGCTTTTTTCGATCGTGATCGAAGCATTTACGTTACCAGCGTCATTGAATAGCCCTGAGAGATTTGGCGTTGATAACTTCAAGCGACTCTTTACAGGATTTCAAGCGCCATTAACCGGAGCAATTCTTTCTACATTGAAATTGAGTGGAATTGCTGCGTTGTTGGCAACTTCTATTGGGATTCTTGCGAGCTTTAGCGCATTCCTTGCTCAGAGAATAGGGAAGAAAAGCATGCTCATTGATCTTCTGATGGATCTGCTGCAATGGCTTCCAATGGCTGTATCGCCCGCAGTTCTTGCATATGGATGGCTTTTTATATCTGTAAACCATATAGCGACTTATGCTCTCATCGCTGCTCAAGCTCTTATTGCATGGCCATTTGTGAGTAGAACGGTGGGCGCGTCGCTCCGTGCCATAGATTTTCGAATTCATGAAGCCGCCAAAACACTTGGAGCTTCACCTCTGAGAGCTTTTATGACGATAGAACTGCGGACGATCTTACCTTCGGTGGCGGCTGCTGCAGCCTTCGCTTTCTCCATAACCGCAGGAGATGTCAATGTACCACTTATGCTAGGAATGAGCGAGATTGAAACACTCCCTCTTCTTCTCTATCGCCTGACTGCGGCGTATCGATTCAATGAAGCTTGTGCCGCCGGTCTTGTACTTGGGCTCATGACGGGTATCGTATTCATGCTAAAGGAGAAAGCAGTCGATGTCGCTTGAAGTAAATAATTTGCTTATCGAACGCGATAGTTTTGCGCTTTTTGCTGACTTTTCTTTGGAGGAAGGAAAAATTCTTGCGTTGTTAGGTCCTTCCGGATGCGGAAAAACAACTCTCCTTCGCTCGATTGCAGGGCTCGAGATGATAAAGGAGGGCACTATTACGTTGAATGGCATTAGAATTGACAGATTGCCCACAGAAAAACGACATATAGGATTTGTCTTCCAGGATTTAGCACTATTCGAACAACTTAGAGTCCGGGATAATATTGGATATAGCCTGTTTATTCGAAGCGAAGAAAAAAGAAAGAGAGAAGAAAGGGTAATTTCTTTGGCTCGCAACTTCAAAATAGAGCACCTTTTAGGCCGTTACCCCTTTGAGTTATCGGGAGGCGAGCGACAGCGCGTTGCATTTGCCAGGGCTTTTGCATCCGATCCTTTGCTCATGTTGCTGGATGAGCCACTGTCTTCGCTAGATGCACCCCTGAGAAGAGAGATGCGACGTTTTATTCGGGAGCAGCTCTCAAAACAGTGCTTGACAACTATCCATGTTACACACGATGTGGAAGAGGCTATCGATTTGGGCGATGAAATCATCGTTATGCGCGATGGCAAAATGATCAGCAGAGGAATTATCAATGACTTTGAGAAAAAACCGGGCTCTGGCTGGCTTGCCAGATTTATGAACCTTGGCCTTGTGCTTCCAATAACAGAAATCTCGGCCTCAAAAGAGAGCCAACTCCTCAATATAATGACTTCCGAAGGAAACACGTTTCAAGTAAGTCGCAATTCGGTAAGCAATATCGATAAGGCATTGGAAAAAGCAATGTGCCTATATATCCCGTTTAGCGCTATAGAGATCTTTGGAAAAAACAACAACAGAAAGACAATGAAAGTCAAAATAGTCCGGCTCATCAGTGCAACTCCTCTGGCATCCAAACTGGTCTTGACGATTCCCGAAATGCAGGACTACTTTTTCGAGTTACCTACGCCTATATCCGACTTTTCAATGTCTTCTCAAGGAAAGGAAATTGAGATTTCAATAGATCAGGGTATGTGTCAAGTTCTTCCTGAAATACCATTATAAGCAGCATCGATGAGCCTTTTGATATCGATTGCACTCTCTTCCATCGAATGATTATCCTTCCAGGTGTATTGTATTCTTGCTGTACTCCTATAGAGCTCATAGCGCTGACGATAGATCTCTTCTATTTGTGATTCCCACTCATCCGAAAGAAGAAGCGGCCTTCGATGTCTTTGGTTTTGGAGTCTTCGCTTCAGTTCGGTTATCGATACATCCAACCAGATAGTAAGAAAGGAATCTCTTAGGATCAAGCGGTTAGAGTCGCGCAAGACTATGCCCCCGCCACAAGAAAGCACTAGGGAACTGAAACTCACAGCCATCAAGGCGAGCTGGTTTTGCTCCAAATCCCTAAAATGCTCTTCTCCAAAATCGCGGAAGATTGTTGGTATTGTGGTCTTTGTGTGCTCTTCGATAGCTCTATCCATATCAATGAAGTCAATTCCATAATTACTAGCAAGGAGAGAACCAATTTCGCTCTTCCCGGAGCCCATCATGCCAATCAACGCGATCTTCTTCATACTAAGCCAAGCACGTCATCAAAGATTCTTAGCCAATTCCCGCCGAGTATTTTCTGAGCTGCTGCATGATCATAACCATGGCTTCTCAGCGCCTCATAAAGAAGCGGAAACTCCCCTGAATCTTGAATCACCTTGCCGCCTTGCGGCATAAATCCGTCGAAATCAGAACCTATAGCACAGCTTTCGATACCCCCAACGCGCACAATATGATCGATATGAAGCAAGAATGCCTCTAGGCTACAGTCTCCGGGATCTTTTGTGACAAAACCGGGAACAAACATACAGCCAATAGCCCCACCATGATCAGCAATTGCTCTAATTTGGGAATCGCTCAAATTCCTCGGAATATCGAGAATATCCCGAGCATTCGCATGAGAAGCAATAAATGGACCAGTGGATATATCAACAACATCCCAGAAACCTTCTTCGCCTAGATGTGCCACATCGATGATAACATGGATTTCCTCCATCTTCTCGACAAGCTCCTTGCCGAGATTGGTAAGACCATCACTTCCTTCGGCTTTTAGGCCTCGACCAAAAGCATTGCGCCTATTCCAGGTCAAACCAATAGCCCTAACTCCGCGCTGATAGAATATTTCTAAGTTCTCCAATGAATCGCCCAATGCTTCTGCCCCCTCTATCGAGAGCAAAGCACATACACTTTTTGTCTCCAGAGCCCTATATATGTCCGCGCTATTCCTCGCAAGAAAGAATTCTCTGGGGTCGAATCTTAAGAGAGACTCGAGCGAATCTATCATGGCCATGGCTTCCCTTGTAGCCTCAGAAAGCTGCGAATCCTCAAGAAAGATAGCCATTACCTGGCATGCCACATGACCTCTGGAAAGCTTTGGCAAGTCCAAATGCACCGAATTATTATCTGCAAAAAAATTCCGTGGATCTCTCTCTTCCTTATTCATACTGCGACCTACGATAGCCATGAGCGTATCGCAGTGTGCATCGATCACATAGAAATCCTCTTGATTATGGTTATTCGACATAACTAATCCTTTTGTTATTCTTTTAATTTTGAAATCTCATCTCGTATTAAAGCGGCTTGTTCGAATTCCAAATTCTTTGCATGTTCGAACATAAGCTTCTCAAGCTCTTTTATTAAGGATCTTCTTTGCTCTGGAACCAGCAAGTTATGGGTGCGCCTAAGCATCTCGATTTCGTCATGAGAAGCCTCGATTCTCTCCTGCTTATGGCGCTCGAGTATATCCTGGACCTTTTTGCTAATTGTTCTAGGAGTTATTCCATGTTCAAGGTTATAAGCTTGCTGCATTTTTCTTCTGCGTTCGGTCTCCATAATGGCATTTTTCATAGCTGGGCTCATGACATCGGCATACATTACTACAAGGCCTGCCGCGTTGCGCGCTGCTCTTCCTATGATCTGAATAAGACTTGTCTCTGAACGCAAGAAACCAATTTTATCGGCGTCGAGAATTGCAATAAATGATACTTCTGGAAGATCTATGCCTTCTCTTAAAAGGTTTATTCCTACCAGTACATCGAATTCTCCCGCACGCAACTGTGTTAGAATCTCAACACGCTCGATAGTCTCTACCTCTGAGTGTATATAGCGAACACGAAGACCAAGTTCACTCAGATAATCTGTCAACTCTTCGGCCATTTTCTTTGTCAGTGTTATTATGAGACTTCTTTCGCCTTGCCTGGCTCTTTCACGCACTCGCGCATAGATGTCTTCCATCTGGCCTTCAGTAGGATGAACAAGAATCTCCGGATCCACAAGCCCTGTAGGACGAATCACCTGCTCTGCCAGAGTCTTGGATCGTCGAAGTTCGGTCTCACCTGGTGTGGCGGAGACATAGATTGTCTGCGCTACTATCGACTCAAATTCATCGATTCTTAGGGGTCTATTATCAAGTGCACAGGGTAATCGAAAGCCATAATCGACAAGCGATAATTTTCTGCTATGATCGCCATTATACATAGCTCCAAGCTGAGGCAGCGTCACATGTGACTCATCGATAAAACAAATAAAATCCTTCGGAAAGTAATCGAGCAATACTCCAGGTCTTTCTCCTGGCTTGCGGTTTGACAGCGGCGCAGAATAATTCTCTATACCACTACAATATCCCATTTCGCTAAGCATCTCTATATCGTATTCCGTTCGCGATTTTATGCGTTCTGCCTCGAGATACTTGCCATGAGCATTGAAGAATTGGTATCGCTCCTCTAATTCATTCCTTATGCTATCTACCGCCTTCTGTACCAAATCTTCTGGCATAACGAAATGCTTTGCCGGATATATTATTGCTTCCTCTAACTCATTCGAGGCCTCACCAGTAAGCGGATCTAGGCGACGTATCCGCACAATAGTATCAAAATCCAGTTCGATTCGATAAGCCTCCTCCAGATAGGCGGGAAAAATCTCCAGGACATCCCCACGAATCCTGAATCGACCGCGCTCTAATACCATATCGTTTCGTTCATATTGGAGGCTAATGAGATTCCGCTTGATTTCATCTATATCGACTATTTGGCCTTTGTCTAGATACAATCTCATCTCCCGATAAAGATCTGGCGAACCCAATCCATATATGCAAGAGACGGTCGCGACAATCACTACATCTCTGCGCTCCATAAGCGAGGCGGTTGCAGAAAGTCTCATTCGATCAATCTCTTCATTGATATCAGAGTCTTTTTCGATATAGAGGTCCTTAGAAGGTACATAGGCTTCTGGCTGATAATAGTCATAATAGGAGACAAAATACTCAACGGCATTCTCTGGAAAAAATTCCTTGAACTCGCGGTATAGTTGGGCAGACAAGGTTTTGTTGTGTGAAATCACAAGGGCAGGTTTCTGAATAGCTTCTATGACTTTTGCCATGGTATATGTCTTTCCAGAACCTGTTACCCCCTTGAGTGTCAAATACTTCTCACCCCTCTTAATGGCGCTCGAAATAGTCTCGATTGCTTGAGCTTGATCGCCTGCTGGCTCAAAGGGGGACACAACTTTAAAGGGCTTCACCTCCTGCGCTCCGCAAGAATAACTACAGTGCTCATCCTTTTCGAACCACGATAGAATTCGACATTAACGCGCTGCCCAGGACTTGTATCTTCCAGCGCTGCATATAGTTCTGCAATTTTGGTGACAGGTTTGCCGTCTATACTCACGATAATATCTCCGCCTATATAGAATACTGTCGATCTATAGCGCACTGCGGTTGTGCCTCCTTTGAGGCCAGCTTTTTCTGCATTGCCACCAGAAGTCACCGTCGACACGAGAAGCCCAGTCTCTACAGGTGCGGCTTTTCCACTCTGGCGTAGATAATTGACAAGATCCGGGAAAAGTTGGATTACCTGCATCTCGATCCAACCTCTCTTGACTTGGCCGTTCTTTATGAGCTGAGGAGCAATGCGAACTGCTGTATCTACTGGAATTGCAAAACCTATACCTACCGATCCTCCGGATGGCGAATAGATCATGGTATTTATTCCGATCATCTCTCCTTTCATATTGAATAGTGGACCTCCGGAGTTGCCAGGGTTGATAGATGCATCGGTTTGGATCATATTCTGAAGAATAGTTGTCTCGCTTTCCTGAATAGGACGCCCTAGGCCAGAGATAATTCCAGCTGTCAATGTCCTTTCGAGACCGAATGGGTTACCTATTGCTAATACCTTCTGTCCTACCTTAAGATCTTTCGATGTTCCAAAAGGAATAGGCCTCAGCTTTTTTCCTGGTTCCGGAGAAATCTTTATCACGGCCAAGTCGCTCTCGGGGTCTGTACCAATTAGCTTTGCTTCATAACGACTGCCATCTGCAAGGCTCACATAGAGCTTATATGCTCCTTCTACCACATGATTATTGGTGAGAATATAACCCTGCTCATCGATGATGCTCCCGGAACCAGATCCGCCACTCTGAGGCACAGGTTCCAGAAACCAGTTTATACCCAGCACTTCGGTGTTGATGTTGACCACAGATTCGTTGTACTTTTCATAGATTGTGATATTCTCGATCTCATCCGCACTATAACTGCTCATGCTCAGGGTTGAATTCGCCACCTGCAGAGAAAGACTTGCGGTCTTATCATCCTGAATACCTAGGCTAGTTATTTCTGGGATGTAAACCGCTTCATCGCCGTCTTGAGCTATTTTAGAAGCGACAGCCATAGTTGATTGGTTTTGATCAGATCTATCAAGAACAAATACTATGCCAGCAATTGAAAGAGCTGTCAAAGTCACGGAGACAACAATAACCAAACCTATCTGCGCCTTGGAATAGAGCCTCATTTGGAATACCTCCTTAATTCTCGCTTCTCCGCTTGAGTTATGGAATCAGCAAGCAAAGCGCTCTGTCCAAGAAATCTTAGATAAAGGTCAACTTTCCTTGTTTCGATTCTTCCTCACGAGCGAGCATGTATATATAATCAGACAACCTATTGAGTATGCGCAGCAAAACGGGCGAAACATGCTCTATTCTAGAAAGAGCGACTACGCGACGCTCCGCTCTGCGTGCAATTGTCCTCGCCAGATCTAGTGCCGCCGAACCCCCGGTCATTCCTGGCATGACGAAGCTCCTTATGGGAATGCGCATTTCAAGTTCATTGGTCTTGTCTTCAATTGTCTTTTCGTCATCTTCGTTGATAGGATTATCAAAAGGCATGCTCATAGATGCCAATTCCCCGGCTACTCTGAATAGAAGGCGCTGAATATACTCGATTGCGCAAAGAACATTGTCCTGCATGCAGAGATGACGTGCCATCCCGAGGGCTGATGAGAGTTCGTCGATTGTACCATATGCTTCTACTCTTGGCGAATCCTTGCCTATTCTCTCACCAGACCAGAGACCTGTTGTGCCCTCATCGCCTGTCTTGGTAATAATGCTCATATAGTTAAATTATACAGCCTAAGACCAACAATCAAGCTACTAGAGAGCTTTTTTATGCAGATTTAATGCCTTAAGATTAATGTAGCGCGATTTAAGGAAATAGACATGACTTCGGAGAATAGATACGTCCTTTATTTTCAAGTCAAAGGAACATGCCCTTACCTATCCAATAATCATTCCACTATGATGAACTTGCTGATTTTTCAGGATGAAGTTGACTCTCGATTATATAGTGCTTTGATATCGAATGGATGGAGAAGATATGGCAAAGAAATCTATCGAATGGAGTGCCCTGGCTGCAAGCTCTGTATTCCCCTAAGAATCAAGGCTGAGTCAATTCAGCTTACGCTTTCTTTGAATAGGATTCTAAAAAAAAATAATGATATCATCATTATTTCAAATCCACCGGAATTCGATGAGGAGCATTTCAGACTATGGCAGCGCTATTCTATTTGGAAACACTCCATACCTCTCAAAGACCTCAAAGAAGACTCTTATAAAAACCTCTTGGAACCATGGAGTCTGATATTTGAGTATCGAGATAATAGTAAATGCAGGAAACTGCTTGCAGTAAGCCATGTAGATCCTCTGGATGATGGATTGTCTTCTGTTTATTTCTCCTTTGAACCTGATGCAAGAGGACGGAGCTTAGGCTTTTTCTCAATCCTTGCTGAATCCTACCTGAGCAGTTTCGCAAAAAAGGCAAAACACCTTTTGTTGAATAAGGAAATAAAGGGAGAATCGGTTTCTCATTTCTATGAGAATAGAATACAGCACAAACTTGGACGTGATGATGCAAAAAGCCAAGCAGCTGACAATGATTCCGAAGATAAGCGCTATTATTACCTGGGCTTTTGGGTTCCCGGCGCCTCCAAAATGGATTATAAGGCGCGAATATCTCCCTTTGAAATAGCTATTGCCGATGAAAATATCGATGATCCGAATCCATGGAAGAGATTTCTATCTGAGAAAGAGGCCATTGCTTATCTCTCCAAGCAGAAATGGCAAGGACTCTCGTTGACTATTCCATAGCCTCATGATAATTTATTGCAGCTTTTTTAAAGGATTATGGATGAAAGGACAACGAATGGCATCCGAAGAGAATGAAAAACAAGCAAAAACAGGCATTAAGAAATCCGGCGATAAAAAGGGCGATAATAAACAAACCAAGACCACTCTAAAGAAAACCATAAAGAACCCCTTTGTGTATATTGGCACGATAATCATTCTTGTGCTTACTATTATTGCATTCGTGCTTATTCCAAGCATTAGCTCAGGTACGGGTGCTGGCGCTAAGCTTCCTTCATTTGGATCGTGGAATGGCAATCCAATACAATATACCTCAGGATCTTATTTTGCCCAGCAGGTGTCGCAGATAAACGACTACCTTCGACAGCAGGGACTTGATGAAACGCAATCGCAGCTCTACGCCTATCAAGTGTGGCGTCTCGCGTTTCAAAACACAGTGATCCGCACGGCTATCCTAGATTCGGCAAAGCGATCTGGCATGAAGGTAAGCGAAGAGACAATTGATGAAGAAATTTCTAAGAATTCCCAATTCCAGGTAGACGGCAAGTTCTCATTGGAAAAATACAACAGCACTCCTGCTGCGACCCGCCTTTCTATTAGAAATAGTATCCGGGAAGATATGCTAATCCAAAACTACTACAACGACCTTATGTCTGCTTCCCCTTCCACTGCGGAAATCGAATTTGTAGCATCGATGGCAAAGCCACAACGCTCAATTCAGTATGTCAACATCTCCTATGCCGACTTCCCTGTGGAGGAAACGCTCGAATGGGCTAAGTCTCACGAGTCTCTATTCAGGACGATTGGTCTGTCCAGGATTACCATTAGCACATCGGAAAAAGACGCAAAGAAAGTCCTATCCCAAATCAAGGAAAACAGCCTTTCTTTTGAAGACGCCGCAAAAAGCCACTCAAAGGATGTCTATGCGGATAAGGGTGGCGATATGGGTACAAAGACTTTCTACGATTTGAAAGGCGAATTCCTTGATGAAAAAGACGCAGAGAATCTCATGAGCCTCAAGAAGGGTGAAATTTCGCCGGTCTACAAACAAACCGGCAACACCTGGGCTTTTTACCGAATAAACAGCGAAGCGAAGGCTCCTGATTTCTCAAATCAATCCGTCCTAGACGAAGTCAAAAGCTATATTTTTGATAGAGAAAAGAGTGTGCTTGAATCTTGGGCTCTGGCAAAGGCAAATGAATTCAAAGCTGAAGTCATGAACGAATCCTTCGAATCTGCAGCAAAAAAAGTCGGACTCCAGGTAAAGCCAGCAGGTCCTTTTATACTCAATTACGGCAATCCAGGTTTCTATTTCTATGGTCAGCAAGTTAGCCTTTTTCAAGAGCCTTATCGCTCGCTGGATACCGATCTTGTTGGTGCTGTAGAGAACGAGACTTTCCTTACCACGCTTTTCTCAACACCCAAAGATGCAGTATCTGAACCCGTGCTCTTAGATGCTTCGGTAGTGGTCATGAAGGTCACGGAAGACAGAGAGGCAAGCGATCAGGAAACCTCTTATACAAAATTCTCTTATCCCTATTTTTTCCAGACCGCCATGGAGAACCATATTCGAAATTCCATTCTAACATCGGATAAATTTAAAGATAACTTCAATGCTACTTTTGCGAAGCTCTTTGTGTCTAATTAACTAAAGGTATTTCAGCACAAGGAATAAAAAAGGGGGCTGTCCATTTTTACTGAGAGCCCCCTTTCATCTATCCTCTTCCTCACTAGAGCGCAACACAGACAAAAATACTTCTTTCCCCAGCTCGACATTTCCGATGATCTTTAGTTTCTTCTTGCCCTCTTTTTGCTTCTCTAGCAGTTTTCTTTTGCGTGTTATATCCCCTCCATAGCATTTAGCAAGAACATCTTTTCGAACAGGATTGACTGTCTCTCTAGCTATTATCTGACTTCCGATGGATCCCTGAATAGGAATCTTGAATTGTTGGCGTGGAATATTGTTGCGCAAGCGCTCGCAGACAACCCTAGCCCGATCGTATGCATTTGGCCTATAAACAAGCATCGAAAGTGCATCAACGGGCTCTCCATTTATTAAGAAGTCCAATTTTACAAGGTCTGTAGGCCTATAACCTGTCACTACATAATCGAAACTGGCATATCCGCGCGATATAGACTTGAGTTTATCGTAGAAATCAAAGAGGACCTCCGCAAGAGGCATTTCAAATATGAGTTCTACGCGCCTTTCATCCAAATGCAGAAAAGATTGCTGACTTCCACGTTTGCTTACGCAGAGAGAAATTATATTGCCTATATAGTCTACGGGTGTAATTATCTCCGCTTTTATATAGGGCTCCTCTACGTTCTCAATGCGCGAGGGATCAGGATAGTCGCTTGGATTGTCGATATATAGGGTTGAGCCATCTTTGAGAATCACCTTATATCGAACTGACGGCGCAGTCATAATGATTGATTGATCATATTCGCGCTCAAGTCTCTCTTGAACAATCTCAAGATGTAACAGTCCTAGAAATCCACATCGAAAGCCAAATCCCAGGGCAAGTGAATGGTCTTTTTCAAATATAAGCGATGCATCGTTTAGTACGAGTTTTTCGAGACTATCTCTCAATTCCTCATAATCTGAAGAATCCATAGGATAAATTGAGCTGAATACAACTGGCTTTACTTCTCTAAATCCAGGCAATGCAGTATTACAAGGATTTTCATGATCTGTCAGAGTATCACCAACGCGTACTTCTTTTACGGTTTTTATACCTGCAATGCAGTAACCCACCTCGCCTGCAGAGAGCTCCATTGCTGGAGAAAGCGCCATTCTGAAATGCCCCACCTCCTCTACTTCATGGACCGCCCCTGTAGACATGAGCCTGATATGCATACCTTTCTTTATAGAACCTTCTTTTAGCCTAAGGTGTACGATAGCCCCTCTATATGGATCGTAATGCGAATCAAATATGAGAGCCTGAAGAGGATTTTCTGCTCCACCCTTGGGCGATGGAATCCTCTCTACAATCGCCTCGCAGAGCTCATCAATGCCGATTCCCAATTTGGCGGATACGGCAAGAGCGCTTTCTCCTTCCAAACCTAGATCTTTTGTGATCTGACCTCTTACGCCTTCGATATCGGCACTAGCCATATCAATCTTGTTTATGACCGGAATTATCTCCAAATCATGTTCTAAAGCCATGTACATATTCGAAAGCGTCTGCGCCTCGACGCCTTGTGTAGCATCGATGACCAGGACAGCTCCCTCACATGCGGCGATCGCCCTAGAGACTTCATAAGAGAAATCGACATGTCCAGGGGTATCGACAAGATTAAGCATATAAGTCTTTCCATTTTTAGCTACATAAGGAAGACTGATGGCCTGGCTCTTAATCGTTATGCCTCTCTCTCGTTCGATATCCATATTATCGAGCATCTGATCCTGGAATTTCCTTGAATCGATAAGGTGAGCCTTTTCGATAAATCTATCGGCAAGAGTACTTTTCCCATGATCTATATGCGCAATAATACAGAAATTGCGAATGAAGGCGGGCTCAATCATAGGCCAACTGTATACGAAACAAAGGCTTTTATCAACAGATTCTGATTTCCTTCCAAGGATTACCTACTGTCTCTATATCAAAAAATACCATTTCGGATATATAATACTTGAAATCTGGAGAACCTTAATGAATCTAGAAAATATTTCTATTATGAAAAAAGAAGGCATGCGAAAAGATCATGAAATCATGGTATATGCGCTATCCACCTGTATCTTTTGTAAGAGAGCATTAACCTTCCTCGATGTGAATCATTTTGCCTATAAATATCTTTATATCGATCTGGTTCCACTTGAATCAAAAAACGCGATTAAGAATGAGCTTACCCAGAGATTTAAAGAAAACGTCATCTTCCCTTTTATGGTAATAGATTCCAGAGAACATCTCATCGGATTCATTGAGACAGAATGGAAAATGGCATTAGGAGCATAAGTTCTGGATGAAAGACATCTATCTTGATTGGGCTGCAACAGCACCCCCCGATCCTGACATAATGCGCATTGCACTAGAATTCAGTCTTAAAGCATATGGAAACCCTTCAAGCAAGTATTGGCTTGGAAAAGAGGCTCGGCAAGCTCTCGAAGAATCGCGTTTGAGAGTCATGCGCTCCATGGGTGTTACAAAAGGGAGCCTTATTTTTACAAGCGGTGGAACTGAGGCAGATCACATTCCTATCTTTGCAATCCTTGAAAAGCTGAAACGAGCTAGTTCTGCAGAAAAACCCATGCACGCTATCATATCTTCGATCGAACACTCTGCAATTGAAGAGCAAATGCGCATTTTGGAGAGACTTGGACTTCAGGTTTCAAGGATCGATCCTGATTCGAAAGGACATATTGAAGCCGAACAAATCGAATCTAGAATTCGCAAAGAGACAGCCCTTATCTGCATCATGAATGTCAACAATGAAACAGGAGCTATTCAAAATATCAAGGCAATAGCGGAGAGTATCAAGGAGACTGTTCTCCAAAAGAAGATAAAAAAGCCCTGGCTCCATGTAGATGCTGTTCAAGCGCTTGGAAAATTATCAATTAGAGATCTTGAGGACTATGCGGATAGCTTTGCAATATCAGCACATAAAATTCGAGGACCAAAAGGAGTCGGCGGACTTTGGATTGCTCGACCTCTAGAAGCTTTTATCCGCGGCGGAGGACAAGAGTCTGGCATGAGGCCAGGTACCGAGAATCTGTTTGGCGCACTTGCCTTTTCTCTTGCCGCTGAAAAAGCGGCACTATCGATGCAGGAAAACCAAGAGAAAGCTATTGCACTTGAGAAGCGACTCTTAGATGGCATATCCAGCATTCCCAATACACTCACACTTCCCGAACGAATTCCCCAGGACAAGGGCTTTGTCCCTTCGATAATATCAATGGCTTTCCCTGGTTTAGGTGGAGAAACTATGGTGCGAGCATTGTCGGATTGCCACATTGCTGTCTCTACTGGCTCAGCATGTATGTCGAACATCCATCTTGCAGAACGGAGAGTCTTGAAGGCCATGCTAGTGCCTGATGACATAGCTTTTTCATCAATTCGTGTCTCTACCGGACCATTGACAACCCCACAAGACATTGATTCTTTTCTGGAACAGGCTGAGGTCTTGTATCGAAGGCTCAAAACCTGATAATACAGGGGCTATGCATGATCTTTTCCTGATTAAACCGGGCGAAATCGAACTAAAATTGGGCAACAGACGCGAATTTACGCGCCGCTTGAAAGAACAGATAACCAAGAGGCTCAAGGGAATTCCATTTATTTTCGAGGAATATCCAGGCAGGTTTTTCCTGACTGTGGAAGAGAAAGATTCGGAATTGGCTCTATTCGTGCTTCAGCATTGCCCGGGGATAAATGGTGTTGCAAAAGCCATTAGGATAAAAAAGGATATAGATGAGATCTGCCAGGCCACAGTCGAATGTGCAAAGACAGAGATTTCGGCTGGTTCGCATAGTTTCAAAATAGAAGCCAGACGTTCAGACAAGAGTTTCCCTTTGGATTCCTACAAGATATGCGTTGTCGCCGGTAATAGCCTGCTCTCCGAATATCCGAAGCTCTCTGTAGATGTTCATAACCCAGATTTTATAATCAGTATTGAAATCCGAGAGCAAGCCTATGTCTATTCCAGGACCGTTGCAGGACCTAGAGGATTACCTGTAGGGAGCCAAGGCAAGGGTGTTCTGCTTCTCTCCGGAGGAATTGATTCACCGGTAGCGGGATACATGATGGCTTGTCGGGGTCTTGCACTCGAAAGCATTTATTTCCATAGCTATCCTTATACCTCTCCCGAGGCCCAGCAAAAAGTCGAACGCCTTGCCGCGCGCATCTCAATTTGGACAGGAGGCATGAATCTATGGATTGTACCATTTACGGATATTCAGCTTGCTATCGCTAAAGCATCTTATGAGGAGGCAAAAACATTGATGCTTCGGATGGCAATGATGCAAGTAGCCGATATAATTGCCCATCGCATAAACGCAAACTCTGTCGTAACCGGTGAAAGCCTTGGGCAAGTTGCAAGCCAAACAGCGGAAAACATGCGCTTATCTCAGAGCAAAACTTCCCTGCCTGTTTTGAGACCTCTGATCGGAATCGATAAAGAAGGGATCATTGCTATCGCTCGACAAATAGGCACATATGATATCTCAATCTTGCCTTATGAAGACTGCTGTGTCCTATTTAGCCCTAAGCACCCAATTCTTAAGCCTGATTTTGGCGAGCTGAGGAGCCATTTTGAATCGCTTGCTTTAGGTAATCTAATTGAATCGGCTGTCGATAATTCTGAAAGAAAATGCTTTGATTTCGCAGATGCGCTAAAATCTGGTATATAATAAAAAAGCCACCATGAATCTATGATGGCTCCATCTATATCCCCAAGGGGAATCGAACCCCTGTTGGCGGGTTGAAAACCCGCTGTCCTAACCTCTAGACGATGGGGACATTCCGACATAGGGCCTCTCTCGGGGCGAGAGTGCCGAACGGCAGTGAACCTATCAGAATTTCCAATACATGTCAATAAGCAAGGCTATAATTGAGATGCTATTAGAGGGCAAACTTGCATTCAATGAGAGTTTATATGTCTTCTTTAGCAAGATGCTCCATGATTTTCTTCTGTAATTCCTGAGCTAGCTTGTTTTCGGGCATTATGCGCAATGCAAGTTCGCAATCGGCATGAGCTTGCGCATAATCGCCAAGCTGCCACCAACATAGAGCTCTTCTATATCGGGAAAAGAAATGATACGGGTGTATCTCAAGAGCCTTAGAAAAATCTTCTATTGCTTGTGGCAGCTCCTTTTGAATGCTCTTTACAACTCCGCGGTAGTATAGAGCCTTATAGCAGTTGGGATCGAGAATGAGACAGCTGGTAAAATCGGCTAGAGCTTGTTCATATTCGGATTGTGCAAAATAGGCCATGCCTCGATGTTTGTACACCACTGCTGCAAGCGATGCCTCGGGCTTTTTATCGAGAATCTTGGTATATATTGATATGGCACTATTGAAATCTGAGGCATTATGTGCGTTGAGAGCAGAGAGAAGCAGCATATCCATGTCAAGGCCATTCGATCGATTCGAAGCTGAGACCTGGTTTTCATTTGGATAAGCTGTCTCTCTTTGTTCCATCATCTGGCCAGAAAATGAGGGAATAGGTTCTGTTATTTCTTCAGATATACCAAAGATTTCGGCTGTTTTCTGTTCTATTTTTCCATAGAATCCCTGGCGACGCTTTTTAAGCGCATCGCTCAGTCTTTTTTGATAATCCAGTATTTCCTGAAAAATTATGTCGGACAGGGTAAGTGTAGCGTTTAGGGCGGCTAGTTTCCTTTTCAAAGGCTCATCGAGAGGGGTGAATTCTGCCTTGTAGACAATTTCATGCTCTACCTCCGCCCACGCCTCCTGTAGAATGGTTCTCAACTGAATCTCCATTACATATCTTTCCAAGCCTTCACAGAGCGGAACAAGCTCATCGGGAATGCGAATCAACACATGGATTGATTCATACCCGAATTCCCGAACCGAACGGTCCTGTCCTTTGCGCTCGATTTCGACAACCTCATAGCGCTGGTCAAGAAGATGTACGGTCTCTTCCAAATCTCGCAAAAATGGACAAATAATTCGCATAGCAAGAACATCATTTATGGGCAAGGGGTCTTTATGCTCATCCCAAGCTTTCTTAAGGAATCTTATTTTTTTCGAAAAATAGGATTCGAAATCTTTGACCCTGCTCTTTATAGTTGGGTGTATTCCTTTATCCTGCAAAAGATTGGAGATGTCACTGACTGTCTTGGCTAGAGCTTCCTCATAGCCAGTCCGATGTTGATTGTAAAGCTTTTCCAAAAGAGTCTTGTTTGGAATATTCTCAAGATCATTCATGAGAATAAAGTTATCATGAAATATTTCTTTCGGCAAAGGAGGGATCAACATCATTGTTGTTTAAATTCCTGGCTTGCCTGTGCTGTGCATGGAGCCGCAGAGAATAGCATTGTGTACAGCCACATCGATTTTATTCAGAGATCGGCAAAATTCAATTCATCGCGCAAGAACACCATTTATGAAGAAATAGATATGAAAAGTACCTGGTATTGTCTCTTTAAGACTCTTTTCCAGAGCGCTCTTAAATGTCATATACTCTGAAGAGAAACTTGCAATATCTTGTGTTGAGAAATCCATAAACAGAGCGTTCTTCCCTTCAACTATTCGCAGCAGGGAAATATCCGTATCTGTCAGAATCTTAAGATCCCTGGAAAGAGGTCCAAGCAGAAGCTCTTCAACAGTAGCCTTGGCTTTTTCCTTTAGAGTCCCAATTGGCGCTATAGGACGCTTCTCCAGCCTCAATTCTCCTTTTTTCTTATCTGGGAAATAGAGACGCATGCTATTATATTGAAGCGTTGGCCCTTTCCATACAATGAATACAACGGCAAGAAAAATCACCAGGGCGATAATATAGCCTTGCTTATGGTCTTGTTCTTTAGATGGATTCATATCATTGCTCGAAATGTTCGATAAAGTCACAAACACCATTGTATATGGCATCCGCAATTTGTCTCAAGTAGCCAGCTTGGGACAAAAGAAGAGCCTCAGCCTTATTGGTCACAAAACCCACTTCAATCAAAATCGAAGGCATTTTTGCATTTCGCACTACAAACCACTCTTCAGCGCGGATCCCTCTCGCGGGGCTTCTATCACCGATTATCCTGTCCATCCTTTGATATACTTTCTGAGCTAGGATTATGCTCTCGGTAGTAAATTCTTCTTCAAGCATGATATTTATGATGGGAGCGATGTCCTCTCCTTTCTCTTTAGCGGTTCTTTCATCGACCACGGTACGTCGGTAATTGGGATTTAAGTACCAGACCTCAAAACCTTTCGTATTCTTGTTAAAAGAGGCATTGGCATGGATGGAAACATAGATTATAGCCTCAGTTTCTTCCAATTCTATCTTATTTGCTTTTTCGACCCGTTCCTCAAGAGTTGGATAAATGTCGCTCGAGCGGGTAAGAACAATCGTCTTTTCAGGATATCGAAGGCGCAATAGATCGGCGAGTCTAAGCGCGATACTGAGATTTACATCTTTTTCTTGAAGCTTGAAGTCCTCGAATTCTCCTATAGCCCCTGGATCTTTGCCACCATGCCCTGGATCTATGACAATGGCTTTTACCAAATATCTTGATGATATTTGCGATTTTATTTCGAAGAATTCTTGAACTGTCCGTGCAAATTCCTCCTTGATTTGCAGAGATGTAGCCGATTCGTAAGGCGCGGGCACTTCTTTTACTATTGTCCAGTCGAGAAGCACGTATGGAACATCCATGGCAAAGCGCACACTGCGACCTTCTTTTGTAATGGTTCCGGCATGAACTAAAGGATCATATTCCAGGGTAGCCTTTAGCGAACAGGCTAGATCAGAAATGCTCATATCTTCTTGTTTTGTATCATTTGCACCAAATAATGGTAGAATGCATAGGGCAATCATGGCTAGCATGGCCAGAGTCTTGTACAAAATCTTTAAGCAAAATCTTTTCCTGGAGATTAAGACTAAGATCATATCCGGAAGGTTATGCATTTCAGCATAACAATAGCAGGAATAGGCTTGTCTGTCACCCCAAAGCAGTGTTTTCCGATGCGCTGGAGCAAACCAAACATAGAGAAACACAGAAAATCACTACAGGGATTATTGCATCGGAAGTCTCCATGATAAGAAATAAGATAAGAAAGAGCACCACTATATATTGTAGTATCATACTGCTATGATAGTATAGATAGTATAGCGCAGCTCAAGGAGAGAGAATATGAAAATAAAGCGCTTGTTTACCAGAGCAGGCTATGGCCCTTATGAGAAGATCAAATGGGAAAAGAGGAAAAGTGAGATCAAGAATCCCGATGGTTCTATTGTGTTTTCAACGGATTCTGTCATAGTGCCTTCATTCTGGAGCTCTATAGCAAGCGATATCCTAGCCCAAAAATACTATCGAAAAGCCGGAGTCCCCAAAGATAAGGCACTCGAATGGACGAAATTTGTCCCTGTCTCTCAGACAATCCTCTCTGAAGAGGATATGGTCGATGATGCCGAACACGATGCTCGGCAGGTATTCCATAGGCTTGCCTATACATGGTGCGACTGGGGACAAAAAGCGGGATACTTTGATTCCGAAGAAGATCGACAAGCCTTTTATGATGAGATCTGCTATATGCTAGCACATCAGATTGCGGCACCAAATAGTCCCCAATGGTTCAATACGGGGTTATTTTCTGTTTATGGCATCGAAGGACCCGCCCAGGGGCATTACTTTATAGATCCCGATTCCAATGAGATGGCAAAATCCGAATCAGCCTATGAGCGACCTCAGCCTCATGCTTGTTTCATTCTCGATGTAAAGGATGACTTGGTGAATGAAGGCGGAATTATGGACCTCGTAACAAAAGAGGCTCGTTTATTCAAATATGGTTCTGGTACAGGATCAAATTTCTCACGCTTAAGAGCTGCAAATGAGAAGCTTTCTGGAGGGGGTGTTTCATCGGGTCTTCTCTCGTTTCTAAAAATAGCCGATAGATCTGCCTCAGCCATTAAATCCGGTGGTACAACTAGACGCGCCGCTAAAATGGTTATCCTCGATGCAGACCACCCCGATGTTGAAGATTTTGTTCACTGGAAGGCCGAAGAGGAATATAAGGTCGCCTGCCTTGCGGCAGGCAGTGGCCTTTTGAATCATTATGCGCAGGCAATGATCTCTGCGATTGAAGACATGGGAGTTCAGGACGAAAACAGCTATCTGCCCGATCGAAATCTGCTCTTGGGCAAGGCAATAAGACAAGCACTCGATGCAGGAATCCCTTCATCATGGATTCATCAGGTGCTGACCTATTATGCACAGACCGGTAGAACTCCTCGAATGCCACTATACAATACATCCTGGGAATCAGAAGCTTATAACACTGTTTCCGGCCAATCTTCTAATAATTCCGTAAGAGTTGATAACGATTTTATCGATGCAGTTATCAACGATCTAGATTGGAAACTGATAGCCCGTACTACGCGGAAGCCCTTCCGTGTAACCAAAGCGCGCGATCTCTGGAATGAAATTGCAGAATCAGCGTGGTTTTGTGCGGATCCTGGTCTGCAATTCCATACGACAATCAATGAATGGCATACTTGCTCCGCCGATGGCGAGATTCGCGCGTCTAATCCATGCTCTGAGTATATGTTCCTCGATGATACAGCCTGCAATCTGGCTTCTTTGAATTTGCTATCTTTTTATAATTTTGAAACATGCAAATTTGATGAAGCAGCCTATCGCCATACGATTCGGATCTGGACACTTGTACTCGAAATTTCGGTTGTAATGGCGCAATTCCCCTCTAAGGAGATCGCTAGAAATAGTTATGACTATCGGACCCTTGGATTGGGATACGCCAATCTAGGAAGCCTGCTCATGGTTATGGGTCTTCCTTATGATTCCGATAATGGAAGAGCTCTGGCAGCTGCTCTATCGGCAATTCTTACTGGTGAAGCTTATACCCAATCAGCTATTATGGCGAGAGAATTTGGGCCCTTTGCTCGTTATGAAGCTAATAGACAATCTATGCTTAGAGTGATCAGAAATCATAGGCATGCGGCATATGATGCCGCAAAGGAGCAATACGAGGCATTGAGTGTTTTCCCTAAGGGCCTAGATTCACGGTCATGCCCTACTAATCTTCTAAACGCAGCGCACGAATGTTGGGATGAAGCATTGAAGCTAGGAGAAAAGCATGGGTTTAGGAATGCTCAGGTGACCGCCATAGCACCAACCGGCACTATCGGACTCCTAATGGATTGCGATACTACAGGTATCGAACCCGATTTTGCGCTTGTCAAATTTAAAAAACTTGCTGGCGGAGGGTATTTCAAGATCATCAACACCTCGGTCCCTCCTGCTCTCCATGCGCTTGGCTATTCTAATAGCCAAATTAAGGAGATCATACAATATGCTCTGGGAAGGGGAACATTCGAAGGAGCACCGGGAATCTCCCGTCAGTCACTAATCGATAAGGGCATTCCAAATGACTCAATCGATAGAATCGAAAAGTCTCTTCAAAACGCAATCAGTCTGGATAGCTGCTTTTCTCCATCTATTGTTGGCTATGATGTTCTAGAAAAACTGGGAATATCGAAAGAGGAAGCTAATGCTCCTGGATTCAGCCTTCTATCTCGCTTAGGCTATGATGAAAAGCAAAAAAAAGAAGCTGAGATCTTTGCGTGTGGAACAATGGGTATGGAAGGCGCCCCTCATCTTAAATCGGAACACCTATCTGTCTTCGACACGGCGACGCCCTCTGGAAAGAAAGGCAGCCGCAGCATATCGTGGCAAGCGCATATAGCCATGATGGCAGCAGTGCAGCCATTCATCACGGGAGCCATCTCCAAGACCATCAACATGCCCAATAATGTGAGCATAGATGACATAAAAGGGGCATATTTGCTCGCTTGGAGATCTATGCTGAAATCCATCGCCATATATAGAGACGGATCAAAACTTTCTCAACCTCTTGCCGCTTTAACACCAGGATCAAATCTCATTGCCGATTCGATCATAGCTCTACAGTCTGATGAACTCACTTCAGAAGATATTTCTTCTCTGGAAATGGTTCCAACCGGCTTAGCTCATAAGAGTATCGAGCCTGAACTTCCTGGCCTTCCTGTTGCACCTCGCGGTGTCAGGAGAGCTCTTCCAAATAGAAGAAAGGGCTATACCCAGAAAGCAAAGATAGGGGGTCATTCCATCTTCCTTAGAACCGGCGAGTACGAAGATGGTAGCCTTGGAGAAATTTTCCTCGATATGCATAAGGAAGGTGCTGCTTTCAGGAGCATTTTGAATTCTTTTGCAATTGCCATATCCTTGGGTTTGCAATATGGGGTACCTCTTGAAGAATACATAGACGCCTTTACATTTACGAAATTCGAGCCAAACGGAATAGTCAGCGGGCATGATTATCTAAAAATGACGACAAGTGTCCTGGATTTTGTTTTCCGCGATCTCGCAATCTCCTATCTTCATCGTTATGATCTCGGACAGATCAAGCCCGAAGACCTCATTGCTACATCCACGCAATCGCTTTCCGCTAAGGTTCCTAACGCCTTTGAGAGTGGTAAAAAACACATTCCAATAAAAAAAGAGACGGATATTATGCTCATCAGGGAAGCCAAGCAAAAAGGGTATGAAGGAGATGCCTGTCCTGTTTGTGGTAACCTTACGCTCATCAGAAATGGTACCTGCCTCAAATGTGAGACATGTGGATCCACCACCGGATGCAGCTGACTCTTGAGTGTAAGTCGATATTATGGATTATGACAGCGGCCTGATAAAGATTGCCATGACCGTCACGAACCCTCCTTAAACTGTATATGTATTAGTTATTATTTGGCAAATCTTGCAAAATTCTCAATAAAATAGCTTCAAGATCGCATCATTATTCATTTTAATGCTTATATTATAAAAAGTTATTATAATGTGACCTTATTGACTCTGATACGAAAATAGGCAAAAATGAATGCATGTCTTTGTCATTCATAAGGCAAAACAAAAGGAAGGAGCTTTGATGAAAAAGCGCAAGATAATAATCATCGGGGCAGCAGGAAGGGATTTTCACAACTTTAATGCTCGATATCGAGAAGATGAATCAACCGAGGTTGTAGCTTTTACGGCTGCGCAGATTCCAAATATCGACGGAAGAAGATATCCAGCTGCTCTTGCAGGACGACTTTACCCAGAAGGGATACCCATTTATTCCGAAAGCGAGCTTTCAGATCTAATTAGAAAATATGATGTAGATGAATGCGTATTCTCTTATTCCGATGTGCCCTACTCTCATGTCATGAAAATGTCGGCGATTGTGAATTCGGCCGGTGCTTCCTTTGCGCTGCTTGGCCCTAAGGAAACCCAACTAAAATCGAGCAAGCCCGTCATATCGGTTTGTGCAGTACGCACCGGCTCAGGCAAAAGTCAGACTTCGCGAAAAATCGTCCAAATGCTTATGAAGCGCGGGCTTAAAGTGGTTGCGATTCGCCATCCCATGCCTTATGGGGATCTTGTACAACAGAAAGTCCAGCGTTTTGCAACTATAGAAGATCTCGCCCATTATAGGTGTACTATTGAAGAGATGGAGGAATATGAGCCGCACATATCTCGTGGCAATGTCATCTATGCAGGAGTGGACTACGAGGCCATTCTTCGCCAGGCGGAGAAAGAAGCAGACGTAATTCTCTGGGATGGCGGAAATAATGACTTTTCGTTCTATATTCCAGATCTTCAAATAACGGTCGCAGATCCGCTGCGCGCTGGCAATGAAGTATCCTTTTACCCTGGCGAAGTCTGTCTAAGAACAGCTCACGTCATAATAATCAATAAAATCGATTCAAGCTCACCCGAGCAGATCCAGATAGTGAGAGAAAATATAGCACGGACAAATCCTTCTGCCACTGTCATCGAAGCGGCTAGCCCTATCATTGTGGATCGCCCCGAGCTCATCCGAGGCAAGCGAGTATTGTGTGTGGAAGATGGGCCCACTCTTACACATGGCATGATGAAATTTGGAGCTGGTGTGGTAGCAGCTCGAAAATTCCAAGCCTCACAGCTCATAGATCCCCGGCCATTCCTCAGTGGGGGATTAACACAGACATTCAATACTTATCCCGATATAGGGACTCTCCTTCCAGCAATGGGATATAGCGATATGCAGAAGCGAGATCTTGAAGATACCATAAATAGAACCGACTGCGACACTGTCATCATAGCAACTCCTATTGATTTGAACCGAATTATTCACATAAAAAAGCCAACCGTGCGAGTCGATTACGAACTTCAAGAGATAGGATTGCCTAATCTCGAGGAAGTGTTAGAGGATTTTTGCAAGAGAAAAGGCTTATCTTAATATAAATATAATAAGAATCCGCTCAAGGTAATGAGTTGATCCTACATGAAAATAAGAGGGGCTGCCCAACTCGTTGGGCAGCCCCTCTTATGGTCTTGGACCTTAGCCAGCAATAATGGCTTCTGTCGGACAGGCCGCGGCACATGCTCCACAATCAATGCATGTCTCTGGGTCAATAAATCGAGCATTGTCCTTTTCGCTAATTGCGCTGACCGGGCATTCGCTTTCGCATGACCCACAATTCGTGCAAGCTTCCGTCACTCTGTACGCCATTTCAAACCTCTCTAAAAAGTAATATCATTCCTTGAAGGATGTTTTATTATTTTATCATCAAGCATCGAATATGGGAATGGGTTTTGGATTGTGTCCAGACTTGTTCGCAATTTGCTGCTAGAAAAATCATTGTGGAATAATATATAGAACAGGAATCTTCATTCAGATGAAACCTGGGCAATATCTTGGATTCCATTATATAGCTTCCATTCATTGCGGCATCGATCAGCCTGAGGAAGACATACCGAAAAAGCCTCGAGCCACAATCTATTGGAGCCTTGTCCGCCATATAGCATATCTCCAAGAATAGGCAAGCCTATCCATGCGCAATGAGCCCGAATTTGATGGCGAAAACCCTTCCGAATTTCAACCTCGAGGCACACTGCCTCATTTGGTAGTCGCAGTCTTGCATTGCTTTCTTCTATCATCCTATAGGCTGCAATAAATTTACTAACATATATCTCTTTTGTAATTGGCTTTTTGGATTTGGAAGCAAATTCTGCCGCAATACAGGACACCGAAGCGCCTTTTGGACCATATGGACGAAAATAGCTTTCGATATATGCTTCTCTTTTAGAAAAAAGCTCTTCAATCAAACATGATTGCTTTTCTTTCAATGTTCCAGGCAAAGATCCTAAAAGCTCACATTCTGAGAATGTAGAGATTAGAATATAGCGTTTCACAATGGCAAGTTCTTTCTGTGCTTGCCGAAGCTCCTCGAGACTCTGCGGATTTGCTGCAAATAGCAGAATTCCAGATGTCATCTGATCTAGCCTATAGATAAGACCGAGCTCTTGATCCATTTGAGACTCTCTAAGCCTAGGTATTCCCTGATCATATAGCCAAGATACTATAGAGTGATCGCTTTTCTTTTGACATACGGAATGCCAGCCGCATGGCTTGTAAACAGCCGTAACCCGATCATCTTGGCCGATTATAAAAGGCTCCTTCTCTTCTGAAAATGGCATCATTTATTCCATTTCCTTGTTTTGAAGCCTATAGAGATTCCAATACAAACCATGCAGGGCAATCAACTCATCATGTGTGCCTATCTCTGCCACACGACCTTGTCCAAGTACGATGATCCTATTAGCATCGCGAATGGTTGAAAGCCTATGTGCGATAACGATGCTTGTATGGCCTTTTAGAAGACCTTCAATGCCTCTCTGAAGTAGCTTTTCTGTCTCGGTATCGATAGAACTTGTGGCCTCATCCAGAATAATCACAGATGGCTCATGGGCAAGGACTCTTGCAAAAGAAATTAGTTGTCTTTGACCAAGCGAAAGATTTAGCCCTCCTTCTGAAAGTGGAGTATCGTAGCCTTGAGCCAAGGATGAGATGAAATCATGAGCATAGACGGCTTTTGTAGCTTCTTCCAATTTTTCTTGCGATAGATCGAGCCCAAGGCTTATATTTTCGCGGATCGTTCCCTGAAAAAGAAAAACGTCCTGAGGAACAGATTGAATGAGTTTTCGGATATGCTTCAATGGAAATTGGCCGATAGGCACTCCATCGATCAGAATAGACCCTTTCTGGATATCCCAGAATCGTGCTAATAGATTCGCTATTGTGGATTTTCCTGCGCCAGTATAACCGACAATTGCAACTTTTTCGCCGGGATTTACAATAAATGATACATCTTTGAGCACCCATTCTTCGTTTTTATAGGCAAACCACACGTGGGAAAGTTCAATATGACCGCGAATATTCCTAGGAAAGGGCTTGCCTACGAATTCTGGTAGTTGGTCAGGAAGCCTCTCATCTTGGTCTAAAAGACCGAAAATCCTCTCACCACTCGCCATTGCACTTTGCAAAAGTATATATTTTTCCGATAAATCCTTGATGGGAGAATAGAACATGGAAATTAGGCTGATAAAAGCAATAAGGGTACCAATCGATATTTGCATTTTCAGGAATAGAATTGCGCCAAAAAAGATCGCCAGAACCGTCGTTAATGTGGCCATAAAATCGACAAAAGGTCTGAAGGTGGCATAGACATACATCTCGGCAATATTGGCCTTTAACAGCTGCTTGCTGTTTTTGCTAAAATTCTCAGAAACCTTATCTTCTTGGACAAAGAGCTTGACGATATCTATTCCTGATATGTGTTCCGAGAGATAAGAATTTACCTTGCTCGTCCAATAGCGTTGATTTCTGAAAGCATCTCGCGCCTTAATGCGTGCAATTGCAGCGGCGATAAAGACAAATGGCATTGTAGTCAATACGATTAATGCTAGCTTCCAACTCAACAAGAAGAGCACTATTAGAGACCCTATCATGATAGAAGCATCTTTGATGAAAGCGCTCAACACATCGCTAAAGAACTGGCTGATGACTTCTATATCGCTCGTTAATCTCGTAACCAAGCGCCCCACGGGTTGCCTCGAAAGATAAGAAAGCGACTGCTCCATCACATGGTGGAATAGCTCAAGGCGCATATCCTTCATGATCAATGTTGAAATCTGATTCGTGAACCATGTCATAGCGAAGGTTGCGCCAAGTACGATCAATAGCACAACCAACAAAATGAATCCAAAGCGTAAGAGTGATTTATCGTCTGCTGCTCGAAGAATCGCGGCATCTTCAGATTTTAGGGTCCTCAAAACCGAAGATGGAATCACTCCCCATTTGTCTGAGAGCTCTGCTTTGGGGATTCCATCCATAACAGACAGCTTTTTATCTCGCATTGGATCAAGAGGAAATACATAGCTCGCTTCATTATCAAGGAGGCCTTGTTCGCGGAGATGATCTCTTTCGGCCATTGTAAGCCCTGCGAGATTAGAGGAGCGCACATAGATGCGTCCGCCAATCTCAACTTCGTGAGAACTATCATTTCCAGGCAGCATGGAAAGCGCAGAGGGATCTAATCCATACCAATCTCGAACAACTGAATCATCGATGGCACGTCTTATAATTGTAGGAGATATAAGTTCTCCGGTAGTAGCTATTGCCAGGGCTAGAATAGCTATAATTGCATATACTCCATATGGTTTGAGATAAAGAAGAATTCTGCGCGCAATCTGTGCATCATAGCCCTTTGTGACAGGCTCTGCATCAAAGTATTCATCCATAGATTTTTTCCTCTGACACAGAAGTATCTTGCCCTAATGGTTTTTCTCTTGATAATGTTTCTCTTTGAGAAATATTATTCTTAATAGAATCGATAGAGACCTGTTGCTCAAGTTGCTGCAAAGCCGCAATTCTTGCATAGAAACCTTCGCTTTCCGCCATTAGCTCTTCATGTGAACCCTGCTGGATTATCTCTCCGCTATCGAGCACTATGATATAATCCGCATTACGCAGGGTCGAAATTCGGTGCGAAACGATTATGGTAGTCTTGGCTTTTCTCTCATCTATGAGAGAGCTAAGAATATGCTCTTCGGTTTGCGCATCCACTGCGGATAAGGCATCATCTAGTAAGAGAATATTTGGATCGGCTGCAAGGGCTCTGGCCAGAGCAATCCTTTGCTTTTGGCCTCCAGAGAGTGTTATTCCTCTTTCTCCCACAACTGTCTCCCACCCATTGGGGAAAAGTTGATAGTCATGATCGATTCCAGAAATCTTAGTTATGGCCTTAAAGCGTTCGGGGCTGATATTATGCGCAGAAAAAAGGATGTTATGCTCGATGGTATCTGAGAATAAGAAGCTCTCCTGGGGCACCATTCCGAAAGCAGATCGAAGCTCACGTAATCCATATGACCATATATCTATATTGCCAATAAATACATGACCTTCTCCGGGTTCTAGCATTCTAGGAAGGATTTTTAATAGTGTGCTCTTGCCAGATCCCACTTTTCCGAGAATTCCTAACATCGAGCCTTCAGGAATGTGAACAGAAATGTCCTTTAAGGCGGGCTTCTGCGAGCCTGGATAAATATAATAAAGTCTCTTAATATCGATATCTCCGCGGGGCGTCTTTCTTATGCAATTGGATGATTCCTTGATTTCAGGCGCCGTTCTGAGAATTTGGTTTATTCTCTTCAAGCTTGCGGCACCCCGTTGGACGATATTCACGGTAAAACCAGCGCTCATCAGCGGCCATACCAGCATTTCGAGATACGAAAGCATAGCGATGATCGAACCTGGCGTCATTTTGTTCCGAATTGAAGCCCTACCGCCAAAGATTATAAGGAGTATCGTGCTCAATCCGGAGAGAAAAGTGATGAAAGGGAAAAAGAAGCCTGAAGTCTTTACGAGATCCATGATGGCATTCTTATAATCGGTATTGGCCATTGAGAATCTGTTATAAAAATAATCCTCTTTTACGAAGGATTTTACTATGCGGATGCCAGAAAGGGATTCCTGGGCGATATTCGACAAGTAACCATAGATATCCTGAATCTTCTTGAATAGTCTCCCGACTATTCGGCCAAAGAGAAGGATCAAGGCAGTGATCAAAGGCAAAGGAAGGATTATCCAGGCAGCAACCGCAGAATTGTTCAAGAACATTGCAGCTATAATCATGGCTGTCATGAAAATGCCATCGATAAGAGATACAAATCCCATACCGGTTGCTTGGCGAATTGTGCTTATATCGTTGGTTGCCCTGGCCATTAGATCGCCTGTAGTATTCTCCCTAAAGAAGTTGCCCGACATCGACAAGATATGTGAGAATAGCCTGTCTCTCATCTCTGCCTCGATTCGTCTGCTTGCAATATTGATAAAGTACCGCCAGAAGAATCGTCCTATAGATATCAAGAGCGCAAGCAATAGCATATGAACCAAAGGATCAATGATGTCAACAAGAGCAAAAGCTCCGCTAGAAATGCGATCTATAGCTATTTGAATATATCGGGGAATGAGAACCTGGCTTGCATCTACTACAATAAGGCATAAGATGCCGGCAACATATCGATATCTATAGCTTCTCAGATGAGGTAACAGCGTTGCGTATTCCTTAAGCATATATCTTTATTCTAACGATGGCTTGGAAACTCAGCAAGGAGTTGCTTGAATCGGAGTCTTCTGCCATATTGCATCCATGAATCAGCAAGAATTCCTTGTATATACTGATGGTGGATGCAAAGGTAATCCTGGGCCTGGTGGATGGGCTTATGTAATGCACTATGGCGACCGATATCGAGAAGCATGGGGTGGAGAGCTTTATACCACAAATAATAGGATGGAACTCATTGCTGTTATCAAAGCGCTGTCCTTTCTAAAATCAAGAATAGAAAATGCTAGTTCTTCGGTTTCCGAAGAATCACTAGAAGCCCCCTCTTGGACAAGAGCTAAAATCAATATATTCACCGATTCGATGTATGTAAAAAATGGTATTACTGAATGGCTGATAGAATGGAAAAAACGCGGCTGGAAAACCTCTGCAAAAAAGCCTGTAAAGAATCTCGAGCTATGGCAAGAATTGGATAGCCTATGTTGCGAGCTAAAGCCTCATTTCGAGTGGATAGAAGGACATTCAGGCAACATCGACAACGAACGTTGTGACAGATTGGTCCATCTCGCCATAGAAGATGTACTTTGCCAGAAATAGAGACTACTGCTACGAACCTTGTGTATAAAAAGTTGAAGTAAGAAACAGGAAATAGAACGAATAAGGGGAGAACAAGGAGCTAACTATGCAGACTTTCCCTTTCTGCCCTAATCCCAAATGCCTCTATAATATATACAATCATTTTTAAGAGAATTCTCAACGCAAAGCAGCCAATAGTTCCTTGGCAAAAACTTGACCACCAAGTGTCCTGAGTGCCGAGGAAGTTGCCTCTGCCTCAGAAAGCCCCATACCCTGAGCGCTCTTGCTCCCCGAATAGAGAGTATTTCCTTCTATCAAATCAATTGCACTCAGAGAACCTGCTACCGAAGCGATAAAGAAACCATCCTCTTTCCCAATCGAAATCAGCTCAACGCAAGCCAAAACAAAGCGCATGGCTTCAGCAGGAGCAATAGCTCTTAGCCGATCAATATCAGGCTGTCCGGACTCTGCAGAGATCTTTGTCGTAAAGATAGAGAAGCCTTCATTTACGAGTGCTTCTTCAAGGCTCTTTGAAAACGGTTCAGGATCTAGGCTGCCCTTTTGGGCTTCGCTCTTAAGATAGACTCCAATCGCTGTAGGAACATTCTTTGCCGCTGAGATTACCTTATAGCTCATAGATGCCCTTATGCCCGACAATTCGCTTTCTAATGCATCTATGTAGGGCAATGCCCATTTTGGTAATCCTCCCAGAATATCTGCAATGCTACCAAAATCCAACTGAGCAGTCACTTGATACTTGCCAGCTAATTCTATTGGAGGGACATCGAATGAAACGATGCCGTCTTGGTTGGTGAATACTTGTTGTGTAGCGGTACCTATTCGGCCTGAAGTCAGTCTTCGCGGATAAGTTATAGCAATCGGAGCACCCGGGACTCCTTCTTCTCTTCCTCCGCGATTAGCTATGAGTTTCACCGTAATAGATGGAACCTTTGCACCGCCCAGCTGAATTTCAATATTCGATGGAGATAATATTGCCAATCTGAGAGTGGCGGCTAATTCGGAAGCTTTCTTTGCATTTCGAGCGAGCTTTATCTGTGCATTCTCTACCTCAGAGCTTGCAGCCGCCGACATGGCTTCTGCATAAGCGCGAATAGCATCTATCAAGAGCCCCTCATTGGCTGCGGCATCACCCTTCTGTTCAGGTATAGCAACCGCATCGGCTTTTTCCTTGAGTAATGATTCCATCCGAGCTTTCTCTTTATTTAGCTCCTTTGTTTCATATCGAGCGAGTACATGCACTGTATATAACCCACTTTTTTTATCCTGTTCTATAAATTTTTCGACCACCTCAAAACCCGAAAGCCGACCTTTAGCCTCTGTTTTGACTGTCTGTGTTATTTGGGCTTCATATTCACTGAGAGAAGCTCTTGCTTCGGCGCTGGAAGCCACGCTTATCGATACTCCCATGTATTGCATAATACCCGCAATTAAAGCCGCGGTTGCATCATTTAGGGCAGTCGCGCTATCCTTTGCCGAAGAAGAACCTACAAAATAAGTATATTTTGCATCAGGGCTTGGCGTTTTCTTTACCCATTCTGGAATGCTTGGCACACTAGCGCAACTAGTCACAAGCCCGAAAAGAACAACCAGACATATAATGATGCTCTTTCTCATTTATCATTCCTCTCTGGGTAAGAAAGCCTACGATATATTTAGGAGAACCTCGGCATCATATCTTATACCATGCACCGAGGCCTCCCCATGAAAGGATTTTCTCATCAATCAGATTCGCCAAAGAAATCTTTGGTTACTGTGTTCTGAACTAGATCCATTGCGCGCTTCTGCTCAGGCGTTGGAGGCTCTCCCCCTGCCATCTGAGAGAATAGCATATCAAACTGTTTTTGAAGCATATTCTTATCGATCGCCCATAGCTGAATTACCCGATAAATTTGCTTGTCAGGCTTATTTTCCGGAGTATAGGTCTGGACCTTAACCCACCAATCAGCCTCCATCCTAAAGCCAGAGAATGTAGCTTCTCCCACACTCATGACAAAACGCTCGCCATATGCGCCAAAATTCTTGGAATCCGCATCTGCTACGTTTGCACCTTTGAATGCATCTTTCACTCGCGTTGATAAATAGCGAGCAATCTCGGTATCAGCCTGCATTCGCTCCGCGAGCAATTGTGCACTCTGGAGATTCTGAGCTTCAAATTGAGCTATAAAAACCACTTTATCTTTATAATCGGGTAGTTTTTCAATATCTCTGTAGCCACCTATAATTACAAGCTCTACCCATTTTGGTGTTTTTATGCCATATGCAGTGCCTTTATCCTCAATCAGCACTTCACCCTTTCTAAGGGGGGGCTTAGTACCGCATGAGATGATCACTGCAGCGACTAGCAAAACCAATACCGCCTTTCTTGCTTTCATCTTTTCCTCCTAATAATGAACAACATTATGAAAATGCACTAAATTCCCGTATTAAATGTGTATGATCTGCCTCTCATGTATAGAAGATAGCAATTAGGGAAACCGGACATCGAAGCCGCATCATATATAGCATCTTGAATCTTCGAAGCTGGCATAAAAGCATATATAGCAAATCTGGTTTCACCGGGTGAATAGGAGAGTCTTTCAACCTCACGTACCCTTTTTGCCAAATTCCTTTCGAATTGAGATATTGCTATCGCATCAGGAGTGTTCTGTAGTATGAGTTCGTATCGAACTCCTCGAGATGCGGTCATTGTGCTCATAAGATGCTTTGCTTGCTCCGTGACCTTTGGCATCGATTGCCAGATAATTCCTGATATAGCATTCATCATTGCAGCATCTGCGGAGACAGGGCTGAATGTCTGCGGGCTCAAAAAGGATATCGATCCAAGAAGGGCCGCAGTAGATGCATCGAAAATCTTTATACTGCCTTGTGCTGATCCGGTCCAGGCTCCAGGCCCTCCTCCAAAGCTTGTCTTAGCATCTATTTCGAGGTAGATATCTGCATTGAGCTTCTGTGCAATATAAGTGATGATATCGATAGAGCCACCTGTCTCAGACTGATAAGCGCTTATCTGATCTTTCTTATTCTTCTGGATCTGATCGAAATCGATGACAGAAAGCCCTTCTTTTTCGATTAGGTATCGATTTGCCTGTGATACAGCAGCTTTTGCAAGCTGTGCATCCAAGCCGCTGTTCTCGTTGTAATACACTAAGTAGCTTAGTCTGTTAATATAATTCTGAAAAAATCTGCTTTCATCGGCAGTCATCGGTTGAGTATAATAACTTGCGCTTGCCTGTGGGACAGAAGAAGGCTCCGATGGAGCCGGAGTCTCACCAGGCATAACTTGGCTTTCTACAAGCGCTTCTGCGGAGGATTGAACATCTCCGGGAGCCGTTGTGCCGGGCATTTCTGGTGTCGAAGTGCCCTGAACAATCTCTTTTGCTCTCTGGCTTTCCAGACTAGGTGCTTCTGGCTGAGGAGTTGTTGCGCAACCGATAAGTAGACCGATAAGCAGCAGAACACCCATAAGATATCTATAAAAGGACCATGCTCTTTTCATGTTCTTATTATGAGATAGCATTTGTACTTTTGCAAGATGAAAATGCTAAATGGGACAAAAGTACGAAAGGTTTTTCTCTGAGCGATGCGCGATTTGAACGCGCGACCTTCGGCTCCGGAGGCCGACGCTCTATCCAGCTGAGCTAATCGCTCTTTTTTGCTTGGTCTTGCCTGCATTTTCTATATTTTTGCATATTAAGACTTCGATCGAAACGCGTCAAGCCAAGGCTCATTTTGAAAGAACATATTCGAAAATCTATCAAGGTCTTGTCAAAGCATCCATCTCTCATTAGATTGCTTTTTGTCATGTATGGAGAACCTATTCTGCTTGCAAGTGAATCCTCGCGAAGGGCTTCTATTCTTGAATCGATCAGAATACCTTTTATCAAAGTTCTACCTTCCATCGATGAGACAATATTTGACAACCTAGATCCCGCAGAACGTGTTGTAGCTCTTGCAGCAACAAAAGCCAAGCATGGCAAAGCTCTTTGGTCCGAGAAAAATCGAAGCAAAAAGGTAGTTATATCGTCGTCTGCCAAGAAGCCTTTAGATAAAAATGCTCTAGATCAAAAAAACAACGCAGAACCTCGATATGTTCTCGGTGCCGATACACTTGTGGCCCTTAAGATATCTGGGTGTTGGATTACGCTCGGAAAACCGGCTAACGAACTCGAGGCTTTCGAAATGCTTTCGATGGAAGCAGGCAAACGACAGACTGTATTTAGTGGACTTTGCCTGCTCGACATGGTAAGCGATCGATGCTACCCCGCTCTCTCTATCTCTGAAGTCCAGTTTGCACCCATGACACCTGAAGAAGTCTCATGGTACCTTAGCTTCGGCGAATGGCGCGGAGCCGCAGGAGCATACCGAATACAAGAAATCGGATCATGCTTCATAGAAGAAATAAGAGGTTCATCCTCGGGCGTAATGGGCTTGCCAATTCATGAATTATATGGCATTCTCCATGCGTCGGGATACTTGGATTCTTAGCAAGAAGAGATTTAAATCACCGATAAATCCAGCCTTTTGAGTGCTGGGCATTTTCCGCCTGACTTTCCGGGAGAGAGCAGGACGAGATATAAGGAAGGGAACCGGAATCCATTCCGGTAAGGGGAGGTCTACGTGGCAGTAGTGACCATGAAAAATCTGCTTGAATCCGGTGTGCACTTTGGGCACCAGGTCAAGCGTTGGGATCCGCGAATGAAAAAATACATATTCGCGGAGCGAAACGGTATCCATATCATAGATCTGCAAAAAACTATTCAAGCCATCAAAGAAGCCTATGACGCAGTGCAGAAGGTAGCCAGTTCCGGGAAATCTGTGCTCTTCGTGGGAACAAAGAAACAAGCCCAAGCCGCAATACAAAAAGAGGCCGAGCGCTGCGAGCAATTCTATGTAAACAATCGTTGGCTGGGTGGTATGTTAACAAACTTTTCCACCATAAGAAAATCTGTTCAAAGGCTCAAAAAGATAGAGCGCATGGAAGTGGACGGGACTTTCTCCAGTCTTACCAAAAAAGAAATCGCAAGTCTTCTAAAGGAAAAGACCAAGCTTGAGAAAAACCTCGGAGGAATAAAGGAGATGACGAGCCTTCCGGGCATCCTTTTTGTTGTGGATACGCGCAAGGAGGCAATCGCGGTTGCTGAGGCTCAACGCCTCGGTATCCCTATCGTAGCAATCGTCGACACCAATTGTAATCCGGAAGGCATTACCTATCCCATTCCAGGCAATGATGACGCAATTCGGTCAATCAGCCTTTTCACTCAGATCATAGCAAATGCTGTAATCGAGGCCGGCGCGTCCGAAGGCTTGAAGATAATCGAGACTCTGCCTTCTGAAGAGGAGCAAGAACTGATAGTTCCTCAAAAACTAGAGGAAGATGAGGTCGAGATAGATGTAGAGAATTATGCCGAAACCCCAAGTCAGAGTAACAAAGAAGCGGATGAACAGCAGGAAGTCGAACAACCCATAATTGATGAAGATCGTCTTTATGATGAAGATTGAGAACATTGAGGAGAATAGATCGTGGAAATCAAAGCGAATGAAGTAAAGGCTCTGCGCGAAAAAACCGGCGCAGGCATGATGGATTGCAAAAAGGCACTAATTGAAGCCAATGGCGATTTCTCTGCAGCGGAAAAATTATTGCGCGAATGGGGAATTGCCGGTATCGAGAAACGAGCAGGTCGTGCGACAAATGAAGGGCGTATCTTCATAGCTCAAAATGATAAGGAATTAGAACTGATAGAGCTGGCTTGCGAGACGGATTTTGTGGCCAGAAATGAGGATTTTGTGGCCGCAGGCACTAGAATCGCAGAAAGCGCTCTGTCACAGAAGGCATCCAGTACAAACGAAAGCCTAGAGGCCATTGTAAAGGAAATTGCTTCGCTTATAAAGGAAAACATTGCGCTGAGACGCGTTGTTCATTTTTATGCCGAAGAAAACGAAATTCTGCACCCCTATCTGCATGGCGAAGGCAGAATTGGAGTTGTCGTAAAAGTTAGAGCGAACGACCCTGAGGCTTTCAAGCATGAGAAGATCGCTGCCTTTATACATGATATAGCTTTACATGTGGCAGCCTTCAACCCAATGTTCCTCGATGAATCAAAAGTCTCGGCTGAGTGGATCACCGAACAGAAAGAAATCTTCCAAAAACAGCTCGAGCTCGACGAAAAGCTGAAGAGCAAACCAGAAAAAGTCCTTGAGGGCATTTTGGCTGGAAAGCTAAAGAAGCTTCTTGCAGATGTTTGCCTTCTAAACCAGGGCTTTGTGCGAGACGAGAAGTCATCTGTCGCCTCTATTCTAGCGCAGATTTCTAAAGAGACTGGTTTTCAGCTCGAAATCGTAGATTATTATTTTGCAAAAGTCGGACAAGATTGAATATGCTCTGCTAATATCGGGTAAAGACGGGCTTTCTATTCAGAATGCCTCTCTGCACCTGCAAAACAGCATGTCAAGGAAGGATTTATGGAATCGAACAAAGCTGCGCATGAAGAAAAGATGAAGAAGACTATCGCTGCATTTCAAGATGAGCTGAATAGCATACGTACAAGCAGAGCATCCCCTGTTCTTCTCGACAAGATTAGAGTTGACTACTATGGTCAAAAAACGCCTCTATCCCAGGTTGCGACAATTTCTGTTCCCGAAGCTCGTCTCATCGTTATTCAGCCATGGGATCGCTCTTTATTCAGCGAAATCGAAAAGGCAATCCTCAAGTCAGATCTAGGCTTAAATCCCTCTAATGACGGAAAAGTGCTTAGGATAGCTATCCCTCCTCTAACTGAGCAACGAAGAAAAGAACTTGTTAAAACGGCTCGAAGTATCGCCGAACAAGCACGCGTGGCAATCAGAAATATAAGACGCGATGCTCTGGAAGAGCTTAAAAAGCAGCAAGGCGCAGGAGGTGTTGCAGAAGACGTCCTTAAAAAAGAAGAAGCAGAGCTCCAAAAGATGACAGATGATTACATTTCCCAAATAGCCAGAATTCTCGAAATAAAAGAAAGAGAAATTATGGAAATCTAAGGATTCTTCAAAATGAAAGAGAACCGCATGCCTTCTCATGTTGCGATCATTATGGATGGTAATGGTCGATGGGCAAGACAGAGAGGCCTTGCTCGAACAGAAGGGCACAAGGAAGGATTAAAGACAGCAAAGCGTATAGTGCTGGCTTCTCGGAAAGAAAAAATTGAATTTCTCTCGCTATTCGTTTTTTCCACAGAAAATTGGAAGCGTACAGAACAGGAAGTCGGATTTCTTATGTCTCTTATTCGAGCTCATATCACAAAGGAGTTGAATTTCTACAGAAAAAACGAGATACGCATAGTCCATTCAGGCGAACGAAATGGACTACCGCATGATGTACTTTCAGAAATCGATAAGGCGATTGAGAATACCTCTCAGTACAGCTCATTGACAGTCAACTTGGCAATAAACTACGGAGGCAGAGACGAAATTGTCCGAGCCATGCAGCGAATTCTGGCAAGTCAAGAAAATGATGATGAAAATCCAATAGATGAATTGAAAATTATGCGATACCTCGATCATCCGGAAATACCTGATCCCGATCTCATCATCAGAACAGGTGGTGAGATCAGGTTATCCAATTTTCTATTATGGCAATCTGCCTATAGCGAACTATACTTTTCGCCAAAATATTGGCCTGATTTTACTCCGGAGGATCTTCACGCAGCTCTTATCGACTATGTGCACCGCGAAAGGCGATTCGGAGATGCACGGTGAATGAGAATATGAGGGCAAGACTCCTCCTGTTTTTTGTAGGTTTTCCTTTATTAATCCTTTCGCTTTTTTTTCTTCAATTTGCGAATTATATAGTTATTTCGGGAATTCTCCTCATTGTGCAATTCCTTTCATCCAAAGAACTGCGAAATATGCTGACCAGAGCCAGTTTGCCGGACACAGGAGACTTAGCAACTTTCATTGGATTAATTCCATCGGTCTTGACATTTATATCGTGTATACTCTATGGATCTCTCCAGGAGACCGCATTTGTCTTATTTATCTCCTGGTCATTTTGCTTAATGCTTCTGTTAATCCCGCTTGTATTCCAAAAAAAGAATTCTTTCCCAGATCTTATAAAGCAAGCAGCATCAATCGCGCTTGTCCATTGTTATACAGCGCTTCTTCCGGGATTTCTCATATTCATTGTTTCCGGATTTCCTAATTCGCAGAATACGATAATCAGCTTTGCTTTGCTTACATTTGGAAACGACAGCCTTGCATGGTTTTTTGGAAAATACCTTGCTAGGAAAAGGAATCTACTAGATGTATCACCAAACAAGAGCATTTCGGGTTTTATAGGAGGTACGATTGGATCGATAGTCGCTGCCTTTATTGGACTGGGACCTATTGCCGGCGCTTGGAAGCCTTCGGGAATTGCATATATATTACTAAGCCTTTCTCTTGGATTGGGAATGGCATTCTTTGTTATTGTGGGAGACCTGTTTGAAAGCGCTCTCAAGAGATCGGCAGGAATTAAGGATTCAGGCTCTATCGTACCTGGCAGGGGAGGAATTCTGGATTCATTTGATAGTCTATATTTTAGTGCACCCTTTTTTATTGCATTTTCGTATACTTTTCATTTGTTCAATCTCTAGAAGCAAGGGTATCGGAGGTAAAAGCTGAAGCGTGTTATCGTACTCGGAGCTTCTGGCTCTATTGGAAGACAGGCTCTCGATGTTATTCAACGGAGCGCGGATTCCTGCAACAAGCTCGAGCTTGTTGGTTTTTCCATCCATAGCAATCGCATCCTCGCCAAAAAGCTCAAAAGGCAATTTCCTCAAGCCAAAGGAGCTTGGACTGGCAATCCATCTCTTGCTCCAGAAGAGATGGATTGGAATGGCGTCGACGCAATATCGAACCTTCTTTTGGAAACCGAAGCAGAGATAGTCCTAAACGGAATCGCTGGAGCTGCTGGTCTATCGGCGTCGATTCTAGCATTACAGAACAAAAGAGACCTAGCCCTGGCAAATAAGGAATCCATCGTCATGGGCTATAGACTTCTAAGGAATCTTGCTCAAAAAAATCAATGCCAAATAATACCAGTAGATTCTGAGCATGCTGGGATTTTCCAAATAGTCCAGAGATTTGGCAGAGACCTTGTCTCCGAACTCATAATAACCGCATCAGGCGGACCATTCTATGCTCTTCCTCTTGAATTGCTCGATGCTGTTACGGCAGACGAGGCTTGCAAGCACCCTGTATGGCAAATGGGACGAAAGATCAGCATTGACTCTGCAACAATGGCTAATAAAGGGCTGGAACTAATCGAGGCTTCCAGGCTTTTTGATATGCCTCAAGAGCGAATCAAGGTGCTTATTCATCCGCAGAGCTATGTCCATGCAATGGTTCGTACTATCGAGGGGGTTCTCTACGCCCAAATCTCAAAACCTGATATGCGTCTGCCGATACAAATGGCGCTGTATTGGCCTGAGATTGTAGAGACTTCCTTCGGGTTTGCAGATTTAGCAGACATAAGCCTCGATTTCTATGAACCTAAGCAAGAACGATATCCTATGCTCTGGATTGCACGCCAGGCTATCGACGAGGGAGATGCTCCATGCATTGTGTTCAATGCGGCCAATGAAATAGCGGTAGAATGCTTCGATAATGGAAGAATCAGATTTACCGATATATCGAACCTGGTCGCAAAGGTACTCGATCGAGATTGGAATTTGCCTATCGAATCATTCGAGGATATATTCGATATAGATATCAAAGCGCGCAGAATTGCCGCTCATCTCTCGGAGAGTTGTGGATGATCAGTATTATTCTAGGCCTTATTGGCCTTTCCATAGTCGTGATATTTCATGAATTTGGCCACTTTGTCTTTGCTCGCTTGTCTGGCGTAGAAGTAGAGGCTTTCTCTGTAGGTTGGGGACCATCAATAATCTCCCACAAGGGCAAAAAGACGGTATGGAAGCTTTGTGCTTTTCCTATAGGAGGATATTGCAAGTTAAAGGGAGAAGAGGGATTTCAAGCAGCGGTGGATCAAAATCTCCAATATATCCCTTCGGAAAAAGGTAGTTTTTTTTCGGCTACTCCATTAAAGCGCATCTTCATTGCTTCTGCCGGGCCTCTCTTCAGCGTACTTTTTGCTGCATTTATCTTCATATTGGTAGCATCTATAGGGACTACCATTGTAACGGCACCAAATAGGATCATTCTTTCGAGCGAAATTGGGTCTACTCTTCAAAGCGGAATGCCCAATCCTGCGGATATTGCAGGCCTTAAGACAGGCGATAAGATTATATCGATCGATGGCAAAACAATAAGGGATTATAGCGATCTCCAGGAGATCATTGCCAGCAATCCTGGAAAAACCATGTCCATTGAGGTCTTAAGAAATGACAAAAAACATTCGCTCGTCATAACCCCCCTACTGGATCCAAATTCGGGTATAGGCGTAATTGGCGTATATGCCTGGATTGATCCTATTATAGAATCAGTGCAAGAGAAGAGTCCCGCGGCAATTGCGGATCTTCGTCCAGGTGACATCATTATGGAAGCGGATGGAAGACCCATTTCGAACACCGTAGATCTTATGCAAGTATTCAACAATGCAAATGGTTCTGTGAGTCTTAGAGTAAAGCGCGGAGATCAGACTCTCTCAATGATAATTGTCGCGAAATCGCTTGAAGAAGCGGGCATTAGATTTGAAGGTATCTTGCGAACAGAAAAAGCTAAGTCGCTCCCAGAGGCTATTTCGATGGGGGTGGAAGAGACCTTTTCTACAATTTCATTGGAAATAAAGAGTATAGGCATGCTTTTTCGCGGTGTAAATGTCTTCAAAGCCATTTCTGGACCAGCCAGGTTGACCTATCTAATTGGTACCGCTGCCTCCGAACAGATAAAAGCTGAAGGCCTCGCCGGGCTGGTACCAATTCTCGATTTCCTAGCTTTCATATCGATAGCGCTTGCCATTATGAATCTTCTTCCAATTCCTGCTTTAGATGGTGGTCGTGTCCTTATTTATTTGATAGAGCTTATCAGAAGGCGTCCAATTAATGCCAAGTCCCTTTATAGATTTCAATTCATTGGGGTCGCTTCTATTCTTTTGCTATTCCTTGTAGCAACTATGAGTGATATTTTCTTCTTTTTAGGTAAATAGGGATGCAACTCATGAAGATTATGTGCGATCTCTACGCTCCATGTTCACAAATTTCGCATAGCTACTCTTGAACCAAACCGGAGCCTTACCTGTTGGCCCATTGCGCTGCTTGGCAACAATGATATCGGTTTCGATTTGATCGGTCTGTGAGTCATATGTCTTGGAAGTTTCTCTATCTCTATGAAGGAAGATTATAAGATCGGCATCTTGTTCGATGGACCCGGATTCTCGTAAATCAGCAAGAGTCGGCTGTTTGCCCTCTGCTTCGCGCTTGAGCTGCGAAAGAGCCACGATTGGAATATCTAGTTCTCTGGCGAGAGCCTTGAGCGATCGCGAGATAGCCGCTATCTGTTCCCACCGGGGCAAATCGGCGTTTTCGTGGGTTATTAGCGTAAGATAATCTACGAATATTGCTCTTACCCCTCGTTCTAGTACAAGCCTGCGCGCCATGGTCCTGAGCTCAAGGAGTTTCATGTTTGGCAGATCTACTATGTAAAGTGGAGCTTCATATATTCTTGAGGCTGCATCCATAAGGCTATCATAATCGGTGGTCTTTATTCGACCTGTCCTTATGCGATCGGCAGGAATCCTTGCTTCAGAAGCAATAAGCCTCAACATAATTGCTGATTCCGACATCTCCAAAGAAAAAAATGCAACTGGAATCTTTAGATTGATTGAGGCATGCGCTGCCATTGTAAGAGCCAGGGCAGTCTTTCCCACCGAAGGCCTAGCCCCTATGACTATGAATTCAGACTTCTGAAGACCATTCGTTAATGCATCGAGATCGGAGAGGCCGGAAGGTATACCGGTAAATGCAGCTGGGTCCGTACTGAGTTTCTCTATTAGCAGCATCGTTTCTGTTACGATCTCTTTGGCAGAGTGATACTCAGCAGTCCTTCGATTCTGCGATATCTCGAATATCTTAGCCTGTATTTCATCGAGAATCGCATCGATATCCTTGGTTTCTTCATGCGCCATGGCTGCGGTTTCAGCGGATAGGTGCACTAGTCGCCGTCTTGTGGCCATTTCTTGCACAATTTTTGCATAGTATTCGATATTTGCAGCAGAAGGAGTAAATGAAGCCAGACTTGCAATATATGCACTTCCACCGATCCTTTCAAGATTGCCGCTGCTTCGCAGCTCCTCTGAAAGTGTAATCAGGTCTGGCTTCTGCCCTTTTTCGTGCATAGCGAGAAGAGCTTCAAATACTTCCTGGTTGGCTGAATCATAGAAGCTGTCAGGACGCAGGTATCTTATAACATTGTTTATCGACTCGGGGTCTAGAAGAAGAGCGCCTAAGCATGCCTGCTCAGCGTCACCATTATAAAGCGGTAATGTGTCTTTAAGCGATGGACCTGCCATCTAAAAATCCTCTAGATGTACCCTACCCTTTTAGAGGGTTAAATACTAGATCAGCTCAACTGACCGCGATTCACGGCTGCCTCAAATGCTGCAGCTTGTTCTTCAGGTGTTGCTGGCTCAGATTCTGTGCGTTGCCTGCGGGTTCTGCGCTTCTTGCCTGCTTCTTCGGAAGGTTTCTTCTCCTCTGCACTCGCTGATGCTTGAGCCTCTATATTACAATGAAGTATAGCTTCGTCTTTTTCATAAAGCTTAATCACGATCTTATAGTTGCCAACAGATTTTATCGAACGATCTGGCACTTCGATTCTCTTTCTATCGACTTCTATATTTTTCTTCAAAAGTTCTTCTGCAATTGTGTGGCTCGTAACCGCACCGTAAAGTTTTCCATTCTTTCCCGCAGGCATCGAGATAACGAGAGGTTCTGCCTCGATTCTCTCTTTTAAAGTGCGAGAAGAAAGCCTTTTCTGCTCTTTAATGGTTTGAATCTCCGCTTGTCGCTTTAGAAACAATGCTTCGGTCTTTTCATTGTAGACCATGACCATTTTTTTTGGCAGAAGATAATTGCGTGCATATCCTGGCGCAACTTCCTTGACGTCTCCAATTTCACCCAAATTGGGTATGTCTTGATTTAATATAACTTTCATGTTCAAGCTCCTTTATGCATTCGATATTGCAGCCAAACTTCCGATACACCGAGCATTGGGGCCAGGATTGCAGCTGCAATCCTGATTTTGGCTTCGAAAAACATGAGTATCATGAGTAAAATCAATAATAGGCCAGCTAGGCGCTGCATATTTCTCAATCGAAAAAAATACGAAATCAGGCTAAAGCCTTGTAATGCATACCAACAAGCAGCGGCTAGAGAGACATTCCAGGCGATTATGGCAAAGACTCCTCTCTCATTTCCATAAAGAACGCAGATTAGAGCAAGCCAACCCAAAATGCTTGGCCAGAGAAGCCATGAAGGCACGCTGAATACAAATGCATTCTTCTTTGCTTCTCCTTTTTGCTTCCAAATTCTAGCAGATGCAAGACTATTGCCTATATGCCAGCTACCTGCAAGCAGAAGCCACGATGCTACGCCGAAAGATCTCATAATGATCGATATTGCGGGAATAACGTAATTCTGTTCGATAGCCGATGCGTCTAAATCCTGAATTCCTGATGAGTTCAAAAGCTGGGCTATCATATCTGCTATCGATCTCCGTGCTTCTGGTGTACCTATACTAATACTGAAAAGATAAGCAAATAGCACAGAGACAACTATTGTAGCAGCTATGATTTTTACCCAGGCATCGCTCCTTAATAGATTCATTGCTCCTATTGTTGCTAGAAGCAATGCTGGAAGCAATAGAGTCTGAAGAAATATGGGTAACTCTTTCCAGCCCATCCTAGAAAGTTCAATTGTGCTTATTGCCGCCACTATCGAGAGTGATACTAGAATGGAGAGCAAACCTTCCCTCTTGTTCTCCTTACGAAACACATATTGAATAGGGATCAAAAATGCAAACGCAAGAAAACCGCTAGCATAGAGAAATCCAGACAGAAGTCCATATGGAATAAAGACACGCCATGAATATTTGCTAGACGATTCTGACTTTATGCTCTGAGATACTTCCATCAATGTCGCTCGCTCTTTGGACCAGATTCCAAACGCTGGGCTATTTTATAACATAGGGAAGAAGCCCAAGAGCCCTTGCCCTCTTGATATTTACTGCCAGCATTCGCTGGTGCTTTGAGCAAGTACCAGTGATGCGCCTAGGAAGAATCTTGCCTCGTTCAGTCGTATAACGCCGAAGAAGCTCTGCGTCTTTATAATCTATCTTTACATTCTGAGTGCAGAAGCGACAGACTTTTTTACGAAAGAAGCCCTTTCCTTTGCGAACTCCATTCCGGTCATCCTGATCTCTGTGCAGTTCTTGTTGTTCCGCTTCTACATTAGAAGCTCTAGATTCATCGATATCTCTCATCTCATCCATACTAATCTCCTATCAAAATGGAATATCATCAGTAAACTCGTCGATTGTCGGAGGAATAGGCATCTGATTATTGGCAGAATCAATCTTTGATGGAATATTATCTGCTGCATATCTTCTGCCACCCATTTCGCCACTATTTTGAGACGGAGCTCCCAATGGTCGAATAGTTCCAGCGACAATAACTACTTTTGAGCGCTGTTGGCCATCTTTTTCCCACCTATCTTGGCGAAGTTCTCCCTGAACGGCGACCTGTCGGCCTTTGAAAAGGTATTTGCTTAGCCCTTCTGCGCTTTTCCCATAAAACTCGATATCAAAATAATGCGGCTCATCAATCCATTGGTCATCCTGCTTCTTAGAGCGATTCACTGCAATGGAAAAACGGCATATTGGAAGCCCAGACGGCGTGTATTTCAATTCACTGTCGCGGGTAAGACGCCCAACCAACACTACTACATTGATATCACTCACAATATACTCCTTTAGTCCTTGTGGGACTTGGCCTTATTCTTCAACCTTTACGACCAGGTGTTTCAATACCAAAGGGTTTAGCTTTATTGCGCGCTCGAGCGAAACAATGGAAGCAGGATCAAAACTCATTCGATAGAGCATATAGTGAGCGCGTGTCTTTTTCTTGATTGGATATGCGAGGGGTTTGTCTCCCATATCTTCTTCTTTTACATCAATTGCCTTATACTGCGAAAGCATATCGGCGATTGCCTGTTTGCCGGCCTTGAATTCTTCTTCTTCCGAGCTCAGCACAGTGACTAGTTCATACTGTCTCATTCAATCCTCCCTGTGGACATATGCACTCATACGAGTGCGGATGATCCGGCTGATAGAACCGGATAAAGAGGGCCTTATTTATATATCACAAATGAATGCGAAGGACAAGCATAGACCATTTGCATATGTCTCTTCTAAGTATAACTAGCCCTCTTGCATCCATTGCTGATTATTCTCATAATTACTCAACTTATCTTTGCAATACTGCTTAATTCTATATTGATGGAGCTAATGAATGACTGTTATTAAGCCGAGAGTGCTAAAAGGTTTTCGAGATTTTTTACCTGATGCAGAGATAACTCGCTCTTCTCTGGTAAGAGAACTTGAGCAAGTCTTTGCATTATTTGGTTTTGTACCCATAGACACTCCCGTCCTCGAGTATGCTGACATCTTGCTTGGAAAAGGAGGCGGAGAAACAGACAAGCAAGTATATCGCTTCCTTGATCATGGCGATCGAGACGTAGCCATGCGTTTCGATTTGACAGTGCCTTTCGCACGATTTATGGCAGAACATGTCGACGAGTTATATTTGCCCTTTAGGAGATATCACATTGCAAAAGTATGGCGCGGAGAGAATACTCAGCGCGGAAGATATCGGGAATTCATGCAGTGCGATTTTGATATCGTGGGTACTGATTCAGGCTCTGCGGATGCAGATATTCTGCTTACAGCAGCCAAAGCGATGCTAAGACTAGATGTCGGAGAATTCTCGATCCGCATTAATCACCGCGCACTTTTTAATAGATTCTTGGAACACATTGGCGCTTCAGCCAGGTCTACGGAAATTCTCAGGACCGTAGACAAGCTAGAAAAAATAGGTTTTGAGAATGCCTTCGAAAAGCTCTCGAAGTTGCTGGGTATGCAATTGGCAGACGATATTCTCTCTTTTATCAAAAAAGAAGAGAGCTTTGAAGCAACTCTTGAAAAGATGATTGGTTTTTGCGATAAAAATGATTTTCAGGCGCAATCGGCAAGGGATCGTTTGCTGGAAATAATGGAATATGTGGCTGCAGCAGGCTTTGAGAATCGGATTATGCTTGATCCAAGCATCACTCGAGGGCTGGATTATTATACAGGAATGGTTGTAGAGACATCGCTAGGAGCTCTGCCTGAGATTGGCTCCGTATGCTCAGGAGGCAGATATGACGAACTCGCAAGCCTATATACCGAGAGAAGAATGCCGGGAGTTGGAGCTTCAATCGGTTTGGATAGACTTATCGCAGCTCTAGAGACAATCGGTAAAATAGACAAGTCAATTATATCGACCCAAATACTGATAATGAATCAGGAAAAAGGGAACGTAGGTAAAGTCGCGACATCAGAGCTTCATGCGCTAGCGACTCGTCTTAGAGATGCCGGTTTTTCCTGTGAAGTATTTCCTGAGGAGAAAAAGACCCTTGCCCAGTATACCTATGCCGAGCGAAAACACATTCCTCTTGCTCTCTTCACCAATTCGGCAAAAGGCCCCTATAATATCAGGATTCTAGCGGAGAGAAGGAACATAGAGTGTCTGGATTTCGACAGCCTCTGCAAATTTATTAGGAACTTCCTGAATGTCCAAACCTGAAATGGAAGAAGGACAAGACAAAAAACCTGAGCAAACCCAATCGATGAGCCAAGAAATTGGGCTTCTGGACGGAAGCATTCGTTCCTTTGTGAAAAGATCCGGAAGAATTACCGAAGCTCAACGCAGAGCGATAAAGTTATTAGGACCCAAATACATAATTCCATTTTCGGAAGAATTACTGATTCTGGAAGAATTATTTCCTCAGAATAGACCAATAATCTTGGAGATTGGTTTTGGATCCGGACAAGCGACATGGCGAATTGCTCAAGAAAGACCTGAATTCAACTATCTTGGAATTGAGGTTTATGCGTCCGGCGTAGGAAGGCTAATAATGGACCTCGAACTCCATGCCATAGAGAATGTGCGCATATTGCAGCAAGATGCTATCGCTGTGTTGAGGCACATGATAGCACCTAGAAGCCTTGCCGGCATCCATGTTTTTTATCCGGATCCCTGGCCAAAAAAACGACACCACAAACGCAGGCTCATGCAATATCCAATCGTCTTTCTCATGGCTCAAAAACTTATGCCTGGAGGCTATCTCTATTGTGTAACTGATATAGAGGAATATGCTAGCTTTGCTAAAGCCTCGCTTGACGCCTGCTCACTGCTAGAAAACCAATATGAGGGCTTCGCACCTTTTCAACCATGGCGTCCGGAAACTAGATTTGAAAACCTTGCAAAAGAGGCTGGGAATCAACATTTCGAGCTCTTTTACAGGAAGAACTAGCGGTCTAGATCATGCTTTTTGAAAACATGGCCTGATTTGGTCTCTTTCGGCAAATGCCCTCTGTCGGAGATGCCTTCTTTCGGCTCTCTGTTTTCTCTGCCTTTTGATATTGAGACAGGTTCCTTCTGCTTTAATGCAATGATCTGTTCTGCTAGTTCCGGCGATATTTTATATATCTGAGACCTTGACAGTGGAGAAACAGACATCGCATACATTCTGGTAGTACGGACAATCTCGCCTGCAACTATAAAATCTGCATCCTGTCGAAACATAACCGAGCCCGGATGAATATGGATTTTTTCTGCGGTGAGGGATCTAAATATGCCTCTTCCTTGTCGTGCACATACAAATTGAATAAGTCCTCGACTAACGGCACATAGATAATCGTTAATAGAACCACCTGATCCAATAGGAATGCCCATATCAGATACAATTAGGTCAAGCTGCTCCTTGATTCTAAGGATTTCTCGAAGCGTGCGCTCATCTAAATAGTTGCGCTCACAGAATTTTGTCTTGTCCCGAGCAGAAGAGAAAGCGTCATAGAGCTTTAGATATGAGACAAAGTCGCCCATAGCATCTAAAAAGTGATGATGAGCAGATCGCGCCTCTGTTTCTTCACCTGGAGGAAGAATATATGGGCTTGTAGTCGATAGAAAAGCCGCTGCAATAAGCGTCTGGCTCAAAACACCTGGATACTTAAGGATAGCCTCAACAATCATCCGCGATAGCTTTGGCAGAAGTGGAAAGGCACACATCATCTCGCCAATATGTGTAAGAGATCTGTCTGTATTTAGTGCATCGAGCATGTTCAGTGCTTCGATGGCTCCTCGAATTGCGCTCTTTGGCGGCTTTGTTATGAAGTCGAAATGCTCAAAATCCGTTATGCCCAGTTCAGCCATTCGCAGCAGAACCTCCGATAGATCTGTCCTTCTGATTTCTTCTGTGGAATAGAGGGGACGCGATTCAAAATCTTTAAGAGAATACAGACGGTAGCAGATTCCGGGACGTGTGCGCCCTGCTCTGCCTTTGCGCTGATTAGAGGAAGCTTTTGAAATAGGAGTCTCAATTAGGCTTGCAGTAAAGGTTTTAGGATTATAATAATTGATTTTGGCCAATCCAGAGTCGACAACAACAGTTATTCCATCAATGGTCACGCTCGTTTCTGCAATGTTGGTAGCTATTACCACCTTGACCTTACCTGGTGGAGGACTCTCAAAGACTCTTTCCTGTTCATCCTTGCCTAGGCGTGCATATAGCGGAATACAATCGAGCTTGGAAGCCCAGCGGCTTGTCATCAGAACCTGTAGGCATTCCTTGATTGTCTTTTCTCCAGGAAGGAAAATGAGAATATCTCCAGATTCGGCATCTGTTTCCCCTCTCAGCACTCTATCTATGATGGAAAGGATCTTTTCATAGAGAGCCTCATCCGAAGATCGATAATATAACTCATTGCTTTCTTTGGCGTTGGGAATATATCTTGATCCTGTTTCTGATACAGGCCGAATTGCATCATAGATGATCCTGACCGGAAACATAGGAGCATCGATTCTTACGACTGGGCATTCTCCAAAATATTCGGAAAAAACTTCCGCATTTATTGTGGCTGAAGATACGATTACCCTAAAATCATCTCTGGCATCTATGACTTTCTTAAGAAGCCCTAGTATAAAATCGATATTCAGGCTTCGTTCGTGGGCTTCATCGACCATTATTATGCTGTAAGAAGAAAGATACGGGTCAAATTTCATTTCCTGCAAGAGAATACCATCTGTCATTATCTTTATGACTGTATTCGGGGCTGTCACATCTTCAAAACGCATCTTGTATCCAACGATTCCCGGCACAGTGGTATTGAGTTGACGGGCAATAAAATCGCTTACTGACAAAGTCGCAATTCGCCGTGGTTGGGTTATGCCTATTGTGCCATCTGCTGCATATCCAGCCTCATAGAGTATAATAGGTAGCTGTGTTGTCTTGCCCGAACCAGTGGGACTCTCTACGACAATAACCTGGTTCTTTGCTAGAGCTTCTAAGATTCTAGATTTTTCTTGATATATTGGAAGATCATGAGGATTCATCATAACTCTAAGTTTAATGATATGAAGAGAATTCAGCCAGTATGCGACATTCACCCAAGAGAAACATTCTGATAAAATCCGAGTATGAACTTCGATTCCAATCTTGATGCCGAAGGCCGTCTATTCTCTCCGCTTTCTGTCTCCCAAATCACTTCTCTTATAAGAAATAACTTAGAGAACAAATTCCCAGATGTCATCATCGAGGGAGAAGTTTCCAACTGCAAGATGGCAGCCTCCGGACATCTCTATTTTTCTCTCAAGGACGAGGAAGCCATTCTTCAAGTTGTCATGTTTCGAAGGGATTTACTTACCCTTGATTTTGTCCCCAAAGACGGTATGCAAGTATGGGCACGCGGAGCTATATCAGTCTATGCGCAGAGAGGACAATATCAGCTCATTGCAAGGAATGTGAGGCAGACAGGATTTGGTGATATCTTGGCCATGCTGGAACAGCGCAGACGAAAATTCGCCGAGGAAGGCCTGTTCGATGAATCCAGAAAAAAAGAAATCCCTGCCTTTCCCACCAGATTAGGAGTTGTGACAAGTCCTACAGGCGCCGCGATACGCGATATAATTCGTGTGATTCAAAGGCGCAATCCTAAGGTGAGTATCTTGATCCTTCCAACATTGGTGCAGGGACAAGAAGCAGCCGCTTCAATCGCGGAGCGAATTCGACAGGCAAACCTCTGGAATCTGGCCGATGTGCTCATTGTTGGACGAGGGGGAGGTTCTATCGAAGATTTGCTGCCCTTTTCGGAAGAAGTAGTAATTCACGCAATTGTAGAATCCAACATTCCAATAATAAGTGCAGTAGGCCATGAGACAGACTGGGCTCTTTCCGATTATGCGGCAGATCTGCGGGCTCCGACACCTTCGGCCGCGGCCGAAATGGCATGCGCTGATTTATATTCGATATATAAGGAGATAGCTCATTTTGAAAATATCATGGGGCAATCGATGAAGCACTCCATCACCAATGCGAAGCAAAGACTCTCTTCGATTTCTCCTCATATTATGGAAGACATCCTCCTGCGAAAGAATCTGGTAGCAAGCCAGAGATTTGATTCGGCTATCGAAAGCATAAGGAACAGTTTTCAGAAAAAAGCAGAAGACCTGAATCACCGCTTGGTCCTTGCTTCGAGCGCTATAGAAATAGCCAACCCTAGGGAAATAATGAAACGTGGTTTCTCAGTTGTCAAAAAGAACGGCGTTGATATAGTACACTCTTCCAGAATGCTGGCTCTTGGCGATTCTATCAACATCATGTTCTATGAAGGTGAAGCGGATGCTGATGTAAAAGCGACCAGAGATTATGGTGACAAAAGGAGTTCAGGATGAAAGATTTCGAAAAAAGGATTGCACATCTCGAGGAATTAGCGGAGAAAATGAGAGATCCGGATCTTCCTTTGGAAAAATCGTTTGGCTTTTTCGAAGAAGGTGTAATGCTCGCTCGAGAACTTAGGAAGGAACTAGATGAGCTACAGGGCAAGGTAGAAATCCTCCTCAATAGCCTTGAGGTCAGAGAAAACGATGAGGATGAAGTGCCCAACATTACCAAATTCGATTTTCAGTCTTCCGAGTCTCAAAATGACTCTCAAGACAAGCAAACGCCATAATAGACCTCAACTATCTGGTTTGACGGCCGCTTCCAAAATGGGAATCAGGGAACGGTCGGAGTCGGCGAGTTCCATATTCGAAATCGATTCTATAGGAAGCCATGCTACTTCGACATGCTCATTGAGTTGTCGGATGCTCCCAGGGCTAAAAGAGACCTCCCAGGCGGCTAGAGTCCGAGTTCTTCCCTTATTCTCGAAAATGCTCTCGCCTAAAAACCTTATTACATCGATATTAGCGCCGAATTCCTCAAGGAATTCGCGCTTGAGAGCAGATTCATCCGATTCGCCTTCTTCCACTTTGCCGCCTGGAAACTCCCAGCGGTGACTCATTTCTGTATGATCCTTCTTGCGTCTAGCAACGAACAATAGACCGCTCTTAATCGCAATGCCAGCTACTGAGCGGAGAGATTCGATTTTACCTGCTGTATCATCTTGTCCAACCATCTGTATTTCTCACTGCTATCTATCATTATCCATATCGGTTTCCATGGCTCCGCTACTTATGCGAGCACAGGCATTAGCTAGGTCTATAGGAGTAAACCATCCTTTTTTGAGCCAAAGCTGTTTTCCAGCTAAGCCGTGCACCAATATCGCCCCCAATAATGCTCTCGCCACAGGATTATCAGAAGAGGCGGCAGGTTCTGTCGATTCTCGGTTTTCTTTTGTTTCCTTTGAGAAAGCTATCCATCGAGCAAGAAACCCCCCTATCATTCCAGACAATACATCTCCTGATCCAGCAATTCCTAAGCCGGGAGTGCTGCCATCATATATGAAACAGGTACCATCCGGAAGACCGACATGAGTCGTAGAAGCCCTTAGAGCAAGCGCTATTTCATACTTTTTTGCAAGAGCGCTTACCAATGCCACGGTCTCCGAAGTCTTACCAGAAAAATCGGAACCCAGCATTGGGATGAACTCGCTAAATTCACCGGGATGCGGAGTAAGTATGATGGGCCCTACAAAAAAGCTAGAATCCTGGTTTGCTCTTGCCCTTCTTGCAAACAGCCGAGCGCCATCTGCATCGAGCACAAGCGGTATATGTGCTTGCAATAACATATCCAGAATTCTCTCTCTTCCCGGATCGGTTCCCCATCCAGGGCCTGCTATCACAACATCCCAGCATTCCGATGAAAATGAATCCTCCGAAAATACGCGGACAATTGCACTCTCTCCTATAGTCGCCAGATAAGGTGCGAATAGTTCTTCATCGCAGAATAGGGCGATATATCCTGCTCCAGCAGATGCTGCACCACGTACACAGTGCAAAGCTGCCCCTGCCCCGCTGGCGCTTCCTGCAAACACGGCTACTCGCCCTCGCTGCATCTTATATGCCCATGGAGAGATGGGGGGCAAGAAGCCCTTCATATCTCCTTCTTCCAAAAGCCATGTTTTCTGCGTTGATGCCTTCGTCCATAAGGGGAAAATACTTCCTACTGGAATAATGTCTCCTGCGTACGGTCTTGCTTTCGGCATATACAGCGATTCTTTCATTGGCTCTATGCAGAGCGTTATATCGGCGCAGACAATCGGAAACTCCGGTCTCCATCCATCGCTAAGCCCGGAAGGAACATCTACCGATACGATGAGAGGGTTCTTTTTGCACCTTTCATTGCGAGCGATTCTTACATCTCGCAATATTTGGATCAAATCTGAAGCTCTCCCCCTGGCGGGTCCTTCTATTCCTGTTCCAAACAAGGCGTCGAGTATAATATCCTCTGTGGAAAGCCGTTCACCGAGGCTTTTTAAGTCGATTGTCTCATAACAGATGATCTCAGTTCCACATCGCTCTGCCCGACGTAAGTTTGAGATGACTTCATTTTTCATGGTATTGGGTTCTGGTATATATGCAGTGAGCCGAGAATAACCTTCCAATCTAGCATGCCGCAACATTGCCAGGGCGTCTCCGGCATTGTCGCCTTTTCCACATACTGCAGCTATGCCAGGCTGACAAGAAGATGATGATCCAGCGGAGATCAGGCTTGACATATTCTTCTTGACAATTACTTCAGATAAAAGGGTCTGCCACAAGCGAATTGCGGCAATTTCCATCAGATGGTCTACAGAAAAATTGAATTCGCTTCTGGTAAGCGCGTCCAGCTCAATAGAACCGCTATTCGATATCAGGACATGCATGTCAAAAGGCCTCCAATCCACTATACTCTCACAAATCTCGTAGGGCAAGCGAACACCCGATGAGGATTATTGGGCTCGAAGATATGCTGATTAGCTACCTTTGCATAAAATTGTCGTGACCCCCGAAGGTACCCCCCAAAGAGATGCAGTGAAGTCTTGCAAGAGTCAGCACTTTTCGTATAGCGTTATAGCATGAATAATTTTATGAGCTTAGGGATAAACACGAGTCTCATACAGGCTCTAGAAATACTTGGCATTAATGAGCCGACGGAAGTCCAAAAGCAGGCAGTGCCCCTCCTCCTCGAAAAGAAGGACCTAAGCATGCAATCGGAGACAGGAACAGGCAAGACTCTCGCATATCTTTTGCCTATCTACAATACCATATTGTCAAATATCGACGAAGCTGATAGAAGATGGCCCGTAGCAGTCATAATCTGTCCTACCCAGGAGCTGGCGGTACAAGTAGCCAATCATTCGGCTCAGCTAGCCATGGCTCTGCAGTCAAAAAATAACGGTGCTATGTCGCAATCTGATTCATGCCAACAGCAAGGATTAAGTAAATTACGCAATCGAGCTCCCAAGATCGATTCGGGTCTTTTGAATTCTCCACAGGTTCGGAGTCTTGTCCTCTTGGGAGGGACTCAATTTACGCGTCAAAAACAAGCGCTAAAAATACACCCTCATATAATAGTGGGCACACCTGGGCGCCTTGCAGACCTAACGCGCTTGCGCTTTTTCGATCTTTCACATCTCCAATTCCTTATTCTTGATGAAGCAGATAGGCTATTCTCCAGAGAATACATAGAACCAGTGGAATTTCTTCTCTCCAATGCCCCCAAAAACTGCACGCACGTGATGGCCTCTGCTACCATTCCGGAGCGAACTCGTAGCCGAGCAAAACCATGGATACCCAAGCCCATCGTAATCGAACTTGAAAGGGAAGGAGTACTATCTCAAGCCATCGAGCATTGGGCATTCTATTCTGATCACAGAAAGAAGATAGATCTTCTTAAGAGAATAATAGCGGCGATACATCCGAAACGATGTTTGATATTTGCATCAGAAGCTTATCGCGTCCAAAGGGCCGCGGAACGCTTGAACTCTTCCGGACTACAATGCGCCAGCCTTGTATCTAGAATGGAAAAGCAATCAAGGCATTCCATAATAGAACAATTTAAGACAGGCGGTATTTCTCTGCTCATCACAACGGATCTTGCCGCTAGAGGTCTCGATATACCTGATATAACACATGTGATAAGCCTGGATTTGCCAGAAGACGGCGGAGTATATGTACATAGAGCGGGCCGTACGGCAAGAGCAGGGAAAAAGGGCATAAGCATTCTGATCGCGGATAAGCTCGAACTCGAACGCGCCTCAAGGACCGCAACACGATTTGGCTTTGTATTTCGTACAAAATGGCTTGAATACGGAACCGTAATGGAACCACCTGTCGAGGCATTTTTCGAGCGAGTTGAAGATATGGAAACACAAAAGCGCTCGAAGAGCCATCTATGAGTGCATCTACAATCAGTGAACCAAAAATTGTCACAGAAGCAGTGGCTGCAGATATAGCCAATCCGCGATTCGAGGATGCTCAGTATAGGATTCTGATAGTTAGGCTCTCTCCCCTTCGCGATGTCGAAGGTTCGTATACGCACCAGGTACTCTTTGATGAAGCAAGGCATGCTCTTCCCAAAGCCTATATCGACTTTGCATTTATGCCGAGCTTTTCTCATCGAAAAGCCCTTTCAATTGCAAAAAGACCTTGGTTTTTTGGGCGTGCATCCAATAGGAGTGCCACAGAATTCAATATGCTTCTAATATCTTGTGCATTTTCTCTGGAACTATTAAACATCCCTTGGCTACTCTCTCAATCCGGAATCCCCTTTTCAAGACATGAAAGGTTAGAAAGATATGATCTGCCTTTTCTCTTCTTAGGAGGATCGAGCGCAGTCTGTTCAGGTCCGCTTGTGAAAATCTCCGACAACAAAGTTATCAATAGTCTTGTCGACGCCATATTTTTTGGTGAGGGAGAAGGCAGAATATCGGAGATTGTGCGCATCGCATCTGATGATTCAAAGACGGGCTTATCAAAACTGTCGATCCTAGCCCACATAGCCTCTGAAGTTGAGGGATTCTGGCCTTGTGATTCAAGCTTTACCTGCAATCGAGCACTTTCTTTTCAGCGCCCGGCAGTTCTTACATCGCCTGTTGTGCTGAATAGCGAAAATGCCGATACCGTCAAGCTGGCAATTAGCGCTGGATGCATAGGCCACTGCACATTTTGCCTCGAAGGTTGGGATAGAAGACCTTATAGTGAAAAGCCCTCCGACTATTTGTCCAAATCGGCAGTCATACTCAAAAGAGCAAGCGGCGCCTCCGATGTGGAGCTCTTCAGCTACAATTTCAACATGCATAAGGACATAATACAGCTAATCCAGATCTTAGGCCGCTATTTTATGAAAGTCTCCATGATGAGCCAGCGCATCGATATACTATCCAATAAACCTGAAATTCTTGCCGCGGAGTTGGTTGCGGGAAAGCGTTCTTTTGCCCTTGGCATCGAAGGAATTTCCCAGAGAATTCGTAAGTACTATCAAAAAGGTATATCAGAAGGGCAGATTTGGAATTCCATAACAAGAATCATCGATAATAAAGCACGAGAAATCAAGCTCTTTTTTATTATATCAGGATTCGAAAATGGACATGACTTAGAAGAATTCGAAAATTTCTGCGATAAACTAGCCCACTATAAAATAGAAACTCAGTCGGTTACTAGAGTAATCGTGTCTGCCGGTTATCTTGTCAGGCTGCCCTTTACACCTCTGCAATATGCTCCATTGCAAGGAGATAGGGCTCTACTGCAGAGCATCGCATCTGCCCTTCGCATTAGCTGCAATAAATCAAATCTTGAATTCCGACTAGCATCCTCTTTCGAGGATTATTGGATGGATCAGCTGCTTTCGTTGGGCGGTTCAAGAATGCATGATTGGCTCCAAGCTTGCCCTGAGAATTGGTTTTTATATGATCTTCATGTTTCTGATCGCGCATTGAATAGCCTTTGTGCTTTCTTCAATAGAGAGTCTTGCTTTACCCAACTATTGCAGGAAAAGCCTCATACCTATCGTCCTGATTTTGATTTTTTAGAAAGCGCTAGACACTGGCAAATGCTCGCAGAGCTTTATGATCGATCCATCGATAATCTATGTTCTCCGGATTCTAAAAAGTTCTATACAAAAATGCCAGCAATTCCGCTAATTTCGCTAGAAGCAGAAAGAACTATCGACATTATCAAGGCCCAACAAAAAGCGAAGGCTCATTTTCCTTCAATTCTTGTTAGAATAAGGGAGAACGATGCACTGGCTTTTTCGACTCCAGCTTATGAACGCGCTTGGCTTCTTAGGACTTTATCTTTTTTGGTCCCAAATGCGGAACGAGCTCTTTTTTATTGCAAATTGCAGCTCCCAAACTCCGATTGGGAAAGCGCTATTCCAACAAAATCCGCCTCTATGCCCTGTAAATTGAGGATTGGCATATCAGGAGTGAAATACTTCGCCATCTATGGTCCGGATAAAACGGACATGGAGAGAATCATCAATCTTGCCACATCGAAGATAAAGCATTCCAACGAGACCAAAAAGATCGGACTATCTTCAATTTCAAGCAACTATTCTGGATCAACAGCCTTCCTGGAAGAAATAGAGGTAATTCAAGAGCTTCCGCAAGCAGAAACCTGCAGGCTTTCCTTTTGTATTCCAGCAAATAGAGACGGATTTCTTAATGAGGCCCTTGAGGGATGGCTCAATGAGTTGAATCTACATTTTACATTGCAAAAAGATGAAGATAGTATTATTTATCAGACTTATTCAGCTCATAAAGCTAACAAATCTGTTCAATATATACAATATAAGACATTCTATACTAATATATCTCTATGCCTATCTATTGGTAAGAAGGCGGATATAGCATTGCTGGCGGATTTTCTCTATGATAAAAAATGCACCCTCGAAGAGACAATATTTCGAATCGAGGGGTGGGATCTATCGAATGTATGTCTGGCATGATTTATCGAGCATCAGGCCATGCGTCGGGCACAAAACGCGCCATAGAACTGCTTGTCTCGAAAACATCGACGGCCGAGATGGGCAAGGAAGGGAAATCTCTATGTAATCGGCTATAGATCAGAGTGGCAATTCTCTCAGCGCTAGGATCCTCTCCTAATTCGGCTATTTGATTCAAATCTTGATGATCAAATTCCTCATCGATCAATTTCTTTAATGCTGATTTTAATATGCCAAAATCAATTAGCATTCCACCCTCTCCAAGCTCTTTGCCCGAAGCCCAGACTCTTACTCTATAGTTATGTCCATGAAAACGTTCACACTTTCCGTTGTAGTGAAAAAGTCTATGAGCTGCAGAAAACTCAGTTTCCACTCTAATATGATACATTTTAGCCTTCCTTTAATGGGCTAGAAATCATTGAGCTTAAAAACCCTATTCATGATGGCCGAAACGGGGCTTTCCAATCTCCATATTATATATGATTTTTCGAAAAACATCTTGTCCGTGCGCTCATAATCAATGCTTGCCTTAAGATTGTTAAGATTCATTGCAGCTCTCTCCTATCTTATGATAGAATTCGACACAATATGCAGAAACGGCTGTCTGACCTGATACAAGGACTCGATATCTGCTCAATCGAAGGAGATATTCATCATTTGATATCAGGCCTTTTCTATGATTCGAGAGAATGCAAGCCTGGATCCCTGTTTTTTGCGCTTCCCGGCCTCCATACGGACGGCAAAAAATACATTATCCATGCCATACAAAATGGTGCAGTTGCCGTGATCTATGAAGGCCTTCTAGAGAAGAACTTAAGGGAATTTATGTTGAAAGATCCATCGGCAAGAGCTCTAAATCCTGCATTGATCCGGGTCACAGATTGCCGATGGACGATGTCGGCTATATCCGCAAGTTTTTTCGAGAATCCATCTGATTCTCTATGCGTTATCGGTGTAACTGGCACAGAAGGCAAGAGCACAACAGTATCGTTTATCTACCAACTTCTGAATGCTGCTGGTTTCAAAGCTGGTTTCTTTTCCACTGTAATGTCAGATATTGGAGAAGGGGAACAGCCAAATCCTCAGCACCAGACAACTCCAGAAGCAACCACAGTACAGCAGATGTTGGCAGAAATCCGCAACCATGGATTACAGTTTGCAGTTATAGAGGCATCAAGCCATGGTTTATCTCCAAGAACCGCAAGGCTAGCCCATGTCCATTTCGACATTGGCCTTGTGACCAATGTAACTCATGAGCATTTAGAATTCCATGGCTCATGGGAGCAGTATCGCAGCGACAAGGCGAATCTTTTCAGGCGCCTTGGCGAGGTCGAACCAAAGAAACTCAATAAAGTTAGTCATACGATAAATGAACATAATAGCAATATAATTATCTCTCCTACTGGAATTATCTGCGCCGATGACCCAAATGCATCATACTTTGTGCATGAGTCTGCGGTTCCATGCCTGACCTATTCGAGCAAGGGAGCCCTAGCAGATCTCTCGGCACACAATATAATAGAAGATGCCAATGGAGTTTCCTTTGAAATAGAGGGGCTTCTGGAAATGCCTATCGGACACAACTTCCGCACAGACCAAGAAATATCTGCTCGAAGATTCGAAAATGTTATGCCTTCGACATTATCGGCCCGGATCAATCTTCCAGGCACCTTCAATGTTCAAAATGCACTTGGAGCAATTCTAGCTGCCTCCGCCGCAACGGGCTTGCATTGGCACAACTTCGTTCCTCTGCTTCCAGGCCTTAGGCCGATAAAAGGCAGAATGCAACGAATTCTAGAAGGACAGCCTTTCGAAGTGATAATTGACTATGCCCATACGCCATCGTCATTTAAGGAAATACTCCCCTCTCTGAGAAAAGAAAGAAGAGGTCGCATCATCTGTGTCTTTGGATCAGCTGGCGAACGCGACACCGAAAAGCGACCACAGCAAGGGCGCATTGCTGCGGATTATTGCGATATATTGATTCTTGCCGATGAAGATCCTCGAGGTGAAGACCCTATGGCCATCCTTGAAGAAATAGCCATGGGTTGTCCTGAACTCTCAAGAGAAGACCGACTATATCTCATACCAGATCGCCCAGAAGCAATTCGAAGAGCATTTAATCTTGCAAGGCCTGGAGATCTTGTCCTGCTTCTAGGCAAAGGTCATGAGAATTCAATAATCTATTCAGACAGGACTATCCCCTATGATGAAGAAAGGCAAGCTCGATCGATCCTGGCCGACTTGGGATTTGAAATCACAAATAAAGGGAAATAATCTATGAAGAGTATCGCTGTACTGTATGGTGGTAGATCCGGCGAGCACGAAGTATCGCTCATATCCGCGAGCAGCATTTTGGCCTACCTCGATAAGGATAAGTATTCGATTGTACCAATAGGTATAACCAAAAGAGGAGAATGGTTCCTCCAGCATCCTCCAGAATGGGCTTATTCCAGGCCCGAAAATGGGCAAATGCGCTCTCTTCCTCCCGTCGAAAGATCTGAACGCGTCTTAGCAGTGCCTGGGGAAGGACTTTGGCTCGAGACAACAACAAAAGGCCTGCAAAAACTCAATATTGATGTTGTATTTCCCGTGCTGCATGGGACTTTTGGAGAAGACGGTACGATCCAAGGTCTGCTCGAAACGGTAGATCTTCCTTATGTGGGAGCGGATGTTTTGGGAAGCGCGGTTGGCATGGATAAGGAAGTTTCTAAACGCCTCTGGCTGTCGGCTGGTCTACCGGTGGTCGATTATATTTCGGTTAGAAAAGAAGATGTTTCGGATGAAAACCTTAAAATACTTGCACGCAAAGTAGAAACAAGATTTGGCTGGCCTTGTTTTGTAAAGCCCGCATGTTCGGGTTCCTCTGTGGGAACTTCTAAAGTCACTCATTCAGAAGATCTAAAAGATGCAATACTGTCTGCCCTTCGCTGGTCTGAGCATGCATTGATCGAGGCATTTATCAATGCTCGAGAAATAGAATGCGCGGTGCTAGGCAACGAGCGACCTATGGTCTTTCCTCCCGGAGAAATCGTTCCATCTCACGAATTCTACGACTATGAAGCGAAGTATAAGGATCCACAGGGCGCTACCCTTTTGATACCTGCTCCGTTGTTAGAAGAGACAAAGAATCGAATAATGAGCCTTGCGCTTTCTGCATATAAATATGCCTCGGTAAAAGGAATGGCCCGAGTTGACTTCTTTGTAGAGAAGATAACAGGAGAAGTATTTTTAAATGAGATAAACACTATTCCTGGTTTTACCGCCATTTCTATGTATCCTCGAATGTGCATAGATGCAGGAGTCTCTTATTCTGAATTGCTGGATAAACTCCTTGAACTTGCGATAGAACAATATGCGATAAAGCGTGAGCTCGAATATGATTTCTCAAAAGCATAAAATTTTCTAATAATCATCTCCTTAGACTCAGAATCAGGAATTAGCCATGAGTCAGCTTTACCCAAAAATTCAGTTTTAGTTAATGCATAATTATTTATACTATTTCTAATTATTATTATCACTTCCGCATTCAATTGCCTCGGGTTATAATTAGCATTGAAAGACAGACCACTCCAATAATATCAAAAGGAGGAAATCATGAATTCACAGGATTATATAGCTCTAGATTACCAATACGGAGCACATAATTATCATCCTATCCCCGTTGTCATTTCAATGGCCAAAGGATGCAAGGTCTGGGATCCCGAAGGGCGAGAATACTATGATTTTCTCTCCGCATATTCGGCACTAAACCAAGGCCATCTGCATCCACACATTGTCAACGCTGTCAAAAGTCAAATCGAACGAGTGACCCTAACTTCAAGAGCCTTCCACAACGATAAAATGGGACCCTTTCTCAAGAAACTATGTGAGTATACGGGCTATGAAATGGCTCTTCCAATGAACTCCGGAGTAGAAGCTGTAGAGACGGCAATCAAGGCTGCAAGGCGATGGGGTGTAGAAAAAAGAGGGATAGAAAATGGAAGACAGTCCATAATATGCGCCAATGGCAACTTCCATGGTAGAACGCTAAGCGCTGTTTCGATGTCAAGTGATCCTGATTCCTATATAAACTATGGACCTTATGTGCCTGGCTTTATAAAGATTCCTTTTGGAGATGCCAAGGCGGTCTCCGATGCCATAGATGAGAATACAGTTGCTGTGTTGGTAGAACCCATTCAAGGGGAAGCCGGTGTTGTCGTTCCTCCCGATGGCTATCTCTCGGATCTCAGAAGAATCTGCACCGAAGCGGGGATCTTATTCATACTCGATGAAATCCAAACTGGTTTTTGCAGAACGGGCCGCCATTTCGCCTGGAATTACGAAAATGCCCGTCCCGATATTATGTGTCTAGGGAAAGCTCTGGGAGGCGGTATCATTCCGATTTCCGCTATTGTTGCGGATCATGAAGTTATGGATGTATTCACACCTGGGACGCATGGCTCAACTTTTGGCGGGAATCCGCTCGCTTGCGCGGTGGGCATTGCTGCTCTAGAAGTTCTGGAACAAGAAAATCTCGATGAAAGAGCATTTAGGCTCGGAGAACGCTTTAGGGAAGTCATAAAAAAAGCAAAATCACCCCATTTTCGCTTGGTTCGCGGAAAGGGTCTCCTAAATGCAGTTGTCTTCGAGGAGGGCTTTGATGCCTATCCTACTTGCATAGACTTAAAGGAATCTGGCATACTTGCTAAACAGACGCACGGAAACATAATACGCTTTGCGCCACCGCTCATCATAACAGAGGATGAGCTCGAAGAAGCTCTCGAGAAAATAATTTCCGTGCTGGACAGAGCCTAGAATCTAATTTGCAGAGGATGATGAATAATTTCAAATCCTTGGTCAGCCATTTGTATTTTGTGGCTTTTTTTGCGGCCTTTTTGATTGCAGTATACCTGATTGTCATACAAAGGCAAGAGACATTACAGGCTTCGGTGCCAATAGAGAATCGAACTATTGTCCTCGAAAGCCTATCGGATAAAAGCCAGGTTTCGCCTCAAAATAATTCACTACAGCATGCAAAGATATCACCTCTTCCGGGTGATATCTTTCTTAAGACCATAGACATAGATGTCGACGATGATGAGGATTTTGAGCAAGTTATTCTATGCAAGAAAACGGCTGGAAGCACGGTCTTGTGGATGATAATAGCTGACTTTTCGCCAAATCTTGGTGCTTACCTTAGGCATTTTGAAGCAGAGATACGGGCTTCAAAGCTAGAGAGCATAACCGTGCAGCCACTTGATGTTACAGGTGATGGGCTTTCTGATCTTCTTATCCAGGGCTTGGATAGCTCTAACAATCAAACCCTGACCATATTCCGTCGGCTATTAAATCGAGGGTATTCTCTCATATTTTCGGAGACAGGCCTATCCATAAATCTTCAGGACTCTGATGAGTCTGCTATACCATCTATCGTTGTCGAATCATTGCCAAATAAAACAGGTCTAGTTTCCTATAAGACCTATATATGGAATAGAAACAGCCTGTTCTTGGAGAAAGTATCGGAATCTCCCTTAAGAGAGAGCAATAGCATCTCAGAAGGTCCTTCTGGAAGCGATGCTCAGTCATATCTATCCTGGCTAAGTCGGTTTTGGAAAAAGAACTCAGATGCCTCCAATATATGCTCGCTGTATCTCGATACGAATAGCAATGCACTGATCTTGGAAGGCCAACAGATTCAGCAGCGATGGATAATCAAAAGTGCCGAGCGCAAAGGCAATCGACTCTATCTTACCTGTAGGCTCTCAGAACTGAGTTATCTCGACCGAATCTTTATAATAGACGCAAAAGGACAAAACGTGATATCGGTCAGCATAATCGATCAACAAGTATCTCATTTCCGTCGCGATGAGGGTTGGTCTGGGAAATATGAATCCTATGATTATATGAAGGAAGCTAAGGACAATAAGACGATTCTCTCAAGTCCCGATCATTCGCAATTCCTGGGCCGCTATCTTGGTGATGACCATTCTGTGCTAGTTCTCGATCAGTCTAAGAACATCCTTGTATTAAATGGCAAATATAGAGAAGGGGCAGCAAGAATCTACTATTATGATGGATACCAGGTGCTTGATTTCTTGCAGATTCAGTCGAATGGACTTGTTGGAGATAGGTTGCTCTTCATTGTCTCCATCGATCAATCCGAGAATGGCAAAATAAATCGCCTGATCCTCAGACCGGCTGAGATAGGGGCGGATGGCGTCAGAATGGAATATCGAACACCCTACATCTTCATCAAAACAAGTTAATTGCCTGCAGGATAAGATTCATATCCAAGGTCTTTGAGCTTGGATTGAGTCTTCTTCCAATCTTCTTCAGCTGCCACATGGACAGCCCATCTTGGTTCGCCGGCTTGGTTTTTCAATTCTATGACTCTTGTCTTGAACTTCTGATTAGTCAGATTTCTGGAGAGACGTTCGGCGTTATCTTTCGATGAAAAATAGCCTGCTTGTAGCCATTGGATTCCGCTTGCGGCGCTATGTTCTTCCGCTATTTGATAATTGTTCGATGTTACTCCATAATCAGCAAGAGGCGCTGGGCCCTTAATCCACGAAAAGCCTAAAAAAAGCATAAGCGATGAAGAAGGAAAAACTCTTCCCATAACTAAATCCGATTCTATTGAGTTAGGGAAATCCTTGACCAAGCTAGAAATACCAGCTCCAAACTCACCAAAATCCGCAAAATATTGCAGAAGAAGTAGCTCCCTTCGCAGTTGAGGCTTTGTAACAATAGCCAGGGCATCTCTCGCTTTTGAAGAAGCCGACGCATATTCTCCATCATAGAGAGAAAGCCAAATATCAAAAATATGCTTGAATTCAGGCGAAATGGACTCATTTTTTAAGAGCGCCAATGCATTTTTCTGATCGCCGATTGCTATTGAAAGTCTTAGCGCCTCATTAGTGTATTTTGCGTCGATAGAAGCGGCTTTTATATACCACGAAGCAGCTTCTTTCGTTTGTCCAAGAAGCAGATATAACCCACCCAGAATGCCCCTGAGCTCGGCTTTTAAGTTTTGGTCGGTTTTTGCCTCATACTCTTGACAAAGCGCAATTCCATCTCTGACAGATAGCTGCGAAACTGCCGAAAGCAAGACATCCCTCAAAGCATCTTGGCTCTTAGTCTTGGACGCAGCCTGCCGTGCTTGACTCAGGCTTTTGTAAGTTTCCGCTTCTATGGATGAGTTAATGATAAGAATGAATAATGATAGGAAAAGTACAAATGAGGCGGCGAAATTTAGCGAAGAGCGATCCCTTGTTATCCCTATCCTATTTCTTTTCACACTTTTCCTCTTTACACTTCTTCGCCTCTTAATGTATTGCCAACAACCGATATGAACCTTACCTGGGCAAATTGCCCAATTCTTGTCGCCGAACCAGGAAAGACCACCATTTCATCGCGTGAAGTCCTCGCTAAGATCTCTCTTGTTGATCGTTTTGACCGATCTTCTATGAGCACTTCGTCGACATGGCCAATCCGCCCTCTCATAAGAGAAGAGGTTATCTGTTTTTGAAGAGCAATGACCCGGGCGAGCCTTTCTTTCTTTATCTTTTCAGTTATCTTATTTGGCATTCCTGCAGCAAATGTGCCATTGCGTTCGTTGAAGTGATACATAAAAGCATAGGAGAAACGAACGCTGCGCATAAGGTCTAATGTCTGTTCGAAATCCTCTTCGGTCTCGCCGGGAAAGCCGACCATTATATCTGTAGACAATGTAAGGTCTGGAATTGCATTTCTTAGAGCATCGATGACAGAAAGGTAGTATTCTCGAGTGTATTTGCGATTCATTGCTGAGAGTATGGTATTAGAGCCTGATTGCAGAGGCAAGTGGAGATGATGACAGAAAAAAGGATCCTCTGCCATAACTGCCATGAGCTCTTTAGACAGATCTTTGGGATGACTTGTAATAAAGCGTATCCAGCCAATTCCGCGCTTAGATTTTTTAGGTGACGCATTGTAGCATTCTATCGTTCCTTCGCTCTCTTGCTTTTTTCGCAGGTGCGCTGCAATCATTTTTATGAGCCCAGGAAAGTCCAAAGATGCGCCATCTTTTTCCCAGGTATAGGAATTTACATTCTGTCCAAGAAGAATTATCTCACGGACACCAAGATCTTCGAGTTTATCTATTTCTCGAAGGATGTCCAAAGGACTGCGCGAGATTTCGCGGCCTCGCACATAAGGCACTATGCAGTAGGTACAAAAGTTGTTGCAGCCATGAATGATGGGAATAAAGGATCGAAATGCGCCAGTCTCGTGATGGTCCTCACTAAAAATATATATGGGGTTCTCCTCAAGCACTTCGATTTTTTGGCCATTGGCAATGGAATCGAGCATTAGCGAAAATGATTGCCTTTGGTATGTCCCAATAATATAGTCAACGCCGGGAGCCTTTTTTTTAATGGTATTTTTATACTGCTCCGCCATACAGCCAATAACCACTAGAACGAAATCATGTTCTTTCTTGCGCGCAGTCAGTTGATGTATACGATTCCATACTCGGTTTTCAGCGGTTGCTCTTACAGTACAGGTATTCAATAAGATAAGCTGAGCTTCTCTCTCTTCAGATTGCTTCCATCCATGTTCTCTAAGGGTCGCTTCCATGGCTGCCGATTCAGCCTTGTTCATTTCGCAGCCATAGGTCTCGATATGATAATTATTCATTTCTTCTTTTTAAGGCCTCTAATAAATCCAGCAAGATTGAAAAGGCCATATCCAAGAAGTCCGATGCCACCCAGGGAAAGCAGCGAATGTGCTACGCCTGGCAGAAAAAGAGTGGTAAGTCCTGCAATGCCAGCTACCCCTAGCACTGTACCGGAAATCTTGTCGGTCTTTGTCTTTCCTAAAAGACCTATAGCGCCAAGCCCTATGAGTCCTGCTGATATCACAGTACCGACTACTGGGATACCAAGCAGAGCTTCGACACCCAAAAAGCCTAGGCCTGCAACCGAAGACATAACACCCTTTGTCCCTTTATCATTCAAAGTCTTGGGATCAACCGGATAATTGCTTTCCATATCTTTTCCTCTCTTAATCCAAAATGCATCATACTCAAGAATTATTAACCCTAATCGACATTCCTCACATCAAGGATAATAAGATTCAAGTCGATCCAGCCTTCCATGTTCTCCACTGACAGGTTCAATCTTCGAGCGATCGCTTTTTTCGACATATGCATAAGCTGAATGGTTGTGGATACTCTCGAAATTTTCCGCTTCAACCGAAAACCATGGAAATCGTTGAAGAGCATCAACTTTTAAATATACTTCTCTCACGACATCTTCAACAAAGCGAGGCTGCATATAGGCCTTCTCAGTGATATACTTTTCATCTTCGCGCTTCAGCAGAGTAAACAACTCGCTCGATGCCGATTCCTCTATTATTCGTATCAGGTCTTCAAACCAAAAAAATGGGCCAAGAGATACTTGAAGTGTCACAATGCCTCGCTGGTTGTGTGCTCCTCCATCGGAAATTGCTTTGGAACATGGACAGACTGTTTGCACGGGCACTATTACGCCGGCAATAAAACGATGTCCTTTCCCCGAACAACTTGCTTCATAAAAGCATTCATAGTTCATAATAGATGCTTGTTCCGAGACAGGTGCCTTCTTCTTGATAAAATAGGGGAAATGGATATCTGTGTAGGTTGTCTGAGCATCCAGTTCTGCTCTTAACTTTCTCAGCATTTTTATCACATTGGGCATCGAGAGGTCGGTGCGGTATTCCTCAAAGACCTCTATGAATCTGCTCATGTGAGTACCCTTAAAATCATGTGGAAGGTCTGCAAATAAATTGACCGCAGCCGTTGTATGCTGGTATTTTTCGGCCTTATCAAGCAGAGTTATGGGATATCGGAGGCCTTTGACCCCAACCTTCTGGATTGCGACATTTCGATCATCCCTAAACGACTGAACATCTACCATGATTCTAACCCATATTCCCTATCAGAGCACGTATAAATATCTTAAACTCATATTCTCTCTGTCTCATGCAAACTTCGATTTTCAAATCGCGATATTGGAAATCCTCGCCGCGGCGTCGATAGTGTTTGAGAGTAACATCGTGATAGTCATAGGCCCCACCCCTCCTGGCACGGGAGTAATCCAGCCTGCAATCCTCGAAGCTCCTTCAAAATCGACATCACCACAGAGTCGATAACCCTTCTTTTTAGTAGAATCTGGCACACGATTGACTCCGACATCTATAATACAAGCGCCTGGCTTGATCATATCCACAGACACCAAGCCGGGTGCTCCAGCGCAAGCCACCACGATATCAGCTTCGCGAACATGAGAGCCAAGATTTTTCGTCCCTGTGTGACAGATAGTAACCGTCGCGTTGACAGATTTCCGGAGAAGGAGGTTTGCAAGTGGCTTACCCACAATATTCGAGCGCCCGACAACCACTGCTCTTGCCCCATTTGTTGGCACGCCACTCCTCTTAAGGAGTTCTATTATTCCAAATGGTGTACAAGGTATGAAAGAGGGTTGTTCCAGGAGCATGCGGCCAAGATTGACTGGAGTAAAGCCGTCTACATCCTTATTGGGGTCGATGGCCTCTATAACACGGCGTTCATTGATATGCCTAGGAAGAGGAAGCTGAACCAGGATGCCATCTATATTGGGATCTCTATTGCATTCCATAATTCTATCGAGGAGAGCTTGCTCCGATGAATTCTCCGCCATTCTTGTCTCAAAGCTCTTCATACCGATCTCTGCGCAGGCTTTTTCTTTAGCGGTAACATAAGAGATCGATGCTGGATTATCCCCCACAAGAATCACAGCAAGACCTGGCACGACTCCTTTTCCCTTAAGGAAGTTGACTTTTTGGACAAGCTCATTTCTAATCTCCTCAGCAATTTTCTTTCCATCGATAAGTACTGCAGACATAAGTCCTCCCATCTTCAAGATACTATATTTCTAAGATTTCGTCATGAATTCTCTAACGCTTCAAAGAAATGCCTATATTCTGTGCACCAGCGAAATGCGCTGATGCTTGGAATGATCAGGCTAAAGGCAAAATGTACTCCATTATCAATATCGAAAAAAAATCCTGGTTGCGCAAAAATCCCTTTCTCCTCCAGTAGGCGCTGGGCTATTCTATCTTCTTCAAAAAAGCTAGGGCTTTCGATTAGTGCGGTCCATCCGCCTTGACAGCAAAGCACTCTATGAGGGCTGGTGCCACCTGTTAGAATTTCTCGATAACTTGCATAATTCTCGCGAATTCTGCTTAGCGACTTACATAAAAAAGCCGTTTCATGTTCAAATAGAAAAGGCAGGGCATTCATTATAGGAGTGCTCACAGAGAGAAAAGTATCTGCGATGAGATCGAGCCTCTTTTTTGCTCTGGATACCTCTTGGTTTGGCCCAGATAGGGTGATCCACGCAAGCTTCAGCTGAGGCAGACCCATTCGTTTGGAGAGTCCGTCGAGTACAAAGGTGAGCACCCTATCCTCCCCTACGAAGGTCTTTCGTTCGATATTATCGTCTATGGGAAAATCGAAAAAGACTTCATCTGCAATCAATGCGAGACCATATTTTTCGCATAGTCCTATAATTGTGGTTCTTTCAGTCTTTCGAATGTATGAACCGGTAGGATTATTGGGATTTATTATAACAATGGCCTTTATCCGCTTTTCACGGTCCGCTGCTAAAACAGAAGAAAGCTCATCTAGGTTAACATACCAACCAGAAGGATGAGCATACTCAAGCCTATAGGCCAGCACTTGTACCGAATCCAGTTCTGTCAGGTGTTGAAAGAGAGGGTAACCAGGCTTGGGTACGAGTACCGCATCGCCCGGGTCGCACAGCAGCTTGAAAAGCCATGAATATGCCTCCGAAGTGGAAGCACATAGAAAATAGTTATCGGGATGCATATTCCGATTGTATAAAGCAAAATGATCCGAGATCGCCTCTCGGGCGCGATAAAGACCTCTAGGTTCAGGATCATAGGTAACATTATCTTTGATTGCCAAAGAAATAAGATCGTGATCTTTCCAATCGAGCCCTACCTTTGTGGGATTTGTATTAGATAGGTCTTTTATCGGAAGTCCAAAACCATGCCTCCGGGCGCGAACCCTCGAGAGCTCATTGGGTTCTATTTCTCCAGCATTGGATCGTCTTGAAAAAATGTAGCTCATCGAAAAAAACCTATCGAAGTCCAAGAATACTCGGAATGCTCTTCTCAAGATCCTGCCGAAGCTGAGTTGCTTCAATTTCCAAAGAATCGCATTCTTTGCTTGCCGTACAGGCAAATTGTTCATCAGACAACGTCTTTATGTTGATTCGAACATTCAAAACAGCTCCAGAAAGCCCTGCCCATGCCATGAGACATCCTGTGGCTGCATCGGTAGCTGAATTCAAGTTACCAGTCTCGACTGCTTCCAGGCATAAACGCATAGCCTCAAGACAAAACCGAGCAGTCTTAAGAGGCACGCCAGCCGCCAGTTTGTTAGCTTTCTCAATTGCCAAATCTCGAGCTATCCTCTCGGCATCGGTTGATCTTGGAAGCCTCATAGCATCCATCACCGCATTGAAAGCTGCCGTATCTTCATCAACGATTTCGAGAAGATCATTCTTTAGTCTCTGAGCCTTGATACCCAGTGTCGATAATGTCTCCGAAACACCTTCGTAACCTTTTTTGCCTACAGTAAGATTTGCATCCATCGCAGCCAGAGCAGAACCAAGAGCTCCTGCCAAGGCAGCCACAGACCCTCCTCCTGGTGCTGGCGAGTCCGAAGAGACTGTATCCACAAAAGAACTGACCTTCTTTGAGACAAGAGCCCCTTCTTTTCTTATTGCCCACTCAATGATCTTCTTTTCTGGTTCAAAAGGCTGCACAGAGCGCAAGCCAAGTGTTTGCACTGCCAACTCGACAAGTTCTTCATCCGAAAGTCCTGGGCTTTTGCCTGCTTTTTGGCGATAGTATCGCCCACAGACGCATATAGCCTCAAGAGGAATAAGTCCAATAAGCTCAGAACCGATTACATATATTCCTCTGGCTTCCGCTTCCTTTTTTACCGCATCGAATACCACATACAATGGGGTTGTGCGAAAATCGAGAATATTGATAGATACCTGGGCGCATTGGTAGGATTCGATATACCATCCAATAGCGCGGACAGCCTGCAATAAGCCTGGAACCTTGATGGTATTCCCATTGCTGTCTCTTATTGTGCGACCCGATTCTCTAATACTGAGTGCTATATCGTGAGCTACTCTCTTATCTTTGGTGTTGAGATTTATATTATAAGCAATCAAGAATTCTCTTGCGCCAGTTACCGTTGCGCCCCAGCGAGGGGTGAAATGTGTGGGTCCAAAGTCAGGCTGCCATGCCGGATCCGCAAGTTTGTTCTCTAATCCTTCATATTCACCGGTACGGATATCGGCAAGACTGCGGCGCTCGGGACGAGTCGCTGACTTTTCATAAAGATAGACTGGCACATTGAGCTCTTCAGAGAGCTTCTTACCGAAGTCCCTTGAAATCTCTATGCATTCTTCCATGGAAACACCTGATACAGGTACAAAAGGGCACACATCCAGAGCTCCTATTCGTGGATGAGCTCCACGGTGCGTCCTCATGTCTATCAGCTTAAATGCAACCCGCGCTGCTTCCAGGGCAGCCTCTTTTACAGCTTCAGGAGGCCCAATGAAAGTATATACTGTACGATTTGTGTCCACACCCGGGTCTACATCGAGCAGAAAGACTCCTTGAACAGATCTGATGGCATCTGCTATAGCCTCGATTTTGGCGCGATCTCTTCCTTCGGAAAAATTTGGAACACATTCTACTAAGGGCTTCTCCATTTTATTCCTCCATTATATGAAATTCATCCAGACCCAATACTTGGCGATTAGCCACCTTCCGAGCCCGTTTTAATGATTTACGATCATTGATATTTTGAAATACGATTCCAGGATCGCAGATAGAAGCTATATCATTCTCCTGAATAATGAGATGTTTTTCCATTTTGATAAAGTGTCTAAAGGATAAGTCAGAACTGCTTTGAATATAAGAATAGAGTTCAGAGACAAGATTTCTCTTATAGAATGCAAAAAAAGGCTGAAGGGTATCATCTATCTTGCAGAGAACTATATCCACTTCCTTCGACATGGATTGAACATAGAGATATCGAATTAATGCCAAAGATACAAATGGCATATCTGCCGCACAAAGGCAAACCCATTCCAAAGAAGCATTGATTAGAGCAGAGAATAGGCCACATACTGGACCGCCTTCCTTTATATCATCCTCAAACTGAGAGGCACCAAGGTCTTCATATAACTTGTGAGGCTTGCCTACAATCAGCAGCTCTTGTGCAATCTTGCCTAATCGATAGGCGAGCAAAAAACCGATTGGAACTCCTTCTATTTCGACCTCTTGCTTGTCAATTCCACCAAAACGCCTGGCATGACCACCATTGAGAATAACTGCTGAGAACGGCAACCTTTGCTCCGCAATCAAGCCCAAGACTTCTTGTTCTGCTTTTGTATCTGCCATAGGATACTATTATGCCATGTTTTACCAAATTCATGCAGATACTCAAATGGGCAGATTGGTCCGCTCCACCAGAACAGATGAACTGCTCCCTCTCTTTTCAATGTATAATTCAGACTATTAAGGAGCTCATCCCTGCCATTGAATCCGCTCAGCTGTCCGATGAGAAACTCGATTCTAATAGAATTCAAGAGTTGCTTGATAAGGCAATCCGCTTGTATCTGCTGACTCCAGCTCTTGTAAACATACTGCTAAACTATAAAATCTGTGTGGAACATGACCTTCCGCTTCATCCTACCGTATATTACGAACTCAAAGAGGCGCGCAAGTACAGAATACGCCATTCACTAGCCGAAATCCAGCAAGCCAATGAACAATACTGGCAATCTATCGAGGTTGCACGCTTGTGTTATCAATGTGCTCCTCAAGCCATATCAGCCATAGATGAGCTTTGTTTTGGAATTCCATCAGGCATTGCTTCCTTTTTGTATACGGCAGTGCAAGATCATTATACATGGCTAGGTTCTCAGCCTTCGCTCCTATTGGAACTTGCGGAGAAAATATCCAGAGAATTTCGACCCAGTCTCATTGTCGCCGCAGCTCATGGTTCCATCATGCCCGCTCTTATACTCTCCGAACTTCTTGAAATCCCGGTATATTTTATTCGCTTTTCGATGTTTAAACGCCACGATGAAGAACCTATAATAAGCCTGTCGGATCAAGCATGGCTTTTTGACTATCGCAATAAGAATGTTCTTCTATATGATGAAGATGTTGCCAGAGGGAACACACTGGATTTATTCTCAAGGAGGCTATCTCCGCTGTTTGGAGAAGTGAGAACTGCTTGTTCGATTCGGCATGCCGGTTCATGCGTCCATGCTGATTTTTCGGGCAGGGTTTGGTGGGACTGAGTGTGCCAATGATCCTAAGCGATTCCTTTTGTTAATTTGCATAAATTGCAAAAAAAATCGCAATAAGTTGCATATCCATTAGCCTTATGATATACTTATGGATAGAAACACTTGAAAAAAAAATGATGCGATATGCCTTTCATGAGCGTTGGCGCTGAGGTTTACCTCCTTTTCCTCAGCGCCTTTCTTTTATAATATGGTTGAATATGGTTGAACTTTTTGGATACCGGATAATGTTGATTCAATCGCTTGACTTTTATCGATACATAAGTATAGGTTAACATAAGTCTAATAATTAGTCTCTCATGCAAAGCTATTAGAGGAACCATAATGTCTCAAAAAACGAAGCTCAACTATGTCCCTTCGATCCGCCGTTTTCCTTCATATCTCCATATAATACGGGCGTTTCAGAGAACCGGTGAACCTTATATTTCCGGCACTTTGATAGCGAATGAATTAAACCTTGAGCCAATACAGGTCAGAAAGGACCTCTCCATTACTGGTATAGTAGGCAAACCCAAGAAAGGCTATCCAGTAGATCAGCTAATTGCAGCCATTGAACACTATCTAGCCTGGGATGTCGAACAAAAGGCAATGATTGTGGGTGCAGGAAATCTGGGATCTGCTCTAACCGGCTATCAAGAATTCAGAAATCATGGCCTTCATATAGTCGCTGCCTTCGACAGCGATCCCTTGAAGGTGGGCAAGAATATCCATCAGATTCATGTATACCAGATGAATCAGCTTAGAGAGATTGCAGACGAAATGAAGATAACTCTTGCGATTCTCACCGTCCCCTCTCCTTATGCGCAGTCAAGCTGTGATGCGATTGTCGACGCTGGTATAAAGGCCATCTGGAATTTTACCAATGTGAAACTCAGAGTACCGGATGATGTGATTGTTCAGAGAGAAGATTTGTCTTCTGGATACGCAATACTCTCGGTTATGATGCGCACAAAAGCCAGACTTTCCTAAGCCAGAATTCCATCCTTGAGATTATGAGAATATTCTTAATTTCAGGCTTGCGCTGTTCCGGTAAAACCTCATTTTGCAATTCTCTCATCAAGTCAGCAGAGGATAAAGGCATCGTTTGTAAGGGCTGCATTGAGATTTCGCAACGTTCAGAGAATGGAATACCTTATAGCATAGACCTTTACAATGTTTCAAATGGAGATACTTTCCTAGCAGCCTCGCGTCCAATAGACAGAGGGGATGTTCCATTTGAATACTCTCCCGATGCATTCGCACATATAAGAAAAAGTTGCATTCAGACTGTTGAATCGGATATTATTTCGCAACATCCTCAAAACATACCCGACAAAAAAAGAGAAATTTGTTTGATAGACGAAATCGGCCCCCTCGAGCTTGAACATAGAGGTGGCCATCTAAGCCTTCTAGAATTTGTGCTTGGCACAAAGAGCCCTGACGCTCTTGTGCTAACTGTAAGAACTGGCTTGAAATATTCTCTTATGTCTTTCCTTATTAATCATGGAATTTCGGCAGATCATATCTATGATCTCGAGCTGGAAAAACTCACAATATCCTCTGCCTGCATCTATGTTCTTTCTTTTCTTGAGTAGCTCTCAAGCCCTATCCAGAAGTCATATCGGATTAACGCAAGGCCTTTTAGGCATATCCCAGGAGATGCAGAAGCCTGGATTTCTGCATTTTCAACCCGATGCCATGTTCTTGCTATATTGTCTTCCCAAAATCGACAAGATCAGAGTATTGGGCTTCACTAATCCTTCCATTCTCTTTCAGCGCTTCAAAGAGTTCGTTTACATGCATAAATGCATGCAGTCTTACCCCTTCCCGCTCCATATCCACCCTTCCCTCACTGCCTCTCTCTATAAGTACAACCAAATCGCGCACCTCTAGCCCTTCAGATTTCAATATATCTTTAGCTTCTATCTTGCTTGCACCGGTTGTTATAAGATCATCTAGCAAAAGAACTCGATCTCCTTTGGCATATCTGCCTTCGATGCGCTTTCCCGTACCATGATCCTTGGCAGGCATTCGAGGCCAGATCATAGGCTTGCCAAGTTCAAGCGATGCTACAGTGGCGAGAGGCAGGCCAGCGGAGGGAATTCCGCCTATGATATCGAAATCACAAGATGATGCGAGATGTGCATAAGCTCTTCCTGCAATCCTCATAGCTTCTGGGTCCGATATTAGATTCCGAAGGTCGATATAGAAAGGGCTTTTCTTGCCACTCTTAAGCACAAATTCGCCCAATCTGAAGCATTCAGTAGAAAGCAAGACATCGACAAATTCGCGTTTTAGGGATGCGACTTCATCTTCAGCCTTCTTAGACGGCTTTGCGGTTTTGACTGCGGCTTTAAATAAAAAAGCGTCTCTTGCTCTTCTTAGGACATCTCGAAGCTCTAGTGCAGCATCATCAGGCCTTTGTGCTTCCGAAATAGAACGCGCTGCAGCAACAAGTATACCTTTGCCGTCGCTTCTTGCGCCCGCGGCAAAAGCAAGATCGGCTCTTCCTCCTTGTGCACCAATACCAGGGCTTAAAAACCAAGCTGAAGGAGCAACTTTCCTGACTTTCTGAAGCGCTTCCAGATCATTACCTGCTACAACCAGTCCAACATCGACCGATAAATCAGAGCATTTCTGAGCTACCATTGAATAGAGAGGGCTTTTGTTAACAGTGATATCCTGGAGGAATCCGGCTCCGGGATTGCTAGTTCTGCATAACACAAAAATTCCTCTATCGCTCCACCGCAGGAATGGCTCTAGGGTATCAAGACCCAAATAAGGATTCAATGTGACCGCATCGGCCTTGAGCTCTCCGAAAATTGCCCGAGCATAAGCTTCTGCCGTGTTTGCAATATCTCCTCTCTTTGCATCTATGATAATTGGAATTTCTTCGGGAATCTGGGCTAGAGTCTTGTATAGAGCTGACATGCCAGCATTACCCATGGCTTCGTAGAAAGCAATATTGGGCTTGAAGGCTAATGCATAAGATGCGGTGCCCTCAATGATTCTCAAATTCTGCTCAAGCGCACACGCAGCGCATTCAAGACTACCTCTTTTCTCTATCTCTGAATTTGAAAACGCAGGATCGAGACCAATGCATAGAAAGGTATCCATTTTATCTGCTCTTTCTTCGATGTATTCGAAAAAGCCCATATCCATCTATCCCCTATAAAAGTGAAAAAGATAATATACAATCGAATCGGTGATATAGTATAATTGCTCAAAAAGGAAAGTAGAAGGAGGTTATGATGAAAAAAGCGGTCTTATTATTCGCTCTTATTCTTTTCTCTTTTCCTATTTTTGCGCAGCAAGGAATGAATCCTTCATTTGGCATAATAGCTAACCTTGGGACGGACCTTTTGCCAGATCCTGGCGACCCTTCGAAGTTCGAAAGCTGGTCTAAAATAGGTATGCAGCCCGAGTTCAGTATTGGTAAATTTGGCATTGGGCTCGATCTATTGTTTAGATTCAAGCTTGGCACTGGAAGCAATACAAGTCTAGAAATCTATGAGCCTGACTGGATTCCTCAGCAAGGCCAGAACATTTTTGATGTGTATCTTCCTAAGATTCTATATATCCGCTATGGTCAACAATGGGAAGATCCGTTTTATGTAAAAATGGGCTCGATCTCCGATTTTAGCCTTGGTAATGGTCTTATTGTCGACAATTATTCCAACATGCGATTTCTTCCTCAGCGGCGCGTATTTGGCATGCAGCTGGGAATCGATGGTAGCCTTTTTGGTTTTCCTTATGTCGGATTAGAGGTACTCACTGGAAATGTCTCTAAGTTCGATGTAATAGGGGGCAGGATCTATGTTAGGCCACTTGCTTTTATGGAAGAGAGCCTTTTTGGAAGATTGCAGCTGGCAGCAACTGGCGTATTAGATAGAGATCCATTGCTATATACTGGGACTCCCTATCTGGCTCAGCAGACAAAACTGATCTATGTAGTTGGAGCCGATATAACCTTGCCTCTTATCCAAAGCCCCGCATTTTCCCTTACTCCCTTTGGAGAAGGGGCATATGAGATGAACAATGCCATCGGAGCTATCGCGGGCATAAAGGGGCGCGCCTTTGACATTCTCTCCTATCTCGCTCAATTTAGATATCTCCAGGAAGGCTTCATCCCATCTTATTTTGACGCAAATTATGATATCTACAGAGCCGATCGCTTTGTATATATTGAGATTAATCCCGCAAAGAATAATTTTATTCCTGGCTGGCTAGCATCTCTTGGTCTTGATCTCTTTAAATCCGCATTGAGCTTTGGCGTTATATTGGATGCTCCATTCAAAGAACTCCCCTCGCCTGCAACGGACAACCCTGCTGATTATGCACATATAAAGGGTAGCCTAAATCTGGCCCGTGGCCTTATACCCAATGTTAACATCGCTGCTAGATATGAGAAATTCTTCCTTGGCAAAAAAAGCAATGATGTCCTTAAAGACCTTATCGATTTTGAGGATTCTTCTATTGGTATGACCATAAGCTATAAAGCAGGCACGGCTATCGTGTCTATGGATTATGCTTATATCTGGAATCCAACAAAGAATAGCGGGGCGGGTGCTTTTGATGTGGTTTCTAGCATGTCTCTAGGATTTGAATTGTGAGCTTTTGAGGCCAATGTCTCCAGTGTAAGGGCGGTGGTCTTAGAAGGACGCCGCCTTTGTTTTTTTACAGAAAACCATTATCATACGAAAAATGGGAAATATAAGAATCCTACCACCCGAAACCTCTCGCCGCATAGCTGCAGGAGAAGTGATAGATCGGCCATCTTCAGCACTACGAGAGATTATCGACAATTCAATAGATGCAGATGCGCATAATATTTCGGTCTCTATAGCTCAAGGAGGCATAGAGGAGATAACCGTTGCCGATGATGGCTGGGGAATGTCGAAAGAAGATCTCTTGCTAAGCATATCCGAACACGCAACTTCCAAAATCTACGGACCGGACGATATCTTGAAAGCGAAAACTCTTGGATTCAGAGGAGAAGCGCTCGCATCCATAGCTGCGGTAGCTCGATTGGAAATAGTAAGCAAGCTAAGGGGATCTAATGAAGGCTGGCGATTATCCAGCTCTCCATTAAAGGAACCTGTAATCGAGCCGTTTGCCTGCAAGGAGGGGACTCGATTGACCATGAGGGGGCTCTTCGAATCCTATCCAGCAAGACGTCAGTTTCTAAAAAGACCTCAGAGCGAAGCCTTTCTGTGTCGTTCTACCTTCATCGAGCGCGCGGTTTCTCATCCTGACATTTGCTTTCGCTGGGCAGTGTCGAGCGATATGGATGTTATGATTGCGTCTTCTTTGAAGGATCGCATTCTTCGCTGCTACACCGAACTTTCTCGTTTTACACTGTTTGAAGCAATGGCTGAGACATCGGAGCTTCAAATGCATTGTATCTACGCTGATGTGGCCAATTATAGGAGAGACCGAAAATTCCTTCAGGTGTTCGTGAATAAGAGAAGAGTCCCGGAATGGAACCTGCTCAGCCTGATGGAATATGAGTTTGGCAAATATCTCCCCGGGGGGGCGCATGCTATTGCCTTTCTTTTTATCGAAATAGATCCTTCGCTTGCGGATTTTAACATACATCCAGCTAAGAAGGAGGTCCGGCTAAAAAAGCTGGCGGAATTAAGGACCGTACTTCATGAACTCTTATCTCACGAATTAGTTCATAGATATGGAGGCATGACTCAGGCTTTTGAAACAGCAATTTACCCCGAATTCAAAGAGTTTGTTTTTTCAACTAAAGAAAAACAAATCGCGCCGGGCTTAGCGGATCAACCGCAGGTTTTGCATTCAACGAAATATGACAGGGAAATGGGAAGAGAATTCACAAATTGTTCATCTAATTCATACTTTGTCCGTCGAGACTCCACACAGCTTCCAGATGATTTCTGGCACAGAATAAAAGACGATAATCTATCCACCCTTCGATACATAGGAAAAGGGCCAGGACCATTTCTAATCTTTGAGCTATCCGATGCGCTCTTTATACTAGATCAGCATGCAGCCCATGAGCGAATTCTATACAACAAAATCAAATCAACTAGAGGAGAGAGTCAGTTGCTCCTTGTTCCTTATCTGCTGGAACCTTATGAGAATGAGCATTACTTGGAAGAATCAAAAGATAATCTGGAATTTGTTGGTTATGGAATAACAAGAGACAAGAATACCTGGATTGTTGAAGCTGTTCCAGCCATTGCGGCTTCGGAGGCTCTCGAAGCGCTTGTTGAATGGCTTTCTCAGCCGTGCTGTGAAACCTCCCCCATAGATGCTCTTATTGCAAGCCTGGCATGCAAGGCCGCGATAAAAGACGGAGACAGAATGGATGAAATCTCAGCCCTAAAGCTTATTCAGGAATCCCTGGAATTGCCAGAGCCTCGCTGTCCTCATGGGCGTCCAATATATCTTGCATTTCCAAGACAGCAGCTCTATTCAATGTTTGGGAGAACTATCGGATGATAAGACCGGTCCGAATATTATGTGTCGCGGACGAAGTGGATCTACTTGTCTATAGTGTGCAGATCTGCGAACGCTTTTCGGATGTCGATCTGATATTGTCGGCTGGAGATCTGCCCGATGGCTATCTCGAATATATAGCAAGCATGCTGAACAAGCCGCTAATCTCTGTAGCAGGAAATCATGATAAATCTAAACAGGATATTGAGAATGCTGGCATTCATTACCCAAGGAATCAGACGCCGAATTTTGGTCAAATCAGCTTTAGAATAGAGAAAGAAAGTGGTATATCCATTCTTGGCCTGCCAGGTTCGATTCGTTACAACAAAGGTCAGAATCAATATACCGATGCATGGATGACATTTCGTATAATATTGATGCTCCCAAGGCTATTGTTCAGACGCCTACTATGGGGAAGATCAGTAGACATCATTCTTGCACATTCTCCTCCGCGCGGTATTCACGATGGTGGAGATCCCGCCCATAAGGGATTCTCTGCTTATCGATGGCTTATTCGACTTGCCAAGCCTTATTATTTCGTTCATGGACATGTGCACGTATACGACATGCAAGCGCTCCGCGAAATCGATTATTATGGCACCTCTGTTGTCAATGTGTACGGGCATCGAGTCATAACTCTGCCAAGGGAGGATAAAAATGGCCGATGATCTCCACGCTCTTGCCGAATCAGATTTCTATAAGGCGAGAAGTAAGGCTATTAGCGCATCAATATTCGGAATGCTAAGGCCTTCAATGTCCGATTTAATGCCCTTCGATCAAGCTAAGGAGTTGCTCAAGCCCAGAGCTGAGACATATAGAGGGGTTACTGCTGTCCCTATCGATAGAATCGTTGGAAGCGAGGGACGCTATAGAGACTTCAATCGTTTCTTTTTCCCAAAGAAAGAGCATCTAAAAGCTCGTTGGACAACTATCGATGAATTGCAATATAAGGATGTGAGCCTTCCTCCTGTGGTATTGTATGAAATGGGTGGAGTCTTCTTTGTCCGCGATGGCAATCATAGAGTATCGGTCGCTAGAGCTAAGAAACAGGAGTTCATAGATGCCGAGGTAATATCGCTTCATTCGGAGATTCAACTCGATCCAGAAATGACAATCGAAGATATAAAGAAAGCTGTTATCGAATATGAAAAAAAACAATTCTACAGGGAGACCAATTATCCAAATATTGTCGGGGCGGATGATCTTAACTTTAGCGAACCTGGTAGATTCGATAGTATAAAAGAACACGTCCTTGTACACAAATACTTCTTGAATCAACATCTACCTGAAGAAATCCCTTTTCATATTGCTCTATATTCTTGGCATGATAATGTCTACCAGCCAATATCTCAATCTATTGAAGCAGAGAATATTCTATCGCTATTTCCTGGAAGGACTGTATCTGATTTGTACCTTTTTCTTGTTGCTCACTGGGATGAACTCAAACGCAAATCGGGCGGCTATGTTGCTATAGACGAAGCTGCAGAGAGCTTTAAGAACGAGATAAAACGAAATCGAAATAGCTCTTTCGAGCATGCTTGCAGAATCTTTGGATCGATTTCAAAAAAAGTAGAGAATTTTATCGCAAAATTGTAACTTTTGGAATGATTTCGTATTATAATAAATGAAGAGCAAGTTGATGTAGCTTCTTCATGCAGCCTCCATTGTATTAGCCGTCGGATATCCCTCCTTATCCGGCGGCATTTTTTATCATGAATTGACTTTTTATACTTATTTCTATATTGTTACTCCGGTTTTTGAGAAAAGGAGTCGTTATGGCACAAGTTTCTAAAAATGCTCGCACAGGCTCTTCAACTCAACGCTTCTATTGTTCTTGCGGCGGTGAAATAAAGATGAAAACCATCTTTGAAAACAGTAAGGTCAGAACTATAGCTGAATGCGAAAAATGCAAAAGAGTTGAGAGACGCCCAAGCGACTTCAAGTGATCTTTAAATGATCCGAAAAGAAGATAAAAAGCCCCAGCATATTGCCGGGGCTTTTTATTTATATGCATTGTCCTGCAAAATGTTATACGAAGATACATCATTGTAGCCGCCGAAGCTCAAGGATTCGTTCTTCGATCAAACGTCGCGCATCGATGAGCATGTTTTCGATATCATATTTATTGCGTGGAGCTTCGTATATCTTGACTATTTCGACAATATAAGGAGTTTTGCCAAATAACTTAAGAAAATCCATAGCATTTGCTACTCGCCAGCCGCCTTCCAGAGCTATAGCGGCAACAGAGAGTCTTCCACCAGACTCAAGCAATTTTCTGACACCTGCGGTGTGAAATTCTCCTACATGTCCATTTCTAGACCTTGTTCCCTCAGGAAAAATCACAGGGCAAGCACCCTCCTTTGCGCATATCTTTGCCATTTTTGACACTTCTCGCATTGCATCAAGAGGAGCTCCTTTTCTCTTTATCAGGCAATGCCCTCCTTTTCTCAACGTAAAGCTCACAAAGGGAATACCATATTGAAGCTCCTTCTTGGCGACAAAGCGAGGCTTTCGTTCAATTCCTAAGAAAGCTATGAGCACCAGGATATCCAGTAGACTCTGGTGATTCGAAATTACGAGACATCGAAGAGGAATTTCAAGCCGCTCGGGATTATGCACCCTAATCCTGAATCCACGGAAGACCCTGAATAACCCAAGGATAATCTTTGCACCAATTTGCTCATACTTAGCACAAAGATGAAAGCGCTCATATCTATCTGCAAATAGACACCTCAGCGCAAGAATATACTCCAGAAGAAGCAACATGGAGACTATGATCAAGACTACGATACCATTGATTAGCATTATCCTAAATCTTTATCCTATTTTGCCTAGGAATGCAATTCCTTCAAAAAAGTATTGACATTGATGCTAGGTATCTGCTAGCTTTAGCACAGAATTTTGATCAACCCAAGATTTGTATTAAGCAATGCTATCCGGAGGATTTCCATTGAGTACAACTAACTTGTCTGCAGAAAAGCGCCAGAGGCAAAATGAAAAGCGCAGGCTTGCTAATAAAAGTACAAAGACTTCTATAAAATCCGCAGCCAAAAAAGTGGTAATGGCGTCAGAAAAGAAAGATACTGAAGCGGCAAAACAGGCTCTATCAGAGATGATCAAGCGGATTGATTCAGCAGCCAGAAAGGGAATAATAAAGAAGAACACTGCAGCCAGGAAAAAATCCCGTATGCAGCGACTTGTAAACAAGATAGATCAATAAATCAGAGAGTATAGTACCTTCAGGAAGGAGCAGAGAACGATATGGCCGAAAAATTGACAAAAGCTGAATTGATAGATGCGCTGTATGATTCATTGTCGTCGACAAGCCGCACTACAAGAAAAGAAATCCATGAGCTTATCGACGGTTTATTTGCTGAGATAAAAGGCGCAATTCTTGATGGCAAGATAGTCGAACTGAGAGGTTTTGGCACTTTCGAGGTAAAACTCAGAAAAGGCAGATCAAAGGCTAGAAATCCAAAGACAGGCGAAATCGTCTCTGTAACAGATCACGGCGTAGCCACCTTTAGGCCCGGTAGAGAGCTCAAAAGAGCCGCATGGGAAATGGATATCGAGCGTATCCCTAAATCATTCAGAAAGAGAGTTTAATTGCTGTCCATTTTTGCTAAATAGGGATATTGTTAATGATGGTAGCCTTCTATGTCTATCATGAAAAAGTCAAATTTGGAACCTTCGGAACCGTACGCAACGCATATCGGGCCTGCGTTAAAACTGAATGGAATTCTACGTTCTAATCAGCCCCTTGACTTGCATTGTGCTTTTCATGGTTCAATAGAAGGAACCTTCATTAAGATTTCCAAGAATGCCATAATAGAAGCTGATCTATTAAAAGCCCATCAAGTTGTTATTGCCGGACAATTTAAAGGATCTATGAGCGTTTCTGAAGAAATAATAATTCTTCCTAATGCTAATGTTTCGAGCGATATTAAAGTGGCATGCCTCCATATTATTGAAGGTTCGCAATTTGAAGGCAAAATCGAGATGGCTGGGTTTTATCCAGATCATAATAGCCCGATAGTAGATAGAGGACATTGACATCGCTCCATTGTCACACTATATTGAAATTGTCTATCGCATATTTGCGGCGCAAAATGCCGCATTTGCTCCAAAAAGCATACCTTTCGATTTGACTCAATGCGCCGCTCAAGAATCCATATAAAGTAGACGGGGAGCCATAGAGATGATTGGCACCGTTTTGATCGTTTAAAATCAGGGAGATTCTCGATGGCAATTCACAATAGAAAGAAGATAGATTCATCCCAGACAACATCTTCGAATAACGATGAGAATAATTCCGCGGAGCCAAGAGAGGAAATAGCCATGAATCAGAGTCAGCCCGAAGAGCAACCCGTCTTAAAAAACGAGTCACTTTTCGAAGAACAGACTGAAGATCTCGTTCAAGACATACAAAGGTCATTGAACAATGTACATGTCGCCGCACCTGTAAAGAATCAGCAACAAAAAACCCGAAAGCCAGTTGCTAAAATCCGTTTAAAGAAGAAGCCCACTCAAAAAACAGGCCTCCTGGAGGAAACTCAAGTACCTGAATCGACAACAACTTCCGAAGTAATCGAAGAACAACCCAATGGATTCGTTGTTGCAGCTATGCCGCTCGATGAACATCAAAATCAGAGACTGTCGGAGTTGCCCAAGCCGGAGCCAGAAAACCGTACAGAACAGAGAGTAGAATCCAGAGCTCGCTTATTGATCAATGATCTTTCAAAGATGGGTATAATCGAGTTGAGAGAATTAGGGGCCAAATACGGTATAAATCATGATTTGCTCATCACACTAAAAAAACAAGAACTCATTTTTAATATTCTGAAAGGCCATACCGAGCACGGCGGCATAATATATGCCTATGGTTCGCTTGAAATTCTCCCCGATGGCTATGGATTCTTGCGCTCTCCTCAAAACTCTTATTTGCCTGGCACAGATGACATTTACATTTCTCCTTCGCAAATCAGGCTCTTTAACTTAAAGACTGGCGACACTGTCTATGGTCAGATCAGGAGCCCTAAGGAAGGCGAGCGGTTTTTTGCCATGCTCCGTATCGAACAGATCAACTTCGATGATCCATCGGTGGCTCAAAATAGAATTCCCTTTGAGAATCTTACCCCTCTCTACCCCACGGAAAAATTGGATCTGGAAACCAGCACCGAAGAAATCTCTACTAGAATCATCAATCTTTTTTGTCCAATAGGAAAGGGACAGCGAAGCCTCATCGTATCTCCGCCTCGTACAGGAAAGACCATTCTTTTGCAAAAGATAGCCAATGCTATAACGGCCAACCATCCTGAAGTCTATCTCATTGTCCTCCTTATCGACGAGCGGCCAGAAGAGGTCACAGATATGGAACGAACCGTAAAGGCTGAAGTAATCTCTTCCACCTTCGATGAACAAGCTACCCGCCATGTTCAAGTAGCTGAGATGGTGCTGGAGAAGGCCAAGCGTCTTGTTGAACACAAAAGAGACGTAGTAATTTTGCTCGATTCGATTACAAGGCTAGCACGAGCCTATAACCAAACTGTCCCCACTTCAGGCAAGATACTGTCTGGTGGTGTCGATTCGAATGCTCTACACAAGCCCAAGAGATTCTTCGGAGCAGCACGAAATATAGAACAAGGCGGTTCGCTGACTATCATAGCCACCGCCCTTATCGATACCGGTTCTAGAATGGACGAAGTAATCTTTGAAGAGTTCAAGGGAACAGGAAACATGGAGATCAACCTCGATAGACGCTTGTCTGATCGACGTCTCTACCCTGCTATTAACATTAAAAAATCTGGAACAAGAAAAGAAGAGCTCCTGATCTCCGAAGAAGAGCTTCAAAAGATCTGGGTTCTGCGTAAAGTAATAAATCCGATGGATGATGCTGAAATAATCGAACTGCTCATCGATCGCATGACTAAGACAAAGAACAACGACGCATTTCTTAAATCGATGAACACGCCTTATTCGAGTATGGAATAGCCTTACGTCGTATTGACTAGAGTTGATTGATTTTATATATTGAATCGCCATATCTGGCTGATCTTCTTACAGTAGTTTTACCAGGGCTCTATGGAGGAATAAATGAAAAAGGGAATACATCCAAAATATGATATCACAACAATAACTTGCGCATGTGGGAATGTAATCGAGACCCGTTCTACAGCTAAGAACATACAAGTTGAAATCTGTTCTGCCTGTCATCCATTCTTTACCGGCAAACAGAAACTTGTCGACACTGCGGGGCGCATCGAGCGCTTTAACAAGAAATATGGGATAAAGACTAACGAAAACAAATAATAGCTTGAGACTCAGATGCATAAAGGCTGCCATCGAAAAAAGGCGGCCTTTTTTATTTTCAAAGCTAAGAGCGAGCTTTCTCAGTCTCTACAGCCAAGGCTGAGGGTAGCTAACATCGTTGCCATTCTTTGCGCCGCCTTGCCTCTATGCGAAATTCTATTCTTTTCATCAGCGGATAGTTCTGCGACTGTCTTTCCATACTGCGGAAGGTAGACAATCGGATCATAACCAAAACCGCCCTTCCCGCTTGGACTTCCGGCAATTTCGCCTTCTAGAGTCTCCTGGACACACATAAAACGCTGCTTTCCATAATAGAAAACAAGACAACAAACAAAAGCACAGTTCCTATTGGAAACACCCGCAAGTTCGGAGAGCAAAAGGCTATTCTTCTCTGAAGCTGCAAGAAGCTCTTTGCCATTAGAACCATACCTGGCGGATCCTATGCCGGGCTTTCCGCCCAGGGCTTCAACGCAGAGCCCTGAATCATCGGCCATAGATGGTATTCCTAATAGCTCATAAAGGCTTCTTGCTTTAATATAAGCATTTTCAAAAAATGTCTTCCCATTTTCTTCGGGGCAGAATTCATTGATTCCCAGATCTGAAGGCATTAGTAGCTCGTGGCATGGAAACAGGGGCTTAAGTTCAACGATCTTATGCAAGTTGTTTGTGGCGACGACAAATCTCATAGGGTTTTTTTAGCCTAGTTTTCTATAATCTTCAAGACTCCTGCCTGAATCGACATGTTTTCTGAGATAAAAAAGTCCTGAGTCAATGCTACCCTTCGGAACCCCGAGTATTTGCGAAATTGATTCATTGGAGACAGCCGATCTGCGATGGCAGCGCTTTTCCAAAAGCCTGGCATAGCGCTCTCGACATCGTTTTAGAGAGCATAGAATATATTCTTTCTCTTCATTAAGAAGGCAGGTCTCGAGTCTGAATTCCAACACGCGGAGGCGAATCCATAGTGCATGCAATTTGATATTCATTTGCTCTGCTTTATTCCAGCCTCTCTCGGTTCTTCTTTTTGTCAATTCGATTAGATTGAAAAGGTATTCTCTGGGTATACCCAGAGAAAGACTGCATCTGCTCAAGAGTTCCTCATCTATCTCCCAAGCGCATTTCATTGTTAGAAAAAGCAGTCTCTTGTGAGCAGGGCTCAATTTATCCAGAATTACTTTGGGAGGAAGATTTAAAATTCCTTTCTCTGTGGTTGCATCATTTATTGTTTCATAATATGTCCACGGTTCAACCGGAGATTCAATTGCGAGTTCTTCTGTGAAATTGGAATATATATAAGCAGTTTCACAAAGACTGAGATTATAATTTTGACGATGTACACTCTTTGCGACATATCGCATACTGCTCAGCAGATATGCATCTTTTGTTCTGCTTTCATTTTCAGCCCGTTCAAGTATAAGCTCAATGCGGTTGCGATAATTATTGAGCGCATCGGATATTTCATCCTTTGTGAAAAAGCCATAGCGCTTTGGATGTTCATACATCTTGCGGACAAGATCGAGGTAGGTTTGAGAATCCATTCTTGAGCCTCCGATTCTAATCAGCAAACAATGTGCCAAATTTGAAAACTAAGCATAGATGAAAGAGCAATTTTTATTTTACTATTTAATCAGGAATTATTTGATATTACAAAACTCGATTGAAAACAATTCAAGCTTGAAATATGGGATGGAAAGCAAGTTCTTGATTATTGCTGCGCAGAACTCATTTATAGAAGGCAAAAACTCGGTAATACTATTGACTGGCGAAAATAATAGTTAAATCTGATGATATTGCTTTCTCAGGCAAAGGACTTGCCTTTTCATACAAAGGGCGCTTGCGCAGGGTATTTCCCCGTCCTTCTCATTGGAAAGAATACACTTTCCCTGAAAAAGGACATTGAGCAATGAGCGCTTAATTATGCTTATTTCGGCACAAGCAGGTTGTCTATCCTGCCTTCACGCAATTCAGTCTCTATTTTTCGATTTCTTCGTCTCTGAAAACGTCCCCAAATACTCTGACTAGCGTGTGGACGACCTCATCCACCTTGCCATTGATAGAAAGGCCAGCGGCAAGCCGATGCCCACCACCTCCATACTGTTCGGCAATTCTGGCAACATTGATGGAATTCTTAGACCTAAGACCAACGGTACACATTTCCTCGGTCTCTTGTTTGACTACAAAACAGACCTCGCAGTCGACTATGCCCATCATTAGCTGATATAGCAAATCGGAGTCTCTGCTGGACATGCCATATCTCTGTTGATCTTCTATGGTAACCCAAGAAACGAGAAGTCTGCCTTCGTAGTATGGCTGAATACGAAGCAGAAGCTCACCAAGCATGCGCCGAGAAGCCAGAGTCCTTCCGCCATTGATTGCCATATACACACGCTTAGGTGAAACGCCGGCTTCTACGAGCCTTGCGGCTATTTTAAGGCTCTCACTTCCATGTTCATCCAAATGTCGAAAAAAGCCTGTATCTGTGCATAAGCCAAAAAAAAGTAGCTCTGCTTCTTCTCTGGTCGGGCTATGACCCATTGCCTCCATAAGAAGCAAAATCATAGCCGATACGGCCGAAGCCGATTCGTCCAACCAATCATATGGGCCCGGAGCACTCGATGTCGAATGATGATCAATGAATGAAGCGGGAATATTGGGCATCCTCTCGGCGACACTTCCTATTCTTTCCATCGATGAGCAATCCAGCACAATTGCAGCCGTTCTCTCAAAATCCCTTTCGCTTGGGACCTCGCTTTTGAAGCGCGCCTCAAACCGGAGTATTTCGATCCTATTGAATGGCCCGGAAGACAGAACATGAACGCGCTTTCCCATGCTCTGGAGCATAGAAGCAAGTGCCAGTTGGGAACCGATACAGTCGCCATCAGGTTCGCGATGACCCAGTATATAAAAACAATCGTGATGATTTATGAAGTCTATAAGTATCTTTGGAACTTGTCTCATAGCAGATATTATTGATTCACATCCCAGATGCTACAGCGTAGCAAGGATTATGGCCTTTATGGTGTGTTTTCTATTCTCTGCCTCTTCGAACACCTTTGATTGAGGCCCTTCGATGACATCGAATGTCACTTCCTCCCCTTTCACTGCCGGTAGACAATGCAAGAATATGCAGGCCTTATTTCCGGTCTTTGCCATAAGTTCAGCATTTACCTGATATGGGGAGAGCATTCTGATTCTTTCGGCTTTGAGGGCTTCTTCCCCCATTGAAACCCAGACATCAGTATATATAGCATCAGCCCCATTGACCCCACTCTCTATCTCATCCGTGATTATTATGGTAGAACCCGATGTCTTAGCAAAGCCCTCGCAGAGGTTCTTTAGCTCATTATCAGGCCAGAGCTCGCGTGGCGATACAATGGTGAAATGCATGCCCAGTTTTGCGCTGATTACCATCAGCGAGCGAGCTACGTTGTTGCGTCCGTCACCGATAAAACAGAGACGCTTTCCGGCGCAATTGCCTAAATTTTCCTCGATAGTCAAGACATCGGCAAGAGCTTGTGTCGGATGAAATAAATCTGTCAGGCCGTTATAAACGGGCACACCTGAGTATTTAGCAAGAATCTCGACATATTCTTGTTTATAGCCACGAAACTCTATGGCATCAAACATGCGGCCAAGCACGCGAGCCGTATCTTCGATAGATTCCTTGGCTCCAAGCTGAATGTCCTGATTAGAGAGAAAGACGGGATGCCCGCCTTCTTCTCCAAAGGCTGTCTCGAATGCGCAACGAGTGCGTGTAGAGCGTTTCTCAAAAAGGAGAGCCATAGTCTTTCCCCTAAAACGCTGCTTATGCATGCCTTTTTTCGCTTCTTCCTTGACTTTTTTCGATAAACTCAAAAAATACCTTATTTCTTCCGGTGTATAATCGATCCATGTGAGGAGCGATCTTCCTTTCAGAATAGATGGATTCACGAGTCCTCCCTCTTATTGCTATTAAATAGAGCCGCCATATACTATATGGTGAATTGAGAAAGGTCAAGTTTGCGCCAGGAGAGAGTAATGAGCAATGAACTGGAAATATCCCTAAAAGAAATAAATGAATCTATTCCCCTTCCTCAGTTGCTAGAAGAATTATACATTCGTCTTGTTCCGATATGGCCTGACACTCGCCCTCTTTTGCATTATAACAATTGCTTTGAGCTTCTTATATCCGTGATTCTCAGTGCTCAGACCACGGATGATCAGGTCAATATTGTAACGAAAGAGCTTTTTCATCGCTTTCCGAATTCCGAGAGCCTTGCTGCCGCAGATATACATGAGGTAGAAAATATCATTTACCCTCTGGGCTTTTATCATGTGAAAGCAAAGCATATAATCGAGACCGCAAAGGTGCTCCAAGGGCGATTCAACGGGCAAATTCCATCTAATTTCGAAGAAATGATTGAACTACCTGGCGTAGGAAGAAAATCTGCAAATCTGCTTATAGCAGCCTGTTATGAAAAGCCTGGTATCATTGTGGATACACATGTGCTTAGAGTGCTCTTTAGGCTCGGGGTATCTGCAAAGAAAGAAGCGACTCTTATCGAATCCATCATTCGAGCGAACCTTCCGCCAGAAAAGCATACAGAATTCTCGTATGCTGTGAATAGGCATGGTAAGTTCACTTGTACTGCACGCAAGCCAGCTTGTACAGAGCAAAAAAAGCACTGTCCCATTGACGATATCTGCCCAAAGATAGGATTATCCGCTTTATTGAAGCAAAGGCGTTGAATAGAGCGTCTAATAATTGAAAGCTAAAAATGTTCAAACCGGATCTCGTTTCTGAATCTGAAGACCCTATTGGAATTCTAGGGCGCGATAGATTTCATATCCCACATTTGACGCCTCTCCAGCGCTTTGTGATTGCGAATATATTGGATGAGACTAAAGGCTCCACAGTCTTGACCAGAAATCTAAGTTCGGATCCTATAGACGATGACGCAGTCTCAAACCTGAATAAAGAAAATGAATTCCAAGAAAGACAGGAAACCTATCGTCAGCTTATCCTATTCCCGACTGGATTTGGCAAATCAGTCTGCTTTCAACTACCCTCGCTGCTTTTGGATGGACTGACTATTGTTGTCTATCCTCTTCTTGCTCTTATGAATGACCAAAAGCGCCGACTCGATGAGGCCAATATTTCCTGCGCTCTTTTTCGCGGAGGCCTTAGCCAAGAAGAATGGAATGAAGAGGAAAAGCTGGTCTCTTCGGGAAAAGCTAATATGGTCGTTGCAAATCCTGAGATCTTAAGCGCACCAAAGCTGCGGCGATTCTTGAATCGATTCAAAATTGCTCACTTCGTAGTCGATGAAGCCCACTGTATAAGCGAGTGGGGAGAGAGTTTTAGGCCTTCCTACCTTGCTCTCGGTGAGACTGTTGAGGCAATTTCGCCTGGGATTTTGAGTGCTTTTACTGCAACAGCCGGCCCTCATATCGTGCACTCGATCGAGAAGAGACTCTTCATGGATAAGGATTATCGATTAGTAGATTCAGAGGCAGATCGTTCCAACATTCTCTATGCGGTTGTGCATACACTTTCTGTTACCAGGACTCTCCGTCAGACCCTTTTGTGCTGTAAAAAACCGGCTATTATTTTCGATCGTTCACGTCCGGGAACAAGACTAAAAGCCGAGCTGCTCAAAGCTTCTGGATTTTCTCAAGCGCGCTTTTATCACGCTGGCCTCGATCGAGCCGAACGCTGCAATATTGAAAAATGGTTTCAAGACTCAGACGACGCAATCTTGGTCTCCACAAATGCCTATGGCATGGGCATGGATAAGAAAAACATCAGGACTGTTGTTCACAGCTCGCTGCCAGAAAGTGCTGAAGCATATATTCAGGAAGCCGGTCGTGGAGGCCGTGACGGAAAGAATGCTCTAGCTGTGCTCATAGATGATCTTGCGGTGCGATATTACAGAGAAAACCTGAAGGATAAGAACATCCAAGACATACAGTCGATTCGAAAAGCTTGTTTTTTGCCCTATCCCACTTTGAGTTCATGCCGACGAGAGTTTCTGCTTCATCTCTTGGGTGAAGAAAAAACTCCAGAATGCGGGAGATGCGATAATTGTATCGAAGGATCACATACTCAGAGAACGCAATTCAATTCAGATGCCTCAGATATCCTTCCGGAATGGAAATTCTTGTCAAGAGCAGAAGGGTTTATTGAGGCTATTTCTTTCTGTGACTCACACCATGGAGTTTTTACTTCCCAAGAACTAGTCGATGCGCTGGGGCCTCATGGAAAAGGAAAAGGGGAATATGCCGGCTGTCTATATGGATGGCTAAAGATAGAAAGAGAAGAATTGATCAATGCACTATTCTTACTGGATATCCTCTATGCACCGAAAAAGGGAACCCGGAAGAACAGGATTCTACTTAGCCAAAAAGGCAAAGCTCTGAGCAGACTTGCTCGCAACAGCCTTGTATGAGCTTGAAGTGTATCGCTATTAGCAATATCATGTATGAGAAAGAAACACTTCAACAAGAAAGACTTTGAATCGAGGGGTCATTATGGTTGTTTTCAAAAACCTTGATACATGCCAGGCCTTTGAAGCCCTAAAGAAGATTCCGGCCGTCGTATTGCACAAATCTCTTGACCAAAAGCGAATATCGGACTGGTGGATCCCTCACGCCGCAGGTTTTTGCTACTGCTATGCTTTTGCGCCAGTAGACGATTCGGTCATAGACTGGCTCGAAGCACTGACCAGGGAACAACAGCTCATAGAAAAGTATCGCATACTGACAGAAGGTGCGATTATGAACACAGGCGAAAAAAGGATGGTGCTCCATCACTTGGTTCGAGGACGCCTGGGCAAGCCTGTTATCTGGAATGGCCAGGATATGGAGGTTTTCTATCGAGAAGAAAAGCATCGATTCTACGATTTTGCACATAAGATTCGAGAAGGCGAAATCCTCGGCACTACAGGCAAGGCTTTTACGCAAATTGTACAGATCGGCATAGGAGGATCAGATCTAGGTCCAAGAGCCGCGAGCCTAGCCCTTTCTCGCTGGGCAGTTGCAGCAGGACGGGCTAGGCTCAGACCGTGGTTTATTTCGAATGTAGATCCAGACGATGCTGATTATGTGCTAGCAAACATAGATCTCTCAGAGAGTCTGTTTATACTCGTCTCGAAGAGTGGAACCACTCAGGAAACGCTGGCCAACGAAACAATTGTGCGCGATAGGTTGCAGAAGGCCGGACTTAATCCGGATAAGCATATGGTGGCTGTGACAAGCACTTCGAGTCCCTTAGCTCATAACCCCCATTATCTTGATAGCTTCTATATAGACGATTTCATAGGCGGACGGTATTCGACATCGAGCGCGGTAGGAGGGGTGATCATTTCGATTGCCTATGGCCCTGAAACCTTTGAAGAGTTTTTAGAAGGAGCAAATGAAGCTGATAGATTAGCCTTTGAACCTTCCTTGAGAAAGAATCCAGTACTCATGGATGCTTTGATCGGCATATATGAAAGAAATATACTGGGTTGGCCAGCCACGGCTGTTTTGCCTTATTCCGAATCCCTCTCTCGCTTCCCCGCCCACCTTCAACAGCTCGACATGGAGTCCAACGGCAAATCAGTAAATCGGGAAGGTCATCCTATTTCTTACTCAACCGGGCCTTTAGTATTTGGAGAACCTGGCACAAATGGCCAACATTCTTTCTACCAGCTTCTGCATCAGGGATCGGATATTATTCCTCTCCAATTCATAGGTTTTCTCAGAAATCAACTTTCGCCAGATATGATTTCTGAGGGTTCGAGTTCGCGTCAAAAACTCTTGGCCAACCTCATTGCTCAAATCCTTGCATTTGCCATCGGCAAAAAGGATGAAAATCCAAGCAAAACTTTCTCAGGGAACCGTCCCTCGACACTTCTATTGGCTAGAGAACTCGGCCCAAGGCAGCTTGGCGCTCTTTATTCCCATTTCGAGAATAAGGTTATGTTTCAGGGTTTTGTGTGGAATCTCAATAGTTTCGATCAGGAGGGTGTACAACTAGGAAAAATCCTTGCAAAAAAGGCCTTGAGCTCAATCACCAAAGGTGAATCCACTGATGATGAACTATTAGATGCTTTCATTGCTTCTGCTTTGAGAGCTGTCGAGAATAATGGTGATTGAGTCAGTTGGATAATGGGAATCAATGACCAATGGGAGAAGGTAAAATGCAGTCTATTTATGAAACGGAGCTTCAGGAGAAGGATGAACTTGAGAATGACTGCATCGCTTTTACGGGTGGAGGAACAGGAGGTCATATATACCCTGGCTTGGCGGTTATAGAAGAATTGCGCCGCCTTGGGTTTAAGGGAAGAATTGCATGGATAGGCTCCGAAAAAGAATTAGATCGCAGCATTGTTACCGGACAAGGTATAGAGTATCATGCGATTCCTTCGGGAAAATTTCGTAGAGAGCTCTCGCTTCGCAATATCTCTGATCTGGGCAGGGTTGCCTCGGCTTATTTCAGAGCGCGGGCTCTTCTAAAAGATATCGGTCCATCGATCCTATTTTCCAAAGGAGGCTATGTGAGCGTTCCTCCTTGCTGGGCTGCATCCTCCCTGGGTATCCCCGTAATTACCCATGAATCAGATGCATCACCTGGGCTGGCAACCCGACTCAACAGCAAGAAAGCGTCGCTTATCCTGACAAGCTGGGAGGTGACGGCTCAATACTTTCCTGAGAGTCTCAGAACCAAGATCATAAGAGCCGGAAATCCAGTACGTCCTGATATCTTGAATGGAGATCGACAGCGCGGACTATCAATGCTCGAATTTGTAGCTGAAAAGCCCGTATTATTTGTGCTAGGTGGAAGCCAGGGAGCACAAGAGGTAAACGATATCGTACTTTCCTCGCTCAATCTGCTTGTACCTTTGGTTCAAATAGTACACCAAACAGGCAGGGCTAATTTCGATGAAGTCAAGGCGAGAGTTCCGGATGATCCAGCCGTGCGCAGAGCATACCGTCCTTTTCCATACATAGGTTCTGAAATCGCAGACATCTATGCGGCTTCGAGCATGATTGCAGGAAGGGCTGGTGCAGGCACGATATGGGAGGCAGCATCGCTTGGCAAGCCTATGATCCTCATTCCTTTATCTGGATCTGGTACTCGGGGCGACCAAGTGGAAAATGCAGCTCTTGCTGAACATTCAGGCATAGCGACTGTTCTGCTGAAGCCCAATATTTCATCGGATTTATTTGTCGATGCAGTCAAAAAATATCTGAATATCAAGAATTATGCCATGGCAGAAGAGGCATGCCGCAACTTAGTGCACATTGTCAAAACCCCCCATATTCCTGAAATTACAGATGGTCCTAGCCAAAATCCAATATTATCAGCGGAATATATAGCTCAGCTCCTTCTAACAAAGATGGCAGAATGGGCAAAGGAATCTGCATGAGTACAATAGACTGGGTTTTTAGCGGGATTGTAATAATACTCGCAGCACGTTGCTTTGTTAGAGGCTTTATCCATGAGATTCTATCTGTAGCTTCCATCGCATTGGGAATCCTTGCTGGCTTATTGCTTTCAAACACTGTCATCCTGCAGATATTGCCGAAGATCAACGCCGACAAACTTCCTTATCAAGCTCAGTATATCATCGCCTTTGTTCTTTGCTTCATAGCAGGGTTTCTTCTCATGAAGATCATAGAGCGCATGCTTCGCCAAGGGCTCGAGGCATCCAACCTTGACATACTCGATAGAATCCTAGGCCTTATTCTGGGTGTTGCGGAAGGTTTTATTGTTGTGGGTCTCTTTATTGTTATTCTGGAGATACAGCCTATTGTAGACGCAAAGGCAATACTCTCCAATTCGCTCTATGTAAAACTTTTGGGACCAATCGTCGAACCCGCCATAGGTGGAACTCTGAGCCCAATGCTAAAGGATATGGATATGCCAATCCTTAAGCAGAAGCCCAAAGGCAAATGATCATGTTTGAGAACCTGCTTTTTCAAGAACATGCTTTAGAACAGCTTGTTTCGCTGGCAAAGGAAAAGAAGGTGCCACCCGCCCTTCTCTTTGTTGGTCCTGCCGGATCCGGAAAGCTGACAGCAGCCCTTGAATGCGCTCGTGTTCTTTCTTGCGAAAAAGAAGCGGAATGGAATTGCGAATGTACACAATGTCGTTGTCATAGAAACCTTATGCATCCCGACCTTTTGCTCTTTGGGCCTAGAGAATTCGCCCAGGAAACCATCGTTACAGGAGAATATCTGATCGGCAAGCCTGGCCTGACTTCATATTATGCCTTTGTGCGCTCGATAAGGAAACTCCTAAAACGCTTTGATTCAGTTCTTTGGCAGGGAGAAGAAGCAAGACTATCAAAGGCTATACCATCCATAGAAACCTGCGAGGAGCTGATACAAGAGATTTCTGAACTTGTGTTGAAGAAAAAAAATCACGCCCTGACTGTAGCGGTAGAAAATGCCATAAATGCGGCAGCTGGACTAGAATCTCTGGTACCAGATGGTATTCCAGTTTTTATGATCAGAAACATGATTTCATGGGCAGTGCTTGCGCCATCTGCAAAAACCAAAATGATCATAATTCAAAATGCCGATGCCGCTAATGAAAGTGCGCGAAACGCAATGCTCAAGATTCTAGAAGAGCCTCCAGAGACAGTTCGTTTTATTCTGACTTCATCTCGCCGCGCTGCTGTCATTGCAACCATTCTTTCAAGATCAAGGCTCATATCGTTTGACTCTCGAACGGGTGATCAAGCGCGCGAAATCATCTCTCGTCTATTTCATGTAGATGAAGACCTGCAAAACATTAACAGCATAAGTGTATTCTTTCAGAATAAGAGCCCTTATCCACCTAAGGTCGCCACCCGAGATGCAGCCTTATTTATAGGTGCTTTGCTTGGAAAAACTATGAAAGAGAATCCTGGATTGAGTGGAAAATATGCTATTGAACTTGCCTCCATGGCGCAATGTGAGAATGTCTCCGCTCTATCGATTCTTCGCCAAGTGTCAGACAAAACGAATGCCTTTGGTGCCAAGAATTCTAGATTCGCTAATTCATTTCTCGTGTTCATGAGGGCGGTTTCACAGCATCTGGCGTATATAGCTGCTGATCCAAGCTCGAGCCCTTCTCTTATCATGTATGTAGATCGCCTCTTTTCCAAGCTGAGGGAGATGAACATGCAATATCGTACATTGAATCGGTCGCCAGAACTCATGCTTGAAGCATTTGCCGATATACTTGGAGAGCAGTATGAAAGCCGCATATGAAAACACTCTTAAGCGAATCGATCGTATTCCTCCGGAGGGTCTCAAACAGATAGTAAGAAACCTATTAGCAGAGAACTCGATCTATGAATCTGCCCTAAATTCTACGCTCGATGGGATCATCGTATGCGATCTAGCCCACAAACCGCTCTTTATAAATCGCTCGGCAGAAAAAATCACAAGAATCGTATCATGGGCACAAGAAGTTGTACTTTGGGAACAGCTCGATGATGACAATCTGGCTGATTTTATCCAAGAAGCCCTTTCATCCGAAAAGAATATATTGAATCACGAACTCTCTATCAGCAGGCCTGGAGGGACGAGGCTGTTATCCATCAGCATATCTGCGCTGGTATCGGAAGGAAAAATAGCGGGCAACCTAATTCACATCGAGGACATTACAGAGAAGCGCCGCCGCGAAGCTCAACTCCGTAGGGCAGAAAGCTTGGCTGCTCTTACAACCCTGGCGGCTGGAGTCGCGCATGAGATAAAGAATCCCCTTGCCTCGATCCGAATTCAGCTTGGCATTATTCGACGCATACTCGAAAAGAATTGCGCCAAAAAAACAGAGCCTATCTTTCATAACATTTCTTTAGTTGAGCAGGAAATAGATCGACTCAATTCGATTGTAGTCGATTTTCTATTTGCCGTTCGTCCCATGGATATAACGCTCATTCGTAATCGTGTTGAAGATGTTATCAAGGAAGTTGTTGAAATAATGGGCAATGAGGCCTCTGTCCATCATATCAATATCGTGTGCGAATTCGAAGATAATCTTCCTGAAGTTATGATAGACCCTAAGCATCTCAAGCAAGCTCTGCTCAATATTATCAAGAACGCTATTGCAGCCATGCCTAATGGTGGAACTCTTACTATCTCTGCCGTGACAAGGCACGACGAACTTCAAATATCTATTTCCGATACAGGCATCGGAATTCCTGAAGAACTCCTTGCCAAGATATTCGAACCTTATTTTACTACAAAGGAAAGCGGTACAGGCCTAGGGCTTACGATCACATTCAAGATCATAAAAGAACACAATGGCGAAATCACCGTGGAATCCAAGCCATCAAAAGGATCAACCTTTACAATCCATTTGCCTATACCTCAACCTGAGCAGAAATCCCTGCCACCTTGGGAAGATGGTCTACAAATTGAAGGCTCGGAGAGGGAGGAATAGATGCGAGCAACACTGTTGGTTGTAGATGATGAGATCAACATACGCGAAGGACTCGCCCAGCTTTTTTCCCTGGAAGGCTACGATGTAAAAACTGCAAAGGATGGCTTAGAGGGAAAGATGATCGTCGATAAGGAAGATATCGATGTAGTCATAACCGATTACAAAATGGGAAGGATGAGCGGTCTCGATCTTCTGCAGTACATTGTTAGCACACATCCGGGCATACCTGTGATAATACTCACGGCTCATGGTAGTGTCGACAAGGCCGTGGAGGCAATGAGAGAAGGCGCTTTCGATTTCATTGCCAAACCGCCAAATACCGATCATCTAATCAATCTTGTCCGCCGCGCTCTGGAGACAAGAGAGCTCTATCGAACCAACATCGAGCTAAAGGCAGAAGTCGAAAGCCAGCGAGCTCGGAGCTACATCATTGGTAAAGCCCCCTCCATAAAACGCATTTTCGACCTCATACGCAAAGTAGCCCCAACCAAAGCAAGCGTATTAATAACAGGCGAATCGGGCGTCGGAAAAGAACTTGTAGCCGACGCGATTCACAACTTATCACCACGCAGAGACAAGCCTTTTATAAAGGTGCACTGCGCTGCTCTCGCCGAGAGTCTTCTCGAAAGCGAGCTCTTCGGACATGAAAAAGGCGCTTTTACGGGTGCGACCGGCAGAAAACGAGGACGCTTCGAAATGGCTGATGGGGGAACGCTTTTCCTCGATGAAATTGGCGAAATCAATCAGAATGTGCAGATCAAGATTCTGCGTGTTCTTCAAGAGCGAAAATTCGAAAGAGTTGGCGGCGAAGAGACTATAGAAGTCGATGTTAGATTGATAGCTGCCACCAACCGAGACCTCAAAAGAGAGATCACCGAAGGCCGCTTTAGAGAAGACCTATATTATCGCCTGAATGTAGTCAACATCCATGTGCCTCCATTGCGCGAACGCAGAGAAGATATTCCGCTTCTCGCTATGGCTTTTTTGAGAGAGTTTGCAGATGAGAATGGCAAACAGATCGAGGGTTTCGATCCAAGAGTCAGACAGGCTCTCTACGCCTACGACTGGCCAGGAAATGTCAGAGAGCTGAGAAATTGCATCGAAAGCGCAGTGGTTATGGCCTCCGGTAAGCTGATAACGCTCGATGACCTTCCTCCGGGGCCGCGCTCGAGCGGAGAAGCTCGCACAATCAGCATACCGGCCTTTTCATCTCTGGAAGAAGCCGAACGGATTATCATTTCTGAAACGCTTGCTCTTGTAGGAGGAAATAAGTCTAAGGCTGCCGAGATACTTAAAATAGGCCGAAAGACGCTTTATCAGAAAATAGCGCAATATGGGATTGGAAAACAAGAAGCCAACTCTTCGGTGTCTTCCAACCCGAGAGAAGAAACAGAGAATTGATAAGATCCTTGATATAATATGAGCATACTGGCTATATTATGCCTCGTTTTTTATTCGATAGTTTAGCACGAAGGCGTAATATGGCCTTGGTATGGAGTTGGCTCACCCTAGATTCTGTTACCTCAAGTATCTTGCCTATTTCGCGTAAGGTCAGATTCTCATAGTAGTATAGGACCATGACTTTTTTCTCCTTTTCGGGCAACTCCTGGAGAGCCTCAAATATGACTCTTCGAATTTCCTCGCGTTCGAGCACCAAGTCTGGATTTTCAAGTCGCATAGATTCGAGAGAATCTTCTATAGTATATCCCTCCGCTTCGGAATTAATTGGCCAGATCTCATGCAGAGAAAGAATCGAAGAAGACGCCACTTTAGACATTATCTTCAAGAGTTCTTTGCAATCTATCCCCATCTCCTTTGCTATTTCTTCATCGGTGGCGGGTCGGCCGAGCTGACTCTCCAATTCAGCGATAGCGCGCTCTATCTGCTTCGTCTTTCGACGAATGGAACGAGGCACCCAATCCAGTTCTCTGAGATGATCATAGATGGCTCCACGTATCCGTGTGACCGCATAAGTCTTAAATTTTACATTCTTGTTTGGATCGAATTTTTCTATTGCATCAAAAAGCCCAAATGTTCCATAACCGACAAGGTCTCGATATTCCACCATCGAGGGCAAAGTCACAGATACTTTTCCTGCGACATACTTCACAAGGGGGGCATAGCGCATGATGATCTCATTGCGGATATGGATATCTTCAGTCCGTCGGTAAAGCTCCCATAAACGATCTTCTTCTAATGTTGCATAGTCCATGATCCGCCCTTTCCCTTTTTCCGTTAAAGGATATACTTGCTCAAATCCTGCTGTTGGACGTAGTCCTTAAAGCGTTCGTCCACGTATGCTCTATCGATGACAACTTTTGTGCTTGTATGCTTGTCGGCATCGAAAGAAATGTCTTCTAAGAGCCTTTCCATTACCGTCTGAAGGCGCCGCGCACCTATGTTCTCGCTTTGCCTATTGGCTGCGGCGGCGATCTCGGCAATTCTTGCAATAGCATCCCCATTGAACTCAAGCTGTACATCTTCCGTGCTCAGGAGTTGAATATACTGGGTTACAAGAGCGTTCTTAGGCTCGGTGAGTATTCTCACGAAATCATCGCCAGTCAAAGCATCTAACTCTACCCTAATTGGGAAGCGCCCTTGCAGCTCCGGTATGAGGTCCTGAGGTTTAGCCACAGTGAAGGCTCCAGCTCCAATGAATAAAATATGAGTTGTATCGATTGGTCCCCATTTTGTGTTGACGGTCGTCCCTTCGACGATGGGTAAAAGATCTCGCTGGACTCCTTCTCTTGAGACATCTATGCCCGAAGAGCCTCTAGCATCACGGTTCGCAATCTTATCCATCTCATCTATGAAAATGATGCCCAACTCCTGAGTGCGTCGACGAGCCTCCTGGACAACCTTCTCCTGATCTACAAGATGTTCTTTTTCTTCGGCTTCAAGAATAGGTAAGGCTTCTGCGACACTAACCGTCTTTTTCTTTTTGCTACCACCAAATAAGCCTTGCAGCCCGCCCAAAGCGATATTCATCTCTTCGAACTGCGTCCCAGCAAAGAGCTCAATTTGTGGGCCCTGAGCGGGCACCGTAATTTCAATTTGTCGCGAATTTAGTTTGCCTTCTTTTAAGAGAGTGCGGAATTTTTCTTTGGTTTCCATTCCGGAATTAGGAATTATCAATGTTGCTTGAGATTGCCCAATAGGCTCATCAGATTTTGCCAGGCCTGGGAGCAAAATATCCAAAAGTCTTTCTTCTGCGCGCCTCTTCGCTTCAGTCGCGACTTGGGAGTCCATTTCCTCTTTGACCATCGATACGGCTGCTGCCATCAAATCTCGGACCATAGATTCGACATCCCGACCTACATAGCCAACTTCCGTGTATTTTGTGGCTTCGATCTTAAGAAAAGGCGCATTACAGAGCTTGGCGAGCCGACGAGCAATTTCGGTTTTTCCCACCCCGGTGGGGCCGATCATAAGAATATTCTTTGGAGCAATCTCTTCCCGGATTTCTGGAGGAAGACATTGTCGCCGAATTCGATTGCGCAATGCAATGGCTACGGCCTTTTTTGCTTTTTCCTGGCCGACGATATACCGGTCTAGTTCTTCGACGATTTTATGGGGAGTAAGCGCATCTTTCTCTATAATCATATCTCCTCCACGATAATCTGATCATTCGTATATATGCATATACTTGAGGCGATCTTTAGGCTTCGTTCCGCGATCTCGCGAGCGGAGAAGCTATCTGGGAGCATTCCCGTATCCTCGCCCGGGGTGGATTTTGCTGCTTCTTTCATTCTGCGAGAAGCATCGAGGTAAGCAATTGCGGCAGCGTATGCATAGCTGCCTCCTGAACCTATCGCAATGGCATCTTCGCTTGGTTCCACCACATCTCCTGTTCCGGAAAGCAAAAACATCTTGGATTGGTCCGCAACCAAGAGCATAGCCTCCAGCCTGCGAAGTACACGATCCGTGCGCCAGTCTTTTGCCAACTCAACCGAAGCCCTGGTCAGATCGCCACCATACTCCTGCACTTTGGCTTCGAAATGTTCAAATAGGGTAAAGGCGTCAGCTGTAGCTCCTGCAAAACCACACAGAACTTTCCCATTATAGATTGTCCGTATTTTGCGAGCATTGCTCTTGAGCACAGTGTTATTCATCGTAACCTGGCCATCACCGGCCATTGCAACATGTCCATCTTTTCTGACAGCCAGTATCGTTGTTGCATGCAGTTCCATATTTCCCTCTCTTTCTCTTATTTGGTCTTTGAACCGTGAGGATGCGCCTGCTCATAAACCCGACGCAATCGCTCCATGTCGACATGAGCATAAACCTGTGTGGTCGAGATATTCGAATGACCGAGCATCTCTTGTACAACGCGCATGTCAGCCCCAGCAGCTACTAAATGAGTGGCAAAGCTATGGCGAAATGTGTGGGGCGTCAGGTGTTTTCTGATGCCAGCTTTGAGACGTCGATTTTCGACTATCTTTTCAACACCACGAGAACTCAATGGGCGACCTCTCGAATTGACAAAGATCCTATCATGTTCTTCGACGCCATATTTTCGAAGAATTGCCGCTCTATAAGGCAGATATTGGCCGAGCGCTATATTCGCTGCATCGCATAGGAATACAAGACGCTCCTTAGAACCCTTGCCTTTTACTCGGATCGTGCAGTTGTTCGTGTTTAATCTCGAAAGTCGCATACCACATAGTTCCGAAACGCGGCTGCCCGTGGAATAAATGACCTCCAAAAGAGCCCTGTCCCTCACATCCAGAAAAGTATCTCCCCCTAAGCCGTCAAGAAGACTATTGATCTCTTCTTCAAAAAGAAATGATGGAAGAGTTCTTCCAACCGTAACATTTTCTACTTCTCGTGCAGGATCTTTTCCTTTTTTATGAAACTTCATCCAATATCTATAAAAGCCGCGTACCGCAGATAAAGCCCTGTTGATAGATGATGCAGCTCTCTTTTCCATCACAAGAGTACCGGCAAATGTTCTAATATCACTTGCATCCGCCTCATCCAGGTCCTTTCCTTCGAGAAATATCTCGTACTTCGCGAGATCTCGCCTATATGCTTCGACTGTTCTAATCGAAAGGCCTCTTACAGAAGCGAGATAATCAAGGTAGTCCAAAAGTCGCGCATCCATGATTCATGACTCTCCGTTGTTTTCTCCACTCTGTTGACTCGAGTGGAGATGATCACAGTCTGGATTTATGCAAAGTTTGCGATGACCGGTTTTTTTGTCGTATTTCTCAACAAGAAACCAGCCACATTTTGGGCACAAAGAATTGCTTGGCTTATAAAGGGTTTTAAAATTGCATTCAGGATAGTTCGAGCAGCCATAGAATTTCTTTCGCCTACCTTTGCTAGAGACACGCGGAACAATATCGCCCCCGCATTTTGGACAGGTAGCCAGCGGCACTGATTTAGTAAAGTTGCATTCTGGAAATCCTGAACAAGATATAAAATACCCAAACCTGCCTAGCTTTTTTACTAGAGGACGGCCACAGATCGGACACTTCTCATCGGTCTTCTCGTCCAATGCACCATGCATATCTTCCAGGACGTTCAAGGCGTTTTCGACTTTATCCACCAATGGGAAATAGAACTTTTTGAGCTCACTTACCCAATCGATCTTCTGCTCCTCGACTTTATCGAGCATGGTTTCCATATCCGCAGTAAAGCTGGTGTTGATTACTTCCGGAAAGTTCTGGGAAAGAAGGTCATCGATTATTCTGCCAAGCTGCGTTGGGACAAGCTGGCGTTTATCTCTGTGGACATAATATCGCTCGATGAGAGTCTCGATTGTTGGCGCATAGGTTGAAGGCCTTCCAATTCCCAGCTCCTCTAGGGTTCGCACAATTGAGGCATCGGTGTAGCGCGAAGGCCCTTGCGTGAAGTGTTGTTCGCTTTCAATTCTTTCAACCTGGAGAGTCTCACCTTTCTCGAACGGAAGATGATGGCTTGCTCTTTCCTCTTTGGAAGCCGCGAGGCGAATTACCTTATAAAAGCCCTCCTCTAAGAAGCTAGAGGCTGAAGTACGAAAAACACCATCACCAATTAAAATATCAGCAGTCAAGGTTCGAATTATTGCAGGCTTCATTTGAGAGGCAACGAATTGTTCCCAAATGAGAGTATACAATTTCAGCTGATCTCCTTTTAGGTAACGCCCTGCTTCATCGGGAGTAATGTCCACTCGAGTCGGCCGGATTGCTTCGTGAGCGTCCTGAGCGGCATTGCTGACCGAATATCTAATAGGCGCAGCTGGGGTTTGATTGGGAAAGTATTTTGTGAGCCATTCGTATATTTCATGGAGAGCGGCCTCAGAAATTCTTGTTGAATCCGTCCTCATGTATGTAATCAACCCAGTCCGCTGATGCCCCATATCTACCCCTTCATAAAGCTGCTGGGCGATTTTCATCGTCTTTGTACTCGTAAATCCAAGTCTGTTGGATGCCGCTTGCTGCAGCTTCGATGTCGTAAAGGGAGGTTTTGGCTTGACTGTGCGATCGATAGATTGAATATCGCTTACCAGCGCTGGTTTCCCTAAAAACAGAGCAAGAATATTGTTTGCCTCTGCTTCATTCTTGATCGAGGGCTTCTCGCCGTTGAGCAAAGCTAATTCGGCTCGCACAATGTGCTGATGGGCCTTAAGATGGGCTTCAATTGTCCAGTATTCTTCGGGGATAAAGGATTCTACTTCTTTTTCTCGATCACAGATGAGTTTGAGAGCAACCGACTGTACACGACCGGCAGAAAGTCCTGATTTTACTTTTTTCCATAGAAGCGGTGAAAGCGTATAGCCAACCAGTCTGTCTATTATGCGCCTGGCTTTCTGAGCTTCCACGAGATTCATATCTATATCACGCGGATTAGCCATCGCATCCTGTACAGCTTGCTTTGTTATCTCATTGAAAGTAACTCTGCTTATAGGTGTATCTTTTGCTCTATCTTTTAGGTATTTTCCTATTTGATACGCAATCGCTTCTCCTTCACGGTCTGGGTCTGCTGCCAGAATCACCGCGCTCGAGCGCTTTGCTTCTTCGGTTAGTTCTTTTAATTTCTCGGCTTTTCCGCGCACGGTAATGTATTCCGGCTCGAAATTATGTGCAACATCGACCGCGATACGCGATTTTGGAAGATCGATAACCTGGCCATTGGAGGCAAGGACCTTGTACCGAGAACCAAGGTATTTCTCGATTGTACGAGCCTTTGCAGGCGATTCCACTATTACAAGAGTCTTGAGCTTGTGAGTTTCAGCCGCCTTAGCGGCTTCGGGAGTCTTCTTTTCCTTGCTTTTCTTTGCTGTCATTCAATAACCTCTTGAAATGCAACTCCTTCGATTGCGGCTTGACTTGGTATAAATCATCGCCGTCTATATTCCATTATATTCGCACCGGATCATGGGAACGAGTTCAGCGCCAGCTTTTATTGCCAAAGCGCCATCTTCCTTCAGAGCATCCGCTCCTGAATTTCGAGAAGATCCAAGGCAAGAGGCAGCGACCGCCACATCCCGACCCTCTGACAGTGCAATTTCCGCAGTAATGAGAGCTCCAGATTTCTCTGGAGCCTCTACAACTAATGTTAATTTAGAAAATCCTGCAAGAATGCGATTTCGTTCCGGAAACCGATATCTATCTAGACTTACGCCCGGCGGATATTCCGTAACCAAGCATCCTCCGCAATCGATGATTTTCGCTGCCAAAGCTGCATTTGAGGAGGGATAGACTCGCTCTGGCCCACAGGGTAAAACAGCGATAGTAGCTGCAGCACCGCTTTGAATTGCTCCACGATGAGACGCGGCATCTATACCACGAGCAATTCCAGACACTATCACAATACCTTCATCAGCTGTTTCTTTTGCCAAAAGTTGTGCAGTATAAAGCCCTCTCGATGTCGGACTTCTTGTCCCTACCATTGTCACCGATGCCTGATTTAGAGCCTTTGTCTCGCCTCGCACAAAAAGACCAAATGGTGCTCTATGTATTTCCCTTAGAAGCGGTGGATAATCTTTATCGACAACGCAGACAAATCTAGCTCCTAATCGATCTAATATGTTGATATCCCTCTCGGCTTGTTCCCATATCTTACCCATATCCAATGGTCGTGCATGCATGGAACGGTATAGAAAGCTTTCGATTTCGGCAAGACCCAGGGCTAGAAAATCCTCCATGTCATGAATGTTCTCAAGCAGCAAAACACGCTCCTGCCAACTGAGAAAATGAAGTCTTTGGAAAGCAAGTCTTAGAGCAAGAGGAGTTTTTTCCATTGAAGGCTGAATTGCTGAGATACGATCGAGCTCTAATTGGATAAGCTTGCCTATTCCCTTATGCTGTTTCCCGAGTGTCATCTGTGAGAACCCTCCATGAGGATAAGCGCATCTAATCTCGTTCTCCGCTTTCATTTTCTTGCTTTCCTGTTTCTATGCCTTATTCTTCTCCGATTTGCGTGGAAAATACTCCTTGTGATACATCATCAGCGATTCTTCATCGATGTGAGTATAGATCTGCGTTGTAGCTATATCCGAGTGCCCTAGAAGCTCCTGAACAGTCCTGAGATCTGCTCCTCCTGCTAATAAGTGGGTGGCAAAACTATGTCTAAATGTATGCACCTTGGCATTGACCCCTGATTTTTCACGTATCTTGCTGAAACGCTTCCAGATTCCCTTGCGAGAGATGCCTTTGCCCTCCTGATTAAGAAATACAAAATCCGTTCTCTCTCGTTTTTCGAGAAGAGGCCTTGCCTCTGCCAAATAGCGTGAGAGCCAATACTTGGCTTCGTCTCCAAATGGAACAAGACGTTCTTTTTTCCTTTTTCCTATGACTCTTAGCAGTCTTTCTTGGAGATAGAGTTGTTGAAATTTAAGATTAGCTGCCTCGGAGATCCTTAGTCCGCAAGAATATATGAGTTCGAAAAGCGCCCTATCCCTAAGCCCATTAGGTGAAGTAATGTCAATGCATTCCAATACATGTTCAATGGAATCCGGATCGAGCACGTCAGGCAGATTCCTATCCTGCTTTGGTGTGCGTATTTGTATCGATGGATCGTCTGCTCTGAGTTTTTCGTTGAGACAAAAGCGATAGAATGAGTGCAGGCTAGCTATAATACGAGCCATGGTTGTTCTTTGAAGCCCTGACTGTGACCTGTTGACGAGATATGCAAGAAGATCTTCTTCACCAGCATCGAGCGGCGTTTTTCCATATTGAAAAAGGAAATTCTCCAGCATTTCTATCTCACGAAGATATGCATCCGCAGTAAGTACGGAGCGTCTCCTTGTAGCGAGTAGATAGGCTTGAAAACGCCGGAGTAGAATACTCACCTTCTGCCTCCGAAGTCTTCGGGCATTAAGCGTTTATTGCGAAGTGCTGTTGGGATGTCGAATTCGTCATTATCGGATTCCGGATCGAAACTTATTCTGCCAAAATTATCCTTAAAAGAGGATTTATCCTGGTTCTCGCTTGCTTGATCTCGCTTTTGGGCTGGTTTTTCTTCATGCAGGGGCCATTCGCCTGGGCTAAGAAATTCGCTTGGACGAATTGATCCTAAAGGCATCGCAATGGTGTTCTTTGTTACAGTCCTTTCTCCTAGTTTTTGATGCAAGGCACCAAAACCAGTAGCGATCACCGTCACTCTCACCTCATCTTTTATAGAACTATCTGTTACTACACCGACAATGATGTGGGCATCTTCGGCCGCCTTTGATGTTATTAGATCGATGACTTCCTGATATTCTATTAGAGAAAAGTCCTCGCCACATGTGACATTTACGAGGATATTTCGCGCGCCCTCGATACATGCATCATCGAGAAGAGGATTATTTATCGCTTTCTCCGAAGCTTCTTGTGCCCGATTGTCTCCGCTGCCGACGCCGATACCCATTATTGCATCGCCCTGCCCTTCCATTACGGTCCGGACATCAGCAAAATCTATATTGATATCTCCAGCAAGTGTTATCAGGTCAGAGATTCCCTGCACCCCTTGTCTGAGTACTTCATCAGCAATTCGAAAGGCTTCTTTTAATGGGGTTTTCTTGTCTACAACCCTAAGAAGATTCTGATTGGGTATGACGATTACCGTATCGGCAGCCTGTTTTAGCTTCGAAAAACCTTCTTCTGCTATTCTGTTTATTATTTTGCCTTCAAAAGCGAAAGGTTTTGTAACGACTGCAACCGTCAATGCTCCAAGATCTCGGGCTGTCTGTGCAATTATCGGAGCAGAACCCGTACCCGTGCCTCCACCAAGACCAGCTGTTACAAAGACCATGTCGGCTCCGCGGAGCGCTTGCTCGATCTTATCTCTGTCTTCTATGGCAGCCTTCTCTCCAATCTCTGGTTTTCCTCCGGCGCCGAGCCCTTTTGTTATTTTTGATCCTATTCCAAGCCTTATTTCCGCTTTTGCACGACCTAGATCCTGCAAATCGGTGTTTACCGCAATAAATTGCACATTCTTCAACCCTGCCATAATCATGCGATTTACTGCGTTCGAGCCTCCGCCACCAGTTCCAATGACCTTTATCACAGTTGGGCTTCCTATACCATTGTCGTCAACAAGTTCTATTGCCATATTCTTCCTCCTATACAAGCATCAGAAAAACCTATCTTTTATCCATTTTATGGGAGAAAATCCACCTTCTTTGCCTTTTCGTGCTTTTCTTCTCGTCGAAGGCTCCGGTGTTCCAATTCGTTCTGCCTCAAGCAAAACTATGCCAACAGCCGCAGAGAATGCCGGTGAACGAAAACCCACATCAAGGCCGGGCAAGGCTGTAGGTGCTCCTATTCTTACAGGCACCCCGAATACTGACCGCGCACATTCGTCTATATGAGGCAGTAGAGCTGAGCCCCCTGTAAGAACGACTCCAGCCTTTATTAGTTCTTTCGATCCATTTTTTACCAGTCGCTCATTTACCATTTCGAATATTTCTTCTACACGTGGCTGCACGATCGATACCAGTTTTCTGCGTTCTAATTCCACTGGTTCGCGTGCTCCGAACCCCGGCACAATGACAGCCTCATCCGGATCGATAGCCTCGGTCCATGCGGCTCCAGATTCTTTTTTTAGGCGCTCAGCGCTATCGATGGGAATACTGAGCATTATCGATATATCGCCCGTTATTTGGCTTCCTCCCAAGGGAATGGCCGATGTATAGACGGGATCGCTTTCCGAAAAAACCATCAGATCTGTAGTGCCTCCTCCTATATCGAGGAGAAGACAGCCTAACTCACGTTCATCCTCTGTGAGCACTGTGCGCGCACAGCCCAATATTCCGAGATAGCTCTGTTCAACCTTGTAACCTGCCCTTGTAACGCATTTCAACATATTTTGTACGGTTGATACCGAGCCCGTTATGATATGGACACTGCATTCAAGCCGAACACCTGTCATGTGGAGCGGATTACGAATTCCCTTTTGATCGTCCACCGTATAGGATCGAGGGACGACATGAAGAATCTCGCGATCCATTGAAATTGAGACCGCACGAGCAGCCTCATGAACGCGAGCGATATCCTCTGCCGTTATTTCGCGGCCTCGCCCTGTTACCGCTATCTGTCCATTGGTATTGAAACTCTCGATGTTCGCACCGGAAAGAGCCAGCGAGACTTGCCTAATATCTATTCCCGACATAAGCTCCGCTGCATCAATGGCAGCGTTGATACTATTCAAAGTGCCTTCGATATTGAGCACTACTCCGCGTCGCAGCCCACTCGAAGGTGCCGCTCCAATGCCAAAGATTTCAAATTGTCCCATCTCGTTGAATCCACCGACAATCGCTTTTGTAACAGTGGTTCCAATATCCAGAACTACAATACTTGTATCAGCCAGAGACTCCCTCCTTTGCCTGATAGATTACGGTGCCGGAATGAAAATCTATTTCGCTTGGCTGGTCACTTAAACCGCGCGCATGCAAAATATCAAGAACCACCAATGCATTGCATAGAGCTTCGGCACTGAATCTGAGCGGTAAGCGTACCGCCGTCTTGACATGCATGGGATAAAGCACAATTTCGATATTGTTTGCCGAGATTCTTTCCACATGTATTTCTGAAAACGCCCTTAGTAGTTCGGGTGAATCTTGCTTGATAACCGCTAAATTTGCAAAAAGCGGCAGTATGGCTTCTGGTAGCTGCTGGCCCAAACTGAACTGCTCAAATCTAATGCCTGATACCACCGGTAGCTCGGGATTATTGGAATCGTCTGCGTCAAGAGAAGCAAATGCTATTCCCTCGCCATCGACCAGAATGAGTTTTGAACCTTGTTCGGTGTTAATCGTTATCGATGCTACCGCCAGACGCTCTCGGATATCGATCGCTAGTGTGGAAGGCAATACCCTATAGACTTTCGCGCCAGCTATTCTAGGGTTTTTCCTAATCGAACTTGCTATCTCTTCTATATCTATCGAAAGAATATTTTCATCTGCAATCTGGCCTAAGGACTCGATTATTGAGTTTTCTGATATAGTCTCTAAGCCGCTTACCCTAACTGCATCGATCTTGGTAAGTCGTGGCAGCGATATAGCCGCTCCAGCCGATAGAACACATAATAAGGTAATTGCAATTAGAATATGTAAGCTTCTATGTCTCTTCGAAGCCATCGATGTCTTGGCAGGCTTTACGGACTCACTGAGTTTTTCGGCTTGTGCAGATAGGGCAACAGAATCTTGTGGAGAACGCCTTATGAATGGATTAACGGAAATCTTTGTCGCGGATAGGGATTGGGCTTTCTCTTCTGTTGCTCGATGAGCTTGTTCTGAGGAGGTATTTATTCTCTGTGATATTTGGATCTTCTCGCCCGCATTTATTCTGGTCCCCGAGCTTTTCGCCGTTGAACTGCCAGGGAGGGCAGTCTCACAGCGTGTAGTGGCCTGGATGATATCTATAGAATAATTATCAGATTTCGAGAGAAGCGAATGCGTTCCCTTTTTTCTCAGGGCTTTTGTCTCATTGCCCTGTTCCTGCAATCTGACATCAGTCATATGCCGCCCCTTCTTTTCTTAAGGCTGCTCTCATGCCTGTCTCAGTTTGACCACTTCGAGAGAGATTGATGAGAATGCCACAAGAAATTGCGCTCATAAGTAGTGCCGAGCCACCAGCTGAAAAGAAAGGAAGGGCTAGACCGGTAGTTGGCATCACTCCAGTAACAACAGCAAGATTCAGAAGAACCTGCAAAGATAAGAGAGTTATCATTCCAAAGCCTGCAAGCCTAGAAAAGTAATCTGATCCAATAAGTATTCTGCCCGCCCGTATCAGTATGAAGGACCAAAGCCCCATAACCACCAAGACACCCGCAAATCCAGATTCTTCCACAAATGCCGCAAATATAAAGTCAGATTGAACTTCTGGAATGGAGCTGATTTTTAGTGTGCCAAGTCCGACACCCTTCCCCCAGACGCCACCGGAACGAATCGCTCTGAGTGCGCTATACATCTGATAATTCACTGTTTGCGTGTGCTGTTCTGGCATGAGAAAACCAACCAGGCGTTGTACTCTATACTGCGAGGAAAAAATCATAAGAGCACCATAGAGAATCAAAAATAATGCTAGGTTGCTCATGAATAGAAATGGAGTACCTGCGAGATACAGCATTGCAAATGCAATGGCGAGTACTAGAATAGAAGTCGAAAAATCCTGTTGAAGAAAGATCAGGACTGCGGATATGATCACAAGGACAATCGCAGGTAAAGCAACCAGACCCGATTCGACAAGTCGCTCTTTCCGTTTTTCTAGAAAAGATGCGAGATACAACACCATTACCGGTTTCCAGATTTCCGAAGGTTGAAGACTGAAAGAACCGATCCGGATCCAACGGCGTGCCCTATTGATTGTCATCCCCAGAGGGCTGAATATTGGCAAAGAAAGACCAATTACGCATAAGACGACTGCAACAGGCAAGACCGCACGCAGGAGCTTCATAGGAATAACCGCTGCTACGGCCATACAAATGAGCGATGCCGCATAGAGAATAGCTTGTTTGATTATTACCGAGTTAGATCCCCCATTGCGTATGGCAAAACCGATTGAGCCAGACCACAGGGTCATTATTCCTATCAATGAGACTATAATTATTGCGCAGACCATTTGCCAATCTATTCGATGTGAGTCTATACGCAAGCTCTTGCTTTTGCTCTCTTCTTTCATCTACCAACAACCTCATTGAATCTTCAGCGTTGACAATGCAATCAAGGCAAAAATACCTCCCATAATCCAAAACCTCACGACAACTTTTGTCTCCTTCAAACCACTTAGCTCGAAGTGATGGTGAAGAGGTGCCATGAGGAAAAGCCTTTTCCCCTTGGTCAGCTTGAAGTAGACCACTTGCAGCATTACGGAGCCAATCTCGACCACAAAAACACCACCAATGACCAAAAGAAGAATTTCTTTTTTAACCATGAGCGAGAGTACCGCCAGGACTCCGCCAAGAGAGAGAGAACCTACATCTCCCATGAATATCTCTGCTGGATGAGCATTAAACCATAGGAATCCTACGCAGGCACCCAACAAAGCAAAATTGAACACCGTGAGTTCGCTCGCCTGCTTGATATATGGAAGACCCAGATATTGCGACCAATCTGCTCGGCTAGTTACGTATGTCAGGACAGAAAAAGCCAAGACTGCAAAGATTACGAGCCCCACGGCAAGACCATCTAGCCCATCGGTTATGTTGACCGCATTCGACCATGTGGCAACATAAATAATGGCTATTGGCAACCAATATACTCCGAGATCTACGACATGGACCTTGAAAAATGGAACATATAGCTTTGTTATAGAAGGACCTGTTGCGCGATAAATCGAATAGACAATTATAGTCGAGACAATGAATTGTAGGATTAGCTTTTGAACAACAGAGAGTCCATCCGAGCTATGTTTCTTAATCTTGAGGATGTCATCCGCAGCTCCGATTAGGCCAAAGCCTATAAGCGCCGAAAGTGCGATCCAACAATATACGCTTGATATATCTATCCATAACACAACAGATATCAAGACCGACAATATTATCAAAATACCACCCATAGTGGGTGTTCCTGTTTTCGCCAAATGACTCTGAGGTCCGTCTAATCGCACCGATTGCCCAAACTTGAGCACCCTTAACCGATCGATAAGCCACGGGCCCAAGACATAGCTAATCAAAAGAGCAGTGACTGCAGCGTAAGCGGATCGGAAAGTCAGATATCTGAAAATATTGAAAGGGGTAAAATATTTTACTAAAGGAAGAAGAAACTCACGAAGCATGACATCCTCCTTTGCTCGATTCAGACAAATCTATGAGCCCTTTTTCCTGGAAAGCGTGCGAGATCCTTTCAAGGGCCATACTTCGCGAACCCTTTATGAGAACAAGATCACCTTCTCTAACATAACTGGAAACCGTATCAATCAGATTCCCCATGTCTGTCGTATGCATCAAGACGCCTCTAAAAGCAGCTTCTTTGAGTGCGGCTTCGGCTGTTTTCATTTCTTCTCCAAAAAGAAAAACAGCCTCTGGCTTCATTTCTGCCACCATAAAACCCACATCGCGATGCGCATTATCGCTTTCTTTTCCAAGCTCCAACATGGAGCCGAGGATCAAGACTTTGCGATTCGTCGATGATATTCCAGAAAGGAAGTCGATCGCGGCAGCCATGCTGTTGGGGTTTGCATTGTAATAATCCTGAAATACAGTGATCTTGCCTTTACAGATTTCCGAGCGACCAAAAAGAGGCTGCACTTTTGAAAGCCCCTGAACTGCTAAAATCGGATCAAGCTCCATAAGTATCGCTATCGATAAGGCAGCACATGCATTTAGGAGATTGTGTTTGCCGGGAAGACGGAAATCTAAGGTCTGACCTTTCCATTCGATTTTCCAACCATCCAGACCTTTGTTCTCGATGCGCCCAAGTCCCTCAGTACTACGAAGCCCAAAATAATAAACAGAACCTTTCACTTTTGAAGAAAGGTAGGTTCTGTAGTCGTCGTCTTCCCATAACAAGGCCTTTTGTTGGCCATCGAAATATGAGAATATCCTGCTTTTTTCCCTTGCAATTTCGTCTCTAGAACCAAACATGCCAACATGTGCCGAGCCTATATTTGTTATGAGCGCAATTTCCGGCTCGTACATTTTGGCTAGCTCGTCCATCTCACCCTTGCGATTGATGCCCATCTCAAAGATGCCTATCTTGTGTCGAGGTTCAATGCCAAAAATGGCAAGAGCAAGCCCAATATCAGAATTCAGATTTCCAGGACTCATTGCGATGCTCTCTTCTGGGAAGCATGCTGATAGCATAGAAGCAATGCATTCCTTGGTAGTTGTCTTACCGCTAGATCCTGTCACTCCAATTCTGAATAGATTCTGCCTTCTTCGATATTCCCGAGCCGCATTCTGAAGGCCAGAAAGAGGATAATCAATAAGAAGAAGACAGGTTTCCGCAACAAGACCGCTATCTCGAATTGAAGCAATAGCCGCGTCTTTTTCTTCTATTTCCGCAAGAATTGTCCTTGCTCCATTTTTGATTGCCTCGAGAATATGATGATGACCATCTGTTCTCTCGCCCTTGAGAGCGACAAATATGCTGTTTGGCTCTGCTAGCCTCGAATCGGTGACAACGGAACATATCGGAGTATTAAGCTCGCCCTTACAAGTGGCTCCAATGATACCAGCAAGTTCGCCCGCGTAGAACAAAACCTGCTGGTCGGAAGCGATGCTATTGTCTTCCATTATTGCTCACCTCCGAAGCCTTCTGTTCCTGTCTCTCGGTTACGATGATACGCTGTTCCGGAGTCGCGACTATCATTCCTTTTCTGATTGCGGCTCTCTCAATACGCTCCAGGTTGGCAAGTTTTGTGATATCTGCATCCAATTCTCTGCCCACTTTTAGCAGATCCAGCTCAGCCCGCTCTAATTCTCTTACTTCGGCTCTCAAAGCAGCATAGCGCGTTGTTTGATACACCAGGGCTATAAACAAAAGGCAGATTATTATTCCGGAAAACCAAAAGCGCCTTGCATTCATTTCTGTTCCTCTCGAGCATTTGCTCGAATGGCTCGAAATTTAGCGGATCGTGATGAGGGATTATTTCGTAGCTCTTCTAATGTTGGAGACTGGGGCTTTTTCCATTCGAGCGAAAAGTGGCTATTCTTGGCTTCTTCCGCGAATATGTTCTTGACAATGCGATCTTCTAGTGAATGAAAAGTTATCACCGCACAGACGGCTCCGGGGCTGAGCAAATTCAGAGCATCGATACAAGCTCTCTCAAGACGACCAAGCTCATCGTTGACCAAGATGCGAAGCGCTTGAAATGTTCGGGTTGCCGGATGTATGCGTCCGTTGCGATATTTGACAGGCACTGCACCAGATATGATCGAAGCCAACTCAGATGATGTACGGATACGTTCTTTCTTCCTCTTTTGAACTATCGCATGCGCAATTTGTCTGGAAAAGCGTTCTTCTCCAAATTTGAAAATTGCATCCGCTAGTTCCATTTCCGAAAGTCGGTTGACCAGTTCTCCTGCGGTACACTGTGAATATGGATAAAGACGCATGTCCAATGGCTCATCTGCATAGAAGGAAAAACCTCTTCCTGAGCTCCTAAGCTGATACATCGAGATACCAAGATCGAATAGTACGAGAGAAAATCTTGATTCGCCATTCTCATTGCAAAGACAGGAAGAAAAGTCACCGGGGATGCAATAACCAGCTCTCTTATTTCGAATGTCAGAAAGAACCTCATCATAGTAACCATTGATTATTAAAAGCCTATCTGCAAACGGCTTAAGTCGCTCGGCAGCACGATTGCAAGCATCTGGATCTGCGTCGATGCCAATGCAACGAAGCCCTTCATATTTTTTTAAGAGCGCTTCGGCATGTCCGCCCGCTCCAATTGTGCAATCTACATAGAGGGTCATGGGCTTTATTGTGGAGGCAAGATTGCATAGCTGTTCCAGCATTACTGGCGTATGTAAGGAAAAATCCATGCCGCTCTCTTTATCAGAGTAGGGTTTTTGCGTTCGTATCATGCGCTTACCCTGCATAGACAATCCCTCAAGAAAGTGTAAGCCCACCAAGCTCTTCGGCAGCCATAAGGAACTCCGATTGTTTTTCTGCCATATAAGCTTGATATCTCTGACAGTCCCATATTTCGATATAACGAGAAATGGCAAGGATAACACACTCTTTCGATAATCCAGCCCATTCTCTCAGGCTTTGAGGAATAAATATTCGACCCAGTTTGTCCACCTCTACTTCTTGGGCAGGAGCAATGATTCTTCGCTGTATCAGGCGCGATCGGGCTTGAAAAAGACTTGTGGTGGCAAGAATCCGCTGAGAAAGAACTTCCCATTCTTCAGGCACAAAGAGCCATAAGCAAGGGTCAACCCCCTGCGTGAGTACGAGCGTCGACGATAGATTAGCTCGCAGGCGGGCAGGAAGAGAAAGACGGCCTTTCTCATCAAGAGTATTTCTGAATTCACCGGTCAAAGATTTCATTCCCACTATTTCCTACCATTTACCACAATTTACCACCTATTTATCATTTTAAGCGCTAATCTTGATGTGTCAACGAAACTTTAGGAAAAAGAATCGACAGAAAACAAAAACCTATCTTTTTTGGCTATACATATGTATAGGGTCATGAGATTTGGCAGTATGGAAATTTTCAGTCAAGCAGAGTATCGACCAACGAGGCAATCTTGCTGGAATCGATGCCATCTATGGGCCGGATATATATTCTGATTGTTCTCAACGCTTCAGCTACTTTTTCCACTATATTGGGACAAAATAGAGTTGAACGCTGATCAAAAGGTTCGAAAGAATTGTCCACTTGAACCATCAAATCGGTTTCTAACTTGATCCGCTCAGGAATATCTATAACTACATCATTTTCTGCTATATCCGCCGCTTGAGCAAGCGCACTTTCCGCTTCCGTGCGCTTTACGATATCCAATAGGTCTCTATGCAGAGGGTTGGATTCATCGAAAACATGTTCAGCCGCAAGCTTGTATATTCGTTTCTCTTCAGCTTCCCTTGCAAGCCTAAAAGGAGGGAATCTAGGACTACTCATAAGCCTATTGAAATTCGTATCATCGATACCATACAGTTGCGAAGGTAAAAGGACATTAGAAGCCAATCCCAGGTACACTGCCTTTCTGACCATGGCTGTTGCAGCTCTTACAGCGGAGTGCCAGTAAACAGCGCGATACATTTGATACTTTGCAAAGATCAGGGCTTCAATGCTCATTTCACCTTTCAAATCGATGGCAAGTCTGTCATCATGCACTATGAGTCGTCGCATTATGTAGTCAGCATCTTGTATGCCATATGGAACGCCACAATAGAATGCATCACGCGTCAAGTAATCGATTTTATCTGGATCTAGTACACCTGATAAAAAAGAGCAGAAAAGAAGCGTCTCTCTGCTCTTATTCTCTGTTCGGTCGGGATCTATGATAGATGCGGTCTGCTCAGGGTCCGCGCCACATTCAAGAATGTGCTCTCTTAGAGGACTTGAAATTATCATTTCTCCAGCAAGAGCTTCGTGGCGCTCAAGGGGAAGTTCTTTTAGAGAATGCGCATAGGGATAATGCCCGATATCATGGCAAAGAGATGCAACCAAAAAAGAGCGAAGCCCTTCCTTGCTGACAAAGTCTATCTCTCCCTTTTCAACTAAAGCCAAAGCCATACGCCGCGCTATATGATATACTCCGAGGCTATGAGCTTTCCTGGTATGCGTTGCGCCGGGATAAACCAGTGCTACTGGTCCCAGCTGTCGGATTCGGTCTAAAACCATGAAGGCTCTGGATTGAAATAGCGCATGGAGCGATGAATCCATGTGCACATCTCCCCATACAGGATCTCTTACCACAACATCGAAGCCATGCAAGAGTGCATTCAAGAGCGAAATTTCCGACATGTCCGAATCAGCCTCTTTTTCAAAGAGTTTTCAAATGGTCTTTATGTCTATGAATCGACGATTCAATTCTACCAGCCACCTATCAGATCATGCAACTCAGTTGACTGGTCGTAAAAAAATAGTCTGAGCGCCGACTCCCCATAATGCTACCAAAATGCTGACTATTATGCCCGCCAGAATGACACCTCCGGCAATGGCGAAAAAAGCCTTCTTATGCGAAAGCCCAAGTATCCATGCACCCAAAGTCCCTGTCCATGCACCCGTTGCTGGCAGGGGTATAGCCACAAAGAGCAAGAGACCCCAATAGCCATATTTTTCCACTTTTGTGTGTACCTTAGCTCGCGCTCTATTCACAACTCTGTCGAAGAATCGCTTATATTGCGGAATCTTATATAAGAGTCTATGAAGGCTTTCCAGGAATAAAAAAGCTATAATTGGTATACATATATTAGCGGCAATAGATATGATAGCTGCAATAGGAATGGAAAATCCCTTGTAAACGGCGTATGGAATTGCTCCCCTCAATTCCGACACTGGAAGAATCGAAAGAACAATCGTCCTAATGAGGTCTGCATTCATCACGGGCACTATAGCGACCTCGCTTCAGTCTGTCTATAGAAAGAGCAAATAGATGAAAACTAGGGCTATGTTACGCCATCTTGGAATGCCAAAAATCGCAGAACGTCACTGTGCATAGCCTCGCTTTAGCTATTCGATCCGATTTCTTTCAAAACTCGATAAAAATCTGCAGGATATGGCTCTATCCAGATAATCCCTGGCAAAGCGCGGAAAAATGTCATTTGACGCTTTGCGTATTGCCTTGTGTGCAATTCTATGGCACTGGATATTCTTTCGATCGGATCCTCTTCGAGTTCGAAAAATTCGCGATATCCAATGGCTCGAAGACCCGGATCCTTAGAACTATAGCCCAGACTCTTAAGTTTCTCAATTTCGGAAGCAAGACCTTCCTTCATCATGGCTTCAACTCGTTCATGGATTCGTACATCCAATTCCTCACGACTTCGCGTTATTCCAATAACAATGAATTTTCTACCTGAACGAATGGCCTTCTTAGGGGCAAATAGACTTGGCGGTTTTCCTGAGGTCCTGAGAATCTCGATGGCTCTTGTAAGTCTATAGATATCTCGCTCATGAATTCGAGCGGCGGCATTGGGATCAACCTCCGCAAGCTCTTCTCTTAAGACTTGAGGCCCGAATTCATCCAGATCTCTACCAACCTGGGCACGAATTGCTCGGGAGCTTGGCGGAGAAGTGGGCAAGCCACAGATGAAATTCATGAGGTAATAGCCAGTTCCACCACTCAAAATAGGCAAAATCCCTTGAGCTGAAAGCTGATTGCACAATGCATCGGCTCGCTCGACAAACTCGCCTGCAGTGTACTGCTCATCGGGATTTTTTATGTCTATAAGATGATGAGGAAGTCTCTTGAGTAAATCCTTCGATGGCTTAGCTGTTCCAATATCCAGAAAGCGATAGGCTTGCATAGAATCCGCGGAGATGACTTGAGCAGCATTTAGATCAGCGTGCCATAGGCTTCGAAGTCGTGGAATCCATAAATCTGCGCCTTCACCAAAAATAGTGTCTAAAAGATGGGTTTTCCCAGATGCAGTTGGACCAACAAATATTATGGCATCAACTGGCAATGAACTTGTAGCCAATGGTCTTTTCGAGGATTTCCTGAGTGGACATAGAAACGACCTTGCCGTTGTTTTTTTCCACTTCAGGTGTCCGCAATACGGCAAGTTGGTAAGCTCGAACGGCAATCGCCGCAGCCAATTCATATGCATTACCCGAGAAATTTATAAGAGATTCAAGCGGCATTATCATCAAAAATTCTCCTCAATCTAGGGTTTAATTTCAAATAAAGGAAATAGGAATATATTAGAATACATGAATATAGACAATTCCGGATAATCAAAGCCCAAGCTCTCCAAGCTTCTTATCCAACTGCGCAAGAATCTGGTCTTCGTCAAAGTCTTCATTCAAGAGCCGACCTTCGGATTGGCTTGCTTTATCCTTAGCTGCCTTGCTCTTGAGCGATATCGTAGGACTCTCTGCTTTTCTTAAATCATCCAAAAGGAAAAGACCTGCTAAAATCGCAACACGCAGAGGGTCAGCCACACTCATCCTGGCAGATATTCTTGCATATCTCCGTTTCAAATCCTCTACCAGGCTCTCGATATATTCAGGGCTATCATCGGTCTTGATCGTAAAAGATTGACCGAGTATTTCGATATGCATTGGATGGCTAGAAGATATCGAGCTCATCTTGGCCTCCTCGAAAGGGGGCATTCTGGGACTCAGAATCCGGCTGGGAATCGTCGACCGGCTCCTCTAAATCTCCCCCTCCTTGACTCGATTCGGACATTTCCTGCGCCTCGCCTTCAAGAGATGGCTCGGAGGATTCCAGGCTATCTCTCTGCTCCAAGGCTTCAGCTTTATCCGAAGCATTTGCTTTCTTTGCTGATTCTTCAGATGCAGAAGGGACTTTTTGCGTTTGAAAAAAAGATCCCGCTCCCTGTAGGTTTGATCCTATCGACATCTCGAGCACCATATCCTCGAATGAATCGAGCTTTGAGAGGGCCTGAATCAGACCCTGCTCGATCTTATCTTGCTCGGACTTTAATTCTTCTGCTTTGGCTTCCATCTCGGAGATTCGTCGCTCTGCAGAGAGTGCGCGATCACGATAACGTGCTATTTCTTCTTCAGCAGCCTGAGCTTTTCGCTCCATAGCGGCTGCGCGCTCCCTGGCTTCGGCTGCCTTTAGTTCAGCCTCGGCTGCTTTCTCCTCGGCTTCCTTGGCATGAGCGCTAAGACTCTCGACCTTCTCGGAAATCTCTGAAACCAATCTTGTTTGAGCCGCATTCTGACGTTCGAGTTCGGCATTTTGACTCCTGAGCAGCTCCTCTGAGCGGGCTGTATCTGCAAGCCTGCTTTCTAAATCAGCGTTTTCTTGTCTCAGCTTTGTAATGAGAATAACCGCTTTTTCGACCCGCGCTTCCAGCGCTCGAACCTGCTCAAGATTCAACATATCTTTACCCCTGAAGGGCTGTTTTAGCCTTCTCTACAACCGCATCAAAACTCACCGGGTCACGCGCGGCCATATCAGCGAGCATCTTTCGATTTATATCTATATCGGCTTTCGAAAGTCCTTCCATAAAGCGACTGTAACTGATATTCCTCATGCGGCAAGCCGCATTTATGCGAGCGATCCAGAGTCTTCTGAAGTCAGTTTTTCTATTGCGCCTATCGTTGTAGGAATCCTGGAGCGCTTTGGCAACCGCATCCTTTGCCGCTTTATGATTAGAATGTCGCCGACCCCAGTAGCCTTTTGCAAGCTTGAGTGTTTCTTTTCGATGATTCTTTCGTCTTGTTCCATCTATTGCTCTTGGCATAGCCTTTCATCCTCCAATTCTGTCAGCCGTAAGGAAGAAGCTTTTTCTTTATCTGATGGACGGGACCTGCATCAAGGAATCCAGGTTTCCTCAAGTTTCTCTTACGCTTTGTGGTCTTCTTGGTGAGAATATGGCGCAAGTTCATCTTCTTGTATTTTACCTTACCGCCCGCTGTCAATTTATAGCGTTTTGCTGCGGCTTTCTTGGTCTTCATCTTGGGCATGATGCACCATCCTTATAAATCAATGTTCTATTCCCGGGGCAACGCTTATTGCATCGCTTTCCGGCTGTTTTTTTGCTGCGCTTGTCTTTGGTAGAAGTACCATCGACATAAACCGACCTTCCATGACTGGAGGTCGTTCCAGTATATAAGAGCCTTCCAGTTTGGCAAGAATTCTTTTAAGGATTTCCTCGCCTATTTCCGTATGCGCCAGCTCTCGTCCGCGGAAGCGAATAGTCACTTTGACCTTATTGCCATCTTCCAGGAATTCCCGCACATGGTTAGCCTTAAAGTCGAGATCGTGCTCGGCGATCTTGGGCTGCATGCGAATTTCCTTTAGTTCCGTGACCTTTGCTCGCTTTTTTGCATCTTTTACCTTTTTTTCTTGCTCAAACTTGTATTTGCCATAGTTGAGCAATCTACATACGGGCGGAACGGACTGCGGCGCAACTTCCACCAGGTCGAGTCCGACCTCATGTGCTATCCGCAATGCCTCAAGAGTAGGTACTATGCCTCTCTGTTCGCCATTTTCATCGATAAGACGCACTTCACGCACACGGATCTGCTCGTTGATCCGCAAATCTTTCTCTGCCAACTGGCCTCCTCTGCCGCAGGCTCGCTTCTCCTAACGGGGGAAGAGAAACGGCCTCTTTCATCTGCCTTTTCGACAGCTTAAAGGCGCGGCGTATATTATCATACTCATTCCTGTAGGTAAAGGCCTACAGGTATATTGGTTACAAAATACTCCATCCTAAGCCCGGTTCGCAGAACCAAGCACCTCAATGTTCTTGTGCATGTAGAGCTTCTTTAGCTCATCGCGTGCAGGCCCCAGGTATTTGCGCGGATCGAATTCTTCTGGATGCTCAAAAAGGACTTTTCTCACAATAGCGGTCATGGCAAGCCTGCCATCGGAATCGATGTTGATCTTGCATACCGCGCTGCGAGCTGCTTTTCTAAGCTGATCTTCTGGAATGCCCACAGAGTCTGGAAGCTTCCCACCATATTGCTCGATCATGCGCACATACTCCACGGGAACAGAGGAAGAACCATGAAGAACAATTGGGAATCCAGGAATTCGCCTTTCGACTTCTTCGAGGATGTCGAAGCGAAGCGGAGGAGGAATCAGCACTCCATCAGAAGTGCGAGTACACTGCTCTGGCTTGAACTTCGCGCGACCGTGGCTTGTGCCGATAGAGATTGCCAGACTATCGACTCCTGTCTTTTTGACGAAGTCTTCGACTTCTTCAGGCCGGGTGTAATGGCTTTTTTCTGCCGATACTTCATCTTCTATACCTGCAAGCACCCCAAGCTCTCCTTCTACACTGACATAGTCCTTCTGAGCATGCGCAAATTCAACCACTCTCTTTGTAAGAGCCACATTTTCGTCATAAGGGAGATGTGAACCATCTATCATTACGGAAGAAAAGCCGTTTTCTATGCAGTCCTTGCATAACTCGAAACTATCTCCATGATCTAAGTGCAATACAATCGGAATAGGATAGCCTAGCTCTTTTGCATATTCGACGGCGCCTTTTGCCATCGATCGTAATAGCGTGGCATTTGCATATTTCCGTGCACCAGAGGATACCTGAAGTATGACAGGACTTTTCGTCTCAACGCAAGCTTGAATGATGGCTTGCATCTGCTCCATGTTGTTAAAATTATAAGCCGGGATAGCGTATCCACCCTCCATAGCCTTGCGGAAAAGTTCAACACTGTTTACCAGGCCAAGCTCTTTATAACTGATCATATAATCCTCCGAAAAACTATAAATTCTCTTTGCTGCAGGTTATTGTCGTTATATAGAGAATTATGCGATTATGCAACAGGCTTATCAAATGTGGTACAAAAATAAGCACTTCTGCATTTCTTTCCGTCAGGGACCCGCTCGCAAAATGCTGTATACTACCATTGTCCTGATCAGCCTCCTATTCTCAAGCTGCAGACATCCGATGGCACAGGCGGTCTTTGATGAAGCCTTTATGCTTCTCTATCCAGATCTCTCCCAAGCCGTTGCAAGTAAATTTCAGCTGGAGAGTGTGACAAACCCCGAAGCCGCTACACAGCTTTTGGAAAAAATGATTGATCCGAAAACAACGGATAATCAGTCTTTGAAAATCATAATAGCCAGTCCATCTGTAACTCCAGTAATTCAAGAATTCGCCTCCAAAGGCTGCTTTGTGTTAATAAACCTTCTAACTCCAGCCAATGGCTTTTATTCTGTCGAATGGGATAATGCATGGGCATACCGACAGATTGGGCTCTTAGCGGGCTATCGCCTTGCTGTTCTCCAAAAAGAGACAGACAAAAATGCCTCAGCGGCCCTGCTCTTTGCTCGCGGTATAGGAAGGAGCGATACAGAACTGGAAGTATTCAATCGAGCCTTTAGAGATAGTTATCTACTGGCTACCATGGGCACTGAGCAAGAAAATTCTTCAAATCAAGCCGCAATTATGCCCGAAAATGCTCTTAAAGTATTCGATGTAGACAATCTGAATCTTCCTGGTGATAGGCTGGAGCAAGTGCTCTCTGTGGTAGAACAAATAGAAGAAATAAAACCCAGCGTTTTGATCTTTGCTTGCACTAGCAGGCTTGCGCTGGAAAAAACTTGTGAGATTCAAGGAATAGATATCATTGCCGATATAAGAGGCCTGGGGAAAGATATTCCGCATAAGAAATTATTTGCATCGCTTGGAGAGAATAGATCCAATCTCCTGAGAGCGCTCCTAAAGACAGTGAAAGAAATAGAAGATGGAAACACCGAGCCTCATTCCGTATATTTAAAACCTAGTCTCGAATTATCGAAAGAGGCTCGGCGCATCCAGCAAGAGTTAAAACCTTAGGCACTCTGCGATAAGGTGCTTTCTCATGCGGCATGCTCGGTGCTGATGGCAAGCTCGCTACCGGAAAGGCTAACATGAATGGTATCGCCTTCCATGATTTCCCCGGAAAGGACTTTCTTGGCAATGGGGTTTTCAAGCAAGTTTTGTATTGCTCTTTTAAGAGGACGCGCGCCAAATTGTTCGTCGTATCCTTCCTTTGCGATATAATCAATGGCCTTGTCTTGTATCTCGATCTTGATATTTCTCTGCGCAAGCCGATCTGCGAGTTCACTGAGCCTCAATTTAGCAATATTGCGGATCATGGATTCATCGAGGCGATCGAAAACAACGATCTCATCGATGCGATTTAGGAATTCGGGCTTGAAGTATGTCTTAAGAAGTCCATCGATCCGATCTCGAATCTCATCCATGCTTTTCATGGTGAGAATGAACTCCGAGCCTATGTTGCTTGTCATGATGATAATAGCATTACGAAAATCTACGACCCTTCCCTGTCCATCTGTTAGCCGTCCATCGTCCAGAAGCTGTAGAAGAACATTGAATACTTCGGGGTGGGCCTTTTCGATCTCATCGAATAGTACTACAGAATAGGGGCGCCTTCTCACCGCCTCGGTGAGTTGACCACCTTCCTCATATCCAACATATCCGGGAGGAGCCCCGATGAGCCTCGACACTGAGTGCTTTTCCATGTATTCACTCATATCGATCCGCGTAAGAGCTCGTTCATCATTGAAGAGGAATTCAGCGAGCGCTTTTGCAAGCTCTGTCTTTCCAACTCCTGTCGGTCCAACAAAGAGGAAAGAGCCCATAGGTCGGCGCGGATCAGAAAGCCCCGCTCTGTTACGGCGTATTGCATCAGCTACGGCTCGCAGCGCCTTTTCTTGACCGATAACCCTCTTTCCTAACTGGCTCTCTAACTCGACATATTTTTGAATTTCGCTCGAAAGCATCTTGGAAACAGGAATGCCTGTCCAGAGAGACACGACTTTGGCTATATCTTCGTCGGATACTTCTTCGCGCAGAAGTCTTGGCTTGTCCTCTTCCTCTTGGACTTTTTTCGATAATTCTTCGAGCTTTTGTTGTGCCTCAACTAGTTTGCCATATTTGATCTCAGAAGCCTTGGCAAGCTGACCCTCGCGCACAAGCTGATCTACTTGGATTTTATATTCCTCGATCTGTTGCTTAAGTTGACGAATATCCTCAATCAATTGCTTTTCTTGCTGCCAACGAGCCATCATTTCATCGCGTTTTTCGGAGAGCTCGCCTATCTCTTTTTCGAGCTTGCTCCGTCTCTCTATTGAAGCAGGGTCTGTCTCTTTTTTAAGAGCATCTGCTTCCATCCGAAGTTGAATCAACCTGCGCTGAATCTGATCTAGTTCTGTAGGCTGGCTCTCGATCTCCATCTTGAGTCTTGAGGCTGCTTCGTCGACTAGATCTATAGCCTTATCAGGCAGGAATCGAGAGGTGATATAGCGATCGGATAAAACTGCGGCGGCTATGAGCGCATCATCGCGAATTCGCACTCCATGGTGCACCTCATAACGCTCCTTAAGGCCTCGCAATATAGCTATTGTGTCCTCCACACTAGGGGGTGCACAATAAATAGGCTGAAATCTACGCTCAAGCGCAGCGTCCTTTTCGATATGCTTGCGATACTCATCGAGAGTAGTCGCACCTATGGCGCGAAGCTCCCCACGCGCAAGGGCTGGCTTTAAGAGGTTTGACGCATCCATAGCTCCTTCCGCGGCTCCGGCTCCAACCAGAGTATGAAGCTCATCTATGAAGAGTATTATCTTGCCTTCAGATTTGGTGATCTCGGTGATGACGGCCTTGAGCCGTTCCTCGAATTCGCCCCGAAATTTGCTTCCGGCCACTATGGCTCCTAAATCGAGGGCGAGAACCTTTTTGTCCTTTAGGCTGTCCGGGACATCGCCCGATATTATACGCTGCGCCAAGCCTTCCACAATGGCTGTTTTCCCTACTCCGGGCTCTCCAATAAGCACGGGGTTGTTCTTTGTTCTTCTGGAAAGGACCTGCATTACCCTGCGAATTTCTTCATCTCTACCGATTACCGGATCAAGCTTGCCAGCACGAGCGAGGGCGGTGAGATCGCGTGTGTATTTTTCTAAGACCTGATATTTCTCCTCAGCATTCTCATCGGAAGCGGTCTGAGAACCCCTTATCGACTTTAAGGCTGCAAGCACCCCTTCGTGCGTGACTCCTATCGATCTAAGCAAAGAGGCTGCTCTGGATTCCGTTATTAAAAGAGCTAAGAAAAGGTGCTCACTGGCTACGAATTCATCCTTCATTGATTCGGATTCGGATTCGGCTTTGGCAATGACCTTCTGCATGGCAGGAGAAAAGTATACCTGAGCCGTTTCGCCATATGCCTTTGGCAGCGTTTTAAGCAGATCGGCGAGCCTCTGCTCAAGCTTGGTCCTATCTACTCCTAAGCGCTCTATGATCGAAGATACGACTCCTCCCTCCTGATCTAATAAGGCCAGGAGCAGATGTTCAGGTTCTATAGAGCTGTGATCATTCTTCTGAGCTATGGAAGCTGCGTTGCGGAGCGCTTCCTGCGCTTTTAAGGTGAATTGTTCATAATTCATAGTGTATTTCCTTCGTGATTCAAAAGAGATTCTTCTCTATTAAGTATACAAATTCAGACAGGCTTTTGGCAAATTAAATTATAAAAATTGCTCTCCCATGCTCAGTTGACTATGAATCACCGAATGATTGTGCAATATATAAGCGCCGATTATTCTTCCTCGAATTCGGGAATCTTTGCCTTGAGTGAGCGAATAAAATCATCGCCGCTCACGCCCTTCTTGAGCGCGATGAATACAACATTATCGCGTCCCGATATCGTGCCTATCACTTCATCAAAGCCCATATTATCGATTGCAAGGGCAACCGAATCCGAATGACCTGAAAAGGTACGCACAACCACGAGGCTCTGATTCCAATCGAGCGAAACATAGCCTCTCAAAAAATCCTGGATATAGTGACGCTCTGATTCTCTGCGTTCTTCTTCTGAAGGAATGGAATAGTAATAGCCAGAATGCCCATCGGAGAGCTTCCCGACCTTTAAATACTTCAAATCGCGAGAAAGTGTCGCTTGCGTCACCGAATAGCCATGATCTTCCAAAATCTGAAGTAGCTTTTCCTGCGAATCGACTCTGTTCTCTTTGATGATGGCTTTTATTACCTTCAATCTCTCTGCTCGTTCTTTCATAATCTCTCCGATAATTCTACTATTGCCACCTTATAATTCATTATTGCATATGTAGGCCAAAAAGGCAAGAAAAAGCCATATTCTGTCATTTAAAAATCAAAAGTGCACTGTTTTTTGAAGGTTTAAAGTTTAAAAGTGCACTACTCTGA